>VFQQ010002523.1_pt1 | contig 20233 bp, 21 predicted proteins | sample 3512341 | NCBI WGS metagenome assembly VFQQ01 (sample SAMN10412373, study PRJNA504923) | tailings metagenome | isolation source: Relicate 2 Philex TSF1 revegetated site | place: Philippines: Tuba, Benguet | collected 2017-08-29 | reverse complement strand
CGTCGGCCGCGTACTGCTTCAGGCGGTTGTAGAGCGTCTTCAGGCTGATGCCCAGCGCGGCGGCGGTGCGCTCCTTCTGGCGGCCGTAGTGCTGCAGCGTCGCGAGGATGAGGGTCTGCTCGGCCTCGGCGAGCGAGATGCCCAGCGGCAACACCACCGAAGCGCCCTGCTCGCCCGCAACTTCTGCCACCGCGGGCGCCAAGGCCGGCGCGGTTTCCGGCAACGACTGCGGTGCGGGCGAGGGCTGGCCGCTGCCCGGCAGCCACTGCGCATCGATCGTGCCGCCAGGCGCCATCACATAGGCGCGCTGCACCACGTTGCGCAACTCGCGCACGTTGCCCGGCCAGTGGTAGGCCGAGAGCCGCTCCAGCGCCTCGGACGAGAACTGCTTGTTCTTGCCTTCCTGCTCGCCAATGAGGCGCAGGAAGCGCTCCGCCAGCAGGGCCACGTCCGAGAGGCGTTCGCGCAGCGGCGGCAGCTCGATCGGGAACACGTTCAGGCGGTACATCAGGTCGGCGCGCAGACGGCCATCGGACACCGCCTGCATCGGCAGGCGGTTGGTTGCGGCGATGATGCGCACGTCGGTTTCCTGGCTCTGTGCGGCGCCCACGCGCATGAACCGCCCGGTCTCGAGCACGCGCAGCAGCTTGACCTGCAGGTCCAGCGGCATCTCGGTGATTTCGTCCAGGAACAGCGTGCCGCCCGCCGCGCGCTCGAAGAAGCCCTGGTGCTGGCGATCCGCGCCGGTGAAGCTGCCTTTTTCGTGGCCGAAGATCTCGCTCTCGATCAGGTTGGGCGAAATGGCCCCGCAGTTCACGCCCAGGAACGGCATCTTGCGGCGGCGGCTGAGGTCGTGGATGGTCTGCGCCACCACCTCCTTGCCGGTGCCACTTTCACCCGTGATGAACACCGTGACCCCGGTGCCCGCCACGCGCGTGATCTGCTCGTACACACGCAGCATGGAGGGCGAACGCCCCCACAGCTGGCCGAAGTTGCCGGAGCTCGCGACATTGGCGGTCAGGCCGGCGACCTCGGCCTTGAGCACCGCCGGCTTCGTCACGCGCGAGAGCACGCCCTGCAGCTGCTTGGGCGTGATGGGCTTGACGATGTAGTCCACCGCGCCCAGCCGCAAGGCCAGGATGGAGGTTTCGAGGCTGGCGTGACCGGTGACAAGGATCACCTCGGAATTGGCGAGCAATTCGGGGTCGGCGAACAGGTCCATGCCACTGCCATCGGGCAGGCGCAGGTCGAGCAGCACGAGGTCCGGCGCCTGCAGGGCGAGTTGCTTGCGCGCGTCGCGCAAGGTGTTCGCGGTGGCCACGGTGAATCCTTGCATGGCGATCAGCTCACCGAGCATCGCCGAGGAATCGACGTCGTCATCCACGATCAGCACATGGGTCATCGTTGTGGGCTTTCCTTTGGAAATCTTGCGTGCGGATGGCCGGTGGGCGAGCGGCGGTTGTCGGCAACGCCAGCGCGACCGCGCCATCGCGCATCAGGGCGGCGTTGATGATGCCACCTTTTCTTCACGAGGCAGCGCGGCGGCACGCCGCGCGCGCGGCCCGGTCGGCCCTGGCCTTCAATGCAGGGAAACGATGGGTGGCGGCCTGCGTGGCGGGTCCCCGGCCGGCGGCGTCTGCTCATCGGGCACATCCGGCTCGCGGATGTCCGGCGGCAGATCGGTCGGCACCTCGGGCGGTGCGTTCGGTGGCTGATGCGGGGGCGGCACCGGAACGGGCGGGCTGGGTTTGGGAACGTCGGGCACGTGGGCGGACACCAGGGCCCACACGGCAGCGGACAGGAAGGCATCGGATCGGGAGCGGTCTCCTGTCGGTGCGGGGAAATGAATCATTGGTACTCCTGCTGGGCATGGATGGTTGTGACGTCCACGGGCAAGGCGCGTGCCCGGCCCGCGCCGCCGTTGCAGAAAGACCTGCCGCAAGCGAATCGGCGCGCCATCACGCCCAGAGGCGTGCAACAGGCGTTATTGCGTGGTGCCGCCTGGTGCGGGTGCCGGCGGTGCGGCAGGGGCTGCCGGGTCGCTGGCGGGTGGTGTTCCTGGCATCGCAGGCGAGCTGTCCTGCGGCAGGGGCGTGGCGGGCGTGCCCGGCACCGGAGAAGGTGAGGTGCGGTTGCGCTCCATTTCGTTCGTTGTGGGTGATGGCATGTCGGAGGGTTTGCGGTCGCAACCGGCCAGCAGGACGAGCGACGTCGTGGCCGCCGCAACGCCGAGCCATATGCGGGAGGTAAGCAGCGTGTTCATGAGGGTCTCCTGAAGGCGCACCGGATGGCGTGCGCACTCCAGGGCCGGCAAGCGGGGTGCCCGTGGCGGGCGGGCACCCCGCTTGCTGCCATGTTCAACACGACACCACCCACGAGGAGACCGCCATGCCATCTGCCCGCAAGCACACGCCCACCAGCCCGGACGGCACGTTGCACCGTGGTCCTTCAAACCCGGTCAACCGCTCTCCACGCGCGCCCGGCTCGCCACCGCCCACCGAAGCCGATGAACACCTGGAGCTTCCGCACGAGCGTGACCAGTCCACCCGGAACACGGCCGCCACCCCAGACCCCGGCATGCGCCAGGCGAAGAAGGACCTGGATGCCGGGCAGGTGGACACCGACATGCGGGCCACACCCGGCCTCGACGCGGCACAACGTGCGAAGTACGTGCCCGGAGCCGGCGGACAGCCGGCCTCGAAAAGTGCCGGGGCGCCTTCGCCCACGGCCCCTCGCAAGGGGCCTCGCCCCTGAGTGAGGCTCAGCCCCTGGCCAGCGCGGCCAGGGCCTGCTCCACGATGCTTTGCGCATCCACCTGGAAGTAGCGGCGCAGGGCCGCGCGCGTGTCGCTGCGCCCGAAACCATCGGTGCCCAGCGTGCGGTAGGGGCGACCCGCCGGCACGAAGGCGCGCACGCTCTCGGGCACGGCGCGCACGTAGTCGGTGGCGGCGATCACCGGGCCGGCGGTTTCGTTGAGCAGCCCCGCCAGGAACGGCTGGCTTTCATTCGCCATGCCATCGCGCGCCAGCTCGCTCCAGCTGGTGATGCTCAGCACGTCCACGCCGATGCCCTGCCCGGCCAGTTGCTGCGCGGCCTTCACCACCTCGGTGAGAATGGCGCCCGAGCCCAGCAGTGTGACGCGCCGGCCTTCGCGCGGGCCGTGGCTGCCCAGGCGGTAGCCACCCTTCAACACCTGCTGCTCCACACCCTCGGGCAGATCCGCCTGCGCGTAGTTCTCGTTCATGAGCGTGACGTAATAGAAAACGTCCTGCTGTTCGACCAGCATCTCGCGCATGCCGGCGTCGAGGATCACCGCGAGCTCGCCCGAGAACGCGGGGTCGTAGGCCTTGCAGTTGGGGATGGTCGCCGCGATGAGGTGGCTGCTGCCGTCCTGGTGCTGCAGGCCTTCGCCACCGAGCGTGGTGCGGCCCGAGGTCGCGCCCAGCAGGAAGCCGCGCGCACGCTGGTCGGCCGCGGCCCAGATGGCGTCGCCCACGCGCTGGAAGCCGAACATGGAGTAGTAGATGTAGAACGGCAGCATGGCCAGGCCGTGCACGCTGTAGCTGGTGGCGGCGGCCGTCCAGCTCGCGATGGCGCCCGCTTCGCTGATGCCTTCTTCGAGGATCTGCCCGTCCAGCGCCTCGCGGTAGCTCAGCACCGAGCCGATGTCTTCCGGCGCGTAGCGCTGGCCCACGCTGCTGTAGATGCCGACCTGCTTGAACAGGTTGGCCATGCCGAATGTGCGCGCCTCGTCGGCCACGATGGGCACGATGCGCGGGCCCAGTGCGTCGTGCTTGAGCAGGTTGCCCAGCATGCGCACGAAGGCCATGGTGGTGCTCATCTCCTTGCCGTCGGGCCGCAGCGCGAACTGCGCGTAGCTCTCGAGTGCGGGCACGGGCAGCGGCTCGCAAGCCGTTTCGCGCCGGGGCATGGCGCCGCCCAGGCGCTCGCGGTGTTCGCGCAGGTAGCGCATCTCGCTGCTGTCGTCGGCCGGGCGGAAGAACGCAAGCCCTTTGGCCTGCTCGTCGGTCAGCGGGAGGTTGAAGCGGTTGCGATAGCCGAGCAACTCGTTCTCGTCCAGCTTCTTCTGGCTGTGCGTGGTCATCTTGCCCTGGCCCGCGCTGCCCATGCCGTAGCCCTTCTTGGTGTGCGCCAGGATCACCGTGGGCTGGCCGGTGTGCGCGGCGGCCCGGGCGTAGGCGGCGTGGATCTTCACCAGGTCGTGGCCGCCGCGCTTGAGGCGGTCGATCTGCTCGTCTGTCATGCCCTGGGCGAGCAGCGCGAGTTCGGGGTTCTGGCCGAAGAAGTTCTCGCGGTTGAAGCGACCGTCCTTGGCGGCGAAGGTCTGCATCTGCCCGTCTACCGTGCCTGCGAATGCGCGCGCCAATGCGCCCTGCGTGTCGCGCGCGAACAGGCCGTCCCAGTCGCTGCCCCAGAGCAGCTTGATCACGTTCCAGCCGGCGCCGGCGAAGAGCTTTTCCAGCTCGTCGACGATGCGCCCGTTGCCGCGCACCGGGCCGTCGAGCCGCTGCAGGTTGCAGTTGACCACCCACACCAGGTTGTCGAGCTTCTCGCGCGCGGCCAGGGTGAGCGCGCTCATGCTCTCGGGTTCGTCCATCTCGCCGTCGCCGAACACACCCCACACCTTGCGGCCTTCGCAGTTCAACAGGCCGCGGTGCGTGAGGTAGCGCATGAAGCGCGCGTGGTAGATCGAGCTGATCGGGCCGATGCCCATGGAGCCGGTGGGGAACTGCCAGAAGTCGGGCATGAGCCACGGGTGCGGGTAGCTGGAGAGGCCGCGCGCGCCGCTGTCGGGTGCGGTGATCTCCTGGCGGTAGTGGGCCAGGTCGTTCTCGCTGAGGCGGCCTTCGAGGAAGGCGCGCGCGTACACGCCCGGTGCGCTGTGCGGCTGGAAGAACACGAGGTCGCCGCCGTGTGTGGCGCTGCGCGCGTGGAAGAAATGGTTGAAACCGGTTTCGAACAGGTCGGCAGCGCTCGCGTAGCTGGCAATGTGGCCGCCGAGCTCACCGTAGGCCGCGTTGGCCCGCGCCACCATCGCGAGTGCGTTCCACCGCATCAGCGAGGCCAGGCGCTCCTCGATGGCGAGGTCGCCCGGAAACGCCGGCTGGTCCTTCACGTCGATGGTGTTGACGTACGGGGTGTTGAGGTCGGGCTGCCAGCCGATGCGGCGCTGGCGCGCCAGCCGCGCCAGTTCGTTCAGGATGTGGCGCGCGCGCACAGGGCCTTCGGTGGCCGCCAGCGCCTCGAAGGCATCGCGCCATTCCGCGGTCTCCAGCGGGTCGTGGTCCAGCTCGGACAGGATGGGTTCATGGGGGGCGTTCATGCCGCTCAATGTATCGGTGAACGCGGCGCATGGGGTTCCGATTCGCGGCCATAAGCCGAACACAACCAGCATGAAATGCTTCGCAGCGTTCAGAATACGGCACATGAAGCTGGACACCACCGACCTGAAGCTGCTCGACGAACTGCAACGCGATGGCGCGCTTTCCAATGTGGAGCTGGCGCGCCGCGTCAACCTCTCGCCCTCGCCGTGCCTGGCGCGGGTGAAGGCGCTGGAGCGCGCAGGCGTGATCCAGCGCTATGTGGCCCTGGCCAACGCGGCGGCGCTGGGGCTCGGGCTCAATGTCTTCATCTCGATCCGGCTCAAGACGCAGAACCGGGAAACCCTGGCCGCGTTCGAAGCCGAGGTGGAGCTGTTCGACGAGGTGATGGAGTGTTACCTCATGACCGGCGACAGCGACTACCTGCTGCGCGTGGCGCTGCCCGACATCAGCGCGCTCGAACGCTTCATCCTGGAAAAGCTCTCGCCCATTCCGGAAGTCGAGCAGATCCGCTCGAGCTTCGCGCTCAAGCAGGTGCGCTACAAGACCGCGCTGCCCCTGCCGCTGCGCCGCTGAACAACCGCACGCGCCTTGCCGGAATCGGCACCGTGCCTACAATACCCCCCATGGCATCCCGGTCCACCCTGTCCCTCCACCTGCTCGCGCGCCTGCCCCTGATGGCCGGCGCGGCCGTGGCCGGTCGCAAGCAGATGGGCACGGCGGGACTGCGCCAGCCGGCCGCACATTCCTGAGCCCGGCGATACCCCTCCTCCCATTTTGCGCAAACCATCATCGCCGGGCCCCCGCCCAGCGCGATCGCGGCCGCTGCCCCAGTGCAGCACCCACCGCACCAGATGGAGTGCCACATGCACAAGACATTCACCGGTGAACGCCTGCTCACCGAACTCGACCACTCGCGCCTGAACAACCTGCGGGGCGGTCCTCTGCCGCCCGAACTCGCAGACACGATGGATTCGCTGGACCTCGTGCCTTCGCGGGAAGTGCCGCCCGACGTCGTCACGATGTACTCGCAGCTCATCCTGGAAGACGTGGCTTCAGGCAAGCGCCAGAAGCTCACGCTGTGCTACCCGGCCGACGCGGAACCGCACAACGGTTTCATCTCGGTGCTCTCGCCCGTGGGCGCCAGCCTGCTCGGCATGCGGGTGGGTTCGATAGCGCGCTGGCGCACCCCGAACGGGGATGCCTGCGAGGCCCTGGTGGCCGCGCTGCTGTTCCAGCCCGAAGCCAGCGGCGACTACACGACCTAGCCCGGGGCGCACGCGCCCCTCTCCTCTTCGTCACGCACCCATCGGCACGCCGCCGGGGGTGGGCCCACGCACGTCCAGGAATGTCACCATGACCATCGAATCGATTCTCGCCATCACCGACTTCACCCACCCGTCCGAACACGCGCTGGACCGCGCCGCCGTGCTCGCCAGCCAGCACGGTGCGCGCTTGCGGCTCATGCATTTCGCGGAGGAACCGCACCGGTTTTTCTCCGACCCCATTGCACGCCTGTCGCAGCGGGCCCGGCAGCTGGGGCGCCGCCATGGCATCCGGGCGCAGGCGCTGGAGCGCCATCCCGTGACACTGGACGCCGTGCTGCAGGAAAGTGCTGGCGCCAGCCTGCTGGTGGTGGGGCCGTTGTGGCAACGCCAGTGGAAGAACTTCTACCGGGGCACCACGCTCGACCAGTTCGTGCACGACAGCGCCTGCCCCGTGCTGGTGGTCAAGCAGCCGGCCGAGCGCAGCTACGGGCAGGTGTTGGTGGCGGTGGACCTGTCGGCCCGCTCGCTCGACCTCGTCGCCTACGCCCGCCAGTTCGCCAGCCCTTCGGGGCTCCAGTTGTTCCACGCCATCGACACGATCGAGGAGTCGCGGCTGCGCTCGGCGGACGTGTCCTTCGAGGCCATCCGCGCCAATCGCCTCGACTCGCGCCAGCAGGCCAAGGAGCGGCTGGTCCAGCTGACGCGCACACTGGGCATGGCGGGCAACGCCGTGGCCTTCGACGTGGGCAACGGCGACGCGGCCTACCAGACGGCCGTGCAGCAACAGGCCGTTCGCGCCGAACTGGTGGTGGTGGGCAAGCGCCAGGTCTCCACGCTGGCGCGTTTCCTCACCGGCAGCGTCGCCCAGCGGCTGGCCAAGTGGGCCGAGAGCGACGTGCTGGTGGTGCCCTTCGACAGCCTGACCGAACCGGTGCCCGTGATGGCAAGCCAGGGATGACGCCGGCCATGGACCTCAACAAGCAGTTCATCAAGACCAAGCAGCCCTGCGCCGATGGTTTTCGCTGGTTCCTGCGCCACCACCAGGACGGCAGCAACTACCAGGACCTTCTTGACGCCCTCGTGAACGCCGGGCGGGTGGGCGATGCCTGCTGGCTGCTCTCCCAGTTCGGCCCGACCAACGCCGTGCTGCAGCTGGACGCCCTGGCCGCCGAGGCGATGGTGTTCGCGGGGTCGCTGCAGGTGCGCGGCAACATCGAGGTCGACACGCTGCTCCGCACCGGCCGCGGCATCCACGCCGGCGGCAGCATCGTGGTCGGCCAGTCGCTGGTGTCGGGCGACGACATCCGGGCCGGGGGCAGCGTGCGCAGCGACGGCGCGCTGGAGGCCGGCGGCCACATTCGGGCCGGCTGGGGCATCGACGCGGGCGAACACCTGCGCTGCGGTGGCGACATCCGCGCGACCCGGGACCTGTGGTGCGGCGGCCCGCTGCGCGTGGCCGGCAACGCCACCGTGGGGCAGGACCTGATCACCCAGGGCGCCATAGAGTGCGGCAAGAGCCTGGTGGTGGGCGGCCGGCTCACGGCGCGCGACAGCATCCGCGCCGGTGACGGCATCCAGGCGGGCGGCAGCATCGAATGCGCCCTGCACCTGGAAGCCGGCTGGGGCATCAAGGCCGGCCGCTCCATCCTGGCCGAGGGCGCCATCCGCGCGGGCGAGAGCCTCAGCGCCCATGAGGTCATCCGCGCCGGCTCGGGGTACGGCGTATTCGCCGGGCTGAACGTGCAGGTGGAGGCCTGGGAATGCAGTGCCAGGGTGTGTGCCTGCACCAGACCGCCAGCCCTCATGAGCGGCTGGTGGGCGGGTGCTCGCGAGGTGTGAGACACCGGGGGCGACAGCGCGAAAGGAGCCCTTCTGAAATAATCCTTCGATGCCAGAAGCCCCCACCTCCGACGGCCGCCCGGACGATCCGGTCGCCGCGCCCGACACCCCCTACGCGCTGCAATACCCCTGCGGCGAACCGCCCCCGCCCGGCGAGGTGCGCGAGGTGGCGCCCGGCGTGCTCTGGCTTCGCATGCCACTGCCGTTCGCGCTCAACCACATCAACCTGTGGGCCGTGGCCGACGAGGACGAGCACGGCACCGGCTGGGCCGTCATCGACACCGGTACCAAGACACCCGAGGCCATGGCCGCGTGGCGCCAGCTGATCTCGCCCGAAGGCCCGCTCGCGGCCACGCCGCAGGGCGCGCGCATCACCCGCGTGTTCTGCACCCACATGCACCCCGACCACGTCGGCATGGCGGGCTGGCTCACGCGCAAGTTCCAGTGCCGCCTGTGGATGACGCGGCTCGAATACCTCACCTGCCGCACGCTGGTGGCCGACACCGGCCGCGAAGCGCCTGACGACGCGATCGACTTCTACCGGCGCATGGGCTGGAACGAAGAAGCACTGGACATCTACCGCTCGCGCTTCGGCGGCTACAGCAAGTACATGCACACGCTGCCCGACAGCTTCCGCCGCCTGAGCGACGGCGAGACGGTGCGCATCGGCGCGCACGACTGGCGCGTCATCATCGGCCGGGGCCACTCGCCCGAACACGCCTGCCTCGTCAGCGAATCGCTCGGCGTGCTGGTCTCGGGCGACCAGGTGCTGCCCCGCATCTCGTCCAACGTGAGCGTGTTCCCCACCGAGCCCGACGCCGACCCGCTGGGCGACTGGATCGAAAGCCTCACGCGACTGCGCGCCACGCTGGGCGACGAACTGCTCGTGCTGCCCGCGCACGGCGAACCATTCCGCGGCCTGCACGCGCGGCTGGACCGCCTCATCCACGGCCATGAGCGTGGCCTGCAGCGCCTGCGGCGCAGCCTGGCCGAAACGCCGAAACGCACCGTGGACGTGTTCGGCGCGCTGTTCGCGCGCGCCATCGACAGCAACGGCGAACTGCTGGGCATGGCCACGGGCGAAGGCGCGGCCCACCTCAACCACCTGCTGGCGCTGGGTGAGGCCGTGCGCGAGACCGGTGCGGATGGCGTGTACCGCTACCGCCTGAAATGACCAGGCCGGCCACTCGGCCGGCCCTCTGCACACAAGCTCCCTAGCGCGCGTGCACGCTTCTGCCGGCGTGGGCATCCATTCGAACATCAGAAAATGAATGAATAATTCATTTATTGAATACACGCGAGAGACACAACGATGAACGACAAGAAAACCGGACAGCCGCTGGTGACCGCACTGCTGCGTGGCCTGGCGGTGCTGCGCTGCTTCGACCACGGGCGCGAACGCCTGGGCAGCAGCGAGATCGCGCGCATGACCGGCCTGCCCCAGCCCACGGTATGGCGCCTGTGCAAAACGCTGGAGCATGGCGGCTACCTCACCGCCGACCCGGACGGCTCGCGCTTCCGGCCCGGCCTGTCGATCCTCACTCTCGGCTACTCGGCGCTGGACACGCTCGAACTCGCCGAACTGGCGCGTCCGATGCTGGAAGACATCGCAACGCGCTTCAAGGCCGCCTCCAGCCTGTCGACGCGCGAAGGCACCTCGATGCTCTACATCCAGCGCACCGAATCGCCACAGGCCTTTCTCAAACTCAATGTGCGCGCCGGCTCCCAGGTCCCGATCATCAGTTCGGGAACCGGCTGGGGATACCTCGCGGGCCTGCAGCCGGAGATGCGCAAGCAGGTGATGCAGGCCTGCCGCAAGGCCGACCCCGCGCTGCACAGAAGCGTGGAGAAGCAGGCGCTGGCGGCGATCGCGGAGTACCCCACGCACGGCTACGTCACCAACGTCGACACCTTCTTCCCCGGCCTCACCACCGTCTCCATTCCTCTGTCCTCCCCCACCAGCGCCACGCCCTATGTGCTGATCTGCACCTCGGCCACACCCGTGTTCGCCAACCTGGCGGTGCGCGCCGAGGCGGGGCAAGCCCTGATGCAGGCCGCACAGCAGCTGCGCCCGGTGATCGAGCGACTCGAGCGAGAGTGACCCGTCCGAAAGCCGGCGCGCGGCAGGCGCGGCGGCTATTCATTCAACTTCGGTACATGCCCTAGTCACGCAGCCACGGACTCACGACAGAATTCCGTTCATCAAATGAATATGCAATTCATTTGATGAATTAAAGGAGTTTTTCAATGATCAGCTATCCGATGGCCGTTGGGGCCGTCACCACCCGTGTGCTCGAAGCAGGTTCGGGTGACAACGTCATCGTTCTCGTGCATGGCACCGGGGGTCGCGCGGACCGGTGGAACCGCAATGTCGACGCACTCGCCGCTCAAGGCTTTCACGTCTATGCGATGGACCTTCCAGGGCACGGCTTCGCGTCCAAGGGCGAGGGTGTGGCCTGCTCCGTGCCCGCGTATCGCGAGTTCCTGGCCGGTTTCATCAATGCCATCGGCGCGCACAAGCCCGTCGTTGTCGGCACTTCGCTGGGCGGCCACGTTGTCGCCTCCTATGCCTGCGAGAACCCGGACAAGGTGCGCGCCATTGCGCTGGTGGGCAGCATGGGCCTCGTGCCCATCGGCGACGAGGCGCGTGGCCGCATCCAGGCCGGCGCCAACAACCAGACCCGCGACGGTGTGGCCGGCAAGATGCAGCGCGTGATCTTCGATCCCGCCCTCGTCACGCCCGAGATGCTCGAAGAGGAATGGCGCATCAACAACTCGCCCGGCTCCAGGGAGTCGTTCGCCGCACTGGGCAACTACATCGCCAGCGACCTGGACAACGAAGTGGTGGGCGAACAGCTCGCGGGCACCGCCTTCCCGGTGCTTCTGGTGTGGGGCGAGCAGGACAAGACGGTCGCCCCGACCGTGGGTGAGAAGGTGCGTGCGCTGCTGCCACGCAGCCGTCTCGCCCTGCTGGCCGACGCAGCGCACACCGCGTACTACGAACGCGCCGACGATTTCAATGCGGTGCTGGCCGACTTCCTCGCCGATCGCGCGGGCAACACACCACGCGATGGCGTTCGCTGGAGCTGAAGATGGGCAAGCAGTACCTCGTGGGTGGCACCCTCATCGATGGCACCGGCGCTGCCGCGCGGCCACTGCACTGGCTGGAGATGGACGGCGAGCGCATCACGCGCATCGAGGCCGGGGAAGGCCCGGGCGCACCCTTGCCGCCCCGCGCGAACGTGGTGGAGAACGCGGCCGGCAAGACGGTGATGCCCGGCCTGATCGATGCGCATTGCCACATCAGCTATGGCGTGGCGCGCGGCATCGAGGAACAGGACCTGTTCGCCTCGGCCGAGTACCGCGCGATCCGCGGCGTGTACCACGCCCGCACGGTGCTGCAGTCGGGCGTGACCTCGTTCAGCGATCCGGGCGGCAGCTGGTATGTGGCGGTGGCGGTGCGCAATGCGATCAAGGCCGGCCTGTTTCCAGGGCCGCGCATCTCGGCTGCCGCACGCTACCTCAGCACACACGCGGCACTGACCGACTATTTCCCTTCATGGGTAGGCTCGCCGCGGTCCGGCGTGGGCGCCATGACCGAGGGTGAGAGCCAGATGGTCAACGAGGTGCGCGACCAGGTGAAGAACGGCGTGGACTTCATCAAGATCGCCGCCAGCGGCGAGTCGTCCGTGCTCACACCCGGTGGCGGCAGCGTACCAGCCTTCAATGCGGGGGAGCTCAAGATCATCGTGCAGGAGGCGCACCGCCTGGGCCGCCGCGTCACGGCCCACGCGCGCAGCGGGCAGTCCGTGATGGACTGCGTGGACGCCGGCATCGACTGGATCATGCACGCCGACTTCATGAACCAGCAGCAGGCCGATCGCCTGGCCGAGAGCGGCATTCCCTGTTGCCCCGCACTCACCTTCACGGCCAACGTGGCCGAGTGGGGCCACATCGCGGGCTGCTCGCAGGCGCGCATCGACCGCTTCAAGCGCGATCTCGAGAAGGCCGTCACCAACCTCACCTACGCGCACCGCAACGGCGTGACCATGATGTGCGGCACGGACTCCGGCTTTGCCGTCACGCCCTACGGCGAATGGCATGCGCGGGAGCTCGAGCTGTTCGTGACCCTGCTGGGCATGAGCCCGCTGGAGGCCATCACCTGCGGCACGCGCAATGCCTCCATCACGGTGGACGGGGAGAACACCGGCACGCTGGAGACCGGCAAGTTCGCCGACCTGCTGGTGGTCGACGGCGATCCCCTGGCCGACATCCGCATCCTGCAGGACCGCGCCAGGCTCTCGGCCATCTACCTCGGCGGAAAACCGGTGGACCGCACGCCGCAGCCGCCCATGCAGCGCTGGCCCTGGGAACGCAGCCTGCAGATTTCCGAGCGCGAGCTCTTCCAGGGCACGGTGGCCACCGCGCTCGCCACCGCCTGACCCTTCGCGATTTCCCACGATTCAATACACACAGGAGACACACCCATGAAACTGCCCTTGTCCCGCCGGCACTTCGTTGCACTGGCCGCTGCTGCCCTCACCTGCACCGCACACGCCGCTGACCCGGCAAACATCACCATCATCGTGCCGTACCCACCGGGAGGCCTGTCGGACACACTCGCGCGCCTCACCGGCAAGGTGATGGGCCAGAACATGGGTGTGCCCGTGATCGTGGAGAACCGGCCTGGCGCCAACGGCGTGCTCGGGCTGCAGGGCATCGCGCGCGCCAAGCCCGATGGCGCGGTCATCGGCATGGTGCCCGCCAGCGTGATGACGGTGAATCCATCGCTCTACAAGAACATGAACGTCGACACGCTGCGCGACATCACACCGCTCACACTGGCCATCACGCTGCCCAACGTGCTGGTGGTCAACCCGTCGGTGCCCGCGCAGAACATGGAAGAACTGCTCGCCTACCTGAAGGGCTCGGGCAACAAGGTGTCGTATGGCTCGATGGGCACAGGCTCCAGCGCCCACCTCAACGGCGAGCTGCTGGCCCGTTCCGCGCAACTCCCGATCACGCACGTGCCGTACAAGGGCAGCGCCCCCGCCATGCAGGATCTCGTCGCCGGCAACATCCAGATGGCGTTCGAGAACCTGCCCGTGGCGCTTCCGATGATCCAGGCCGGCAAGCTGCGCGCCCTGGGCGTCACCAGCACCGCCAGTTCGACGCAGGCGCCCGACATCCCGCCCATCGGCAAGACAATTCCGGGCTTCGAGGACAACATCTGGTTCGGTTTCATCGCGCCCGCCGGGCTGCCCGCCGCCACCGAGAAACGGCTGAACGAAGAACTGGTGAAGGCCATCCGCTCCGATGAAGTGAGCAAGGCCATGATCGGCCGCGGCGCCGCCATCACCACCAGCACGCCAGAGCAGATGCGCAAGGTGGTGGCGGCAGACCGCGAGAAGTGGGGCGCCCTCGTGCGCGAACGCAACATCGTGGTGGAGTGAGCGGATGACCCGGTACGCCTTTGATCCCTCCCCCGCCACCTCCGTCGCCATCCAGGGCAGCGCCGAACGCTTTCCGGTGCGCCGCGTGTACTGCGTGGGGCGCAACTACGAAGCCCACGTACGAGAGATGGGACACGACCCCGACCGCTCGCCACCGATCTTCTTCTGCAAACCCGCCGACGCGGTGGTGGAGGTGGCCGATGGCGACGAGGGCCGCTTCCCCTACCCCGCCGGCACGAGCAACTGCCACCACGAGATCGAGCTGGTGGTGGCCATCGGCAAGGGTGGCCGCGACATTGCCCAGGAGCAAGCGCGCCAGCACATCTTCGGCTACGCGATCGGGCTGGACATGACGCGCCGCGACCTGCAGCGCGCCGCCGCCAAGGCCGGCCAGCCCTGGGAAACCGGCAAGGCCTTCGACGCCTCCGCACCGATGGGCCCCATCCACCCGGTGCAGGCCACCGGCTACCTCGACGCCGGCGCGATCGGTCTGCACGTCAACGGCGAACCCCGGCAGCAGGCCGACCTGTCGCAGCTCATCTGGAACATCGACGAGACGATTGCCACGCTGTCCTCCCTGTTCGAGTTGCATCCGGGTGATCTGATCTTCTCGGGCACGCCAGAGGGCGTGGGCGAGGTCCAGCGCGGTGACCTGATGAGTGGGCGCTTCGACGGCCTGGGCGAGTTGCGCGTTCGGGTGGTCTGAACGGCCGCAGGAATTGCCCGATGATGCGGGGATGAGCCTCATCCAGAACCCCGACGCCACCGCCCGCGCGCTGCCCTACCCCGAACTGGCGGACGAGATCGCCGCGCTGCTGCGCGATGCGTCGGTGGTGGTGCCGCCGCGCATCGTGCAGGCCCTGCCGGGTGGCGGCAGCCTGTTCGTGATGCCCGCCACCGACGCGCGCGTGGCCATCACCAAGCTCATCACCTTCGTGCCGGGCAACGGCGCGCGCGGCCTGCCCACCATTCAGGGCGACATCGTCGTGTTCGACGCCGCCACCGGCCAGCGCACCGCGCTGCTCGATGGGCCCACCGTGACCGCGCGGCGCACCGCCGCCGTGTCCCTGCTGGCCGCGCGCCTGCTCGCGCCCCGGCGCGACGGCCCGCTGCTCATCGTCGGTGCGGGCGTGCAGGGCAAGTCGCATCTGGAGGCCTTCGCCGCCGGCCTCGGCGTGCGCGAGGTGCGCGTGGCCTCGCGCCAGCCGTCCAGCGCCGACGCGCTGGTGGCCCATGCGCGTGCGCTCGGCTTGAACGCGGGCCGGGTGGACGACGCCGATGCCGCGCTCGCCGAGTGCCCGCTGGTGGTGAGCACCACGCCCGCGCAGGAAGTGGTGCTGCGCGGCGCGCCGCGGGACGACACCTTCGTGGCGGCCGTGGGCGCGTTCACGCCGCGCATGGTGGAGTGGTCGCCCGAGGTCTGCCGCGACATTGCCGCGCACGGCACCCTGGTGGTGGACACGCGCGACGCCGACCACGAAGCCGGCGACCTGCTGCAGGCGGGCATTGACGTGGGCGCGCTGCCCACGCTCGCAGACCATGTGCTGGCGCCGCGCCCGGTGCGCGGGCCGGTGTTCTTCAAGAGCTGCGGCTGGGCCGGCTGGGATCTGGCCGCCGCGCGCCTGGCCACGCGCCCCTGACCGGCGCCCTCCTCACTTCACCTGCTGCTTGCCCAGCTTGCGCGCCAGCGTGCGCCGGTGCATGCCGAGACGGCGCGCGGTCTCGGAGATGTTGAAGCCGGTCTCGGCCAGCACCTCGTGGATGCGCTCCCACTCCAGCGTCTTGATGGAACTCGAGCGGTTCGTCAGTTCCACTTCAGTAGAGCCCTGGGCGCGGCCGAAGGCGGCCTCGATGTCGTCGGTGTTCGAGGGCTTGGCCAGGTAGTGGCAGGCCCCGAGCTTGATGGCCTCCACCGCGGTGGCGATGCTGGCAAAGCCCGTGAGCACGACGATGAGCATGTGGCTGTTGTGCGCGTTCAGCGCCTGCACACAGGCCAGGCCCGAGGCATCGCCCTGCAGCTTGAGGTCGACCACGGCCTTGTCGGGCGAGAAGCTGCCCAGTTGCGTGGTGAGCTGCTCCAGGCTGGCGGCCACGCGCACGTCGTAACCGCGGCGTTCGAACGAGCGCGCCAGCGTGCGCGCGAAAGCGGCGTCGTCTTCCACCAGCAGCAGCCGGCGGCCCTCTCGGGGGGTCTCAGCGGTCATCGGTCACTCCTTCTTCAGGCAGGGTGATGGCGGCCAGCGGCAGGCTGATGCGAACCTCGGCGCCGCCCTCTGCCGGGTTGCGCACCGCCACCGTGCCCCCGAGCGTGCGGGCCACATTGAACACCAGGAACAGGCCCAGGCCACCGCCCGGCCGGCCCTTGGTCGACTGGTAGGGCCGGCCCATGGTCGGCAGCAGGTGCGCCGCGAAACCGGGACCATCGTCGCGCACGGTAAGCACCAGCGCGTCGGCTTCGCGCGTGGCCTCGAAACGCACGGCCTCTGGTGAGGCCTCCAGCGCGTTGTCCAGCACGTTGCCGATCATCTGCTTGATCGCCGAATCGGACACCATGGGCAGGTCGTGCCCGAAGCGGTTGTGGTAACTGAAACCCTTGCTGGGGCGGCGCTGGCGCCAGGCGTCGACCACACCGTCGAGGAAGGCGCAGACGGTGGTCTCTCCGGAGGATTCAGAGCGCGCCTCCCCGGCCGACAGCAGGATGCCGCTGACGATGGCCTTGCAGCGAGCCACCTGGGCCTGCATTTCAGCGACCTCCTCCGCCAGCTCGGGTTCGGAACTGAAGTGCGGCAGGTGCTGCCAGTCGCCGAGGATCACGGCCAGCGTGGACAGCGGCGTGCCCAGCTCGTGCGCCGCACCCGACGCCAGCAGGCCCATGCGCACGACGTGTTCTTCTTCCGCGGTGCGCTGACGCAACGCGGCCAGGCGCAGATCGCGCTCGCGCAGGGTGGCCACGATGCGGGTGATGAAGGTGACCAGCAGCGCGGCGTTCAGTGCGAAGCAGACCAGCATGCCGAGCATGTAGGGGCTGGTCAGGCCCTGGGCGAGATCGGGCGACAGCGGCAGCGGGTGGGCGAACACGGCCAGGCCGGCGAAACACAGCGTGCTCACGCCCACCATGGTCCAGGTGGCCCAGGCCGGCAGCAGCACCGCCCCCAGGATCACCTGCAGCAGGTACAGGAACACGAAGGGGTTGGTGGCGCCACCGCTCAGGTACAGCTGGGCGGTGAGCGCGCCCACGTCCACCAGCAGCGCCAGCAACAACTCGGCGTCCATGACACGCAGCCGGGTGCGCCAGCGCAGCAGCGCCACCACGTTGAACATCACCAGCCCCGCCAGCACGACGAACATCTGCTGGATGGGAATGGCGATGTTCAGGCCGTGGTGAACGACCAGGATGGTGACCACCTGGCCGACCACGGCAATCCAGCGCAGCTGGATCAGCTGGTGCAGGTTCTTCAGGCCGGCGGCCTTGTTCAGGTCGACGGCGGTGTGCGAGGCGGCAGAGGATGCAGGGGCAGCAATCACGCTGCGATTGTGGCGGCCCCGCAAAGCTCAGGCCAGCAGGGCGGTTTCTTCGGCCGGGCGACGACGCCGCGCGGCGCTGTCGCGCAGCAGATACGCGGCGGCCACCACGGTCATGGCCGCCAGGCCGAACCAGGTGAGCGCGTACACCAGGTGGCTGTCGGAAAACTTCAGCACGGTGAGGCCGCCCACCGGCCCGGCCGTTGCTTGCGGGGTGGCTTCGGCGTCCACGAAGAAAGGCGCCACGCGGGCCGCCGGCAGGCCGCGCGCAGACGCCAGGGCGTCCACGTCACGCGAATGCCAGCGGTTGGCGACCGGGTCGTTCTTGCGCAGGAAACCACCACCGGGCTCGGTGATGCGCAGCAGGCCGGTGACGGTGACCCGGCCTTCGGGCGCGGTCCCGCCGCGCGCCGCAGGGTCGCGCTGCGCGGGCGGCACGAAGCCGCGGTTGACCAGCACCACCCGGCCGTCGGCCAGGCGCAGCGGCGTCATCACCCAGAAGCCGGCCCCCAGGTGGGTGACGGCCTGCACCAGCGCTTCGTCGGCGTGCAGGAATTCGCCTTCGAGCCGCAGGCGGCGGTATTCAAAGTCGGCGGGGTCGGCCTGCACGGCGGGCCATTCGGCGATGGGCGGAGCGGGCTGCGGCGTGGCCTGCACACGCGCTTCAACGCGGGCGATGAGCTCGTGCTTCCAGCCCATGCGCTGCACCTGCCACACGCCCAGCGCCACGAACGCGGCGGTCAGCAGCAGGGCGCCCGCCAGCATCAGGGCGAGGCCGCGCCGCGCGTTGTTCATCGCGTCAGCTGCCCGTGCAGCTCGTGCGACGGCATCATGTTGGTGTTCATGTGGAACATGACCCACAGCGTGCCGGCGATGGCGATGGCGACGAAGACCACGGTGAACAGCGTGGACAGCATGGTCCAGCCGCCTTCCACCTTGCCGTTCATGTGCAGGAAATACACCATGTGCACGAGGATCTGCACCACGGCAAAGCCACCCAGCACCAGCACGGCGGTGGTGCGGTTGCTGATGACATCGTTCATGACCAGCCAGAAGGGAATGGCGGTGAGCACCACGGAGAGCGCGAAGCCGATCATGTAGCCCGAGAAGGTGCTGTGCGGGCCGTCCTCGTGGTCATGCTCGTGGCCAGGGTTGTCGTGGTGGACATCGTGTGCGCTCATCACAGCACTCCCATCAGGTAGACAAAGGTGAAGACGCCGATCCAGACCACGTCCAGAAAGTGCCAGAACATGGACAGGCACATCAGCCGGCGCTTGTTCTCGCGCGTCAGGCCATGCTGGCTGATCTGGATCATCAGCACCACCAGCCAGATGCAGCCGAAGGTGACGTGCAGGCCGTGCGTGCCGACCAGCGTGAAGAAGGCCGACATGGCCGCGCTGCTCTGCGGCGTGGCGCCGGCGTGGATCAGGTGCTGGAATTCGTAGAGTTCCAGGCCGAGGAAGGCCAGGCCGAACAGGCCCGTGACGGCCAGCCAGATCAGCGTGCCGCTCTTGTCGTTCAGCTGCTTGCGCAGCATGGCGAAACCGAAGGTGATGGACGACAGCAGCAGGAAGGCGGTGTTGATGGCCACCAGCTTGAGGTCGAACAGCTCGGCGCCACCGGGGCCGCCGGCGTAGTTGCGGCCCAGCACGCCGTAGGTGGCGAACAGTGCCGCGAAGATGAGGCAGTCGCTCATCAGGTACAGCCAGAAGCCCAGCGCGGTGCCGTTCTCCGGGTGCGGTTCGTGGGCGAGGTGGTAGGGGCGCACGGCGCCCGTCACGGGTTGGGGATGGGCAAGTTCAGACATGGGCCAGCTGCTGCGTGCGCGCGTTTTCGGTGGTGGTCACTTCGTCCGCCGGAATGTGGAAGTCGCGCTTGTAGTTGAAGGTGTGGACGATGGACGCGAGCACGATGGCCGCGAACGAGCCGATGGCCAGCGGCCACATGTGCCAGATCAGCGCAAAGCCCCACACCAGCGACAGCACCGAGATCACCACACCGGCCGCCGTGTTCGACGGCATGTGGATGGACTGGAAGCCGCTCAACGGGCGCTGGTAGCCGTGGCGCTTCATGTCCCACCAGGCGTCGATGTCGTGCACCACGGGCGTGAAGGCAAAGTTGTAGGCCGGGGGCGGAGAAGAGGTGGCCCATTCCAGCGTGCGGCCCTGCCAGGGGTCGCCCGTGTGGTCGCGCAGTTGCTCGCGCCGCAGGTAGCTCACGAAGATGCAGATCAGGAAGCAGGCAATGCCGATGGCCACCAGCACCGCGCCGAACAGCGCGATCTGGAACCAGATCTGCAGCGAGGGGTCTTCAAAGTGGTTGACGCGGCGCGTCACGCCCATCAGGCCCAGCACATAGAGCGGCGTGAAGGCGAACCAGTAGCCGAGTAGCCAGAACCAGAAGGACAGCTTGCCCCAGAACTCGTCGAGCCGGTAGCCGAAGGCCTTGGGGAACCAGTACACCATGCCTGCAAACAGGCCGAACACCACGCCACCGATGATCACGTTGTGGAAGTGCGCGACCAGGAACAGCGAGTTGTGCAGCACGAAGTCGGCCGGAGGCACGGCCAGCAGAACGCCCGTCATGCCGCCCACCACGAAGGTGATCATGAAGCCCACGGTCCAGAGCATCGGCACGGTGAAGCGGATGCGGCCGCGGTACATGGTGAACAGCCAGTTGAAGATCTTCGCCCCGGTCGGGATCGAGATGATCATGGTGGTGATGCCGAAGAAGCTGTTGACGCTGGCCCCCGACCCCATGGTGAAGAAGTGGTGCAGCCACACCAGGTACGACAGGATGGTGATGCACA
>VFQQ010002522.1_pt1 | contig 20249 bp, 20 predicted proteins | sample 3512341 | NCBI WGS metagenome assembly VFQQ01 (sample SAMN10412373, study PRJNA504923) | tailings metagenome | isolation source: Relicate 2 Philex TSF1 revegetated site | place: Philippines: Tuba, Benguet | collected 2017-08-29 | reverse complement strand
TTGATCTCCTCGACGCCGACATTGAGAAGGCCGACGGTCGGCCGCTCCATGCCGAACAGCGCGCGCGCCATGCCGGTGCCCAGGATGGCGAAGTCGACCAGTTGGTGGGCGTCTGCCCCGATCGTCGCGCCGACGTCCAGAACCACGCTTTCGCCACGCGCCGTCGGCCAGATCGCGGCGATCGCCGGGCGGTCGATGGTTGCCATGGTGCGCAGGCAGAATTTCGACATAGCCATCAGCGCGCCGGTGTTGCCGGCAGAGATGCAGGCTTCCGCCTCGCCGTTCTTGACCGCCTCGATCGCCTTCCACATGGAAGACTTCCAGCGGCCGTGGCGCAGTGCCTGGCTCGGCTTGTCGTCCATCCGCACGGCGATGTCGCAGTGGAAGAACTCGGTGATTGCCGCAAGTTTCGGATATTTGTTGAGTTCGGGACGTACGGCATCCTCACGCCCATAGACCAGGAAGCGCACGTCGGTACGGCGCTGGGCGACCGTCAGAAGTGCGGGAATAAGGACTCCCGGCCCGTGGTCGCCGCCCATGGCGTCGATGGAAATTCTGATCACGCGGTATTCATCTCACGTTTGTCGAACGGCGGGCCTTGGTTAAGGCTTCGCGAAAATAGCGGTTTTGAGCCGCCGCACAACCGACATTTCGTGCGAAACGCACGCCATTCAGCGTTTTTGCGTCAGCGCGCGAAGCTTTCGCTGCAATTCGTTCTCGACCGGCTCTTCGGCTAAGTCATGGCTTGGCTGGCGTAATTCAGCGCCCTTCTTGCGTGGATATGGATCGATCGCTAGGCCAAAAAATTCTTCGGCGAGCGCGCCGACATCGATGGTTTCGCCGGAAAAAAGTTCCGGGCTGTCAGGGCCGTCGGCATCGAGCATGATTTCACCGCCCTCGCCGAAACCAAGGCGTCCGAGTTTCGAGTCTTCCGGCAGGAAAAGCCCCGAAACCTCTTCGCTGACATGCGTTTCGATCGGCTCCAGCGTGACCACGCAAGCCTGGACGATATCCGCCTCGACGGTTCCCGAAACCTTGACGCCATTGCGTTTCCAGGCAGTGACCAGCAATTCGGCGCGGTAGCGCTCGACCGATTCCAGGCCGTGCTCTTCGGCAAGAGCCGCACGCTGCTTCTCATCGGCCTCGATCACCACCGGCAGGCCCTTCTGGGGCAGCCGCGCGACGTTGGCCGCGAAGGAAACCGGGCTTACTGGCATTTCATGTTTCATGACGGTCTCCTTTCCTTGTTTCATCAGGCGGCAACCGCGACCGGAAAGCGGATCGCACCCGAAAGGATCGCGTCCGACGATTGCGCGCGCAGCATATTGTCCGCCTCTATCACATAGGCCGCAAGGGCATCCGCCTGCGGCCAGGCTTGGCTGTCGGGCCTGATGTTTCGGGCCAGTGCTGCGGTAAGCGCTTCCCTGTCGCCGCGCTCGAGTGCGTCGGCATAAGCGGCCGTGCGCCCATAAAACATGCGGCCGAGCTTCTTCATCCGCTTCGGCACACCCATGTCGCCTATCCCAAGATCGCGCAGGGAGTGCTCGACTTCGGCGAAGAAATCGTCGGTCAGTATCTGCGCGACCTCGCGTGCAGCTCCAGCCTCGCCATGCAGGCGCTGCTGAAACAGGAACATATGCAGCGAAAGCATCTCGAAACGGCCGAGCGGCGTGTCGGGTGCATCCCAATCGGAATAAAATACCGGCTGCCGCGCCGCCGCCACGATTTCGGCGTAGAGCGCGTCCGTTATCGTACGATTGCTGCGTTCGCGGCCGAAAAGGCGTTTGAACATGACGGGCGGGTCTCCTCGGGGAACCGTTTCGCGGGGTGGCGTTGTTGCATCGGCGCGCAAGCTGGTTTACCGGTTTTGCGGCTCCGTGCAAGGTGGGGGCGGCAAGACATATTGCCAAGATCGATTTGAAGGAGTTGTTGTTGGGCTCGCTGAATTTCAAGACCATTTATTCGCCTGCCGCCGTCGGAGCGGCTTGCATGCTTGCCGCAATGGGGCTTTCCGGCTGCAACTCATCCAAAGTCTTGAGCGGCCTGACGCCCGGCGAGACGCTGACGCAAGGCTATGTCATCGACCAGCAGCAGATCGACCTGGTGCCGGTCGGCTCCAGCCGCGAACAGGTTCTGCTGGCGCTCGGCAGCCCGTCGACAACCGCGACCTTCGACAACGAGGTGTTCTATTACATTTCGCAGACACGCCGGCGCTCGGTCGCCTTCATGAACCCGACGCTGGTCGACCAGCGCGTTCTGGCGGTCTATTTCGGACCTGACGGTCGCGTCACGCAGATCGCAAACTACGGCAAGCAGGACGGCAAGGTCTTCGACTTCATCGCGCGCACCACGCCAACCGGCGGCAAGGACCAGAACTTCATCGGCCAGCTCATTTCCGGTGCCGGTGGCAAGCCGACCTTGCCAATCGGCACGACGCAGTAAGCACGTCCGTTTGTTCGTTCAAATAAAAACCCGCGGGATCGCTCCCGCGGGTTTTTGATTCCTATGCCTGTTAGAGCGAGATGACTTTCACTTGAATCGCTATCTCGCTCTAAGTTTTTGTTTTTGAAGCATGACCTTGTCCGAAAAGTCTGCAACTTTTCGGGATCATGCTCTAATCAGTGCGCCAATACCGCCAGCAGCAGTAGAGCTACAATGTTGGTGATCTTGATCGCCGGGTTGACGGCCGGACCGGCAGTATCCTTGTAGGGATCGCCGACGGTGTCGCCGGTCACCGAAGCCTTGTGCGCTTCGGAACCCTTGAGATGCTTGACGCCGTCCTTGTCGGTGAAACCGTCCTCGAACGACTTCTTGGCATTGTCCCAGGCGCCACCGCCCGAGGTCATCGAGATGGCGACGAACAGGCCGTTGACGATGACGCCGAGCAGCGAGGCGCCGAGCGCCGCGAAGGCCGAGGCCTTGGAGCCGGAGATGAGCAGCACGCCGAAATAGACGACGAGTGGCGCCAGCACCGGCAGCAGCGACGGGATGATCATTTCCTTGATCGCCGCCTTGGTCAGAAGATCGACGGCACGGGCATAGTTGGGCTTGGAGGTGCCCTTCATGATACCCGGATCCTCGCGGAACTGACGCCGAACCTCCTCGACGATCGCTCCCGCCGCGCGGCCGACTGCGGTCATGGCGATGCCGCCGAAGAGGTAGGGAATGAGGCCGCCGAAGATCAGGCCGGCAACGACGTAAGGATTGGAGAGGTCGAATGAGACTTCGCCCATGCCCTGGAAGTAAGGATATTTGTCGCCATTGGCGGCAAAGAACTTCAGGTCGTTCGCATAGGCGGCAAACAGCACCAGCGCGCCGAGACCGGCAGAACCGATGGCATAGCCCTTGGTGACGGCCTTGGTGGTGTTGCCGACCGCATCGAGCGCGTCGGTGGAGTGGCGAACCTCCTTGGGCAGGCCGGCCATTTCGGCAATGCCGCCGGCATTGTCGGTGACCGGGCCGAAGGCGTCGAGTGCGACGATCATGCCGGCAAGGCCGAGCATGGTGGTGACCGCGATCGCCGTGCCGAACAGGCCGCCGAGCTGGAAGGTGGCGATAATGCCGCCGACGATGACGATCGCCGGAAGCGCCGTCGATTCCAGCGAAACGGCCAGACCCTGGATGACGTTGGTGCCGTGGCCCGTCACCGATGCCTGGGCGATGGAGTTGACCGGCCGCTTGTTGGTGCCGGTGTAGTATTCGGTGATGACGACGATGAGGCCGGTCACCAGAAGTCCGATCAGGCCGCAGACGAACAGGCTCTGCCCGGTGATGGCGACACCGCCTCCGGTTCCGATCTCGCCCCAGCCGACGGTGAGCGACGTTGCAGCACCCAGGCCGACGATGGAGAGCAGGCCGGTGACGATCAGGCCCTTGTAGAGCGCGCCCATGATCGAGCCGTTGGAGCCGAGCTTGACGAAGAAAGTGCCGACGATCGAGGTGATGATGCAGGTGCCGCAGATTGCCAGCGGATAGAGCATGACGCTGCCGAGAACGGCAGTGCCGCCGAAGAAGATCGCCGCCAGAACCATGGTGGCGACGACAGTCACCGCGTAGGTTTCGAACAGGTCGGCTGCCATGCCGGCGCAGTCGCCGACATTGTCGCCGACATTGTCGGCAATGGTCGCCGGGTTGCGCGGGTCGTCTTCGGGAATACCGGCTTCGACCTTGCCGACGAGATCGCCGCCGACATCGGCGCCCTTGGTGAAGATACCGCCGCCGAGACGGGCGAAGATCGAGATCAGCGAAGCGCCGAAGCCGAGCGAAACGAGCGCATCGATGACGACGCGGTCATCAGGCGCATGGCCCATCGGGCCGATGAGAATCCAGTAATAAACGGAGACGCCGAGCAGGGCCAGGCCCGCCACCAGCATGCCGGTGATGGCGCCTGATTTGAAGGCGATGTCGAGGCCGGCGGCGAGGCTGTTTGATGCCGCCTGCGCCGTGCGCACATTGGCGCGAACCGAAACATGCATGCCGATGAAGCCGGCCACGCCCGAAAGCACTGCGCCGATCAGGAAACCGATTGCTGCGGTCGCCGATAAAAGCCACCAGGCCAGAAGGAGAACCACCACGCCGACGATGGCGATGGTCGTGTATTGACGCGCAAGATAAGCCTGTGCCCCCTCCCGGATGGCGGCTGATATTTCCTGCATGCGTGCATTGCCCTGGTCGGAAGCAAGAACCGACTGTGTCGCCCAGATGGCGTAAAGGACAGAAAGCAGGCCGCAGGCAATGACGACGTAAAGCATGGTCATTATGCCGATCTTCCCTGATTGTGAGCCCGGTAGAACCCCTCCCCGGGCGCTGCGATGAAGACCGGTGGCCGTGTAGCCGGAATCCGGTCTGCGACTATTTGTCCGCAACGGATCGGCCAACGTCAAGTCGCTGTTGAGTTTTTACTGGAATTTCGCTTTGAGCCAATCATTGGCGGCGTTCGATGCAACCGGGTTGCATCGAAATCTAGAGCATGTCGCGCAAAAGTGTGCAGCGGTTTTGCGATGACGACATGCGTAAAAACAAACTTAAAGCGCGGGAAGTGAATCTGAAAGATCGCGACGCGCTTTTAAGGTCGCCGGACCACGCTCGTATCCGGCACGCGCCTGCGCGCCACGAACAACCATACCAGCGCCACGAGGCATATCGCCGTCACCGGGAACACCACCCAGTTCAGCATGTCCCAGCCATAGGCATTGTAGACCTTGCCCGACATCAGCGAGGCAAAGGCGACGCTGCCGAACAGGACGAAATCGTGAAAACCCTGCGCCCTGCCCTTTTCGGACGGGTGATAGGTTTCCGCCACAAGTGCTGTGGCGCCGATGAAAGCAAAGTTCCAGCCGAGGCCGAGCAGGATCAGCGCCGTCCAGAACTGCCAGAGCTGGATGCCCGACAGCGCCACCAGCGCACAGCCGATGAGCAGGACGAAACCGGTCGCAATAATCGTATTCACGCCGAAGCGATGGATCAGACGGCCGGTGAAGAAACTCGGCGCAAACATCGCCATGACATGCCAGGAAATGCCCAGCGTCGCCTCGTCAGGCGAAAAACCGCAGCCGACCATGGCGAGCGGCGCGCCGGTCATCACGAAGGTCATCAGCGTATAGGAGCCGACGCCGCAAAGCAGCGCCACGATGAAGCGCGGCTGCGAGACGATCTCACCGAGCGGGCGGGCATGTCCGTGATCGACCGCTTTCTTGTGCGCATCCGGGTTGGTGCGCAGGAACGACAGAACGATCGCACCGACCGCCGAAAGCACGAGGATCGCCGCGAAGGAACCGGCAAACATAACCGGCGCGAACAGTTCGCGCGTGAAGATGACGATCTGCGGGCCGAGGATCGCGGTGATGACCCCGCCGGCAAGCACGAAGGAAATGGCGCGCGCCTTGAATTCGCGCGGCGCGTTGTCGGCTGCCGCAAAACGGAATTGCTGGACGAAGGCGCCGCCGACACCGACGATCATCAGGCCGACGGCAAACAGCCAGAAGTTTGATTGGAAAAGCGCCAGCGTGGCAACAAGGCCGCCCAGCGCGGTTGCCAGCGTGCCAGTCATGAAGCCGTTGCGCTGACCGAGCCATCTCAACACGGCCGCTGCCGGCAGCGAGCCGAGCGCCACGCCGAGATTGAAGCCTGTCACCGGGGCGGTCGCGAGCGACTTGTCGGCGCCGAGAAGATAATGGCCGGCAAGCGCGCCGAGCGAAATGCAGATGGGAGCAGCCGAGCCGACAATCGCCTGCGAGGCAGCGAGAATGATCGCCGTTCGCTTAGCGTTGCTCTGTGCGGCGTCAGTCATCAGGCGTCTTTGCCGCGCCCTTCGCCGCGCACCCGGCGCGATACCCGGTCGAGCACGGCGTTCACCAGCTTCGGCTCGTCCTCGACATAGAACGCCTTGGCGATGTCGACATATTCCGAAACGATGACCGCCACCGGCACGTCCGGCCGCTGCATCAATTCATAGACGCCGGAACGCAGGATGGCGCGCAGCGTCGAATCGAGACGCGAAAGCGGCCAGTCCTCGGTCAAAGCCTGGCGGATGACCGGATCGACCGTCTTCTGGTTCTCGACGACACCGGCAAGAATGGCGCGGAACCACTGCGCGTCCGCCTCGCGGTAGAGCGCGCCGTCGACCTCCTTGCCGAGCCGGAACGCCTCATATTCGGCGGTGATTTCGAGCAGGCCGGCACCCGCCACATCCATCTGGTAGAGCGCCTGCACGGCGGCAAGGCGGGCCGCACCACGCTTGTTGGCCTGGCGGATGGGGGGCTGACCGTTTTCGGCTGGCTCAGTCACGATCAGGCTCCGAGGCGTTCGCGCAGTGCGATCATGGTGAGGGCGGCGCGCGCGGCAAAACCGCCCTTGTCGCCTTCATGGCGCTTGGCGCGCGCCCAGGCCTGCTCGTCATTCTCGACGGTCAGGATGCCGTTGCCGATGGCAAGGGATTCCTTGACCGCGAGGTCCATCAGCGCCCGGCTCGATTCGTTGGCGACGATGTCGAAATGATAGGTCTCGCCGCGGATGACGGTGCCGAGGGCCACGAAGCCGTCATATTCGGTGCCGCCCTCTTCCGCTCCATCGAGCGCAAACGAGATCACGGCGGGGACTTCCAGCGCGCCGGGAACCGTCACGACGTCATAAGTCGCACCCGCGTCGTCGAGCGCGGCCTTCGCGCCTTCGAGCAGCGCGTCGGCGAGGTCGTCGTAAAAACGGGCCTCTATGATGAGCAGATGCGGTTTTGTGGAACTGGGCATGAACGTCTCCGGGATCGTCGGTGACTTAGGCCGAAGCCGGTAAGTTCGCAAGCGGAAGATTGCCGGACGAGCGTTCGAGGCACTCCAGCCGCGCCGTCTTCGACTGCGATAGAGGCGGTCTTATGAAATGAGAAACAAATTCCGGCATGATGGATGTCGGAATCGGCGTTTTCCATTCGTCCTATGTGGGCCAACGACACCGTGGAGGACCAATCAAATGAGCAGGACCGTTGCAATTCTTATCGCAAGGCTGATTTTCGGCGGCGTTTTCGTCATGGCCGCCAGCTTCAAGTTTCTCGGCATGGAAGCGACGGCCGGCTACATCGCCGCGGCAGGTTTTCCATTTCCGCTGTTTCTTGCCTGGGTGGCCGCCTTCTTCGAGGTCGCGCTCGCACTCGCATTGCTGACGGGCGCGTTCTTCTCGGAAGCCGCACTTCTGGCGGCGGCTTACGTCCTGTTCCTCGCTTTCGCCTTTCACGGGCCGTCGCACTGGCAAGGCAACCAGGCGGAGTTCGGATTCTTCATCGATCACTTCACCTTCATCGCCGGCCTTCTGTTCGCAGCGGTTCACGGACCGGGCGAGAAACTGGCGATCAGGAAGAGTGTGTTTTGAGGCGCTGTACCTTTGCCGCAGTCATCATGTTCTTGAGCGCGGCAGGGGAAGCGGCTTGTCGCTGTCGAGACTCTCGGCCCAGGCACGCACGGCAGCGTGATCGAAGACATGGCCCATATCGACATCGGCCAACGCTTCGCGTGTTAGCCTTTGCCGTTGCTCTTCCCGATCAATGTCGGACGGATCGATCGAAGACACGCCTCAAAGCCCCTCTTCAGCTGCCTGTGCAAGCCGGGCGGCATAGCGCGCCATGGTGTCGATCTCGATGTTGACGCGGTCGCCGGCCTTTCGCTCGCCCCAAGTGGTGACGGTCAGCGAATGGTGGATCAGGAGCACGTCGAAGCGTGTCTTCTCGACCTTGTTGACGGTGAGCGAGGTACCGTCGAGTGCGACGGAACCCTTCGGCGCGATGAACTTCGCAAGTTCGCGCGGCGCTTCGAGCGTGAAGCGCACGGCATCGCCTTCATCCTGCCGCGCCACGATTTCGGCGGTGCCGTCGACATGGCCGGAAACGATGTGGCCGCCGAGTTCGTCGCCGATCTTCAATGCGCGTTCGAGATTTAGGCGGGTTCCCGCACCCCAGCCTGCGGCAGTGGTCAGGCGCAGCGCTTCTTCCCACGCCTCGACCTCGAACCAGCGCCCGTTGGAGCCGGTCTCCGGCAAGGTGACGACGGTCAGGCAGACGCCGCCGCAGGAGATCGATGCGCCGATTTCGATGGTTTCGGGGTCATAGACCGTGTCGATGCGCAGCCTGACGCCCTCGCGCAGCGGCGAGACAGAGGCGACCGAACCAACATCTGTGACAATTCCGGTAAACATCAGAAATTCCTTGTCCATTCGGCATAGCTGTCGTCGCCGAAATGCGCCTGGCGCGTCATGCGAAACCCTGCCGGCATATGGTTCTCGTCGACAGGGGCTGCAATGCCGCCTGCGCCCAGTTCGATTGGACCACGGAAAATAACGATGCGATCGACCATATCGTCGGCGAGAAAATTGCGCGCCGTCTCCGCACCGCCCTCGACCATGACGTTCATCATGCCAAGTGCTGCGAGATCTTCCAGCAGTTCCGGCAGCGCGATGCGGCCGTCGTAGGTGTCGGTGGCGAGCGGTTTCACGCCGAGCGCCTCGAGTTGGGCTTTGCGCGCAGCATCCGCTTCCGGTCCCACGGCCACGAATACGGGAACGGCTTCCGCCGTGCGCGCCAGTTTCGAAGCCGTATCAAGCCGTGCCAACCGATCCAGCACGATCCGCACCGGCGAGCGGTTTTCCAGTCCCGGCAGGCGCACCGTTAGTTCAGGATCGTCGGCAAGCGCGGTATTGATGCCAACCACGATCGCATCGGCCTCGGCGCGCATTAGATGCACCTGCCGACGCGAGATCGCGCCAGTGATGGCGATCTGCCCTTCGCCCAGCCGACCGATCATCCCATCGGCGGAAAGTGCAAGCTTCAGAGTCACTTGCGGACGCTTTTTGAGAGATCGAGTCAGATAACCGGCAAGCTGATCTGCGGCCTCATCCGCCATGACCCGCTCGACAACTTCGATGCCGGCTTCGCGCAATATAGCGTAGCCCTTGCCGGAAACACGCGGGTCGGGGTCGTTGGCGGCTCCCACCACGCGGGCCACGCCCGCCGAAACCAGCGCGTTGGCGCAGGGCGGCGTGCGGCCGTGATGAGCGCAGGGTTCGAGCGTAACATAGGCCGTCGCGCCGCGCGCGCGCTCGCCTGCATCGGCCAGCGCCTCGGCTTCGGCATGCGGCCTGCCGCCGATCGCGGTCACGCCGCGTCCGACGATCACCGGGCCGTTGCCGTCGTCACGAACGATCAGGGTGCCGACAGCGGGGTTGGTCGCCGTCAGCCCGGCGTGTTTTCGCGACAGGCGAAGCGCTGCCGCCATGAAACGGCGGTCTGTCGCGCCTTGTTCGACGTCGGGGCCGGCCATGGCTCAGCCCGGTTCCTCTTCCTCGCCCTTGAGCTCGCCAAGAACATCATGAAAGTCCTTGGCCTCGCGGAAATTGCGGTAGACCGAGGCGAAGCGGACATAGGCGACATCGTCCAGCGCTTTCAGCGCTTCCATGACAAGACGCCCGATCTCGCCGGTTGTCACTTCAGTTTCGCCCGAGCTTTCGAGCTGGCGCACGATGCCGGTGACTGCCCTGTCGATGCGTTCGGGATCGACATTGCGCTTGCGCACGGCGGTTTCCATCGAACGCAGCAGCTTGTCACGGCTGAACGGCACCTTGCGGCCCGACTTCTTTACCACGACGAGATCGCGCAACTGCACGCGCTCGAATGTGGTGAAGCGTCCCCCGCAATCGGGGCAGACGCGCCGCCGCCTGATCGCCGCGCCGTCTTCGGCGGGGCGGGAATCCTTTACCTGGGTGTCTTCCGACTGGCAGTAGGGGCAGCGCATGTCTCGGCTTCGTCCTTCGCGATTCCTCTCGCGAAAGGCTTAGAGCATGATTGCGAAAAGTGGAAACCGCTTTTCGGAGACGTTGTGTTTGAGAAAGCGGATGGAATGAGTCGCGGTGGGCAGTCATTTGATCGTCGGCGCTGCCCCTCATCCCGCTGCCGCGACCTTCTCCCCGTATAGTGACGGGGAGAAGGGGCTGGCCGCAACGATGACGCCTCCCTCTCCCCGTCCTTCACGGGGAGAGGGTAAGGGTGAGGGGCAGCACCAACGGTAAAAAGCTCACCCCAGATAAGGATAAAGCGGGAAGCGGTCGGTGAGTTCGACCACCTTCTTCTTCACGGCAGCCTCGACGGCAGCGTTGCCTTCGTCCGAATTCGCGACCTTCAGCCCGTCAAGCACTTCGGCGATGAGATTTCCGATCTCGCGGAATTCGGCCTCGCCGAAGCCGCGTGTCGTGCCGGCCGGGGTACCGAGGCGCACGCCCGAGGTGACGAAGGGCTTTTCAGGATCGAAGGGAATGCCGTTCTTGTTGCAGGTGATGTTGGCGCGGCCGAGAGCAGCCTCGGCGCGCTTGCCGGTGGCGTTCTTGGGGCGCAGGTCGACCAGCATCAGATGGTTGTCGGTGCCGCCCGAAACGATGTCGAGACCCGTGCCCTTCAGGCTGTCGGCCAGCGCCTTGGCGTTGGCGACGATGTTGGCGGCATAGGTCTTGAACTCAGGCTTCAGCGCCTCGCCGAAGGCGACGGCCTTGGCGGCGATGACATGCATCAGCGGGCCGCCCTGCAGGCCGGGGAACACCGCCGAGTTCATCTTCTTGGCGATTTCCTCGTCGTTGGTCAGGATCATGCCGCCGCGTGGGCCGCGCAGCGACTTGTGCGTGGTCGTGGTCACGACATGGGCATGCGGCAACGGCGACGGATGCTGGCCGCCGGCGACGAGACCGGCGATGTGGGCCATGTCGACCATCAGATAGGCGCCGATCTCGTCGGCGATCTCGCGAAAACGCTTCCAGTCCCAGATGCGGGAATAGGCGGTGCCGCCGGCGAGGATCAGCTTCGGCTTGTTTTCGCGGGCGAGGCGCGCAACTTCATCCATGTCGAGCAGGTGGTCGTCCTGGCGCACGCCGTAGGACACGACATTGAACCATTTTCCCGACATGTTGACCGGCGAGCCGTGAGTCAGGTGGCCGCCCGAATTGAGGTCGAGGCCCATGAAGGTGTCGCCCGGCTGCAAGAGTGCCAAAAACACCGCCTGGTTCATCTGGCTGCCGGAGTTCGGCTGGACATTGGCGAAATTGCAGCCGAACAGCTTCTTGGCGCGCTCGATGGCAAGCGTCTCGGCAACGTCGACGAATTGGCAGCCGCCATAGTATCGCTTGCCCGGATAGCCTTCGGCATACTTGTTGGTCATGATCGAGCCCTGCGCTTCCAGAACGGCGCGGCTGACGATGTTTTCCGATGCGATCAGCTCGATCTCGTGGCGCTGGCGGCCAAGTTCGTTGCGGATGGAGCCGAAAATCTCCGGATCGGCATCGGCGAGCGTCGTGCCGAAGAAGGATTCGAAATGTTGCGAGGCGGCCGAGTCTCTTGCCATGTCAGGTAAATCCTTAGCTGGGGCGGTGCTCTGTTGCGCGGAAATCATCCCCTACGGAAGGAGATCACGTTCCATGCGGCGCGCCATTAGCACACTTGCATGGGCCTCGCCACGTTCGCGGCGCGAAATTTGGTGGTCGCTTTGCGCCAGAACGGCGCGCCCGTTGCAAATTCCCATCGGCGCGGCTATTTCTGACGTGCAATTCGTCGAGAAAAGAAAGGAGGGCTGCGTGTCAAGATACGATCACCATCGTCAGCGTGGCCCCGTCAACGCCCTGCAAATGCGTTTGCAGGGCTGACCAGAGACGATCGCAAAACTGCATTCTTCCGGTCTGCCCTTCGTGGTGACGCGGCTCCGAGCTTTAAGCCTGGTTGCCTGCGTATCGTGAATATCCACCGAGCCTGAACGTCCAGAATCCATTTATGGCACATCAATGCCTGCGGATGCCGGACAGTCGCTCGGGACAGACCAGAGAACGACAATGGCACTGATCAATCTTCGCAATCTCGGCGTCACGCTCGGCGCACCGCTTTTTTTCAACCTCAATCTTTCCATCGAATCAGGTGACCGCCTCGGCATCGTCGCCGCCAATGGCAGGGGCAAATCCACACTTCTCAGATGCATCGCCGGCGGGTTCGAACCGACGGCCGGCGACATCACCCGCTCGCGCGGCCTGCGCATCGGCCATGTCGAGCAGGATATCCCCGCCAAGCTGCTCGACGTTCCCTTTTATGAGGCCGTACAGGAGGTTCTGTCCCCCGAACAGGCCCATTCGGAAAGCTGGCGCGTCGATGTCGTGCTGGATTCGCTCGACGTGCCGGAGGCGATGCGCCAGCGCCCCCTCGCCCGGCTCAGCGGCGGCTGGCAAAGGCTCGCCATGCTCGCTCGCGTCTGGGTGACCGATCCCGACGCGCTGCTTCTCGACGAGCCGACCAACCATCTCGACCTTGCCAAGATCCGGCAACTGGAAGACTGGCTGAATGCGCTTCCGCGCGAGGTTCCGGTGGTCATCGCCAGCCACGACCGGGCATTTCTCGACGCCACGACCAATCGCACGCTGTTCCTGCGCGCCGAGCGCTCGCAGGTCCTTTCGCTACCTTATTCGCGGGCGCGCGCCGCTTTGGACGAGGTCGATGCTTCCGAGGAGCGGCGATACCAGAAGGACATGAAGACCGCGCAGCAACTGCGCCGTCAGGCCGCCAAGCTCAACAATATCGGCATCAATTCCGGCAGCGACCTGCTGACGGTCAAGACCAAACAGCTCAAGCAGCGGGCCGAGCGCATGGAGGATGCGGCACGCCCCGGCTATCAGGAGCGGTCGTCGGGTACGATCAAGCTCGCCAATCGCGGCACGCATGCAAAGATCCTGATCACGCTCGAGGATGCGTCGGTCGAGACGCCGGACGGCACGCTGCTGTTCAAGACCGGCAGGAAGTGGCTCTGCCAGGGCGACCGCGTCGTCCTGCTCGGGCGCAACGGAGCCGGCAAGTCGCGCCTCGTCAATCTGATCAGAAAGGCGATAACAGAGCCGACCGCATCAGCGGAGACGGTCAAGGCCACGCCTTCGCTGGTGCTCGGCTATGGCGATCAGGGTCTTTCGGACATCGCGGACGACGATACGCCGCTCGTCACGCTCAGCCGGCGGTTCGAGATCGGCGAGCAGCGCGCCCGCAGCCTGCTTGCGGGTGCCGGAATGACCATAGAGATGCAGACGAACCCTATCGGCCGGCTTTCGGGCGGACAGAAGGCGCGACTGGGAATGCTGGTGCTGCGGCTGACATATCCGAACTTCTACCTGCTGGACGAGCCGACCAACCATCTCGATATCGACGGACAGGAAGCGCTGGCGACCGAACTCATGGCGCATGAGGCAAGCTGCCTGCTGGTCTCGCACGACCGCAGCTTCGTCAGGGCCGTCGGCAACCGCTTCTGGCTGATCGAGAAACGGCGGCTGGTGGAGGTCGAAAGCCCGGAGGAGTTCTTCGCGTCGGTTGTCGAAACGGACGGCTGAGGCAGGGACCGACACACAAGGCCCGGGCAGCCCTCAATGCCCGGAGCCGCCCTTCTTCTTGGCGATCAGGGCCAAGGTGAGCGTCACTTCACTCATGATCGCACGCATTGTCGTGTCATTGATCTTGTGTGACCGCAGGAGTTTGACCAGGGCCGCACGTTCCGCGTCGAGTGCTGCCTCGGTCATCGCGCCGATCACCGGCAAAAGGTCCTGAGCTGCGGGATCGTCCGCGTCGCCAAGGACAATTCGCTGCCTGTAGAAAGGAATCAACTGCTGCGACGCAGCCATCCGCGTCTCGTAGAGAGCCGGATCATCGCGGCTTTCCTCCACCATCTGCTCAATGCGGGCGATCGCTGCCTCGGCCGCGGTCACCCGTGCCAGACGCTCTTCGTTGGCGAGCACATCCTCTTCCTCCAGCGGTATGCCGCGCGCTACCGCCGGCAAAGCGACGCTGGCCACCGCCAGCGAGCATATGATCACGCCGGCCGCGATGAAAATGACCAGATCACGCGCGGGAAACGGCGAACCGTCCGGCAAGACGAGCGGCAGCGACAGGATGCCCGCCAGCGTGATCGCACCGCGAACACCGGCAAGCGTCATCACCACTTTCAGCCGTCCGGTCAGCCGTTGCGCCTTGCGGCCGCGCCAACGATCGATGGCGCCGCGCACGGCCGAACCGAAGACAATCCAGGCAAAGCGGATCGCCAGCAGGATCAGCGTCAGCGTCAACACCGCCAGCACCGGCTCCCAGACCGTGCCGTAGAGCGACAGTTCCGACGGGACCGTTCGGATTATATCGGGCAGTTGCAGGCCGAGCATGAGGAAGATGGCGCCATTGAAGGTGAAAGACAGGACGTCGACCAAAGCCGCATTCTGCATGCGCGCCGGAATGCTCAGCGCGCCAAACAGACCGGTGCGGCTGGTGTAGAGCCCGGCGGTGACCGCCGCCAGAATGCCGGAAGCGTGCATCTCCTCGGCCAGAAGATAAGCAGCAAAGGGCAAGAGGATCAGGATCATAACCTGCACCTCGGGCCTGATATCGCCGATCTTTGCAACGATGCGCAGCACCGTCGACGTAGCCCACAGGGTCACCAACCCCGCAGCGACGCCGCCAAGGGCGACCAGCCAGAAGGTCACCGCCGTTTCGCCGAGCGAAAAATGCCCGGTGAGTGCTGCCGCTACGGCAAAGCGCAGAACCACGAGGCCGGATGCATCGTTCAAGAGGGATTCGCCCTCGAGGATATGGCGGATGCGGGCCGGCACGATGTCGCGGCCGACGATGGAGGAAACCGCGAGTGCGTCGGTCGGCGACAGAACAGCGGCGAGCGCAAAGGCCACCGGCAGTGGCACCATCGGCAACAGCCAGTGCAGCGCATAACCGAAGACCACGACCGTAAAGAAGACCAGCCCGAAGGCTAGGCCGAATATCTGCGGCGCGAGTTCCCTGAACTCCCGCTTCGGCAGCAGAAGGCCTTCTATGAACAGCAAGGGCGGCACGAAAACGAGCAGGAACAGCGCCGGCTCCATCTCCACATGCAGCCCGTCGATCGGCCATGCCAGCAGGATGCCGAGCACGATCTGGATGATCGGCAAGGGCAGCGGCAGGAAGCGCACCAGCACGCCGGAAACAGCCACCAGCACCAGAAGCAACAGGATCAAGGTCGCGACGGCCAAGCGTTTCTCCAAAAAACTCGGGCGGCCTTGCCGCAAAACCGATCCGGCAGAAATGAAAAAAGCCGCCCTGTCAGGCGGCTTTTCTCATTTATTTGCAAACGCTTACAGCGCCGAGGAAATCTTCAGTTCATCGACGCCGTCGCGGCCGTAGATATCGTCGCGGAAATGCACCACGGCGTCACCGGTCGACCATGCCGAAATGTAGGTGAAGTAGACGGGAACCGGGTTGGTGACCTGCACCGGCGTGGTCACGCCGGTCTTGATCGTCTGCTCGAAATGCTGGCGGCTCCAGCCGGGCGTGTCGCGCAGGATCCATGTGACGAGATCGCGCACATTCTGGACGCGCACGCAGCCCGACGAATCGAAGCGCATCAGCTTGCCGAACAGGCTCTGCTGCGGCGTATCATGCATGTAGACGCCATCCGGGCTCGGGAAGTTGATCTTCACCGAAGCCATGGCGTTGCCGGCGCCAGGGTCCTGGCGGAAGCGGTATTTTGCTGCCTCTTCGGTCGACCAGTCGACATTGATCGGATCGACCTCGCTGCCGTCCGGCGCGAACAGGCGAATGTGGCTGTCGGCCAGATACTTCGGGTTCTTGCGCATCAGCGGAATGATATCCTTGCGGACGATCGAAACCGGTGCGTTCCAGTAAGGATTGACGATGATCTCGTTGATCTTGGAGTTGAGAATCGGGGTCTGGCGGTCGATCTTGCCGACGATCGCGGCATGGCGCAGCACGACGCGGCCATTCTCGACAGCCTCGATCTGCGCGGCGGGAACATTGACCATCACGTAACGCTGGCCAAGATCGCCCGACATGGAGCGCAGGCGCACGAGGTTCGTCTCGAGCTGGCCGAGGCGCACCGGCGCCGAAATATTCATTGCAGCGTAGGAATACTTTCCAAGAACGCCGTCCGCCGGCAGGCCGTGACGGGCCTGGAAGCGCTTCACGGCGCTGTCGACATAGGTATCGAACACCGGCGAGATGCCCGCCTGGGCCGAAAGATCGCCGGAAACCATCAGGCGCTGGCGCAGCGCCTTGACGTCCGCGTCTTCCACGCCAAGCTGCAGCTTCTTGGTATCCGGCACCTGCGGCCAGCCGCCCTGCGAGACGATATTCTGGTACTGGCCGATGGCCTGTTCGACATAGGACACCGTCTGCGGCGAGAAGATCGGCTGGTTAGAGGCCACTTTGCCGCCTTGGCTGGCGCGCGCATCGAACGTGTCATCCCAGTTGCCGCGACGCGAGGAGCTGAGAATTTCGCCGATCGCGTCCTGCGCGAAGGCTTTTCCGGCGAGAGCAGTACCCGCAAGTGCGGCGGCTGTGGTCAGAAAGGAACGGCGGGTGGTGTTCATGGACATTCCAGACATCTATCCTGCGTTGCGTCGATCGGATGTTTCCATCCGCACCTTATGGCGACCATGCTTAACAATTAGCCAACCATAACTCCGCGTCGGAAGCGCTTTTCAACGCACATCGTCGTCCGGAGTTCCCCCTCAGGCAATCCCTCGATGCCCGACGGTCCATTTCACCCTTCCGCATAGTCATCGGAATATGGCGTTTGCGTGGCCATTAAGGGACACGAAGCGCGTATGCCAGAAAAAAGATGAGCCGGCGCCCCTCGGCACCGGCCCTGACTGGAGAATTTGTCCGGGTTCTTACATGCGGTAGGCGATCGTGTCGTTCCAGAAGCGATCCAGGCGCTGGAGAGCCCGGTTCATCTGCTTGAATTCCTCGGTATTGATGCCGCCGACCTGCTCGATCGAGCCGACATGACGCTCATAAAGGCCTGCAACCACCTCGGCCACTTCCGAACCCTTGTCGGTGAGGCTGACGCGGACCGAACGACGGTCAATGCGCGAACGCTGGTGGTTGATGAAACCGAGCTCGACCAACTTCTTCAGATTGTAGGAAACGTTCGAGCCGAGATAGTAGCCGCGGGAGCGCAGTTCGCCCGCCGTCAGCTCCGAATTGCCGATGTTGAACAGCAGCAGCGCCTGGATCGCGTTGATGTCGCTGCGCGCATTGCGGTCGAACTCATCCTTGATAACATCAAGAAGACGGCGGTGCAGTCTTTCAACAAGCTGCAGCGATTCCATGTAAAGCGAGCGGATTGCTTCGCGACGGTCATCGGATACGCTAGTGGTCTTCGCCACTGGACGGGAAGTGTTCATTGTCTTTGCCTCTCGTTTGTCGCCCGGTGATTGTTTTGTTTTTCTCACCTTGATCGCGACACTATCGAATACGTCTAAAATTCGACTTAAACGTCAGGCTTAACAAGGGCTTACCCTTGGGTGGTTTCGCAAGAAGGTTAACAAACGGCCAGCCGAGGGGCGAAAATTAACCTAAACATTTAGGTAACGCCTGAAATCCGGGGGATTCCGAAACGGCTCAGATCTTGGCCTGCCGTTTCTGGAAGAAGATCACCACGCGAAAGGCGATATAGAGCAAGGCCACGAAGGCGTGCGAGACGACGATGGCGAAGCGGTGGCCGAACAGGTCGGGAAAGCCGGCATACATGGTCACTTCGGTCGCAGCGCAGATGAACCAGATGACCGGCCCCCACGACGCCAGCATCCAAAGGCCGATGCCGGCGAAGGGGTAGAAGACCGCGAGCGTCACCGCCGTAACCTGCCAATAGACCGGCATGGTATCGAACCGCCACAGCGGCTCGTCATAGAGCCCGATCAGCCTTATCCAGTAGAGCACGCCGAATAGCAGGCAATAGGCCGCGATGATGCGCAGGAACCACGCGAACGTCGTCTCCGCGACCGAAGGCCCGATCACTGGCGACCTGACAGCGCGCTCGTTCACAGCACGAGGTCTCCGTTCGGCAAAGGCGCAAAATAGGCATCGATCGCGGCGGGATCGACTTCCTCCAGCGTCGCCGGCGTCCAGACCGGCGTCGAGCCTTTGTCGACGATCGCCGCGCGTATGCCTTCATAAAAATCCCGGCCGTGCAGCATCCGGTTGAGGATGCGGAACTCCATGCGCATGCAATCGTCCATCGACATGGTCGATCCCGCCGTAATCTGGCGGAAGGCTACATTGAGGCTGGTCGGCGAGCGCAGGCGCATCGTCGCCAACGTCTTGGCGGCGAATTCATCGTCGGCAGCCGCCTTTTCGAGACTCCCCATAACCTCGGCAAGCGAGGCTTGCGAAAAATGCTGCGCGATCTTCTCCAGGGTATCCCGGTCCGTCTCGCGCCTGGCTGCCATGAAGGTTTCGCGCAGTGTCAGGTCGGTCTCGCCCGGCTCGAACAGTTCTTCGAGCAAGGCGTCGATGTATTGTGCCTGGATCGTATGCGTCGCCAGGCCCGACCAGAGCGCGTCGCCATAGCGGATACGGTTGCCGGTGAGGCCGAGATACATGCCGAAGCTGCCGCCGAGGTCCGGCAGCAAATGACTGCCGCCGACGTCCGGAAAAAAGCCGATGCCCACTTCCGGCATGGCGAATTGCGCATTCTCGGTCATGACGCGGTGCGAGCCGTGGAAGGAAACGCCAACGCCGCCGCCCATCACGATGCCGTCGATCAAGGTGATGTAGGGTTTGGGAAAACGGGCGATCTGGGCGTTGAGCCTGTACTCGTCGGCGAAGAATTCAACCGCAGGCCTTCCGGCACGTCCGGCTTCATAGACATCCAGAATATCGCCGCCGGCCGAAAACGCCCTGCCCTCGGCCTTGACCACGACGCGCATGACCTGAGCGTCCGTCTTCCAGGCGTCGAGCGCCCGCGATAGCGCCTTGACCATATTGTGCGTGATGGCGTTCAGCGCCTTTGGCCGCGTCAGCGTGACGACACCGGCCATGCCGATGTGCTCGAACCGTATTTCGTCGCCGCCGCCAAAGTCCATGCACAGAATCCCTTCCCTATCGACCGGGACTTCAAGTGCTAAGGAATGCGGCAAGGTGCGTCAATCTTGCTGGCCTCATTCCCATGGCTTGGTGAAGTGCAAAGCCGCATGTTAAAAAACGCGCAACTGGAGATCATGCGATGAACAGACAAACCCGCCTGAAGCCCGCCGGCGCGCGTACCGTTGACGAGATCACCGGCAGCAGACGGCTGAGGCGCATGCGCAAGGCCGACTGGTCGCGCCGGCTCGTCCAGGAAAACCACCTGACGGTGGACGACCTGATCTGGCCGATCTTCGTCATCGACGGCAAGAATGTGCGCGAACCCATTCCCGCGATGCCCGGCGTTTTCAGGCTGTCGGTCGATCTCGCGGTCAAGGAAGCCGAGCGCGCGGCCAAGCTCGGCATCCCGGCCATCGCCACCTTCCCAAACGTCGATATCGGCCTGCGCGACCAGACCGGTTCGCATATCCTCGACCCGCAAAACATCATCAACCGCACCACCAGCGCCATCAAGGCGGCCGTGCCGGAGATCGGCATCATCACCGATGCAGCACTCGATCCCTTCACCAGCCATGGCCATGATGGCATCCTGCGCGACGGCATCATCGTCAATGACGAAACCGTGGAGCAGGTAACCGCCGCTGCCGTCCTTCAGGCAGCCGCCGGCGCTGACATCATAGCGCCATCCGACATGATGGACGGGCGCATCGGCGCCATTCGCGATGCGCTCGACGCCAACGGTTTTCAGGACGTGGCGATCATGTCCTATGCGAACAAATTCGCCTCGGCCTTCTAAGGACCCTATCGCGAGGCGATAGGCACGCAGGGCCTGCTGAAAGCCGACAAG
>VFQQ010002521.1_pt1 | contig 20250 bp, 32 predicted proteins | sample 3512341 | NCBI WGS metagenome assembly VFQQ01 (sample SAMN10412373, study PRJNA504923) | tailings metagenome | isolation source: Relicate 2 Philex TSF1 revegetated site | place: Philippines: Tuba, Benguet | collected 2017-08-29 | reverse complement strand
GGGGGGGGGGGGGGGGGGCTTGGCTGCAGGAGGCCGTGCAGGTGCTGGCAGGGAGTGAATTGGTGGTTCTGATGCGGTTTGCGCAACATAGTGCACCTCTGGCCGCCGGACCGGACCGCCACGCGTGCGGCCGAAGGCGCATCGGCGGCGCAGCGCAGCGCGCCGACCACAGCAGGAGGCGGCAACACAGGCGGCCAGGTCTGGCGGGCCTGGCCGCTCCGCCCGTGCTCCCAGGGAGCTGGCAGCTGTCGCATGACTTTCAGGCAACATCTCGGCGTGTTCCATGCGTTGACATTCGGTGACATTGAGTGCGGTTGAGTGACATGCAGAGTGACATTGAGTGACATCTTGATGACATGCTTCCATTGAGCAACATATCGGGGCTGCATGCATGTAGAAGTTCAAGCACGGCACATAGTCATGTCACGTTAAGAGTGGCACCGCCAGCTTCCAAGATGGTCTGCGGTTCGTTTTCCATCGCAGCGGCTCCAAACAACCCTATCCGCCGGCTGCAGCGACCCGAATACTGAACCGGTGTGCCGGCGATTCGCAGGGCTTGGATCAGCGGCTGGAGGGGTCTGCTGAGTGGCAGGCCCATTACACAAGAATGCAGTAAGGTACACACCGGGGAATCAAAGCGAGCCAGACGGACGGGGTACAGTACAGGTTAGGGTGTGGTATGGTTGGGTGCGGGGCAAGCGCGGAAGGAGAGCGAGCATTGCTGCCCGCTGTGCCGCTGCCGCGCGTCATGGGGCTGAGGATGGCTGATGCAAGCTGCCGCGCGTCAAAGGCATGGGGATGCTGGCTGCAAGCTGCCGCCGGTCCTTGCCGGAGCCTCACAGCCGTATCTGGTAGTCGCCGCTCTGCAGAGGCAAAAGAAATCACGTGATTGCATCACATGGGCGGCAGCATTTGCTATCAACAGACGTGCCGACCTTCCACTGCCACACAACGATGCAACAACTGCCTGCATGCGCCCCCGGCTTGCATGCCGCAGCAGGCAGGCGGTGGCTGGCGCGGCACATCGGCAGCAGCATGCGCAGCAGCATGTGCAGGCAATCTGGAGAGGCGAGCTTTGGGCCGCACCTTGCACAGCTTGCGCACCCACTTGTCCACCTTGTAGGAGCTCTGTGGGGGAGAAAGCAATAGAGAAGGGACAGGTTACAAAAGCGTCTTGCGGACAGGGAACACGCAGGATGTAGGGGAAGGACACTGCTCCGGGCAATGCATGCAACCGGGCTGAAGACGCTCCCTGCAAGCCCAAAAGTCGTGCAAGCCAAGCCCGGCCAGCAATCCCAGCACCTCGGCACCGCACCTTCTCCCAGACTTTGAGGTACTGCACCCGCACGCCGCTCGCGCTGTGCATCGGCACCTGCACAGCGGATTCAAGATTGGAACGCACCCAGTTGACAGCTCCGACGCGGTGTGCCTGGTCGCGGACGCCGCCCAGCACCGCAGGAGCAGAATGGAGGCAGGGAGCAATTGCCGACTGTTTGAAACCGGCTGCAATAAGCGTGCTACACAACCACCAACGCAGACCAGCCCATCACCTGGAAGTTCATGGGCAGCGGCGGGCACCCCAGCAGGTATGGAAACGAATTGGAAAAATACTGGTCGCAAAAGATGAGCAGCCCAGCCCACCTGGAAGTTCATGGACAGCGGCGGGCGGCTCCAGGGCTTGCGCTCCCGCACCGTGGCAATCAGCTCCACCGAGGCGGTCAGCGTGTGCTCCGCCTCGCCCGCAAACTGCGGCGGAAGAGTGGCGAGCAGGTGGCGGAGTGATGCAGCTGTACAGCTTGGGTGGGAGGCGGCTGGCTCTCGGATCTGGTCACGCATGGCACGCTTCATAGCAGCATCACGCGGCTGAGATGCCAGGGCAGCTTGCCTTCTTGCCACCTTTTTGGTTTTTGAAATCCAGGCGCGCACTTAGTACAGTACGCGCTCAACACACATAGTAACTCAGGCATGAACTCATCCCTGCCCACCTTCTTAATCTTCCACACCAGCGCGTGCCGCTTGGGGTCGTACTTGGCCTTGCCTGTGGATGAAGCAAAATATTGCAGAATGTGCCTCAGCAGCTTCAAGCGACGGTTGGTTCACTTTTACAAGACTAGCGTGTGGTCCACCCTCTCCACTTCCGTTCAACATTTCAGCTGTGGCGGTCGATCACATGGCAGGCTTGCACAGAGAACCGCGCTCCACCGGAACCCTACAGATGCGCAAAGCCTTCAGAATCCACGCAACGCATGCAAACACATATGCAGGCACACACCCACAGAAAACCCACCCGCGGAGAGGTTGAAGGTGGCGCGCGCCGTCTGGTCGGGCACCGGCACCAGCAGCACCACGTTGGTGGCAAACAGCTTGACGGGGAACGTGCTCTTGACCTGCATAGTCGGGCCGTGTGGAGATGCATGACAATGCATGGGCAGTGTCTGGTCAAGTGCGCACCGCGCCACAACAGGCGCAGACAGGGCGGCGGCAGCGGCGGCCAGAATGCAGCTGCGAGCGCAGCACAGAAACAGCGGGGGAGGCTTGTCGACTGCAAAGCTTGTTTGCCACGCCGCACAAACAGCCAGCCGCTACTTGCCTTGACGGTCACATCTAGCCGCGTGCGCCCGTGCTCAGTGATGAGCGCCACCGCCTTGAAGGGCAGCGTGATGCCCTCTGCAGGGCAGCAAAGGATCCGTGTGTGGCAGAGTTGTGTCCCCAACGGGATGTGGTCAGCGGCGGCAATGAGCGCCAACACGATGGGCCAGCATGGTGTATGCGCCGCCGCCCTGCACCGAGCTGCTGCTGCAACGCTGTGCACTTGCTGGCAAGCCAGTGCAGCAGTGCCCATCGCTGCACCAAGCAAGTGCAGCGCCCACCTGTGCAGCGGTACTTCATCAGCTCGAACTCGCCGTCTGGCGGCACAAAGGACACCACCTGAGGAGTAAGGGGCAGCACGGTGTGGCAAATTGGTCTTGTTAGCCGGCCATACCAACGCACCAAAGGGATGTGCAGCAAAGCATGGCAACAAGCGGCCGCTGCAAGCGTGGAGGGAGCACGCTCATGCATGCCGCCAGCCACGTGCAGCAGCAGCAGCGGGCGTTGCTAGCACGCGCCGGCAAGCCTGCAGACGAAGCCCCTCACCCAGCCGTAAGTCCAGTCAAACAGTCAGGCAGGTCGCTTTCCTGGCCCCCTTGCTGCACATAACCAGGGTAGGAAACAAAGCTGCATGCTGCAGCATTAGCAGGGCCGCACCTTCTCTGCGTTGAAGCGGCCCAGGTTGACGCAGGGGTGGAACGTCACGTCCTGCCAATAAAACGAGGTGTGAGGTGGCGGAATGTGTGGAGCCAGGAGGGGCCAGGCTGACACCCTACAGTGTCGCCCCCGCTGGGAAGCCCCCTGCATCGGCTGCCAGCGATCTCAAGAATGCCCCTGCCCCCAGCGTACACGTGAATGCCCATGGGCACCCGGCGGCCAGCGTGTAACACGGCATGGCAAAGCACACAACGACCCACCTCCAGCTTCTCGTTCAGCCCCAGCTTGATGTCGGGCATGCCGCTCAGGAAGGCCTTCATCACCAGCCGCCCCTGCACGTCGCACCGCAGCACCGAGCCCTGCGCAGGGAGGAAGGGGGCACATGGGGATGTTGGGAGGCCGAACATGTTGCGAGCATGGACAGCACATCAACAGCCTGCCTGCTCACCAAATGCAGCCCCACCTGTGCACACAGCATGCACCTTGCGAACAGCGCAGCACAGCACAGCACAGCAGGAGCCCTGTTTCCCAGCAACCAACACAGGCACCTACCTGCGCGCAGTGTTCGATTACACTGTTTGAATGCCATCCAGGAACACCTCATCTGCTCATGACAACACCATACCACCTTCAGCATACCAGCTTACCCCCGGGTTCCCTAAAATTCGCCCCACCTGCGCGCTCATCAGCATGGACACCGTCTCAATCACGTCCAGGAACACCTCGTTCTTCTTGTACCGAATGCCCTCCTTGCGCCAGCCCACCGCACCCGTGACCTGCGGCAGGACGAAATACAGTCCAACAAAAGTCGCGCATGCGATGGCAAAAAAACAGCAGCCACACCCACTGCGCCCGTGACCTGCGGCACCGGCCAACGCATGTCAGCACGATGGCATTGACCACACATTTCACGGCATGCCACACTAAAACGTGCATTGCACATCCACATGACATGGCCCGGTCCATGCCAGGACGCCAGGCAGCGGCAGCACCCAGGCAAACCGCAGCTGCCGCGTGCCCTCCTGCTGCACTGCTCACACTGCGCCAGCTCCAATTGCCTACCCAACTGCGGTGCACAGCAGCAGGCAGGCTGCCTACCAACCTCACGCACCTGCAGCGTGGCATTAGCCGCCTCCGCTTCCCGCTTCTTCTTGGTGGCAGGGGTGACCCATCCCTGTAGAAACAATGCAACGGAACTAAGGCAACCGTGTGAGAAACAAATGTGAGAAACATGAAGACGAGCGGCAAACGTTGCAGCAGGAGGGCACACGCTGAGCAGCAGCGGCACCAGCAGCAGCAGCGCAGCAGCAATGCAGCGGCTGCAGACAATGTACACGCAACAGTCAGCAGCTCCAGCTTGCCTTCTGGAAGATGAAGGACTTCATGACGGTGGGGTCTGTGATCTGCACAGCACAGCACAGCGCAGCACAGAATGACCAACCACAGCACAGAACAGCTCGACCAACACAGCGCAGCGCAGCGCAGCGCAGCGTTGGGGCGCTGTCGGAGCAGTGCAGTGCAGGGGTGCAGCACGGTGACAGGCGGAGCAATTCAGATGGCGGCAGCGGAGCTCAGCGCCATGCTGCCTGCACTGCACACTGTGCAGACCATGCTGACCAGCACCGAAGGCCGCAGGCTGAGCGAGGGTAAACCATTGCGGTACCGCTGCAGAACCCACCTGCGGGTACCCGTGGTCCAGCACCTCGTCCAGCAGCTCGTAGATCAGGACAAAGTTGCCCTGCGAGGAGGCGTGTGGTACACAGGACGGCAACCAACAAGGCGGCAGCTCAGCCACGTGCTGTGTCCAAAAGGGATGCTGATTGCCTGCGCAAATCCCCCTGCCTTAATGGCCCGCAGCCCACCATCAGCACAACCCCAACATATTTGCAGCACCATGGACGCACCTTGACCACGTCCTCGCTGAACTCGCCATGGCAGTACGCTTTGACCAGGTCAACCAGCTGCGATAGAGAGCATACGGTGAGGTGGGTGGTGGGAGAGCCTAGCGGCCCAGTGGAGAACAAACTTTGATGTGGCAGCACGCCATAGTATTGGCGCATCGGCTAGCACCCACGTGTCTGGCAAAGCAAACAGGCAGGCAGCCTGCTCACCAGCACCGCAGGCAGCACCCAGCAACACACCGACGCATCAGCACCAACTTCTCCTCTCGCAAGCAGCAACTGAGTAGCCCCGCATCAACAAATGTGCATCCAGCGACGTCCAGCGGCTGACGCAAGCAAGCAAGGCAGGGCGTGAGCACGCACCTGCCCTGCCAACGGAGCACGCCAGCTTAACGCCTGGCACCACATAAACGCACCCACCCAACCCCAACCACCGCCCCCACGCACCCGCGACAGGAACTGCATGATCATCATCGCATTGCTGTTCCGCTTGGTCACCGCCAGCAGGTACACATTGCTGGCGCGCAGGTAGACGAGGGAGGCCTCTCCCAGCTGCCGCACAGGCGCCAGGCTGGCGGCATCCGTCTCGCGAGCATTCACCACCGCCGTGCGAAATGCCGACGCCAGGTTGCGTCTGCGGGCGGTTGAGGCGGCGGGTTGGAGAGTCGGCAACTGTGGCTGCAGCGGTTCTGGCTGAGCTCAAGCGGGCACACGCACGCTGTGTTGCTGAGTAGCGGCAGCCCACCGCAGCACAAGCAGTGCTGCTGCCGCCAACCGCATGCAGCCACCGCCACTGCCGCCACTACGCACTCAATGTCATCGCGGTAGAGGCGCTGGATCAGCACATCGCCGCGCCCATTGATGAAGTACAGCGCGCCGAGCGACTCGTTGCAGTTGGCCAGCGCCGCCATGGTGGCCAGACGCGCCCAGCGCTACTGCCGCCGCCTGCCTGCGTGCGGCGCAGGCTCTCCCGCCCGCCGCCCTGCTCCGGCTGGCCGCGGAGATGCAGCGCGGCGCGATGCGCCTCTCTGCGCTCGCCTCCTGCGTGGGAGGCCTGGCTGGAGGGCTGGCGCTGCAGTGCTGGAGCTGGTCAAGCTCGGGGCTGCTGGGGCCTGCCGGCGCGGCTCCCGACCGATCTGCTGTTGTGTGGGAGCGATCAGCAAGCGTGGGAACCCGCCTCCCTGCCCCTCTCCGCCTCAGCCATTTCCATGCGGGGCTTCCATGCCCGCGGGGCGGACCTCCAAACCCAACCCCTGGCGACTTTCCTGCATCCCTGCGATCGCATCAAGGCGCACGCCAGCCCCGCCAGCGCCCCCGACCGCCCACCCCGCACTCCCCTTGCCAGCAGCGCGCAGCGGGAGGGCAGCAGGGCCGAGGCAGCGGAGGGGCAGCCCTCTTGCTCCGATGGCGCGGGTCGCGGGGTCTATTGCGCGCGGCCTGGGCAAGGTCTTCGACGGCCTGGGCTCCTCGCTGGGCTTTGGCTACCGGGAGACACGTGAGCCACAATTGCATGCGGCGGGGACGGCGATGGCTGCGCCCGCCTGCCCGCCCACCCTGCTGCCTGGGCCCCCCGCCACCGCCGCCGCTGCAAGCCGAGCGCTGCCGCCGCCCGCCCTCCCCCGCCCCGCAGTGAACAAGGCGCAGTGCGTGCAGGCGTTTGCGGGCAAGCGGCCGACGCTGGGCAATGATGTGTTTGTGGCGCCCAATGCCTCCGTCATTGGAGACGTGAAGCTGGGCAGCGGCGCGAGCGTGTGGTATGGCGCGGTCATCCGGGGTGAGAGCTGCTGATGGGAATGCTGGCTGCTGCCTTGCGTGCATCTTTGACACTGCTTTGATGCCGCCAGTAATGGACAGCGCTGTGTGCTGGGCGTGGCGGGGCATGGCTTGCTGCGCGCGCTGCAGGCAGCATGGCATCTGCCGAGCCGGTGCTGCCGCGCCGCCTGCGCAATCGCTGCCGCGCTGCAGGCGACGTCAACAGCGTGACGATCGGGGACAAGACGAGCGTGCAGGACAATGTGTTGATCCATGTGGCCAAGCACAACGCGGCGGGCAAGGTGAGCGAGAAGCACCAGTGAGAAAGCCTGATTGAGGAGCCTGCCTCAAGCCGCTGTGCGCACCTGGTTTGCAAGGCAACACCTGGTTTGCAGTGCATCCTGGCTGGCAGTGAGCAATGTGAATGTCGCCAGCAGCTGGCTGAGCTGTGGCTCACGCTGCCTTGCTTTCCCATCCCGCAGGCGCTGCCCACCGTGATTGGCAGCCGGGTGACGATTGGCCCCGGCGCCACGGTGCACGCTGCAACGATTGAGGACTGCGTGGTGATTGGCATGGGTGCCACGATCATGGATGGAGCCAAGGTGCGCTGCCACCTGGCCATTCAGTGGCAGCCGTTGCAAGGGGCGCCAGCAGTTGGAAAAGGATGCGCAGTTGCTGTTGCATCAGCTGGCAAGCATGTCTTGCGCCCGCTGCTGCTGCTGCTGCCGGGAAGCCAGCGCCATGCGTTTCAGCAGCGTCTGCACTGCTCACCCAGTCTTGCTTCACACACACACAGCCTGCCTGCCCGCCTGCCTGCCTGCCTGCCTGTTCCCACAGGTGGAGAGCCGGACGGTGGTTGCTGCAGGCGCACTGGTGCCCCCCGGCACCGTCATCCCCAGCGGCCAGGTCTGGGCCGGCTCGCCCGCCAAGTTCATCCGCAACCTTGTGGAGGGTGAGGCGCACTGCGCACGCTGGGAGCGCTCTGTGCACGCTGGGAAACCAGGCCATGCGGGGTGCATCGCCGGCGCAGCACTGAAGCTGGCCCTATGCTGCGGAGGGTGCCACGCTGCCTGCGGCAATCTTGGCAGGTGTCGGGGTGCACGCAAACCATCGGCCGCTGGTGTATTTTTGCCCCGTGCCTGCTGCTGACCTTGCTGAGCCAAGCTGAGGCGGCGCAGGGACTTGTTGTTCTCCACGCTGATGCATGCCTGCTTTGCACCCTTCTCTTCCTCCTTGTGAGTAGACGAGGCTGCCTTTGTGGCGGAGTCTGCTGACACCACCGCACAGCTGGCGGCGCTGCATGCCGAGGAGAATGCGAAAAGCTTCGATGAGGTGAGCAATTCTGGTTGTGTTGGAAGTGTTGACATTTTTGGGTGCGACAGCCCAAGCACCTCGAGCCCGCCCCACCCACAATGTGTGCGTTGCTCAATTGGTGCTGTTGCTTCGGTGCAAATTGAGTTTGTTTTGGTGCAGACACAGTCGGCGCTATAATGTAATTTACACTCAGATGTTGCTTGTTGCAACTCACACGCGTTGCTACCGTGCAGGTTGAGGCCGACAAGGCGCGGCGGGCAGACCGCCTGGAACGCGACCCCGATTACGATGAGCAGCAGGGCGTGCAGCGCAACTTTGTGAGTGGCTGGGGGCCAGCCTGGGGCAATAAATAGCTGCTAGCGGCCAAGCAATCGCTGGCCAGCTGCCGCTGCGGCTGCTTGCCCCTCCTGGCTGCTGGGTGTGCTGCGTTGCCTAAAATTGCTCAAGTCATCTTGCTTGGATCAATGCCCGTTGACTGCCCGCATGCTTACGCTCGCCCGATTGCTGCATGACTACAGCCCCGTACTGTTGCCTTCTGTCTCAAAATTGCGTGTCTCAACATTGCGTGGTTATTGAGGGTTTGCCTGCCGGGCTGCCCTTGCTGCAGGTCACTCGTGAAATTGAGAAGCTGGCTGACAGCACGTAAAAGCGCAGCCATACAATGTGGGCCAAGCTTTGGTCAGCACAGCTGGCGGCGTGTTTGAGCTCTGGTCCGTCGAGCCTCACAGCTACTCCCCATTTTCATAGCCCGCCTTGCTGCGTCTCTCAGGGGCTGAGCCCTTGCCGATCGTGCCGCTCGCCTTGGCGCCGCTGTGAGTGGCGGCGGCACCCTGCTGTGCCGGTGCGCCGCCGCCGCCTTTGTAAACCAGTACCCCTCATCCGGCCTGGGCACCTCTGCGCCACACTCTTGGGCGCCCCTGGCGCCGTTAAACGCGCGCACCCCGCGGCGGGGGTGTGTGGGAGACGAGAATTATGATGCTGGAGCGCCGCCCCGACATGCACGCTGCGCGTGTGAAAGGTGCCCGGCTCGGCACCTGGTGGCGGCCTGAAGCACGTGCACCTCATCATAGCTCATCAGACCACTTATTCCCGTTGTTTGAGAGCTCCTGGGGCATGCGCAGCTGCTAGGCGCGAAGCCGAGAGGTCCCCAACACAGTATGGCGAGCAGCGGGAGCCCGAGTGCCCAGCGCTCCAGCCCCTCTGCCAAGCGCAAGACGTTTGAGCCGGGTGGCTGCGCGCGGTGCGGCAGCACGAAGAGCTCCAGCTTCCGCAAGTGCCAGGAGACAGGCAACAGGTGCGGCCGCTGTGGGCCTCTGCGGGGGCAGGCACCCCCTTCCCAGGGCTCATCGGGGTCATCGCACGGGTATCTCAGCGCCAGGGGCCGCAGCGGCAGCGGCGGCGAGCAGGGCGGCTGTGGGTACGGCGCGTGGGCCCACGCTGCCGGGGCGTCCTGCCGGCCTCTCCAGTGCCTCCAGGGCCCCGGCAGTCCCAATTGATGCGGGTTGCGCGCGGGCCGCGCCGCGCCCGAGGTATCTGTGCCCCGTGGCGGCCGCTCGAGCGTGCGCCGTCGGCCTGCCGCTGACGCCTCCTGCCCCTGCCCCCTGGCCCCCCGCAGGCTCTGCAACTCCTGCCACTGCAAGCTGTACCGCCTGAAGCGCAAGGCGGCGGAGATGGAGCGCGCGGGCGGCAGCGACGGCAGCACCGACAGCGCCGACCGATCGGACACAACGCCCCACCTGCAGCGCCGAGGCTCCAAAGCCCAGGCTGCTGCGGCGGCGGAGACTGTGATCACGCAGGTGCGCCTTTGAGGCACTGTTGTTGTGCACCTTTTAAGTCATTCAACAATGCAACTCGCGGGTCAGTCTGCCCCCGGCCGTCGCCGCATGCCTGCAGGCCGCCTGGTGGGGCGCTACTGAAATCAAGCTGTGCACGTGCCCTGTGCCCCGACCGCTCTGCTCCCTGCCTCCCTCCTATACGCCACCATAGGTGGGCCACCTGGCGGCGCAACTGGGCCTCACCAACTCCCTGGCGCCGCCCTCGCCGCCGGTGCAGCAGTCGCTGACTGAGCTACAGGTGGGGTGCGGGCATGGAGAGGGGCCACCCTGCTGGCCAGGGCAGCCAGGGTGGGGTTTGATGTACCCACCCTGCATGCACAGCTGGGCCAGGGCCAGCCAGCTGCACCTGAGCGTGCATTCCCGCTGCCCAATTATCTGCCACCGGGCTTTGTCGGACTGCTTGGGCAGGATTTGGTACGCCATGACTAAACGTCCCTCGGTCTCCTGCTCCCGCCCACATGCTGCTCACCCACTAGTCTTCCCCTTGCCATCCATGCAGTGGCGTGCACTTGAGGAGGCTCGGCATGCCGAGGGCCAGGCGGCAGTTACTGCCATCCTGCACAGCGCCTACCGCGCGCAGCTGGCCACGCCCGCTTGCCGGCAACGGTGAGGGCATCAAGGGTCACAACGGTCGCCACCGTGGCTGTGGTGCAGGAAGTGGTAGCTGGATGCATTTTGGCGAACTTTGAGGCTCCCATTCTGCCAAGCTTCCCAAGAAATTTACGATGCGCCCCTCACCCAAGCTTTCATCGCTCCCTGCCCCCCCCTCCCATGCAGCGTCGTGCTGGGCATGCTGCCTAAGCTGGACCTGACCGGACTGCCCGGAGATCCGCCCGGCCTGCGCTACCCAGTGGCCTGCCTGGTGAGCTCCCATGTGTTTGGATCAATAGGCCTGGCCGGACAGCGTGGTGCTAGCAGTCCTGGCCGCCCTGCTGACCCCAACTGGAAGGCAGAGACCATGTTGTGCCATGCGCCAGCCAGCCAACATCCAACCACTCATCTATGCGCCGGTCTCATGTACCCTGCCCCGCAGGTCGAGGCTGTGTCTCCCGCCGCCGCCGCCGGCAGCGGCAAGTGGGCGGGCGAGAGCCAGGCGGCGGAGCTGACGGCCCACGGGCTGGACGCAGAGGCGGTGCTGCTGCGCACCACGGTCTTTGGCCCAGGCAAGGCTGGGGGTGCCTCGTTCTTGCCGCTTCTTGGGACGTTGTATGGCGGGTGGTGCCCTGGTACTTTGTCACCAGCTGTGCTTGTGTTTGCCCACACTGGCCGACAGCTGTATGTCGATTTGGTGCTCCCATCCCCGGCCCTTCTTTCACCTCTTCTCGCTACGCTCCGACCCTTGGCCTTTGCTTGCACCTCCTCCCAGCCACTATAACACCTGCCTCCATCCCTCTGCTACCTGTTGCAGCGGGGGCACTGGCATGCTGGCATGAGGGACCCGCCGACATCACTGTGGGCACCTGCTACAGCCCGCTGAACAAGGCGCCCATCTGGTGCAGCGGGTGAGCGAGTGGTGGGGTGGCATGGCTGCACACGCGATACAGTGCCAAGGGACGATGCACACTGGCGGGCCTGCTGAGCTGCGGGGCGCGGCCCCAGTGCGCACTTGCTGGTTTCTGCTGGCTGCCCACCGACCTGTAGCCCCACCGCACCTGCTCACCACTCACACACAACAAGCCGCCCACAAGGCTCCCACACTTGCCCTGCCCTGCAGCCCTGGAGGCTTCACGCTGGAGTTCCCTGGGTCCGTCTGCCCCCAGCTGGACCTGTTCACTGGTGAGCTTGCCAGCTCAAAACCTGGTGCAAGGAGCCATGCAGTGTGTACCCGCCATGGCAGTGCGCACGGCGCTTGGCAGGAAGGGGGAGTGCAGTTCAACTGCACACAGCCAGCGTTCCCCACCTGCGAGCACAGGTGTCCTGCACATGCACCCTGCATATCGTCACGCACCCTGTTTCTCATCCCCACCCTCTCTTGCAGCCATCCACCGGCAAGTGCTGGCGCTTGGCGCCACCGTGCTGCTGCAGGCGCCGGTGCTCAGCCTGTCGCAGGCGTGCCTCGGCCCGGCCAGCTGCCTGGGCGGCCATGCGCCCGCTGCGCAACCCCTGACCAAGCGGCAACTGGCCCGACAGCAAGCGGCGGCAGAGGCAGCGGTTGCGGCAGCGTGCGCCGCAGCCAGCATGCACCTTAGCATGCCGCTGCCCACGCCGGTGGTGGTGCAGCAGACGGCTGCCCGTGTGCACTCGCCGCAGCAGCTGCTCACCTCGCAGCACCAGCTGACCAGCGGCCAGTGGGGCGGCGATACGGCCTTTGATGGCGGCGTGACAGCTGGCGGCGGCCTGTGCGGTCTGGACAACCTGGGTGGCAACATGGACATTCCAGCCCTCTCGCTCGCCTGCTCCCTGCCCAGCCAGCTGTTCGACTCCAACACGCTGGAGCTACTGTGATCCCGCTGCGACCCTGCGCCATGCTGCGCACGCTGCGCTGTGCATGCTGCCAGCGAGCGGGCTAATGGCGCAGAGCAGCAGGAGCCTCCAGCGGGCCCCATGCCGGCGCCGCTGAGCCTCGCCGCGGTGCCACGCCCTGCCGATTGCTGCTTGGCAGGCCGAGGCACTGCACTGGCGCACCAACCAACGCAAGCCACCCCACGCTCCACCCCCACACCTTTCCTGGTTCAGAGTACCTTGTGCTCATTCCACTTCTCCCCTGCTGCACTCGCCCGATCACTGGCTCCACCCATGCCCTTTCGCACTGCTCCTTTTCTGGCACCCACCCACACTCCCTGCTGCATGTCTGCCGCACACTGCACGCCTCGAGCGCACCCCACTCGCCATGCGCAAGTTTTGGAGCCGGCGCGGCCAGCCGCATGCCTGATGCCACCCATTGGCCTTTGGCTGCCAGGCATGCACGCCGCGCGGCTCGCCCCCATCCCCCGCCCGAATCCATCTTGCTTGCTCCATCCCCCCTCCATCTCTTTTCGGTTGCTGCAGAAGCAGCCCGCCGTTTTGGCCAGCGCTTCGCTGCAAAGCGCCTTTCCGCACCATCCACCCCCGCACCCCCACCCTCCCCCCGGCTTGCAACACGGCCCCCGGCTGGTCCCGCTGGCTTGCCACTCCCATTCCTAATATCTTCTTCTTCCTTTCTCTCTAGAACCCGCCCTGCCTGAGCTCCCAGGCAGCACACAGCTGCGGTCATGCGTCCATCGTATGCAGGCCCACCCAGACCGCAGCCTCGATCTCCACCCATTCTGGCCTGACACCACCAGCCATTGTCTGGCTGGTGCAGCCTGCTCCCCGATCTAGCTTTGAAACTTCTCCTCCATCCATACATACCACCCGCTGCCCGTCACTTGAACATATGAACCCTGCCGCTGCCTGCGCTCCATCCCGCCCCTTTCGGCCCTTTGCACAGTCCCGCTGCGCAGCCGCCACCCCGCTGGCTGGCCCCCATTTCGTTGCGCGGCCTTGTACAGCATTGCTCGTGCCCCCACGCTGGTGTGGCTCCCCTTTCAACGAAACCCATGCTGTACCCTCTGACTCTTGACATCGGCGACAGCCCCCTCCCTCGTGATTTCTCCAGATTCTTAGCCGCCCCGCCCCCGATTGCTCCGCCCTCCATCCGGTGACGTAGCCGTGCTGCGCCAGGAAGCCCTGTACATTTAATAAATGCTGATTCAAGGCAGTTCTATTGAAGGGAGGGCAGTGGATGCAAGGCGGCGGCTGCAGCGGCGGCGGCGGCAACTGGTGCTACCGTTGTGAGTGGCTTTGGAGGTGCATCGAGGGAGGTGAGGTGGATATGTGATGGCCGTGTTGACGATCGGGGGGCAGGAAACAGGAGGGGAGAAGGCCGAGCGAGAGGGGGCGAGCGGGAGGCCCTGCCGGACCTGGTGCATATCCCACCATTAACAGCAACATGCAAGCCTGTGAAATGGCGCGCTTGCGACCGCCTGCTGCGCGTGGCGGCGGCGCTCGCATGTGCCCACCAAAGCAGCGCCGCCCGCGCCGCTAGCATATCAGTCGCATTTCAGAGCATTCGGAGCCCGCATCCAGCCACGCAGCCAAGCCCCGGGAGCAGCGACCAGCACATGCACTCGCGTCTTTGAGGCTCGAAGGCAGCTAGGTCCAGCCCAGCTTCTCCCCAGCGTGCACAGAGCCCACGGCAATGCAGAAGCAGGGCCGCCAGCCGGCGGGCGCCCCAGCCGCCGCCGGCAAGAAGGGCGGCGGCGGCGGCAAGAAGGCCGGCGCTGGGCAGCAACAGCAGCAGCAGCCGGCCGCCTCCCAGGGTGCAGCCGCGCTGCTGCGTGCGGGCAGCCAGCCGGGCGCGGCAGTTGTGCGCGTGTACGTGCAGACCAGCCTCAACACGCGGCTGCTGGTGGCGGTGCCACCCGCCGCAACGGTCGCAGCTGTGCGCGGTGAGAGCCTGCGGCTGGGCCGGTGGATGCATGCACGCGGCTGGGCCGGTTGTATCTGGCAGGCGTGTCTGGCGCCGTACATGAGCGAGTTGTTGCTGGGATGGTTTCTGCTAACAAGCCCACCTGCAGCCTGGCTCGCTTAGCTGCATTTCCACTGACCCTGTCCCTCGTCCGCCGCTCATCCCTCCCCCTCCTGCAGCCGAAGCCGCGCGGCGCCACCAGCTGCAGTTCCCGGAGCACGGCGCAGTGGCGGTGCAGGAGCTGGCAGTGCCTGCGCCCGATGTGCAGGGATCTGCGTATTTCCCGGCCTTCGACGAGGACCGCATCATCGGTGGGTGCTGCCGGGGGGTTGCTGGGTGCTGCGCTGGGGCTTTGACACTTCGACACGCCATGCAGCGAGCTGCATGAGCAGCGCTTGCATGCGCGGCGGACGGTTGCAGCCGCATGCTAGTGCTGCGTGGGAGGCTCGCCAACATGCATGCACCGCGCCGCTTGAAGGCAGCATGCTTGGCAGGGGCCTGATGTGTGTGTGCCACTCCTTCCTGCTCCCCTGTGTGCAGACATTCTGCCCAATGGTGCCGGCATGGTGAAAGCCGACGTTCAGCCCACTAAGGGCCAGAAGCGTGGCCGTGAGGCCGAGGCGCCTGCGGCAGCCGCGCCTGCTGCTGCACCCGCTGCTGCCCCTGCTGGGGCGCAGCAGAAGCAGCCGCCGCAGCAGCAGAAGCAGCCGCAGCAGAAGCAGCAGCAGCAGGGCGCGGCGAGTGTGCCACCTGCCACTGAAGAGAAACGGCGCAAGCGGCAGCGCCGCGGTTCTGCCGTGCCACCGCCGCCTGCTGCTGCTGCAGCGGCGGCGGCAGCACCTAAGCCGGCGGCCGAGCCGGCGGCAGCCCCCCAGCAGCAGCAGAAGGCCGCCCCGGTGCAGCAGGCTCAGCAGCCCCAGCCTCAGCAGGCTGCCAACAACAAGAAGCGGAGGGAGAGCCGCGGCGAACGCAAGCGCCGGAAGCAGGAGGAGCAAGCGGCGGCGGCCACTCAGGCTCCCTCCCCGGCGCCCGCCCAGCCCGCTGCCGCTGCTCTTGCCCCTGCTCCGGCTGCCGCGCCGGCCGCATCACCAGCTGTTGCCGCGTCTCCAGCGGCGACCTCAGGCGAGCAGAAGGGCCAGGCCAAGAAGCGGCGGCGGCGCAGCAAGGGCGCCGCCGCTGCCACCAACGGCGAGCCTGCGGCAGCGGCCGCTCCGGCGGCTGCCCCTGCAGCTGCCCCTGCGGCGCCGGCCGCGCCCGCAGCTGCTGCAGCTGGCGAGGGGGAAGCCAGCGGCAAGAAGAAGCGGCGGCGCAAGGGCAAGCAGCAGGGCGAGGCCGCGGCTGCCGAGGCAGCAGCCGCCGCACCTGCGGCGCCTCTGCCGGTGGTTGAGGACAAGCAGGGGCCCGCCGCTCCCGCAGCAGCAGCACCCGCAGCAGCGGCGGGCGAGGGCAGCGGCAGTGGCAAGAAGCGGCGGCGGGGGCGCAACAAGGGTGCAACCGTGGCTGCAGAGCCGCCGGCGGCGGCACCTGCGGCAGCAGCAGCACCGGCGGCCAGCGCCCCGCCTCCTGCTGCGGCAGCAGCCGCGGCACCTACCCCCGGCACCGCCGGCAAGAAGGGCGCCTTTCGGTGCGGCCAGTGCAAGACGTGCCTGAACCCCAAGCTGAAGAAGGCGTGCCTCAACCGCACCGCACCGCCCAAGCAGGTGAGCGCGCACTTACAGATGTGCAACAAATGGGAGGTGTCCAATAGTTGCACTGATGAGGTAGCTGTTGCCGGGGGCAGCGCAACTGCAGGGCTGGGCATGCCTGCCTGCATGAACAGCGCTGCATGCGCCGCAGTGCCCATCTCGCACCCCTGCTGCTGCGCTGGCAGGCAGCAGGCGCAGCATGCACTAATCGCAGCCGCATTCCCCCGCTGATCGGCAGCGCTCTGCTGCCGCTGCTGCAGTGTCTGCATGAGATGGAGACGCGGGCCGGCAGCCTGGCCGCCGCCGCCACGATTGCCGATGCGGCTGCGGCGGTCCTGGCGGCAGCTGCCTCCTTGGTGCTCCCTGCGGCAGCAGCCCCGGATGCGCGCGAAAGCAGCGGGGCGCTGGCCGCGGAGCAGCAGGCAGCTGCAATGGCAGCAGTGGGCGGTCTGGTGGATGACCTGGGAACCCAGGTCACTCAGCCTGCCTCCCCTGCAGCAGCGCAGCAGGCTGGCGAGGTAGCACAGCCGGCCATGGCGAGCCAGAGCAAGCAACCCGATAGCAAGTCCAGCAGCAGCAGCAGTGACAGTGATGAGGAGGAGAGCGAGGATAGCAGCAGCAGTAGCAGCAGTAGCGAGGAGAGCAGCAGCAGTGATGAGGATGAGCAGACTCCAGCGGTGGAGGCAGCCGCACCGGCAGCAGCGGCAGCAGGAGGCGCGGCAGCCGAGCAGCCGGCGGCTCCGCCTGCCGCGGAGGCCCCTCCAAGCGCTCAAGGCAGCGGCAGTAGCAGTGACAGCGGTAGCGAGGATAGCAGCAGCAGCAGCAGCTCCGAGGAAAGCAGCAGCTCTGAGGAAGAGGAGGAGGAGGATGAGGAGGATGAGGAGCAGCAGCAGCAGCAACAGCCAGAGCCTGCCGCCCCAGCGGCACCTGCGGCGGCCGCCCCGGCAGCTGTGTCCAAGCCTGCTGATAGCAACGAGGACAGCGGCAGCAGCAGCTGTGAGGAAGAGGAGGGGGAGGAGAGCAGCAGCTCTGAAGAAGAGGAGGAGGAAGAGGAAGCAGCGGCCGAGGCAGCAGCAGTCGCGCCTCAGCCCGCACCAACAGCGGCAGCAGCCGCAGCGGCAGAGGCACCAGCTGCGCCAGCTGTGCCTCCTCAGCCCAGCGGCAGTGGTGGCAGCAGCAGCAGCAGCTCTGAGGAAGAGAGTAGCGAATCAGAGGATGAGGAGAGCAGCAGCTCTGAGGAGGAGGAAGAGCAGGCACAGCAGCCCGCCGCTGCCACTGCGGTAGCAGATGCAGCCGCGGCGGCCGCAGCCGCGCCGCCCAAGAGCGGCAGCAGCAGTGACGACGGCAGCAGTGATGATGGCAGCAGCAGCAGCGAGAGCGGCACCTCCAGCGGTTCAGAGGAGGCAGGCGGTGAGGAGCAGCAGAGCCCGCAGACGGACAGCGAGGCGACACAGGCATCGGAGCCGGCCACAGAAGATGTGCGCCGGCAGCTGGTGCTGGCCACGCCGCCGGTGAGATGCGGGGCTGGCTGTGCATAGGTTGTGCCCGCCTGGCGGCGCAGCGTGGCAAGGGTCGTTGACAAGCCTATGCAAACTCGCGTCTGAATCTGCTGGCCAGGCCAGCTGCCTGCTGCTCCCGAATGCCCCAATGAGCGGCTGCACTGTTCCGACCTGAAGTCATCCGCTGCTGCACGTGCTTCCCTTCCCCATTTGCAGGACGCCGCACCCGGCGCCTTGGCGGCCCTGCTCCCAGCAGCAGCGGCAGCCGATGCCGATGCTGCACCCCCGTCCGTGAAGCCTGCAGTGCGCCCAGCTGAGGCGGCCGAAGCAGCAGCAGAGGCGGCTGCGCCTGCGGCTGCGCCTGCGGCTGCTGCCCCCAGCGGCAGCAGTGGCAGCGAGGCGAGCAGCTGCAGCAGCAGTGAAGAGGCCAGCAAGGGCAGTGGCAGTGAGGGGCAAGAGTTTCAGTCTGCTGGCTCAGAAGAGCCACCAAGCTTCACTGCCAGCCAGCCGGCTGCTGCGGCACCGCCCGTCCCAGCGGCCGCGCCTGCTCAGCCCAGCGGCGGCCAAGGCAGTGGCAGCAGCAGCATCAGCTCAGAAGAGGAGAGCAGCAGCGAGGAGGAGGAGAGCAGCAGCTCTGAGGAGGAAGAGGAGCAGCCCGCGCAGCAGGCACAGCAGCCGCCCGCCGCGCCAGATGCTGCCAGCCAGCCTCAGCAGGCCGCGGCAGTGGCGGCAGCCGCTGCTCCGTCCGATGGAGGCAGCAGCTCAGATGATGAGTCTGAAGAGGGCCAGGAGGAGAGCAGCAGCAGTGAGGAGAGCGGCGGCAGCAGCAGCAGCAGCAGCAGCAGCAGCAGCAGCAGCAGCAGCAGCAGCGAGGAAAGCAGCGGCGCTAGCAGCAGCAGCAGTGAGGAAGAGAGTGAGGAGGAGGAGGAGGCCAGCAAAGGCTCGGGTGGCAGCGTGGCCCAGTCAGATGCTGCCGACGAGGTGGGTCCCTGCAGCGCTGCGCAGTTCTGTGTGCTTCTGTGCTGTGCTGCATGATCTGTGTCTCATTGGTGCAGCCGCATGCACGCCCTGGTTTACGCAAATCTGCGGCCAGTGCTCAGCAGCCTGAGCAGCTTGCACCTGAGCAGCTTCCTCTGCGCTCACCGCTAGCTCCCACGCACTTGCCCTGCTGCAGGAGACGCGGGCGCGCTTTGAGCAGACGCCAGGCATCCTCGCGGCGCTGCTGGGCGCCGCCGCACGGCAGGCAGCTCCCGCCGCTGCCGCAGCAGGCGCTGCAGCAGCGGCTGCCGCGGCTGGCGGCGGCGACAGTGTGGGTGCACCCACGCCTCCGCTGGACGACACCCGGCCTTCCTCTCAAGACCCAGCCGCTGCTGCCGGTGCGGCAGCTGCTGCCAACCCGCAGGCGGCGGCGGGCCCATCCGCAGCACTTGCCGCCATCGATGCCATGGCGGCGCAGCATGCGCAGCAGGAGGCGGCGGCAGCTGCAGCCGCTAAGGCTGCTCGCAGCTTCCCTTGGCAGAAGAAGGCGGAGGCGCACGGCAGCCTCAAGTCGCTGGCGGTGCGTGCTGCTGTGGCTTGGTTGAGGCTTACTGTGCACATCACACCCGTGCGCTTTGGGTGCCGCTGCTTACTGTACTAGCTGTGTGCCAGGCTGCATCCCACAGGCTGCATCCCACAGGCCACGTACAGCCCAGCATGCATCACAACCTCAATGACCCGAAGCGCCACAATCCCATAGCTTGCTCAGCTCCAATGTACATGCACTGGCTGCCTCCTTGTTGTCCCTCCTGCAACACTGAGCGTTGCTAATGTTTCCTCATTTGGCGCAGAAAATCGCGCGCGCCATGGTCAAGGAGTACATCGACCACGAGCGGCAGCAGGCGGGGCAGTCGCCGAGCGCCCCCGCCCAGCTCTTCCGCGCCAACCGCCAGCCGGACTGGTGGCCCCAGGGCCTAGAGGTGCGTGCCGTTTCAAGAGCTGGAGCTGGCCGTCTTAGTGCATTTGTTGAACCTGCTGTATGACAAAGAATCCCAGCCGACTGGTGGCCTCAGGGCCTGGAGTTGCGTGCCGCTGCCGCTTTGAGGCATCCGCCGGGCGCTGGGCGTGTTTCATGCCGGGCTGCGTTGTTGTTGTTGCAGCTGCTGCGCAGACGCAAGTGTGCGGGGCGCTTGTGCTGCCGGCGAGTTGCTGCTCATACCAGGCGGTTGTTTGTCTGCCCAACATCCCTCGTACTCTCGTATTGCCTTTGCCTCCCAACCCGCCCTTCACCAACCGCTCCGCCCCTCCCTGCTCGCTACCCTCCCCGCAGTGGAACGCCAAGGTGTACGAAACCAAGGCCGCTTGCCAGCAGGTGTATAACGCGGCCCGCCCCGTGCTGGCAGCCATCCACGACGCGCCGCTGGAGGGCTGAGGTGGCTGGGGCGGCAGCTTGCCGGCTGTGCAGTGGCAGCTTAGCAGCCCGGCTGGCGGGCTGCAGTGGCCCAGGTGGCTGCTGCAAAAGCCTGGGCGTCACTGGCGGTGGCGGCACCCAGCGTACGGCTCCAACATGCAATTATGTTTCTGCTTTATGTGTCGCTTTTAGCTCACACG
>VFQQ010002520.1_pt1 | contig 20259 bp, 33 predicted proteins | sample 3512341 | NCBI WGS metagenome assembly VFQQ01 (sample SAMN10412373, study PRJNA504923) | tailings metagenome | isolation source: Relicate 2 Philex TSF1 revegetated site | place: Philippines: Tuba, Benguet | collected 2017-08-29 | reverse complement strand
GCCGCCGCGGCCTGCCGCCGCCTGCCGCCTGCAGGTTGCCACAGTGAACCAAGCCTGCTAGCCAATTTCTCATCCAATCAGCCAGAGCCTAGCTCGCACCAGCGGCATGCGGTTCAGCGGCTGGCAGTCTCGCTTCTGGCAGCGCTATCGGCCCGGCGGCGGCGCCAGCGGCGGCACCCATGCGGCCGGCAGCGGCAGCAGCGGCAGCAGCGGCAGCGGCGGCGGCGGACCCAGGCGGTCGCTGTATGAAGAGCTGAAGGATGGAACAGCGTACTTGCTGAAGGGCATGGCGGTCATCTACCTGGTTCGGGAGTACCTGGTGGAGTTCATGGTGGTGAGTTCGGGGGCAGAAAGTGGGGAGCCTGCAGGGCTGGTAAGGCGGGCAGACTGGCGGGCTTACTTTGTTTTGTAATTTGATAGGCTGCAGAATGGCGATGGTCGGTCTGCACTGCTGCACTGGACTTTTTATGCTGCCCACTTTCAACGCAGGGCGGTGGCAGGCTGCTCTGTCTAAACAAAAGACCCGATTCGCACTCGCTGCTGCAGTGCATCGGCCCCGCCATAATGCCCATCAACCCGCGACCCACAATGGTTGATGCCACTCGGCGTGACGCTAAGCTTCAGTGCATGCCTCCAACACCCGCTGCAGTGCATCGGCCCCTCCCTGATGCCCATCCTCATCCCGGAGATGATGAGGGCTGCTCTGCACAACAATCCCATGCCTTATTTACTTACCTTGCCGCAGTGCATCGGCCCCTCAATGATGCCCACCTTCAACCCGCGGGGCGACGTCACCCTGGTGGAGCACGTGTCGGTCTTGACCAACAACATCCAGATAGGGGACGTGGTGCTCGCACGCAGCGCCCAGGTGACGCCCAGGTGCTCTGCTTCGTTTTAGCTGCACATCCGGCTGTGCATGGGCTCTGGACAAGCAGCATCCAGATAGGGGACGTGGTGCTGGCACGCAGCGCACAGGTGATGCTCTCTGCGACAAAGGCTGGGGCTGTGATGCCTGGGGTGTTTGGGCAGTTGGGTGGTCGCGCTGGCACACGGCACACCCGGTGACGGCTGGCTGCTTTGGCTGGGCAGTGGAAGGCGACTGGGGCGCTACATTTTTGTGCTCTGGGCTGGCTGGGCAGGATGGCAGGTGGAACCGTGGCCTCTAGTTGGCCATGTAACGGTGCTGAGACGCCTGAGCAGTGCGGCCACAGTTTGGGGCGCCTGCCTCCTGCTGCCTACTGGCTCAGACATGCCTGCTTCCCATGCCTGCTTTCCATCGCCTGCCTGCAGAACCCGCGGCATGTGGTGATGAAGCGAGTCCTGGGCATGGAGGGGGACACAGGTGCGCTTCTGTCACAGCACTTGCCTGTGCAGCTGCTTCTCTTGCTGGCTGCCCTGCTGCTGGAAGTGGGTTGCACTGCTTGCGACGACTGCCACACTTGACCACCCTTCACCCACCCATATCCGCCGCAGTCTACATCCCATCGGCCACCAAGCTGGGGCTGGGGCGGACGGTGGAGGTGCCACGTGGCCACGTCTGGCTGCAGGTGCGGCTTTGTGCGGCATTGCAATGCAGCAGCACTCGTTCGGTTGCGCCGTCTTGGTTGTAAAGCCGGCGGCCTTGCTCGGGTGCTGCCTTGTTATTGCACAGCAGCTCACCAGTTATGCACATTGTGGCAGCACGGCATTGGTGTCAATAGCCTAAATCTCAAATTGTCTTCTTGCCTGCAGGGCGACAACTTTGCCAACTCCACCGACAGCCGGCACTACGGGGCGGTGCCGTACGCGCTGCTGCGGGGGCGCGTGTTTCTCAAGGTGGGTGCTGCTGGGTCAGTCGTCTAAACGCCTTCGGCCTGGTACTTGGTTGGTCAGATTGTGGCTTTGCTCCAGCGGATGTGAGCGGCAGCAGTGGTGCTGCGCTGGGGCGGCCGCGTGAGCACAAATTGTGTCCAAGCCCAATGTGCAGCAAGCCGTGTGCTTGGCAGGCCTGCACCAGACATGCTTGCGCCCCCTCCCTGGCTAAGCCACTCACTCCTGCTGCGCATTGATCCGCTGCGCAGGTGTGGCCCATATGGGAGGCGGGCTGGGTGGAGCGTGGCCTCGAGCTGCAGCCCTGGCAAGCCGAGGAGCTTGAACGGCAGTGGCGGCAGCGAGCGGCAGAGGAGGCTGAGCAGCGGCGGCGGCAGGCGCGCGCACGATAGCGTTGGCAGCTGTTTAGGGTAGCAGCACAGGTGACTTCATCGCTGGCGTGACACAGTGGCAGCACTGGAGTAGCCAAGCCTCTGTGCACGTCCACTGCTGCTTAGCTTGTCTTGCGCACGCCGTCCTTTCCAACACTGGCTATTCTTCGTCCTCCGCACTGAAAAAAAAATGCTTAACCTGTCTCTCATGCAATCAATGGTTGAATGGCTGGTCACGTCGCAGGCAGGGTGATAAGAATGAGGTGAGCATGCGGTCAAGAGGATGTGTGAATGTGTCGAGAAAGCTGGGAAGCACAGGACTGGTGCGATTGAAACCCGGGTGAATGGTGCATGCAGATGTGCAACCGCCGGCACGGCAGCATGTGCTTCAAGTGAGCCGGGTGCAGGAAAAGTGAAAAGATGGGCGGGTGCAGGACATGCACATGGAATGATTGGTCTTATGTGAAGGCCATAGGCCCTGAACCTCACAACTGAGGGCCTGAACATCTTCCTTGCTGCCGGCTCCCTGCTGTGCTGCTGGGCTGTTGCCCACAGCGCTGTACTGTACAGCATGCCTCAGCCCGGCTGTTAAGCTGGCTGCCTGGCCAGGCATCGCTTGCGGGGCAGCCTTTGCCACAGCCTCCCGCCTAGCTGTTGGGTGAGCACTCGCGCCACGCCGCCCCTTGAATGGAGCTGGGGGTGGCGATGGGGCAGCTGGTGCCGCCCACAGTATAGCAGTGCCACATCAGGTTGCGCGGAATGGCATTTCGGCCATGCTGCTTGCAGCCCCTGCGGTTGGTGGACACGCCACCGCTCACTCCATCCTCAGCGCAGGCGCAGCGCGGGTCGGCTGCTCCTGGCTGCGGCTCCCTAACAGTGACGGTGACAGGCGGGGTGACGGTTGGTGGCGGGCTGGGCGCGGCGGGGGGCGGACTGACAGGCGGGGGTACGACCGTCACTGGCGCCGGCGCCGCACTGGTGGTGGCGGGGGCGTCCGGTCCGCAGGGTACCCAGGCGGCTCCTCGAATGGAACTTGGGGTGGCACGGGCGCACTTGGTGCCGCCAATTGTGTAGCAGTGCCACATGTTGTTGCGCGGGATGGCGTTGCGGCCATGCTGCAGCGGGCAAGGGGCGCAGGGAGGGAAAGGGTGAGAGGGTGCGCTGAGCATGCTGGGCATGGCGTGCACCCTGTGATCGGCATGCGGGCATGTGCACCACGCAGCTGTGCTGCCACATAAGAGTGTGTGCGCGGCCAGTCACTGTCTGACTAGACACAAGGAGCGGGAATACAGAAAGCACAACCAAAGCAGACGCACCTGGGCGCAGCCTCGGCGGCCGGTGGAAACGCCATCAGACACGCCGTCGGCGCTGCAGGCGCATGGGTCCCAAGCAGGAGGGGAAGGAGACGGCGAGGGCGAGGGCGATGGGGAAGGCGAGGGGCGGGGAGAGGGAGACGGGGAGGGCGATGGAGAAGGGGATGGAGAAGGGGATGGAGATGGGCTGGGCTTGGGTGAAGGTGAGGGAGAGGGGCTGGGTTTGGGTGAGGGGCTTGGGGAGGGCGAGGGGGAGGGAGAGGGTGCGCTGGTCCACAGTGCCAGCTGGTTTTGGATCCAGTTGCGATGGTAGCTAACAGACGTGTACACGCCTGCGAGGGGCGGCGGCGGCAGGTGGAGCAAGCCCAAGTTCAGCCCTTGGCGCAGGCGAAACACTGCAAACGTACGCGTGCATGTGCTGGCCTGCCTTGCAGAGCTGGCTGCCCAACAGGCAGCACAGGGCTACCCAAGCCACCCGCCCGCCCACCCACCTGGCAGGCCGGGGCGCGCGCAGCCGTAGCCCCAAGACACAACACCCAGCTGCAGGTCGCTGGCGGGCTGGCCGGAGGAGGAGGGCAGGATGAGCGGGCTGCGGGGAAGGGCAGTCAGGTGGGACTGTGGCTGTTATGAATCGAGGCAGGCAGCCAGGTGCAATCGCTGGGGGCTGCCAGAGGTTGTGCCGCAGCAAAGCAGGCCCAGCCGCATGCCGCTTACTGGCACCTCTGCACTCGTATCAGGCAATCCTTCAGCTGCCACATGCGAAAGCCATAGCGGAATCACAGCGACTGCACTGCTCCTGCCGCTCACCCGCCCGAATCGCCCTGGCAGCTGTCCTTTCCGCCCGCCATCGTGCCGGCGCAGAACATGCCGCCCAGAATCTGGTTGGAGCCGTAGGTGGACTTGCACTCTGAATCACTGATTGTGGAGACGGTGACGTGCTGTAGCGTGGCTGCAGGGACCAAAGGCAGGGGAGGGAGGGGCGGGTGGTATGCAGGAGATAAGGAGGCAGGTCCGGCGAGCAGCAGGGAAGGGGAGTGGGCCTTATAAAATGTGCTGAACCATGGCAGCAGCAGCAATGTTAGCCTGTGCAGCAACATGCCCCGATCCCCACAGCTCCAGCAGTCCTGTCCGGCCCATCCGGCATTCCTCCCGCTCGCTCACCGCTCAGCACCGCCAAGCCTTCAGAGGCAGTGCCAAAGCCCACCTGAAACGTAAAGCCGCATCGCAGAGTAAACGGACAATCCCACACCCAGCAGCCCTTCCATTCAGAATGACAACAGGCACTCACCGCTAAGCACCGCCGAGCCTTCAGACGTGGTGCCGAAGCCAACCGCCACCACATGGGTGCCGGGCGCCAAGCTCAGGTCGAAGGTGGGCAGCTGGAGAGCCGTCTTGGTTGAAGAGGAGTCCAGCAGGAGGAGGGCGATCTGTGGGGAACGTGGGATGGAGGTGTGGTGGAGGGGGGCTCAGCTGGGTGAGTGCAACGGCGTGGAGGGACCCAACCGAACAGCCAGCCTGCACAGGAAGCAGCAGGATTGCCAACACATCTGCAACAACGCTGCAATCTGCAACAATGCTGCCAACAACGCGGCACAACAACCCAAGCCGCCCACTCACATCGTTGGCGGAGGTGGCCTGCACATACTGAGGGTGCAGCGCCGCCGCCACCGCCTTGCGCACATCAAACCCGGTTTCCGCGGCGGCGGTGAACGAGCGGCCAATGTGCACCTGCAGGGCAGGCGTCAGGATGAAAGCAGGGCTGCTGGGGGCAGGGGTAATAGGCAGACCAGCAGCTGCGCCAGGTTGGCAGGGCTGACAAGCACAGGCCAAGCACGCAGCAACTCCTGTTCGGTATGCAGACAGGCAGCGGAACAAACTGCTCGAACCAAGGCTGCCACTCACCGTGGGTGTGCGCAAGCCTGCGTCGTAGATGCAGTGCGCAGCGGTCAGCACCACCCTGGGCGCAATGAGCGACCCGCCGCAGTAGTGGTTGCCGCTGCCGTCACGTAGGGACACAATGAACGGATAACGAGAAGCGCTGGTCTGTGTGCCGCCCACAATGCGGGTTGTCACTGCCTGCGCCAGCTGGCGGGCAGCCGCCGGGCCGCTCAGCAGAGCAACCAGCAGTGCCGTGCACAGCAGCAGCGGCGGGCGGGGCCGCGCGGGGCGCGCCATGGCGCCGTGTAGGGCCGCGGCAGAGAGCAGAGGGTTGCTGATACCGCTGTCTTATACTTCCGAAAGTCTGCAAGTTGAGGAGATCATCGGCGAGGCTTTCAGGGGCTTGTCACACACCCTCTGGGTCCAGCACACAGCTGCGGATGAGAGATGTGGCACCGAGGGCGCGGCAGGCTGCCGCCCAGCAGCTTCCTGGGCAGGTGCCTGCCGCCCTCCCGCAAGCGTTGGCCGCTCTGTCGCCTGCTCCGCCTTTCCCACAGCAACGAGCTGCTGGTGAGCAGTCATAGAGCGTGCAGCATGCAGCAAGCGAGCGGCTGGAGCCCAGGCCAGGCTGCCTCGAGCGAGCAGTGAGCAGTGGCTCCAGGTCTCACCGTCGGTTCGGCGGCAGCAAGCGGCTGGTGAGTGTAGAACGTCGGGCGCAGCAGCGGGCGTGAACTGTGCTGGCAAGACTGCACACTGCGCTTCTTGACGCGGCCTCATGACGTAGGGCCCTCGTTTGCTCCGAGGCAGACTTTGGCACCTGCCAGGACCGCGCCCGCGGCGATCCAGGCATCGGAAAGTGTTTGGAGTGTTCTAAACAGGCGGTCAGGATGTCTGGTTTGCACAAAGCCGAGCTGTGCGGCACAAGAATCGGCCAACCTGCCACGTCCGCTTGACCAAACCCAAACTTGCGCCTTACGCGCTGAGTAGCTTGCATTCTGGCCATAGCTCCACCCCAGCAGCTGCCGCGCCCCGAGCGCCCCTTGGCCTGGGCTGGCCCCCTCCAGCGGTCTCCCCGCTATGTCCCAGCAGGTCCACGGCATCACGCAGAAGCTAGCCGACTCGCAGTGCGCCCAAGCTTACCAGAACTCGCTGCGCTGTGAGCGAACCCTTGCCGCTCGCTGTGCGCTGGCCGCCTGCAGCGCTTGCTCGCTTCCCAGTGTGCACCAGTGGACTCGCCAATGCCTCATGCGCAGCCCCTGGCTCCCCCGTCACTGCCGCTGCCTGCCGCCGCCGCCAAGCTGCCGCCGCCTGCCGCCGCCGCCGCTCGCCGCCGGTCCCTGTTGAGCCCAGCACCACCCCGACTCGCTGGCAACCCTTCCGTTGCGCAGGCCTGGACAAGAACCAGTACGACAAGTCCAAGTGCAAGGAGCAGTTTGAGGCGTACAAGCAGTGCAAGCGCGAGGAGGTGTGTGCTGAGATGGCTACTGGTTGGTGGTGCACTGATCGGCCAGCTGGGTGCCGCTATGCAGTCTGGCAGGTTGGTGGCGGCAGGCGGCAGTGAGCAACAACTGCCTCCACCGCTGCAAGGCTGGTTGCTGCCGCTTCAGCCAGCAGCACTGCCTGCTGTCCTCACCGTGCATCGCTGCACTGCCTGCTGCACTGCCTGAAGTGTCCCGGCTGCCTTGTTTGGGGCTGCAGTCGGAGGCTGTGCGACTGGCGCGGGCAGCCAGCAACAAGGGCTTCTTCAGCTGAAGCTTGAGCCGGGCGGGCTGCATCAGCTGATCAGCTGAGTTGGCTACTTCGGCTGAATCAGCAGCTGTTGAGCAGCCAGGCAGCAGGCTGTGATAGCTTAGGCAGGCAGGTCACGGCCAGCCGAGCAGCCGTAGCCTAGTTGGTCAGTCGGTACAGAACCAGCGGCAGCAACAATGGGAGCGAGCGCACTGGCACGTGCGGCGCGGCGCCAGGGGCAGCGGGGGCTGCTGGCGTGGCGGGCAGAGCTGGCTGAGGCCCCAACAGTGCCACAGTTGCAGTGCGGGGAGCAGCAGCAGGGGCAGCCCCTTGATGTAGCAACTGGTGCAGGAGCGGCCCAGCAGCAGTGGCCCTGCGGCGCCCGCCTGATGCACAGTGGCGCCGGCCCTAGCCGCAGCATTGTAGCGGCAGCGGCGGCGGCAGCTAGCAGCGCACCTTTGACAGCGGCGGCAGGTGCAGGGCTGGCGGCGGCGTCTGTGGCAGCGCCGCTGTGGGCGCGGCAGCAGCGGCGCGGCATGGCCCTCAACTTTGCTCGATACCAGAAGAAGCGGGCGCCGCAGGAGGAGCGCACCCTGCCGGAGAAGAACGAGGAGATCCGGGCCAAGGAGGTGCGTGTTCTATTGAGAAGTTGACTGTGGTCCTGTTGTGCCTTCCCTTGGTAACTGGTTCTGAAAATGAATTGACGAGGAAATCCGGGCCAAGGAGGTGCGTGCATCTTAGACTTCGGGTTGTTTCAGACGGAAGTACGGCTCGCTTTGCAGCGTCAGTTGTCGCAAAAGAGCGGTGGGACTTGGGAGAAAGAGGTGAGCGGGGGCTGCTCCAGAGGTGACTAGGGTCCTCTGTGACTTGCGTCTGCTTCCGGAGAAAAGGAGTTGAGTTCGCTGCCGCTTAGCTTGCTTTTCAGCACAGCTTGAAACACAGTTTCATCCACTTTTTTGCAGGTGCGGGTTCTCTTCCCTGACCCAGAGCAGCCCTCGGAGGTCATGCCCACCAAGCAGGCTCTCAGGTGTGTATAATGCAATGGTTTAATGCCTGTCTGTTTAGTGCGGCCGTAGAGCCAAAACATGCCCACCAGGCAGGGGGTCAGGTGGGTGCTCTGCTGTTTGCAGGCTTTGCAAGGGGAAGGGGAGTTGTTGCCTCTGAGCACTGGATGTGCGTAAGCTTGGATCAGTGCTGAGGCATGACTTGCTCCGAGCGCCAGCAACCCTTTGTTCTGCAGGCTGGCGCGGCAGCAGGAGCTGGATTTGGTCATGACGTGTGTGACACATTGCTCACACCTTGCTTGCCCACTGGAATGATCGCTGCGCAGGCTGGCGCGGCAGCAGGAGATGGATTTGGTGATGGTTACACCGCGAGCCGACCCGCCTGTGGCGCGCATCACCGAGTGGAGCAAGGTGGGTGGAACTCACAATCTCGTACTGCGTTTGTGAATCCTACGATTGGCACCGGTCCTGCAGCGGCGCACGCTGAGTGGAGCAAGGTGTGTGTAGCTTGCTGTTAGTGCACAAAGACTTTTATGAGCCACACAGTTCATTTCTGGTGATGGTTTATTGGAGAGCCGGTCCTCCAGGGGCGCACATTAAGACCAAGGTGGGTTGCCTTCTTTTGATGCGTTGCTATGGAGTTGTCTGGCGATGGCGCCATTCCTGGCAGCTGCATTTCATTGAGCTAGGGGCGGCATGTGGGCAAGCATACATGTGCAGGCGAACCATGCGCCGCAGTCATGCAGGCACTGCGCAGCTCGTATGCATTTCTTCCAAGCTGCGGTTGTGCCACTTTAACAGGTGTACGAGGTGCAGAAGCGCGACAGGGCGGCGGCCAAGCAGGTGCCGCCCAGATCCGTTGTTTGACCAACCGCAACCTTATCGAACTATGCATCCTCCACAGGTGATATACGATGTTCAGAAGCGCGAGAAGGCGGCGGCTAAGCAGCTGCTGGCACAGCGGCGGGCGGCGGACCCCAAGGAAGTGCGCTTCTCCTGCCAGATCGGGGAGCACGATTTGGGTGTGAAGATGGCGCAGGTGCGTGTGCGCGTGTTTGGTTTCATGCGTGGTGGCCTGTGCTCTCCAGCCTGGATTTGCCTGGTTCTTGCTTGCATGTTCAACCCAGCAAGAATGCCTGGTGGGGGTGTGCAGTCTACAGCCAAGCATCTCAGATGTTTTGCGAACGGCTCCCTGCCCTTCCGATGCCCGCAAGCTGCTCCGCTGGCGCTGCTTCTGCTGCACCCGTCGCGGGCCCTAAACCGCAGCCTGCTGCTCACACCAACCCGAAGCACTAGTTCCTGTGGGTCAAGGTGGACATGTGCAATTTCACAATCGATGTACGGCTGTCTGATCACCGCAGGCCCGCAAGTTTCTGGAGGAGGGCAACCTGCTGCGCCTGGTGGTGCTGTTCAAGGGCGGCCCGCAGGTGGGTGCTTTGGGGGGAGACACGGTTGTAGAATGTTATAGTTTGATTGACAGCCAGCCGAGCCATGCCGGCTGGTGGTGCTGTTCAAGGGCGGGCCGCGGGTGGGTGCTTTGGGGGGAGACACGGTTGGAAAAGGTTAAAGTTTGATTGATAGCCAGCCGAGCCATGCCGGCTGGTGGTGCTGTTCAAGGGCGGGCCGCAAGTGCACGGCACAGCAAACCGTGCCAACTCATCGTGGTGCCAGGCTGTCTGCAACCGCCTGCTGCCCGTGCCGGCGCAGCACGCGCTCCTGCTGCGCACGGCCTGCCAGCTCCCCAGCACTGCTCCCCAGCACTGCTGTCTTGCTCCGCACATGCGCCCGCCCCACCCCGCTGGCTTGCCCTGGTACCTGGCAATCTTGCAGCAGATTGCAGGTGCCGCCACTGCCTGCGCACGTGTTCTGAACCTTTTCCCGCCCTGCCCTGCCCTCTCTTGTCCTGCCACAGATCGCGCTGGGGCATGAAGTCACTCTGTACTTGGTTGGACAGCTGGCAGGTAACTAAACTTGAATGGGTGACACTTGAAGACGGTGCAGCTGAGGGCACATGCAGCCTGCCCATCTGTGCTGCACAGCGCTTCCCCCATCAGCCACCATCACACAGCCGCCAGCGGGTCTGTGTGTGGGCTCCCACTGCACCCGCCTGCCGCTCGCCGTGCCGCCGAGGCAGCGACTGACTGGCACTGCTGCCAGCGCCTGCCACTTTTGTTTGCTTGCTGACCATCGACTCGCGAGCCTCTCATTGCCGACCTGGCGCGAGTGGAGGATGAGAAGCGCCTGTGCGGCCTCCTGTTTTTGCGCTCGTTACGCTCATCAACCATTCGCTTGCTCCCGCCTTATCATTTTGCAGACCTGGCGCGCGTCAAGGATGAGAAGCACTTGCAGCGGCCGCAGCGCAACCAATGGGCCGTCATGCTGGAACCGCTGCCGCCCGAGAAGCCCACCAAAAAGAAGGACAAGCCCGCGGCAGCGGCGTCCACAGATGGTGCAGTCCCTGAGCAGCAGGGCCAAGCAACGAGCGAAGCTGAGGGAGTGGATGGCAAGGCGGCGGCACCGCAGCAGCAGGCCGCGGCTGCCACGGAGTAGCGACGGGTACTACCTTGCTGCCAATGAACCATGGGGCGTTGAGCTGGCTTTGCAGCTGTGTAAAACATGGAAGCATCTGCCCTGGCCACTGGAAGCCTGCGCTACATGCCCTAAGAGGGGCCGTGCTCGCAACACCCAACACGCCAGGCGCAGCAGCGCCTGCGGGCGGACCCGCTCTAATCGCGTTGTTCGCGGTGCACCCCGGCTCAATTGAGGCGCTTCGACGCATCTGCAGCGCTCGAGCGGCTGGGCAGGGCCGCCGCAGCCGTGGCGCAGGAACACCGCCCTGGAGCAGCGAACGGCTGGGTCACGCGCTGCAGCAGAAGAACCGCAAACCCACGTCGGATCGTGCCGTGGGCAGCCCCGCCGGCCCGCTGGGCGGGGCCTTTCCAGCCATGGGGGCCTTCAGGGCCCTCCTCCTGGCCTGCTGCCTGGCCGTCGCAGCCCATGCAGCAGCGCCTCCAGCAGAGCTGTGCGATGCGCTGGGCGGACCGCGCAAGCGCTGCGGTGAGTGCAAAGTGCGGCAGGCCCCGCCTGCGCCACTCCGCACGATGGCGGCAGCGCCTGCCACCACTTCGCTCTGGCAGCAGCATTGTTTGGCATTGCAGCAGCAGATGCATAAGTATAAACTTGGTGCGTACTTTTGGGACATTCGCAGTGCCGCAGCCCGGCCACACTGCCCCCTGCCTGCCACCCCCCGCTGCGCCGCCCGCCGCAGGCACTGACGCCACGGGCGAGCAGGAGTGTGCGGACCTGGGCTGCTGCTGGTCCTTCCCAGCCCCTCTCAAGCTGGAGCCATGGCAGCCTGACGTCTACCTGCCGGCCTGCTACTACGCCAATGGAGGCAGCAGCAGCTACGCAGCCGTCAACGCCAGCTCAGACGCTGTGGCGGAGGCCGGCTTTGACGGTGCGCCCGATCGGTTTGTTTGCTGTGCCCACATCCATGCCTCCATGTTTGCTGTTTTGGCGCCTGCAAACCGTGCAAGATCGCCTCAACTGCAAGACTGACTGCGTCTGCGGCTTATGCTAGCCCCATACCTTGCTCGCTTCTGCCATTCACCTTGCCGCAGGCGATGTGACGCTGGTTCAGCAGGCGCAGGCGGCGATGCCCGAGTTTGGGCCAGACGTGCAGTTCCTGGCTGTCACGCTGGGAGCTGCGGCGCTAGGTTAGGATGCTGTTGCAGTTGATTTAAACGACTGTTGGTTTGGAACTGTGTGCCCTTGCCACATTCCTGGCGGTCACACTCGGAGCCGCGGCACCGGATGCTGTTGCGGTTGGCTGCTTTTGCAAACTGCATGCTGTGTGCAGTTGGCTGCTTTTCCTGCAATTGCCCTGTGTGGCAGCGCGTCATCTGCGACACGCAGGGTTGTCATCGGCCCCCAAATGCATTGCGCCACACCTCTCAAGATGTACGTCTGACCCACAACCATTGCCCTGATGTCATCCTGCGACCATTGCCCTGGTCTGAACCTGCAGACATTGCGCGCATCAAGATCCGGGATGCCAATGCCACGGCTCGGAGATGGGAGGTGCCGGGCCAGCTGTTTGCATCCGGCTCGCTGCTCTCAGGTGCTTACCAGTGGGCGCTTGCCAGGGCAGCAGTGCTGCAGGCGCTGTTGGGCCGCTGCGGCTGTTGCCCCCACCCCTGCTGCTGCTGCAGCTGCTGCTGGTGCTGGTGCTGCTGCCGCTGCCGCCGCTGCTCCACTGCCACTTAAGCTCCTGCCGCTCAGCCACTCACTCCACCAACCAACCACTCCTCCACTTTCGATTGTTCGTGTCTGCAGGCACCCGGGCGCCGGAGGGCGAGCGCCAATTCGCTTTTGAGCAGACGGCCGATCCCTTCTCCTTTGCCGTCACCCGGCCCAGCACCAGCAGCAGCAGCACAGGCGGGAACGCCAGCTCAGCGGCAACGCCGGGCAAGGCCACATTCAACACCACCGGCCTGCGGCTGGTGTTCAAGGTAGCTGCCTGGGGTGGTTGAGTTACAAGGTTGGATTATGCGCTGGTGCTGCCCGCAAGCTGCCGACAAACCATGATAAGCTGAATATTTGGTGTTTGTTTTCCTGCCTGGCCCTTCTCTGCAGGGCCAGTACCTCGAGATCTCCACCCACCTGTCCAGCTCAGCCTATATGGCATGCTCTTAACATAACCCTGTCAATTCTCACATTGGTTTCTGCAGGACCAGTATCTGGAAATGTCCACCCACCTGTCCAGCTCAGCCTACGTGTACGGGGCGGGCGAGCGCGCCTCTGAGACTTCCCACATGACGGTGAGCCTGCTTATGAGCCTGGTTGCAAGTGTGTCGTGAAGTTGCTGCATGCGTGACCTTGCTACGCTGAGCTTTCTGGAAGCTGGATAAAACTTGCCGGCTGCGCCTTTCCCAGAGCAGCACCCTGCATTGTCAAAACCAGCGCCAGCTGTTTTGTGCAAGTTTCCCTAAAGCATCTCCCCCCACCCCAGTTTCCCACTTCCTCCACCCCGCCCCGCTGCAGCGCAACGGCTATCCCTATGTGCTGTGGGCGCGGGACATTGCGCCCACAACCGCCATGGTGAACAGCTACGGCGCCTGGCCCTTTGTGATGGTCATTGAATCAGGTGCGTCGGGGTGTACCGCTTTGCTTTGCCAGGTTGTCTTTTTGGTGCATCTGGGTTGCGGTAGATAGAAATACCTCGTTCTGCTGCTTTTGACTTGTGCCGCTTGAATGCTTTCTCTTATCCCGCTGCACTGACGCTGTCTTCCATTGCATGCGCTGCAGACGGCAGCGCGTGGGGCGCGCTGCTGCTCAACAGCAACGGCCAGGAAATGGTGGCGCTCGCAGACCGGCTGACGTTCCGGGCCATTGGGGGCGTCATCGACCTGGTGGGTTTTTAATTGGGCCCCTGCTTTGGGTTGCAATAGCTGGGACGGTAGCTTTGCAAGCTCTTGCCTGGCGGCAGACACCTCTCATGCACAGCCTTGTAAATGCATGGTCCTTGTGCATGCCACTCGCATATCCCCCCGCCCCAAAGCCGCCCTTTACATTCCACCCAGAGGCAACCCTCTTCCCCCTTGCAGTCCATTCTCATGGTCCCCCGCACTCTGGATGTCAAGCAGCATATTTTTATGTAACTGCATGCCCACTCAACCAGCCATGCTCCACTATCCCTTGCAGTACGTTCTCATGGGGCCGCGCCCCCTGGATGTCATGCGCCAGCTGACGGCACTGGTGGGCCGCCCCGCGCTGCCTCCCTACTGGGCGTTCGGCTTCCACCAGGGCAGGTGAGTAGGATAGTAAAGTGAAAGAATATGCACAAGCACAGGAGTGAACGTTGCAAGTGAATTTGGGAACTCGCGCAGCTGACTGTGGGGCATGCGGATCAGGCACACTTACATCCCGGCGTTCATGACGTCCCGTTTGCATTGTCTGCCCTGCACAGGCTTGTCCATCAGCCGCTGCAGCAGGTGCAGCAGGCGGCAGCAGACTGTGACCGTCTGGCTTCAAACATGAATCTCGCTATGCCTGCAACTCTTTACCTGCAGGCTTGGCTTCCAGTCGCTGGAGCAGGTGCAGCAGGTGGTCGCAGACTATGCAGCAGCCGGCCTGCCGCTGGAGTCGATTTGGACCGACATTGATCTGCGTGAGTAGTTGTATTAGATAAAGCACCACAACGGTTGTGTATGTTACATGATTGCTGCCTGCCTCTGGTGTTGATTTGGACCGACATCGACCTGCGTGAGTGCATCTGAAGATCGAGGCAACACAAATTGCGCTCATGGGGTTGGTTGCAACGTGCGCACCTCGTGGCAGCACTGCGTGACAGGCTTGCATCGGCAGTCCTTCTGTACCTTTGCAAGCACTGCGGTCTGTACAAAACCAGTCGCTGTGTTTGTGCTACTCCTGCAGTGGACAACGCCCGGCCCTTCACGCTGGACCCGGAGCGCTGGCCCGCCGAGCAGCTGGCTCGATTCGTGGCAAACCTGACCGCCGCGGGGCAGCACTGGGTGCCTGTGGCCAACCCAGGTGAGAGCGTCCTTGGGAACTCAAGGACATGCGCCGATGCGCCCTATCAGAAGCAGTTGAGGGCCGTTCAGCTTCCGCGCACCCTCATGATCCCCCGCGCATTCGTGCCGCCAACACAATCGCATGCTCGCTGCCACCCCCGCAGCCATCAAGATTGACATCTCGCCGCCCCCCGGCTACGCGCCTTACCTGGACGGTCTGGAGAGGGGCGTGTTTGTTAAAGGAACCAACGGAGACCCCTACGTGGGCCAGGTGAGCTGAATCGATGCATTACAATGTTCAGAAGATTTCGGGCTGTTGCATTGCCAGGCTGCATTTTCAAGGGGGCCAACGGCGACCCGTACGTAGGGCAGGTGAATTGTCAATTTGTGTGTGTGAAGAAGTACGCTTGTTCCGTTGGGAGGGCGTGTTTGTCAAGGGGGCCAACGGCGACCCGTACGTGGGCCTGGTGAGCTGTCAACCTGTGTTGCGGTTGGAGCCGTGCAGCAACTGTTTTTGCGCTGGCACCGCATGTCTGTCAAGGGGGCCAGCTAGGGTCTGTTAAGCAGGGCACCCCGCCCAACTTCTTGTTGCGCAGACTTACGCGGGCGGCGTGCACTGGCCCGACTTTGTGTTCAACCCCGAGGCAGACAGCTACTGGCGCGAGCTGCTGCGCTCGTGGCCAAACGGCAGCCAGTGGAGCGGGCTGTGGCTGGGCATGAACGAGGGTGAGTTTACTTTGAGCATGAGCATGTCGCTTGCATTTGCTGTTCACATGGGCTGTGGCTGGGCATGGCCAAAGGGTGAGCTGGGGCTTTGGAGAATGGTCGAAAACCGCAGGCATTTTGGGGTGCAGCAGCCGCTTCTTTTGTCTGCATACGGTCCAGCGGCCAGTGGAGCGGGGCTGTGGATGGGCACGAATGAGGGTAAGGGGGCCTCTGGAAGGTCGCAACGGTCACATACATTTTCGAGGAGCGGCCGCTGCAGCCGCTGACCGCGCATGCAGTTGGGCGCAGCAGTGTTGCCTGCGCTGCCAGCCAGTGAGTGTGCAGAGAAGCGGGCAACCACATGCTCCCCTGCTTGCTGTTGCAGCTGGCTGCCTCACTGCAGCCTCAAACATCCACTCCTGCACACTGCGGTATTGCTGCGTTTTGCGTGCAAAGAGGATTGGCGCTGCCGAATTGCTGCCGCCACCCTTTTCCCAACTGAATGCAGCCTCCAACTTCTGCTCGGGAGACATTTGCGAGATGGCAACTCCAGGTAAAGCGGGTGTATGAGGTTGGACGTTTGGACGTTTGAAGTTGAGGTTGAAAGCACACACCTGCCACGCGCTGAAACAATGTAGAGCTCCGGCTGCTGAAAGTTGCTGACCATCGGAAGCAAACGTTGATTCCTCCCCTCCCTGCAGAGGCGCTCGTCAACCAGCGGAACGAACCCATTACAGAGTGCCAGCTGCTGTGCCTGGCCACGCTGGATGCGGGGCTGAGCCCTGCACAGACCCGCCTGGTGCTGCCGCCCTATGCAATCGCCAACGGGCTGACCGCCGAAGAGCTAAACACAAAGGTGCGGCTCACAGCACTTGGTTCTGGTATTAGCTGAGCTGTGAATGTGTGCTGCTGTCAAGTGCAGTCGTGCTGCTCCTTTCATTATTGTCAGTGCCCCGTCATCTGCCTCACCGCGTGGTGCTGCATAATACAACAACGCATGTTAAGTTCTCACTTCCACTTGCAGTCGCTGTCCGTCCTGGCCTCCCACGCCCCCATCAACGGCTCCGCTGTGCTGGAGTACAACGCACACAACTTGTATGGCCTCACCCAGGTGGGCAGGCTGCTTGTTGCTATTTGGACTATTCATTTGGCAACATTTTGACCGCTAGTGCTGCTCTCCAACTCCCACGGTCAGCAGCCGCTGCCGTCATGGGCGGCACGCTGCAGAGCGGCTGTGGCACTGGCTGAGCATTTCTGCCCATCTGTGCCATGCCGTCTGTCCGTAGGCCAAGGCCACACGCGAGGTGGTCATTGCCATTCAGGGGGCGCACATTTTTACTGCTATTCACTTTGCCAAATTGCTGTTGTTTTCTTGCAGGCCAAGGCCACCCGCGAGGCGGTCATTGCCATCAAGGGCGGCAGCCAGCGGCCCTTCCTGGTGTCCAGGTGCGCAGCAGACAGCTGCTTGTTGTACTGCCAATCTGGTTTGCTTTGTGCCGGCTGCATGGGCAGGCAAAAGCCTCCCGGGCTGCTGAGCTGTGCGTGGATAGACTGCTGCATCAGCGAGTGCGCCCGCTCCAAGCTTCAACTAGCACGCGGCGCTCGGTCACCCGGCGGCGTGCAACTAAACATGTGTTCTCCATGAACACACCCTGTACTCGAAGGTCGACATTCCTGGGATCTGGCGCCTACGCTGGCACCTGGACGGGCGGCAACAACGCCACGTTCGAGGGCATGCGCTGGAGCCTGCCTGCTGTGTTTGGGGCTGGGCTGGCCGGCATCCCTCTGGGTAAGTGGTCTATTTCTTCAGCAGCATTACTGCCCTTGAGCCTGCAGCCTTGCTTTAGTCTGCTAGCACTCCATCAATCATCCAGTTCAGTTCGCCGCTGTGCTGCCATGTGCTGATCCCCTGCCTGCCGTTCTCCCCAGGCGGGCCTGCTGACAGCTCTTTCTAGCTCTGTCTCCTGACCGCAGTCGGAGCCGTTGTGTGCGGGTCAACAGGCAACGCCAGCGAGGCGCTGTGCGCTGTTCCAAGGGCTAGCCTTCCAACTGTGCTCTCTAAACCTCTGCTTCCTATGCTGCACTTCTTGTACTGCAGTCGGCGCCGATGTGTGCGGTTCCACGGGCAACGCCAGCGAGGCGCTGTGCGCACGCTGGGTGGCGCTGGGGGCCTGGTACCCGCTCATGCGCAGCTTCTACGGCAGGAACTCCACTGAGCAGGTGCGGAACTTGGCTTGACCTGCTTGGTCTCTGCTGAAGGGGCGCTGTAGGGGCCTGGTACCCGCTCATGCGCAGCTTCTATGGCCGGAACGCCACTGAGCAGGTGAGTCCCAGCACTAGGTTTGAGTGTGGCCAATAGCGGGCCCCTTGGGTCGCAGAGCTGTGGCGCTGATTTGCTTGGTCTGGGGCATTTCGGGATCTCAGTTGATGATCCAAGGCTCAACTAACCCCAACCACATTCCCGCCTCCCTCCCCATCAGGAGCTCTACCGCTCGCCAGCAGTCCAGGAGGCGGCCAAAGCAGCCCTGGACCTCCGCTACCGCCTGCTGCCCTACTTCTATACCCTGGCCCAGAACGCCAGCGAGACGGGGCACCCCCTGCTGCGCCCGCTGTGGATGAGCTTCGCGCGCGAAACGCAGACCAAGACGATTGACAGGTGGGGAAGAGGGGCAGGCAGCTTATGCGCTGCTCTTCAGCGCATGTGCGCCACAGCCGCGGTGCGGTGCCCATGCCTGCAACCTTCACCGCGACGTCTTGCCGTTGTTTCTTCACTCGCCTGCGTGCTGCAGCCAGATCATTCTGGGAGGGTCGCTGCTGGCCAACCGCTGAGGGCTCGCAATGTGATGTTCGGTCATGCCGTGTCTTCCTCTCTCTCCTGTTGCAGCCAGTTCATGCTGGGAGGGGCACTGCTGGTCAATCCCAAGCTGGATGACAACGGCACAGACGTGAGTGGCTAGCCTGCGCTGTCTGTTTGCCGTACAAATCGGTTCCCATATGGAGTCCCTCTTCTCGTTTGTGCGTTGGCCAGTTGTCAACCGACTTCTGTCTTAATCATCTCCAGGTGGAGGCGTTCTTCCCCACCGCCCTCTGGCTCCTTCTCACACAGTTGCATCCTGCTATGTTTTTGTTGCAGGTGGACGCGTTCTTCCCCACCGGCCTCTGGTTCGGCCTGGACAACTCGACTGTGGTGGAAGTGCGGGGCGCGGGGTGAGCTATGCTTGATCCAGTACCAACATGCACACTTCTGTGTTTCAACCATTTTGCCGTGCGTGGGCGGTTGCGCAGCGGCGCTGGTTGTGGTGGCACTGCGGGGCAGCACGCCTTGCCCCTGCCCCTGCCATCGCCTTGGGAAGAACTTGACTTGTAAAGACCGCCAGCCTCACTGCTGCCTACCTGCCTGCCTGCCTGCCTGCCTCCTTCGCCTTGCCCTGCAGGCGCAAGGAGACTTTCCCAGCACCCGCCAACTCTGCTGCCCCCACCTACCTGCTGGGGGGCACAGTCATTCCTGAGCAAGAGCCCCGCCTGACCACCGGAGAAGTGAAAAACACGTCAATCACAGTGGTTGCTGCTCTCCCCACCCTGGTCAACACCACCCTACCGCCGCCCAACCCGCTGCCGCCGCCCGCCCCGCTGCCCCCTCCCCCTCCCGGCGGCGTGCTTGCCCCTCCCCCTATCAGCCCCTCGCCAGCTGGCGGTGCGGTGCTGCCCGCCACAACACCCTCCCCCTCCGCCGGTTCAGCCCTGCCAACCCTCAGCCCTGCTCCTGGCCTGCCTGCCACCACTCGCCAGCTGGGAGTCCCACCCACCCCGCCCCCCAGCCCACCCAATGGCACTGCCGGCCCGCCACCGCCACCAGCCAATGCCACCCGCCCGCCTCCCAGCCCGGCCATTGTGGCAAGCTCCCCCCCACCTCCGCCGCCGCCTGAAGTACTGCCACCACCGCTGAGCCCCGAGCTGCCCGCCCCCAGCCCGCCACTCATCGGCATCTTTTCGCCGCCGCCACCGCCGCCCTCCCCGGCCCTCACTGCCCCGCCACCACCCCCCAACGCGACAGCCATCCCGCCGCCGCCGCCGGCACCCGTGCCGCCAGCGCCGCCAGCAGTCAACACAACAAACGTCACGGTGGTCAACACAACCAGCTGGCGCGTGATCAACAGCACGCTCGGCTCAGCCAGCGGCTACATGTACAACGACGATGGCGCAAGCCTGGAGGTGAGCAGAGAGTGTTTCACGTGATGTCTGCACTGTGGTTCACTTGACCTGCATGTAGTATAAGCATGCCTGCTGATGGTGCAGCTGGAGGTGGGTTTTGACTGGCGAGAGAAAAAACTGGAGGTCAGATCAGCGGTCCCCTCAACCAGCACCCATGCCAACCGCTTCACACACGTCCCGCAGGTCCGCACCAGCTGCTGCAACTTCCTGGGATTCCGGGCCTCCACCATCCGCTCCCTGAACGTGACCACCAGCTACTCGGCCACTCTGGTCAACGGTACCATGGTATCCAACCTCACGGTTGCCCAGGAGAACACCACCTGGTACAACGGCCAGCTAGTGGTGCAGTTTGGGCGAACCGACCTGCCGGTGCGTTTCCTTTTGCCAGATTGTACGTTGGCCTGCGTGTTTGCTGCCACGGCTTGGTTGCTGGATGTTGCATGCGCCTGCTGCCGCTGGTACGGTTTGGTGCTGTATAGACCAGAAGGGCTGCAGTGGTGTGTGGTGGTTTGCGCAATGGGAGGCGCAGTCGTTGTGCCCACCACCTCTGCACTCAATCCAGGCATGGTTGTGGTGCCCTCAGTTGTTCGGAAGAGATACTGCAGGCTAGTGCTCACGCAGGTTTACCACTTTGCCCCACCTGCAGAGCAACGACCAAGTTGCTGTTCTAGAATCGATGCAGAACAGCTAATGCAGAATTCTGCTC
>VFQQ010002519.1_pt1 | contig 20278 bp, 21 predicted proteins | sample 3512341 | NCBI WGS metagenome assembly VFQQ01 (sample SAMN10412373, study PRJNA504923) | tailings metagenome | isolation source: Relicate 2 Philex TSF1 revegetated site | place: Philippines: Tuba, Benguet | collected 2017-08-29 | reverse complement strand
GCCGCACATGCCGGCATCGGTCTGATAGGCGGTGCCGCCGGGCAGGATCTGCGCGTCCGCCGTCGGCACGTGGCTGTGGCTGCCCACCACCATGGAGGCGCGGCCGTCGCAGAAATGGCCCATGGCCATCTTCTCGCTCGTCGCCTCGCCATGGATGTCGACGAGCAGGAAATCGACCGTGCCGCCGAGGCGCAGCTTCGACAGTTCGCCGGCCACCGAGGCGAAGGGGTCGTCCAGCGGATCCATGAAGACCCGGCCCATGACATGGATGATGCCGACCTTGCGGCCCTTCAGCGTGGTGAAGACCGCGGCGCCCCTGCCCGGCGTACCGGACGGGAAGTTGTGCGGCCGGAGCAGCTTCGGGTCGGAGTTGATGTAGGAGAGCGTCTCCTTCTGGTCCCAGGCGTGATTGCCGGTGACGATGGCGTCCACCCCGGCGGCATAGAACTCGGCGCAGATTTTCCCCGTGATGCCGAAGCCGCCGGCGGCATTCTCGCCGTTCGCGACCACGAAATCGGCCTTCAACCGCTGGCGCAGGGCGGGCAGGGTCGACACCAGCGCCTCGCGCCCCGACCGCCCGACCACGTCGCCGAAATAGAGCACCCTCACGTCCTGATCGCCTCGTTCTCCGTCACCACCCAGTCGAGCCGCCGGTCCCAGGGCTCGACCGGCACAGCGTCGACCTCTTGCAGGGCATAGGCAAGCCCCACGGTCAGGGCGTCGAGACCGGCCAGGGTCCGGTCGTAGAAACCGCCTCCCTGTCCCAGGCGACGGCCGCGCCGGTCGAATCCAAGGAGCGGGACCAGGACCACGCCGGGACGCAGCGTGGCGGCGGCGGCCGGCGGTTCGGGAATGCCGAGCCTGCCGGGCGCGAGCGGCTCTCCCGGCGTCCAGCGCCGGAACACCAGCGGCAGGTCCGGTTCCACGATGCAGGGCAACGCCAGGCCGAAGCCACGGGCCGCCAGCGCCCGCAGCAGCGGTGCAGGGTCGATCTCGCTGCCCGCCGCGACGTAGCCGGCGACGACGGCGCCTTCGGGCAGCGGGACGGCGCCGAGGAAACGGTCGCGGAGGGACAGCGCGGCGGCGGGTGAGACGGCGGGCGAAGCGGCCGCCTTGCGCAGGGCCCGCAGGCGCGCGCGGAGCGCCGGTTTGTCGAGGCCGGCGGCGCTCAAGGTGTGGACGGTGCCAGTACGACCGTCGGCCGCTTCATCCCTCCAGGCCCTGTTTTACCAGGTGGGCGCCGCGTGTCGAAACCACGGTCTCGCCAGAGACAGCTCCCAGGAGAGAATCATTGGCCCCGGGGATCGAAGGCCTAACGCGAAGACCAGCAATCCGTCCACCCGTGTACAGTTAGGCGCCCTCGAGCCGTTCGGCAACCACCTCGAGCCGCTTCGCGAGAGCCGCAAGATCCGTCGCGCCGTCGCCCAGGGGTTGCTCCCTGGCGTTCTTGAGCGCGGCGCGCAGGGCCTCGTTCTCGGCCTGCGCCTCGGCCAGGTCGTCGGCCATGGTCAGCGAGGCGAGCAGCATCAGCCGGGCCTCGCCCACCTGGCCCACGGCCTGGGCGATCTGCTGCACCCGCTCGTCCAGCGCCTGGCCGAGCGCCTGGACCTTGTCCTCCTCGCCCTCGTCGCAGCCCACCTGGTAGCCGCGGCCGTTCACGATGATCGAAACCTGGGCCATGTCCTTGATCCCTCAACGGCCAAGCAGCAGACGAAGCTGGTCGATGGCCCGGTCCAGCCGGGCCGCGACCTGGTCGGCCACGGCGCGCAACGCCACGTTGTCGGACTTGGCCTGGGCCAGCGCCCGGCCGAGTTGGTCGCGTTCCGCCTGCAGCGCCAGGAGTTCGCCCCGCGCGGCAGCCGCCGTCGCGGTGCTGATCTCCGGCCGCGCGACCGCCTGCTCGATGCGCTCGACGGCGCGTCTCAATCGGTCCTGCGCGGGTTGCATGTCGTTCATGAGGCCTTGAGGAGAATCGCTGGCCCTGCGGGCGGCGGATGACCGAACATAGAGACGCCCGCGGAGGGCCGTCAACGAAGCGGGGTTGACGGGAGAGGGCGGCGCCGTCATGTAGGCGCTCCCTCGCCGCCTTTAGCCCGAGACCCTTTCCGACATGCCCGATTCGAAGACCGCCCCCGTCGCCATGCATCGCGACATGGCCAATGCCCTCGCCGTCCTGGCGATGGATGCCGTGCAGAAGGCCAATTCCGGGCATCCCGGCATGCCGATGGGCATGGCCGATGTGGCGACCGTGCTGTTCGGCCGATTCCTGAAGTTCGATCCGGCCCAGCCGAACTGGCCGGACCGCGACCGCTTCGTGCTCTCCGCCGGCCACGGGTCCATGCTGCTCTACGGGCTGCTCCACCTGACCGGCTATCCGGGCTGGGACATCGAGGTCCTGAAGAACTTCCGCCAGTTGAACTCTCCCGCCGCCGGCCACCCGGAATACGGCCACGGCGCCGGGATCGAGACCACGACCGGCCCGCTCGGCCAGGGTCTCGCAACCGCCGTGGGCATGGCCCTCGGCGAACGCATCATGGCCGCGCGCTTCGGCGCCGACCTGGTCGATCATCACACCTATGTCATCGCCGGCGACGGCTGCCTTATGGAAGGCATTTCCCAGGAAGCCATCTCGCTCGCCGGCCATCTGAAGCTGAGCCGGCTGATCGTCCTGTTCGACGACAACGGCATCTCGATCGACGGCCCCACCTCGCTGTCGACCAGCGAGGACCACATCGCCCGCTTCAAGGCGGTCGGCTGGGCCACGCAAGCGGTCGACGGGCACGATCCCGAGGCCGTGGCCGCCGCGATCGAAGCGGCGAAGAAATCGGACCGCCCCTCGCTCATCGCCTGCCGCACGGTGATCGGCCGCGGCGCCCCGAAGAAGCAGGGCACCGCCGCCACGCACGGCTCGCCGCTCGGCGACGAGGAGATCGCCGGCACCCGCGCCGCGCTCGGCTGGACGGCCGCCCCCTTCGAGATTCCCGCCCCGGTGCGGGAGGCCTGGAGGGCGGCCGGCGCCCGCGGCAGGGAAGCCGCCGAAGCCTGGAAGAAGCGCCTTTCCGTCTCGCCGAAATCGGCCGAGTTCGAGAAGGCGCTGAAGGCCGAGATCGGCGAACCGGTGCGCAAGGCGATCCTGGCGCACAAGGAGAAGCTCGCCGCCGACAAGCCCAAATGGGCGACCCGGAAGTCGTCGCAGATGGCGCTGGAAGTGATCAACCCGGTGCTGCCGGAGGCGATCGGCGGTTCGGCCGATCTTACCGGCTCCAACAACACCAGGACGGCGACGCACAAGCCGATTACCGCCGCCGATTTCTCGGGCCGCTACATCCACTACGGCATCCGCGAACACGGCATGGCCGCGGCCATGAACGGCCTCGCCCTGCACGGCGGCGTCATCCCCTATGGCGGCACCTTCCTCGTCTTCACCGACTATTGCCGCCCGGCGATCCGCCTCTCCGCGCTGATGGGCATCCGCGTCGTCTATGTGATGACGCATGATTCGATCGGCCTCGGCGAGGACGGACCGACGCACCAGCCGGTCGAGCACCTGGCCTCGCTCCGCGCCATCCCGAACCTCCTCGTCTTCCGCCCCGCGGATGCGATCGAGACGGCGGAGTGCTGGGAACTGGCGCTGGACCACCAGGACATGCCCTCGATCCTGGCGCTGACCCGCCAGGACCTGCCGACCGTGCGCACCACTCACGAGGCCGCGAACAGATGCGCCCGCGGCGCCTATGAACTCGCCCCGGCGGCCGGCGCGGCCAGGGTGACGCTGCTCGCCACCGGGTCGGAGGTCGCCATCGCGCTCGCCGCCCGCGACCTCTTGCAGAAGGAGGGCATCGGCACCCGGGTCGTGTCCATGCCCTGCTTCGAACTGTTCGAGGCCCAGGACGAGGCCTATCAGCTCGAGATGCTGGGCCCCGACAGCGTGCGCATCGCGGTCGAGGCCGGCGTCCGCCAGGGCTGGGACGCCTACCTGCGCAAGAAGGACGGCTTCGTCGGCATGTCGGGCTTCGGCGCCTCCGCGCCGCTCGAGGCGCTGTACAAGCATTTCGGCATCACGGCGGAAGCCGTGGCCGCGGCGGCGAAGGAGCGCCTGTAGGCTCCCCCGCCGCCGACCGCCTCACGCCCCCTTGAACACCGGCGCGCGCTTTTCCACGAAGGCGCGCGCCGCTTCCTTGTGGTCCTCGGTCTGGCCGGTGCGCGACTGAAACAGGGCCTCGAGGTCGAAAACCTCGGTGAGCTGGCCGGTCTCGGCGGCGTTCAGCGTCTTCTTCATGTAGCCGTAGGCGAGCTTCGGCCCGGATGCGAGCTTCTGCGCGAAGGCCACCGTCTCTGCTTCCAGCTTTTCGTCAGGCACCACGCGGTTGGTCATGCCGAGGCGGAGCGCCTCTTCCGCATTGATCGGATCGGCGGTGAAATACAGCTCGCGCGCCTTGGCCGTGCCGACCAGGCGGGTCAGGAAATAGGTGCCGCCGAAATCGCCCGAGAAGCCGACCTTGGCGAAGGCCGTCGTCATCCGCGCCGAGGCCGCCATGAAACGGATGTCGCAGGCGAGCGCGATGGAAAGCCCGGCGCCGGCCGCCGGCCCGTTGACCATGGCGATGGTGGGCTTCGGCATGTCGTGCAGGAAGCGCGAAATCTCCATCGCCGCGCGGAGCGAGTGGATGCGCGTCTCGAGCGGCACCGGACCGCGCGCGTTGTTCTCGGCCATGCCCTTCACGTCGCCGCCGGCGCAGAAGCCGCGGCCCGCGCCGGTGACGAGGATCGCGCCGACCTCGGGATCGGCGGCGAGGCGCGGCAGCGCCTCCAGCAGCGCGTCCATCATGCCCTTGGACAGGGCGTTCATCCGGTCCGGCCGGTTCAGGGTCAGGCGGGCGACGCCGCCGTCACGGGATTCGATCACATCGCTCATGGGGGTTCCTCCAGGTGAATCGTTGGGTTGAGGTCATTCCAGGATGAAGTCGACGCCGCAGATGCCGACGCGATTGCCGTCGACCGGCACGCCCGCCGCGGTCGCGCGCTTCAGCACGCCGGCCCGGTCGGTGGTCTTCAGCCTGACGCCGACCAGGCCCGCCTCGCGCCCGGGCACGAAGGCGATGCTGCCGCCGCTGAGTGCCATCTCCGGCCCGTTCGCGCCCTGGGTGACCGGCAGGTCGAGGAGCCGGGACCACAGTTCGGCCAGCGCCGCCGGGTCGGGGGCGGAAAGCTCGCAGCCCGTCATCGCAACGACCGGTTCGGTCCGCACGTTGGCCCGCCAGTCGGGTCCCGCCGGCTGCCAGGGGCCGAGGGTCTCGGTCACGTCGGCGCCGGGCAGCGTGGAATCGACCGACAGGAGGAAGCCGCCGGTATCGGCCGGGTGGAAATGCGTCGCCTTGTATTCGGGGCGATCGATGGTCCAGACCGCGCGCACGCCCTGCTTCACGATCCGCTCGCGCTCGGCATCGGCGTCGTCGGTCTGCACGATGACCATGTAGCCGCAGGGGCCGCCCTTGCGGGCCACGTAGCGCCCGGCCGCGGTGTTCTCCTTCACCGGCGCCACGATCTCGAGAAAGTCGCCGCCCACCGGCAGGACGACGTTCTCCAGGCCGAACACGCCGACATTGCCGTCGCGGAACGGTTCCCCCAGCCCGAAGGCCTGGATCAGGTGGGTGTTGTGGGGTTCCAGCCTGTCCGCCGCCAGGGCGATCTGGCGCAGGCGCACCTTTCGCTTTGCCATGCTTCTGGTTTCCTCCGGTTGCTTATGATTCCCTATAGCACGGGGCGGGTCGAGGCTTGCTTTGCATCCCTCCGGAATCGTGTTAATCACGCCGCCCATTCGCCGGGTCAGGCCTTATTTTCGCCTTATCCGGTGTCTCAGTTGCACGAGATCAGGAGCCGTCCGGCCAAGGGCGGCGATCAGCTTTGAGGAAAGCGCAATGAGCGACATCGCCGCACGGGTCAAGAAGATCGTCGTCGAACATCTCGGCGTCGAAGAGGACAAGGTGGTCGAAAACGCCAGCTTCATCGACGACCTGGGCGCCGACAGCCTCGACACCGTCGAACTGGTCATGGCCTTCGAGGAAGAGTTCGGCTGCGAGATCCCGGACGATGCCGCCGAGAAGATCCAGACCGTGAAGGACGCGGTCGACTACATCAAGGCGAACCAGACGAAGTAGCCCTACGCGATCGCAGGACCGTCACCGATCCACTACCGGAGGCCTCGTCATGCGCCGTGTCGTCGTCACAGGCCTGGGGATGGTTTCACCGCTGGCGAACGGCGTGGAACCGACCTGGAAGCGCCTGATCGCGGGTGAGTCCGGCCTCGGGCCGATCACCCGGTTCGACGCCAGCAACCTGCCGGCCCGGGTGGCCGGACAGGTGCCCTTCCCCAACGAAGGCCCCGACGCCTTCAATCCGGACGATTATCTGGAGCCGAAGGAGCAGCGGAAGGTCGATCCCTTCATCATCTTCGCCATCGGCGCCGCCGTGCAGGCCTGGGAGGATTCGGGCCTGACGCTCGCCGGCGAGGAGGAGAAGGAACGGGCCGGTGTCCTGATCGGCTCCGGCATCGGCGGCCTGCCCGGTATCGAGGAAGCGGCGATCCTGCTCAAGGAAAAGGGGCCGCGGCGCCTCTCGCCCTTTTTCATTCCCGGCCGGCTGATCAACCTCGCTTCCGGCCATGTCTCGATCCGCTACGGGTTGAAGGGGCCGAACCATTCGGTCGTCACCGCCTGCGCCACCGGCGCCCATGCGATCGGCGATGCGGCCCGGCTGATCGCCCTCGACGACGCCGATGTGATGGTCGCCGGGGGTACCGAAGGGGCGATCTGCCCGCTCGGCATGGCCGGCTTCGCCGCGATGCGGGCGCTGTCCACCGGCTTCAACGATACCCCGACCAGGGCCTCGCGCCCTTGGGACAAGGGTCGTGACGGGTTCGTGATGGGCGAAGGCGCCGGCGTGGTCGTGCTGGAAGAGTACGAGCGCGCCAAGGCCCGCGGCGCCAAGATCTATGCCGAGGTGAAGGGCTATGGCCTGACCGGCGACGCCTATCACATCTCCGCGCCCTCGGAAGACGGCGACGGCGGCTTCCGCGCCATGCGCATGGCGCTGAAGCATGCCGGCATGACACCCGACCAGATCGACTACCTGAACGCCCACGGCACCTCGACCCCGCTCGGCGACGAGATCGAGCTCGGGGCGGTGAAGCGCCTGTTCGGCGATGCCGCCTACAAGCTGTCGATGTCCTCGACCAAGTCGGCCATCGGCCACCTGCTGGGCGCGGCCGGCGCGGTGGAGGCGATCTTCTGCATGCTCGCCATGCGCGACGGCATCGCCCCGCCGACCCTGAACCTGGACGACCCCTCGGAAGGCTGCGACCTCGACCTGGTGGCGAAGGTGGCGAAGAAGCGCGAGATCAACGCCGCGCTGTCCAATTCCTTCGGCTTCGGCGGCACCAATGCCGCGCTCGTCCTGACCAAGGTCTGACGGGCGCCGGCATGCGCCGGCTGCTGGCCGCCGTCCTCGCGTTCGTGCTCCTGGCCGGCGCCGGTATCGGCGCGGGCTATCTCTGGCTGCTGGGCGAGATCGGACGCGCCGGCCCGCCCGGCGGCGCGTCGACCATCGTCATCCCCCGCGGCGCCGGGATGGAGGCGATCGCGGACCAGCTCGAGGCCGCGGGCCTGCTCCGGCATTCCTTCGTCTTCCTGGCGGCGAGCCGCCTGCAGCCCGGCCCGAGCCTGAAGGCGGGCGAATACGAGGTGCCCGCCGCGGCGAGCCCGGGCGACCTGCTCGCCCTGCTGCGATCCGGCCGGACCGTGGTCCGCCGCCTCACGATCCCGGAAGGGCTCACCGTGCGCGAGGTGTTCGAGCTCATCGCCGCCGCCCCCGCCCTGGAGGGCGGCGTGCCGACCCCCCCGCCGCCGGAAGGCAGCCTGCTGCCGGAGACCTATTTCTATTCCTGGGGCGACAGCCGCGCCGTGCTCGCGAACCGCATGCGCGAGGCGATGGACAAGGCGCTGGCGGAGGCCTGGGCGAAGCGCCTGCCCGACCTCGCCGTGAAGACACCGCAGGAGGCGCTGATCCTCGCCTCCATCGTCGAGAAGGAAACCGGCAAGCCCGAGGAACGCGCGCAGGTCGCGGGCGTCTTCATGAACCGGCTGCGGCTCGGCATGCGGCTGCAGGCCGACCCGACCGTCATCCACGGCCTGACGCTGGGCCAGGCGGCGCTCGGACGCGAGTTGACGCGCGCCGATCTGGACGGCGATTCGCCCTACAACACCTATAGGATCGCGGGCCTTCCCCCGGGCCCGATCGCCAATCCGGGCCTCGCTTCGCTGATCGCCGCGACCCGGCCGGCCGCGACCAAGGCGCTCTATTTCGTCGCCGATGGGACCGGCGGGCACCTCTTCGCCGAGACACTCGCCGAGCACAACCGCAACGTCGCCCGCTGGCGCCGCATCCAGGCCGGCGGCCAAGCGGGCGGAAAGCCCTGAAGCGTCAGTCGAATGTGACGGCGGTCGTGTTCGCCCCGCAGAGCAGCACCGCCACCCGCTCGCCCGCCGCCGGCAGGTATCTGCCCGACAGCAGCGCGGCGAAGGCCGCCGCCCCGCCGGGTTCGGCCACGATCCTGAGCTTGTCCCACAGCGCCCGCTGCGCCGCGCGGATCGCGTCGTCGGAGACCAGCACGGGCTTCTGCGTGAAGGCGCGGGCGATCGGGAACATTAGCGCGCCCACCTGCTTGGGTGCCAGGGAATCGGCGGCGATGCCGCCCGCCTCCGCATCCACCGGCCGCCCCGCCTCGAAGGCGCGGTAGAGCGTCGGCGCCGCTTCCGGCTCCACCGGCACGATCTTCACCCGGCCGCGATACCAGGCGGCGATGCCGCCGATCAGTCCGCCGCCGCCCACCGCGACCAGGAGCGTGTCGAGACCGGGCAGGTCGGCCTCGATCTCCCGCCCCAGCGTGCCCTGGCCGATGAGGGTCTCGGGCTGGTCATAGGCGTGCACGGAGAGCGCGCCGGTCTCGGCGATGAACCTCTCGCTCGCCGCCAGCGCATCGGCATAGCGCTCGCCGCCGATGACGAGGTCGGCGCCATAGCCCCGGATGCGTTCCGCCTTGGCGGGCGAGGTGACCGCGGGGACGAAGATCGTCGCCCGCAGCCCGAGCCTCATCGCCGCATAGGCGACGGCCGCTCCGTGGTTGCCGCCCGAAGCCGCGGCCACGCCCGCCTTCGGCACGGGACGGGTCAGCAGGTTGGTGAAGGCGCCGCGTGCCTTGAACGATCCCGAATGCTGCAGGAACTCCAGCTTGCAGTCGACCGCGTGCGGCGCGCGGCCGAAATCCGCCATATCGGCGCGCAGCACCGGCGTGTGGCGGATATGCGGCGCGATCAGCGCCGCGGCTTCGGCGATGCGTTCCGGCGTGATCGCGGTTTCGACGCTCATGCTTGGCTCCGTGAATCGACAGGCGCGAAGACTTAGCAGACCGGCGAGGGTTTATCGCCGCCGCGGCGAGCGTCGGGGCCGCCAAGCCGCCCTTGAGCCGGCCCGGCGCCCCAAGATATAGTGGGGCCGAGCCCATTCTCCTTCAATCTCCAGTGTCCAGAGGCCCCATGGCGCTTGCCAGCATGACCGGATTCGCCCGCGCGGCCGGCACCCTCGGAAGTCTGTCCTGGACCTGGGAGGTGAAATCGGTGAACGGCCGCGCGCTCGACATGCGGTTCCGCATGCCGGGCGGCTACGACGCGCTGGAGGCGCCGGCCCGTGCGCTGGTCTCGGCCAGGCTGAAACGCGGCAACGTCACCTGCAACCTGCAGCTCACCGAGGAAGCCGCGCCCGTCACCTACCGGCTGAACGAGGACCTGCTGAACCAGCTCGGCGAGATCGCCAACGAGGTCGCGGTCCGCTTCGGCGCGGCGCCGCCGACCCTCGATGGCCTGCTGTCGCTGCGCGGCGTCATGGAGACGGTGGAGCAGCAGCCGACGGAAGCGGATCGCGAGGCGCGCGAGGCGGCGCTCGCCGCCGGCCTCGGCGAGGCGATCGACCGCCTGATCGAGGTGCGCGCCGTCGAGGGCGGGCACCTGCAGGGCGTGCTCGCCGCCCTCCTCGACGACATGGCCCGGCTGGCGGGCGAGGCGCGGCAGATCGCCGACACCCGGCCCGAAGCCTGGAGAAAGCGGCTGAGCGAGCAGGTGGCCGCGCTCCTCGGTGCGGCCACGCCGCTCCCCGAGGAACGGCTCGCCCAGGAACTGGCGCTGCTCGTCGCCAAGGGCGACATCCGCGAGGAGCTGGACCGGCTCGCCGCGCATCTGGCCGCCGCGCGCGCGGCGATGAAGAAGGACGATCCCGGCGGCACCGGACGCCGGCTCGACTTCCTCGCCCAGGAGCTGAACCGCGAGGCGAACACGCTGTGCTCCAAGTCGGGCGACGCGGAGCTGACCCGGATCGGCCTCGAACTCAAGCTCGCGATCGACCGCTTCCGCGAGCAGGCCGCCAACATCGAGTGAGAGGCCGCCGATGAGCGCCCTGCAGCCGCTGGAAATCGCCCGCAAGGGCCTGATGCTCGTCCTCTCCTCTCCCTCGGGCGCGGGCAAGACCACCATCTCGCGCCGCCTGCTCGAGGCGGACGACAACCTCGTCATGTCGGTCTCGGTGACGACGCGCCCGAAACGCCCGGGCGAGGTCGACGGCGTCGACTACCGCTTCATCGACCCGGTCGAGTTCAGCCTGATGGTGAACCGGCGCGAACTCCTGGAGCACGCCAAGGTCTTCGACCACTACTACGGCACGCCCAAGGGACCCGTCTTCGACCATCTGGCGGCGGGGCGCGACGTGCTGTTCGACATCGACTGGCAGGGCACCCAGCAGCTCGCCCAGGCGGCGCCCGACGACCTCGCCTCGATCTTCATCCTGCCGCCCTCGATGGCTGAACTGCAGCACCGCCTGGAGCGCCGGGCCCAGGACAGCCGCGCGGTGGTGGCCAAGCGCATGTCCAAGGCTTCGGAAGAGATCAGCCATTTCGCCGAATACGACTACATCGTCGTCAACGACGACGCCGACCGCTGCCTGGAGGACGTCTATGCCGTCCTCCGCGCCGAGCGCATCCGCCGCCAGCGCCAGACCGGCCTGATCGACTTCGTGAAGATGCTGCGCGACGGGCGGTAGTCGGTCAGCCGCCCTCGCGCAGCCCGAAGGCCGGTTCCGGGACGCTCACCCCGGGCAGGTCGAAATCGCCGAGCGCCACCGCCGCCGGGCCGATCTCGGCCGCAAAGGCCCGCGAACAGACGGCGGCGCGGCCGAGGCGGCTGGCCAGACGCTCCAGCCGCGCCACCAGGTTCACCGCCGGGCCGATGCAGGTGAAGTCGAGCCGGCCGCCGCCGCCGATATTGCCGTACAGCATCTCGCCCAGGTGCAGGCCGAGGCCGTAGCGGAGGCCGTCGCGGGCGAGCGCGGCATCGGCCGAGCGCGCGGCGGCGAGCGCCCGGGCGCAGGCCGCCGCCCCCCCTTCCGCCGGGTCGAGCCGGAAGATGGCGAGCAATCCGTCGCCCATGAACTTCAGCACCTCGCCGCCCTGTGCGCGGATCGCCGGCACCTGGGCATCGAAGAAGCGGTTGAGCAGGCCGACCACCTCGGGCGGCGGCAGCCGCTCGGACAGGCCGGTGAAGCCGCGCATGTCCGACAGCCAGAGCACGGCCCGGATCGTCTCCACGTCGCCCCGGCGGATGCGCCCGGACAGGATGCGCCCGCCCGCCTCGTGCCCGACATAGGCGTCCAGCAGCGTGATCGCCGTGCGGCGCAGCAGGCGCACCTCGACATTGCGCGCCAGCGGCGCGCGGATCGCCAGCAGGGTCGCCAGGTCGTCCTCGCCGAAGCCCGCCGGCGCGCGGCTGACGAAGGTCGCCACATGCGCCTCCCCGTCGCTGAAGAAGAGCGGGACGGCGAAATAGTCGCTCGCGCCCTGGGCACGGAAGTTCTCGAGCACCGGAAAGTCCAGCACCGCGCCGGGCCCGGCGAGGCGGCGGCGCAGCGGCTCGCGGGTCTGCTTCACCCGCAGCACGGGGCTGAGCCGGTACTCGTCCCGGTCGGGCAGCGAGTACGGCGCCTCGTTGACCGCCGTCCCCTCGCCCTCGATCCAGCGGTACTGCGCCCCCATGATTTCGGGATGCAGCGTGTCGATGAAGAGCGAGACGCGCCAGACCGGCAGCCCGGCCGCGCGCAGCCGCTCGCCGAGCGCGGCCACCGCGTCCTCCCCGCGCTCGATCGCCCAGGCCTCCTCGACCAGCCAGGTGGTGAGCGGATCCGACATCATGCCCTGCGACTCCTGTCCGGCGCCGCGAGCCTAGCGGCAAACCCGCCCCCGAAGCGACAGGGTCAGCCGGGCCCGGCTTCCCCCAGGGAGGCGGCGGCGAAGGCGAAGAGCCCCGCCCGGTCGCGCGGCGGCACGATGAGCTGGCGGTTGATGAAGAGCTTGCGCTGCTTCGCCTCCGCGCCCTGCATCTGCAGCGCCCGCTCGAAGCCCGAGGTCAGAAGCGCGCCGGCCGGCCCGAGATCGAGGCAGGTCACATAAGGCCGCGGCGCGTAGTCGACGAGCGGCTGGCCGAGCAATGCCCGCGCGGCGTTGTCGCCGGCGAAGAGCCCGGTCGAGAGGGCGTGCTGGCAGGAGAAGACGGTGGCGTTGCCGTCGGCGAGCGGTGCCCGCGCCGCGTCGCCGGCCGCGAAGACGCCCTCCTGCAGGCGGAGCCGGCGGTCGACCGGCAGCCGCCCGGCGAGCGGGGCGGCCGCCTCGAGCCCGCCGGTCCAGACCGCGAGCCCGGCGGCGATCCGCTCGCCGTCCTCCAGGATCAGCACCCCGTCTTCCACCGACCGGAGGCGACGGCCCTGGAGGACGTCGACCCGCCAGCGCGCCAGCGCCTCCAGGATCACCGCGCGCGCCGGCCCCTCATAGCCCGCCGCCGGCCGGGCCTGGTCGATCAGCAGGATGCGGGCCCGCGGCGCCTCGGCCTCGCGCCAGCCGGCCAGTTCCAGCGCCAGTTCGATCCCGGTGAAGCCGGCGCCGATCACCGCGATCGCCGCCTCGCCGCCCGCCTCCGCCCGCACGGCGGCCCAGAAGGCTTCCGCCTCGGCCCAGGTGTCGACCCCGTGCACATGGCCGGCGAAAGGCGCCGGCCGGGCCCGGCTGCCCAGGGCCAGCACCAGCGCGCGCCCGGCGAGCCGGCGCCCATCGGCGAGCGAGAGCGATCGCCCCTCACGGTCGATCGCCGTCACCTCGCCTTCGATCAGCCGCGCACCCACCGCCTCCAGCACCGGCGCCAGCGCGTGCTGCGCCTCCGCGCGGGTCAGGTCGCGCTCGTAGAGGCGGGGCCGCGCGGTCAGCCAGGGCTCGCGGCTCACCAGCGCGATGTCGAGGCTGCGCCCGGCCGCCTCGGCCTGCCGCGCCGCGGCCACCGCCGCCCACAGGCCGGCATAGCCGCCGCCGGCGATCAGGATGTCATGCATGGAAATCGTCCCGTCCTATCCGTGATGCGGAAAAGACGGGACGACGGGCGTCCCCGTGACGGTCAGGCCCGGCGACGGCGCAAGAGGCCGAGCGCGGCGATGCCGACTCCGAAGACGGCCAGCGCCGAGGGCGCATCCACGGGCGCGGGTGCGTTCAGCGCGTGAAGCACGCCGACATAGAGCGGGTCGGGATCGAGGCGGCTGGTCGAGAAGCCGTGCGAGGTCCCGACGCCGTCGAACCTGACCGTGCTGCCATCCAGCCGGTCGGCGGTAACCAGATTTGCGATCTGGATCAGATCGATGGCATCGGCACCCGAGAGACCGAAGTCCGACAGGTCGAACTGGGTGGCCCAAGCCCCGTCGGCCGAGCCGAGATAGGCGGCGAAGCCGTCGGCTACCTCGTAGCGCCAGCCGGAATACTGGCCGGTCGAGGCATCGCGGACCCGGACCATGAACCCCTCCGCCCCGCTGACGCCAGCTGAGCCCGATTCGTAGATGACGAAGTCGTTCCCGGTGCCGTTGCCGAGCGTGCGACCGCCGCTCCAGCCGACCTCGATTCCATGCCGCAGCGTATTGCCGTTGTCGCCGCGCGGCAGGTTGATCGCGCAGGCATAATGGCAGGACGACCCGTCCGATTGGGTAATGCCGTGCTGAGCGTTCGCCTGCCGGCCGAGCGAAAGCGCGGGGTTGAAACCGGGCTGCGGCGTGATGGTCCCGCCACCGCCGACGCTGCTGGCCACAAAGGCGACCGACCCGGTTATCCGGTTAACGTCATTGGTGCCGAAGGTGGTTCCGCCGACGGTAATGCCGCCGTCCAGAAGGGCGAGCTGATCGGGCGTGCTGTCCTGCTCGAAGGTTGCGCCTGCGAAGGTATAGGTGCCTGCGATGGCCGGTCCGGCAACCGGTATTGCGAGCGCGGCGAAGGCCGCAACGACGACGGTGCGCATTTTTCTGCTCTCCCCTTATCCCGACAAAGCGGTGTTAATGTGTGTTAATGCACGCTCTATGCCATAGGTCTATGTCTTTGAAACTTGGACCTCTGGTCGTTGAACTGAAACAACCCTGTAAAATCTTCTGACGCTCTTACCCTGTCACATCGCGCCCTGCCGCCTCGTCTCCGGCGGAGACGAGAGGCTTGCCACCCCTGCCCCCGGGAGCGTCGAATGGACGGAATGAGCGCCACCCTGACCCGCGAGAGCGGACCGCCGGCTTCCGGCACCGCGACGGACGGTTTCGAGCCGCATCGGCCGCTGCTGTTCCGCCTCGCCTACCGCATGCTGGCCGACCGGGCGGCGGCCGAGGACATCGTGCAGGAGACCTGGCTGCGCTGGCACCAGGCCGAGCGCGCCGGCATCGGCAGCCCGCGCGCCTGGCTCATCACCGCCTGCACACGCCTCTGCCTGGACGAGCTGCGCTCGGCCCGGGCACGGCGCGAGACCTATGTCGGCCCCTGGCTGCCGGAACCCCTGGTCGAACCCGCCGCCCCGCCCGATCCGGTGGAGCGCCATGAGGATCTGTCGATCGCCTTCCTGCTCCTGCTCGACCGGCTGAAGCCGGTGGAGCGCGCCGCCTTCGTGCTGCGCCGGGTCTTCGAGCTCGACTACGAGGAGATCGGCCGCGCCCTGGGCCGGACGGCGGTCGCCTGCCGCCAGCTGGTGAGCCGCGCCGCCCGCCGCCTGGCCGGCGAGCCGCCCCTCGCCCAGCCCGAACTCTCCCTCACCGCCGATTTCGTCGCCGCACTCGCCGCGGGCGACCAGGCGGGGCTGATGCGCCTCCTCGCCGGCGACGCGGTCCTGCTCTCGGACGGCGGCGGCAAGGCGATCGCGGCGCTCAATCCGATCGAAGGGGCCGACCGCGTCGCCCGCTTCCTCCTCGGCATCCGGCGGAAGTTCCACCCGCGGCTCGCCATCGAGCCCGCCCGCGTCAACGGCGGTCCCGGCCTGATCCTGCGCCGCGAGGCAGGGATGCATTCGGTCTTCGCCTTCGGCATGGCCGAGGGGCGCATCGCCCGCCTCTATGTGATCCGCAATCCCGACAAGCTCCGCTTCTGCTAGGGCCGCCTGCACTGCTCTGTCCCGCCGAGGCTTGACCCCCCTCGGTTCAACCTCGGCGGATATTGCTCTAGTCTCCGCGCCGCCGGCGACAGGCCCCGGCGGAAGGACCACGGAAGCCCGAACGATGCTCGACCTCGTCGCCCTCACCTCGGTGGACGACCTGATGGCGCTGATCGCCGAACACGGCGATGCCATCTACTTCCTGGGCTTCGGCTTCGCCTTCGCCCGCACCGGCTTCCTGCCGCCCATCCTGGCCGGCTATGCCGCGCACAAGGGGGCGCTCGACCCGGCGACGACCTTCCTCGTCTTCGCCGCCGGCTCCTGGCTCGGCTGCGAACTGCGCTTCTTCATCGGCCGCCGCTGGGGCCATGCGCTGCTCGCCAAGGTTCCGGCGCTGCAGCCCACCATGCAGGTCGTGCTGCGCGTGCTCGACCGCTACCCCAGCCTCTTCATCGCCACCTACCGCTTCGCCCGCGGCCTGCGCTCGGTCTCGGCCATCGCGCTGGGAATGACCGGGGTCAGCCGGCTCCGCTTCATGCCGCTCAACTTCCTCGGCGCCTTTCTCTGGGCGGCCGCCTTCACCGGCGCCGGCTACGCGCTCGGCCGGGTGTCCGAGGCGGTGCTCGGCCAGGCCGCCAACGGCGTCACCATCGGCCTTCTCGTCGTCTTCCTGCTGGCCGGCTGGCTGATCTCCCGCCGCCTGCCGGCGCCCCGCTGACCGCTCCGCGCATGCCGCGATGACGCTGCCGCGCGGGCTGATCGGCATGGTTCTGCTCGGCGTGGCGGGCGGGGCCGGCTATCGCTGGCTCTTCGATCCGCCGATCGAGCACACGCCCGGGCACTTCGCCCAGAGCATGGTTCAGGGCGCCGCCGCCATGGCCGTCCTCTGGCTGGTCAATACGGGCTTCGTCGCGCTCGACGGGCGCCGGGCGAAGCGGCCCTCTCTGCTGGCGAGCCTGCTCGCCCGCAGCGTCGTGCTGAGCCTCGCCCTGATCGGCAGCATCGTGTTCAGCCAGATCCTCTTCGAGGGCGGCGTTCCGCGCACGGCCTGGTTCGAGCGCACGTTGCCGCGCACCGTCCCGGTCATCCTGCTCGCCAGCTTCCTGATCCAGGTCGTGATCGCCGTGGTCACGCTTATCGGCCCCGAAGACCTGCTCGCCTTCGTCCTCGGCCGCTATCATCACCCGCTGATCGAGGATCGCTGCGTCCTTTTCGCCGATCTCGCCGGCTCCACCGCCCTCGCAGAACGCCTGGGCGAGGCGCGCACGCAGGCGCTCCTCTGCGACCTGTTCCGATGCCTCGACCCGGTGATCCGCGCCCATGGCGGCCGGGTCATGGCCTATGTCGGCGACGAGGTGATCGTCACCTGGCCGGCGGCGGAAGCCGCCCGCTGCCTCGCCTGCGGCCGGGCCATGCTGGCCGCGCTCGACGGTCTCGCCACCCGCTTCGAACGCGACTTCGCCACCCGCCCGCGGCTTCGCATCACCGCCCATGCCGGGCGCGCGGCGATCGGCGAGGTGGGCGAAAGCCGCAAGCAGATCACCCTCTTCGGCGACGTGATGAACGTCGCCGCCCGCCTGCAGGAGGAGGCGAAGGCGAGGGACGAAAGCTTCCTCGCCTCCGCCGACCTCCTCGCCCGCGCGCAGGGCGAGCCCCCCGCCCGCCCGCTCGGCGCGCTCCGGCTCAGGGGACGTGAGGCAACGGTCGATGTATTCGCGCTGTGAGGACAGGCCTCACGGCACGATCTTCTTCGCCCGGAAGTCCTTCAGCATGCGGACGATCATCGCCTCCGTGTCCTCGAACTCGAAGAAGCCGGCGCGGCGGATCTTGAGCGTATCGGTCATGACGTCCCAGTCGGTGCCGAAGACGTAGTCGCCGAAGGGCCAGGCGGCGAGCTCCTCATACGCATGCGGCACCAGCCCGTGCCGCGCCGTCATCGCCTTCCAGAGCGGCGCCTTGTCGGCCATGAAGGTGGTCAGCGGAATGGTCTGCGGCGGCGCCCAATCCATGTCGAAGGCGGCGGCGATCTTCGGCCAGACGTTCATCCAGCGGAAGAAATCACCGTTGGTGATGTTGAACACCTGGTTCCGCGCCGAAGCCGCCGTGGCGCAGAAGGTCATCGCCTTCGCCAGCAGCGCTGAATCGGTGAGCTGGTAGACGGCCGTATAGGCACCGGGCTTGCCGGGGAAGCGCAAGGGCAGGCCGAGCTCCTTCGAGATCGCGGCATAGACGGCGATCACCGTCATGATGTTCATCGGATTGCCGAGCGCGAAGCCGCAGACGGTGTGCGGGCGAAGCGCCGACCACGACCAGCCCTTGCCCTCCTGGAAACCCCGCAGCCACTGTTCCTGGTCGTAGTAGAAATTGGGCAGCATATGCGGCGGGTCGCTCTCCTTCGCCGGCGTCCTGAAGGGGCCCAAGTGGCTGCCGTAGATCTTGTTGCCCTCGACCAGATGCACGTGTTCCAGGGCTTTCGAGGCCGCCGCGATGGGCGCGACCGCGTTCACCAGCATGGCGAGGTTGGGCGCGTTGTGCTCGGCCCAGGAGGGCCGCGCCTGGAAGGCGCAGTAGAAGACATGGGTCACGTCGGTGAGATGCCCGAGCTTCGCCCGCGCATCGGCCTCGTCCAGCAGGTCGACGGAGATGTAGCTGGCGCCGTTCTCCTCCGACGGCGCACGGCGCGACAGCCCCACCACCTGCCAGCCGCCGATCGACAGCAGGTGCTCGACGATGTACCGCCCAATGACGCCCAGCGCGCCGACCACCACGGCCTTCTTCATCGGCGGTTCTCCCTTGTTATTGCCGGCCGCAGCATGGCAATGCCGGCCTACTGAAACCAGTCATCCTCGATCCGGAACAACACCTCTGCATACCCGCCGTTCAGAACTGTTGCCAGATAGCGCCCGGATACGCTGGCGCTCCAGTAGTCGCGGGCGTGAAACCCGGTACGGGACACCCGTCCGGTCAGGCGATCAAGAAGATAGAGATCGACCGCCTGGGCCACATCGCCCACGCGGCAATAGACGATGGCATACCGTTCCGAATTGTGGCTCCCGGCGTTGCTCTGACGAGGACTTTCCGGAATGCAGGTTTCAGCGAAGACTCCACTCCTCTCGCAATCGAACAGAAACCCGGGCACCAGCGACAGCGAGCAGCGATAATGGTCCTGGTCGGAAAAGCCCACCACGTCCCTCGGTAGGCTGAGATAGTAGGTTCCATCGAAGGTCGACTTCACCGAAGTTCCCTTCTCGGTACGCAGCGGCTCGCCCGAGCGGAGCCGTGCCGCGCCCGAACGCAATATGGCAGGCGCATCGCCCTTCACTTCGAAAAGCACGAAATCGCCAACGACCTCCTCCTTGCGGCCACGCCAGTCCCAGCGCTGAAGCAGCAGCCATCGCGGTTCGGGATTCCAATCCCGCACCAGGTAGTCGGTCAGGACATCGGCGTCATAGATGCGCGAACCGCCGGGCAGAACCGTGTCCAGGGTCGACCCCACCTCGGGTCCCGCCGGTCGCCAGGCCAGTGCGTCCGGCGCATCGGCTATCCACAACACGTCGCCGTATCCCTGCTCACCCAGTTCGGCGAACACGCGTTCGTGGTGGATGTAGGCGAAGTGCTGGGAATCCGGCCGCTGCAACAGAATGATCTCGCGCCCGCGCGAACAGGAATGCATCTGCCAGTCGTGGCGGCCGGTATGCAGCGCGCGCAGGTCCTGGGTCCGAGGGTCCCAGAGGCGAAGGTCGGCCGACGGCCCCGCTTCTGCGGAAAGATCGCGCGGCACGCCCACGATCTGCCCGCCGCAGAACCGCACCCCTTCGTCATTGCGCCGAAGGCTGCCGAGAAGCCGGCCCCGGATCATCCGGCCGTCCAGGCTCATCACCTCGATGCTCTGTGCTTCGAGCCGGCTGACCTGAACCGACACCGGCACATCCTCCGCCCGCGCACGAGAGCAGACCGCGAGCAGACAGCACAGCGCGCCGACCACCGAAGCTCTGCTCATTGCCTCGCCTCATCCAAAACGAAGCAGGCAGTGCTGAGGCCAGAAACCGTGTCAGCCAAGCGGCTTCCCCGCCGGATGGGGCGACGGCGCGACGCCATATTTGGCCTCTTCGATGTCTCTCATGACATCGTCGGGCAGTTCGCCGACCCGCAGAACCTCGATCCACGGCCGCATCTCTTTGCCCTTTTTGAGGTCGGAGCTCCGTTTCTCTGAACGCGTCGCGGTCACAAGTCTCTCCTGTTTACAGCCAGAATCATATGCGCACGCGGCGCAGAAGGCAAAAATCTGCTTTTGTTCCCGTCTAAATTCCTGTACAATGCTTCATTTCTTTTGCGCGAGGGCCTGGAAATGCAGGAGATGGAAACCGGCGGCGATATCGCCGACCGGATCGAGGCGGTGCAATCGGACGGACTGCTGTCGGCGGCGGCGAAGGCGGTGATGATCCGGCTGCTGTTGCGGCATCCGGAAGCGAAGACACGTGAGGCCTGCCCGGGGCCGGCCATGCTGGCGCCCTGGCTCTGCCTCACCGAGCGGAGCGTGCGGCGTGCCTATGCCGAGCTGCAGCAGTTCGGCTGGCTCGGGGGTACGAAGGACCGGAGCCTGCAGCGGCCAATTCTGTCCGGGAACGATCCGTTGACCCTGGCCGAGCATGTGGCAAGCCTGGAGTGGCTGCGCGACCGGGCGGTGGCGGCGGGGCGGATCGGCGCGGCGGTGACGGCCGAGAAGGCCGCCGGCAAGGTCATGGGTTTCT
>VFQQ010002518.1_pt1 | contig 20279 bp, 34 predicted proteins | sample 3512341 | NCBI WGS metagenome assembly VFQQ01 (sample SAMN10412373, study PRJNA504923) | tailings metagenome | isolation source: Relicate 2 Philex TSF1 revegetated site | place: Philippines: Tuba, Benguet | collected 2017-08-29 | reverse complement strand
GTCTGCAAGCGTGAGCAGGGCGCAGAGAGCAGCAGGGGTGAGCAGTGTAGTGGCAGCGTAGACAGCTGAGGGTGGGGCGCAGCAGGAGCTTAGGGTGGGTACAGGCAGCCACAGACAAGGCGCCTTAGCACCAGCTGCGAGGCACTGTCTCCAACAGCCACACGGCAGGGACTGGGCTGGATGCCACCTGTCACCACCCCAAACAGGCCGCCGCGCACCTGGCGAGAAGTGCAGGACCTCGCCGCCCTGCAGGCGCGAGTGCTCGCTAAGCAGGTCCACACGCGCCAGCAGCTCGGGGATGTGGCACGCCTGAGGGTGGGCAGGAGGGGCGGCAGGCAGGGCAGCAAGACTCGTTAGCCATTGCTATGTCTCCAGCATGGAAAAATTGAATTGCACGTCGCTCCTGCTGCACTGATGTGAGAGAGAGGCGTGGCCAAAGCACTCACCTGGATCTCCTCGGCGGTCGCCTCGCGCGCCGGCAGGCGGCGGCAGCGCCCCGCCAGCTCAGCTGCCTGCATGGCGCACAGCACAAGAGCGGCTGGGGCGGTTAAGTGACAGCATGCGTCAATGGGGAAGGCATGCCATTGGAGCCGCAGTCCTACCAGCCATGCAGCACAGCAGCCCTCAACATGCATGGATTGACACCACATCGGGCTGAGCAAACGCGCACCTGCAGGCGGGCCATGACTGCGCGGACGCGGTCGGGCCGCTCGGGGTGCATGGAGGCGGAGGCGCCCGCCTCCTCATGCAGCTCCATGCGCTCATCCCAGGCAATTACGGTCAGCGCGTCTCCCTGTGGGGTTGTGGGAGGGGGCAGGGGCACACATGCAGGGTGAAGCGGTGGCAAGCGGAGTGCTGGGAAGATGGCATTGCAGCACATGCAGTGTGGAGAGGCAGAAGTGAGCAACATTATGGAACAGCACGCGGGAGGAGGCTCGCCTTGCACACCTGCAGGCGCGGGCGGTGCAGCGCGCTGGCCGACGCCACAGTGGGCTGGAAAATGTCGCCGTCGTGCGCGGGCATGTGGCCGCAGTCCTGCAGCCAGCCATGATGAGCAAATGCAGGGAAATGAGCTTCTGGGCAATCGAAGCTGGCTGTCTAGCCGAGGCAACAGGCATTAAAAGCGGCTCCCGCCGATGTGGCTGCAAGCTGCAGCAGCAGGCACGCACACCCAACCCAAAGCACAGGCAAACAGTTTCTGCCCATGCTCACCATGCAGATGTGGCCCCACAGCGTGCCGGTGCAGTTGGTGCAGTGCTGCACAGCCAGCATGTCCATGTCGTCGCCGCTCTCGTAGCCTGCGCCGCTGGGCGGACGCTCCGGCCGGCTGGATGGCTCGCCCAGCGAGCTGCCCGAGGGCTGCGGCTGCTGCTCATGAGCGCTGGGCTGCGCTGCCTGGTGCGCCTCGTGTATGCGCGCGTCGCGCGGCGGCAGCGGCAGGTGCGGGTCCAGCGGGGGCCGTCCCGCGTGGTGGGCGTGCGCCTGGTGCTGCGGCGGCTGTGGGTGCTGCTCCTCCGGGTGCTGCTGCTCCACTGCCGCCTCGTGCACATGTGAGGAGGCGCCGCTGCCGCCCACCTCGCTGACGGGCACAAAGGCCGAGGCCGGCTGGTCGCTGGGCGGCGGCACGCGCAGCGCCGCCATGCCGCCGCTCAGCGCGGGGCTCTGGCTGCGCGACAGCAGCGCGCGGTCCACCTGCATCGCCTCGCCGCTGTCAGTGAACACGTGCGGGTGCTGCTGTGTGCCGCAGAGCAGCTGCTCCTGCTGCTGCGCCAGGTGCGGCGACGCTGGGCGCGAGTGCGCGCCGAGGCTGGCGATGCCGGCCGGGTGCGGCTCGTCGTGTAGGGTGGGGGCCCCTGGCAGGCTGTCGGGGGCAGGCGGCGAGCCGCCCGCCAGGTCCGACACTACCATGGCGGCCTGCGGGAGAGGGAGGCAGGGGAGCCGGTTGGTGGAGTGTCGGGGCCGCCGAGGCGGCCGTCGCTGCCGTGGGGCGGTGGCGGCGGCGGCGGCCTCAGGCGGCGGTGCTGCGCCCAAACCGTCCGGCGCGCCTCGCACAGGCTGCCGTGTGCGGGCGAGCGGGGCTGGGCGCGGCGCACGGGAGCTAGACCGCTGATGAGCTTGATGGCGGCCGCGGCAGCCCCAGAGGCCCCGATTCGATGCCACGGCTCCGGGGGTGCAAGCGGGGGGCTGCGGGCGCCCCGCAGCGCCCCTACACGCGCACCTGGGGCGAACGCCCCTAGCTGCAGCGTGCTGACGCCGCCCCGCCGGCACCGCCTCTCGTTGTCGGTCCTCTGCACTCCCCCGCGCCTGCTGGCTGGCGGCCGGCGCCCCTGGAAGGCTGGGCGGGCGCCCTTCACGTGCCTTCTCTTCGAGTGACCACTAGAGAACTGCGGTTGTTCTGAACCAGCGCCTGTACAGGCTGCAGGTGCGTGGGGCCAGCGGCCGCTCTTTGAGCCCCGCCCGCCGGCATGCGACGCTGGACTTGCGCCATTTTGCAACGCGGCCGACTCCCCCCTCCTGTAGCCCCTCCTTCTCTGGAGCCATGCACCCTACAACCTTGCCCACCATGCTAAGACTGCCACCCCATGCTGGCGGCAGGCAACAGCAGCTGCACCGCCTGCCAGAGCGCCGCTGCGAAGCGACGGTGCCGCCCGCTGCCCGCCCAAGCGGGCACAAACGCCAGCCCTGCCTCACCTTGCACATTCAGCCCGCATCAACCGCCAGCAGGCTGTTGGAAGCGCAGCTGTGAGCGCCATGCAGCTGTGCAACGCATGCCAGCCATTGACGGCCGCTGCTAACAAGGAAGGTTGCCGTGCTGTCTTGCGCCGCCGCTGGTCGACACGACGAGCGGCTTGCGGCTCGGGCACCGCCCAGGCGCGCCCTGCCGGTGCTGTCACCACCTATGGCCATGGCGCATGCGCTTGAGCACTCCCAGGGCGGTGGCAGGCAGTGGGGCAGCCTGTTGGAGGGGGCTGGGTTGGGGGCCCTACTCGTATGCCCTGCTGCTGGCATGGGCGGCCGACGCAAGTGATCGCACAGGTTGTGCAAGGTGCGTGTGTAGTGGCAGCAGCTCCGCAAGCGCCTGGAATGGTGGGGAGCCCGCATCCATGAGCGCCAGGCTGGAGGCGCCGCAGCGAGAGTCAAGGCAGGTGGGCCCTGTAATGCTCCACATATCTTCAAGAAACAATTGGCACGCAGCCACGCCGCCCAGCTCGCTCTCTGCACTCCGCCCCGCCCGCCCCCACGGCCATGGCGGCACCTTCTCCCGTCCCAGCGGCTGCAGAACCATGATGGTGCAGCGGCGAGCGCAGTGGCTGGCGCTCGTCCTGCTCCGCTGCTTCATGGCTGCAGCGGCGCCGGCGGTGGGCCCCGCCACCCTTGACCAAGGCGAGCAGGCGCATATGGAGGGCGGCACTTCTGCTGCGTATACACCCTTTCATTGGTGTCAATCTCCTCTATCTGCGCAGAGAGGGACATCATGCTGGCTCTGCGCCGCTCGGTGCAAGATGCCCGGCCCGCCGACGCCCCGACGATGCTCTTCTGGCAGCCCACCAACCCGGCGGCCCACTGCACCTGGGAATGGGTGACCTGCGACCGCGAAGGCCATGTGACGAGCCTGATGGTCGACATAAATGGCAGCTTGGGTGCAGCGAACAGCAGCAGCAGCAGCAGCAGCAGCAGCGGCGGCAGCGGCGGCAGCAGCAGTGGCGGCAGCAGCAGCGCCAAGGCAGCTGCAGGCAAGGCGGCGGCAGCAAGCGGTGCCGCCGACCCGCACCCCGGCCCGCTCCTGCCAGCACTGGCACGCCTGTCCCGCCTGCACATGCTGGATATACGACCGGTGGGCTTGGTGGACAACCCAGTTCCCCTGGCTGCCATACCGGCTGAGTGGGGCCACCCTGGCGCATTCCCCGCCCTCGCAAGGTGCGATGGCTGGGGCCATGTCGCGGGATATGCACTGGTGGTTGGGCTACGCCTTCAACTGCTGTGCCAAGGGCTCTCCCTAGCAACCCACCCCACCCACTCCCCCCTCTGCGCCCCCTTCCGCTGCAGCCTGGTTCTGATGGGACGTCAGATTGCCGGTCCACTGCCGGACATTCACCCTGGCGCACTGCCTCAGCTGCTGCACCTGGAAATCGAGGCAACTGAACTCGCCTCCTCGCTGCCTGCCAGCTGGGGCGACCCCGCTGTGCTGCCCAGCCTGCTGCTGCTCACGCTCACTCTGCGGATGCAGGGCGGCCTGCCGCCCGCCTGGGCACGCGGCTTCCGCCGCCTGCTGAGCCTGCACATTGGCCAGGACCAGCCGTCGTGGCGGCACCGCAGCCTGCCGCGGCCGCAGGGCAGCAGCCTGCGGCTGCCCCCAGAGTGGGCGAGCAGCGCAGCATTTCCCATGCTGAAAGGCTTGGAGCTGGTTGGCCTGCCGCTGGGCGGCAGCCTGCCCACGGAATGGGTGCAGGGCGGCTTCCCATCCCTCAACAAACTGTGAGTGGCACCACCACCGTACTGCTACTGGCTGGTCTGGATTGCAAGTGTTGTTTTTTAGCTCTTGTGCTGTGTCCGTGCCAGTGAGACGCTTGCGCTGCCGTTGCGGCCTCTTGCTCTGCTCCTTGCAAGGGGGACCACGCCCATAGGTGCCAACCGTGCCTCCCGCCTTTCCACCCCTGCTGCTGCAGCATGCTATCCCCAGCCCAGCTCACTGGCACGCTTCCGCCGGAGATATTTGCCCGCCACCCCAACCTGCTCTCCCTTGAGCTTTCGGGCAACCGGTTCCACGGCACACTGCCCAGCTCATATGCGCACTCAAAGGTGGGCACCTGGTGGGACCATGCAGCAGCAGGGTTGTAACTCACAACAACGGTCAGGTAGCCAAGTGACGTGCAGGCTGCACAGCACCTGGGTGCAGGCACTGGCAGGGGCTGCCATGGAACCGCAGCCGTCAGCTCGTGTGTCGCTTTGCAAGTAGCACGCTCGGTTGCAGCAGCCTGATGCACACTCAGCTTAGCTGCCATCGACCCGCTCCTTGTGCTGCAGGCCTCGACGCTCCAGTTTGCCCACAATCCAAACATCACAGGCCCTGCCTTTCCAGCTGCCTGGCTGGAGGCGGGCGCGCTCTCCCACCTACTAGCCCTCGATCTGTCGGGCTGTGCTGTCACGGGCACACTGCCACCCTCCCTCCCCTGGCCCCACTTGGAATCGCTGTGAGCGAGGAAGGCTTGCATCAGCCTACAGGCGGCGGCACACCATAGCGCACTGGCAATGGATCGCTTACTGCTGCCTGCCGACCGTATGTATTTAGGTGTGCATGCTTTGCATTGCTGATGACTCGTTCAGCTCCAAATGCCCATCCTTGCAGCAAGGTTGCTGGCACTCGACTGGAGGGATCCATGCCCGACAGCTGGTGCTCTGCACCATTTGCGGGCTCTCTGCACACACTGTGAGTACGATTCACCGTACTGTGAGTGTGTTAGACGACTGCCTCTTTCGTGCACACAGCGCTGATTGTGAAGGTGATGGATAGTTGTTTATGGTCTTGTTTTGTCACAAGGCTCACAGCAAGGCGGCCATCAACCCAACAACTCCCCCTGGTCTGCCGCACCGCAGGTGGCTGAACGGCACGGCAGCCAACCAGGCGCGGCCCTCCTGCGCTGCGTCCAGCATGCCCCGGTTGGATGAGGGGATCGAAATAGACGTCGCGTCCGCTGGCGCTGCCGTGCACAGTGTGCAGAGCTCGCGGCGATCAGCAGTGCTGCCTTTCGCACTTGGAACGCTGCTGCCCCTGGCTGCGATAGCGATTGGCAGCCGGCTGTGGCAGCGGAGGCGCCGCCGTGCCGAGTGGCAAGCGCGGCAGCAAGACAGCGAGACCCTCCTGACCTTGGACCTGCGGACCCGGCAGGGCAGCAGCGGCAGCAGCAGTGACAGCGACCAGCGTGTGGAAGCACAGATGCCTGCGGCTCGGCGCCAGCGCTTGGCGGCGCTGCTCAGCAAGCGGCCGGGGGGGACGATTGAAATGCTGCCGCTTGGGGAGGTGCAGCGGTACGCGCTGCTGGCTCACAAAGTGGCATCCTCGTCGTCTGGAGAAGCCAACACGCACTACGAGCCTGCCCACGAAGCAGACCTGGAGGCAGGCCAGCCTGGCCGGCTGCCGACCGCAGGCGGGGACAGGGGTGGCAGGCCGCGCCCAGCGTGGGGCCTGCCCACCGATTCCCTGCGCTTGAAGCCATCCCAGCTGGAGGTAAGCTGCGAGGCACTCGTATGCGCGGCTGCGGGGGTTTCGATGTGTTGCCAGCTGGCACCAATCTGGTGTGCTGCACACCTTCTTCACACCCAGTACATGGCCTTTCAAGTGGCAGTGCGTTGGCTCGCCTTCCATGCCTATGCTGCGTGTCCAGCAGCGCTGCGCCCGCTGCTCTTTCTTTCTGCACCGCAGTTTGTGGCGGACGAGGAAGGGCAGCTGGTTGCTCTCGGCTCGGGCACCCAGGGCGATGTGTTCCTTGCCCGGCTGGACGCTGTGCAAGTGGCTGTCAAGGTGAGCTGTCCATGCTGCGGTTGGTGAGGCATGCGCTGCCAAGCAGCTAGGGGGAGGCACTTCCCTCAATGCACAGCTACTGAAGTGAGGCGACTCTGATGCAACCAAGCGCGTGCACAGGCGGCCATGCTGGTTACTGCACTGACATTGCTGTATCCTCCCGGCATGTCCGTCCTCCCATTGAACAGGTCATCGAGCTGGGAGCACTGCTGCACTCGGGCCGGGTGTGGCAGGAGGTCGGGCTGATGCGTGGGGCCAACCACCCGCGCATCGTCAAGCTGCTGGGCGTAGGCATTGAGGTGGGGCGCGCCTTGTGACCGCTCGGGAACGGCCATCCCCGTCCTGCATGCCACAGCTCGACAGCCGCTTGCATTCAGTGGACAGCACAGAGAGATGTCCGTCGACAGGCGGGGCAGAGCAGCGGCACTGCCTTGGCATGCCTCCGCAGGCGCTCCCAGGCACAGCTTTGAACTTTCTCTGCTGCCTCCCTCTTACAACCCGCAGGATGGCATGATACTGATTGCCACGCAGCTCATGCCGCGCGGCAGTCTGCGGGCCACGCTGTGCAACCCGGCTGCCCGAGAGGAGCTGAGCTGGCGGCGCCGCGGCAGCCGCATTGCGCTGGATGTGGCTGAGGCTCTGGATTACATGCACACCCAGCAGTGCATGCTGCACTCGGACATCAAGGTAAGGCACCGGGGGGGCTAGGAGGGGTACTCCATGGGAGTACCTGCTGCATGTGTTAGTCGGCTGGTGCCGCATCGTGATGGGAGATGGCTGGGCACGCCTCGCACACACGCTTGCTCTGATTATCACGCACTACACCTGAAGCCTCCAACTGTTGCCTGGTGTGTTTCGCCTGCAGTGCGCCAATGTGCTGCTGGACCAGGACTGGCGGGCCTCCGTGTCCGACTTTGGCCTGTCCCAGGTGCTGCCAGCTTCTTGCACTTTGCTGGATGGCGGCTGGCTGCAGTGGCTAGCTTTGAGAGTTGTGGCAGGCAGAGGTGGTGCACATTACATGCTTCGTTTGGCGGACTGCACAGAAAGCGGCATGGATGCCTAGCTTTGGCCTGCATGGCGCAGCACATGCTGCATCACCGTCCAGCAATCCTCCGCCCTTGCTGCAGGTCCTGACCAGCGCATCTCGCACAGCGGTGGGCTTCAGCCGCGTGTATGCCGCCCCAGAAGTGCTCCTGGGCCAGCGCTGCACGCTCGCAGCTGACGTGCACAGGTGCGGCTCTCAGGCTGTGTTGCTGTGGGGGCAGCCCTGAGGAAGGCAACGTAATGTTCAACGGGCAGACATGCAACTGGCATGGTGTGCAGCCATGTACAGCTTATCTGAAGCAGTGTGCAGCTGTGCATGTTTACCTTATGTGCGATGCTATTGGTGTTGCAGTTCCCTGATACACGCTTCGCTGAGTCTCCTGCCTGGTGTCCCGCCCTGCGTGCCCGACCGCAGCTTTGGCGTGCTGCTGGCCTTCCTGCTGACGCGGCAGCTCAGCGAGAAGCGCGGCCAGTGGCGCCTGCCATGTGCGCCTGAAGAGTGCCCGCAGGTGTGCGCTCCATGCGGCACTGCGTGCTGCTCAAGGTCCAGGTAATCGCTTGCCGGCTTGGTCGTTGTCAGCGCTTTGCTGGGCTGTATCAGACGCAAACGTGCTTGCCAGGATCTCTCACAAACGCTGCACACAAATACTACTGGTGTGGTGCTGCTACCCCTTCCCTGCAGGCTGTGGTGCAGCTCATCTCAGAGTGCACCTACCCTGCGCCCCAGCAGCGGCCCACCGCAGCCCAGGTTCTGCACCGCCTGCGTGGAGCAGCGATGCAGGATGGGCTCATGGATTGATGTATCTTTTGAAGGTCTGGTCACTGGACCGCTATGTTTGGACTGGCAACCTGCCCTTCTGATGTTGCTGCTGGTCATGTACCGTCGCAGTGCCCCTCCCATGTCTTTCCGCACTGTTGACCCGTATGCCCGCTGCTTTGCTTCCTGCGGGTTATCCAGCCAATTGTTGGCTCATAGCCGCCACATATGCCAGTTCTATGTACTGCAAACTTACACTCTAGAAAGGCCTCCTCCAGTGACCTGTTTTGAATCTTGCTTGTCGCACCTCAATTATTTGACTTGTTTCTGCGGTCTGCTGGCTCCACTGAGCACTTCGGTGTGTGTTCAAGAAACCTTGACTCATGCTGTCAAGCGCTCTTCTTTGTGATATTGTACATGCTACATCGTGCAAGCCTGTAAACAAACTAATTTTAACTCATTGAAGCACTTGTGGCTGCATACAGATGGCTGGAGTCGCGGCTGTGCCGCCAGCAGCAGCGGCAGCAGCAGCAGCAGCGGCGGCAGCGGCAGCGTAGGCAGCGGCGAGCATGAAGCAGCAGTGAGACGTTCCGATCGCGGCATATTTCCCGCCATCGACTTGATCACGGTTTGTTCGTGCCCTGCCACCATCCCGACAGAGGCTGCACAGCCCGCGCGAGTCTGGCTTCCATCGCTGCGCGTCTTTTGTTGGCGTTGAGCGTGCTCTGCAGTTGTTGCGAGCCAGAAACGACAGTCTTCAGTGGCCCCTGCTGGGGTAGCGGCCCGGAGCCGGCCAGTAGCGTGTGACTTTCTCAGGCGAGCAGTCTGGGGTGTCGTCGCTGTCAATGATTGTAAGGCACGGTTCTGGGAGCTCGATGCCCGCAACTGTTCTCGCTGCCGCGGCTGCCACCGCCGCCGCTGCCGTCGCCGCCGCTGCTGCCGCCTGCTGCTGCTGTCGCGCTGCCGCCGAGCTGCTGCTCCCCGCTCTGATGTGCAGTGGCCGCTTATATTGAACAACCAGAGTGATTGGAGGCGGCATTAGTTTGCTCACAATGGCGGGGGAAGTGCCCAGCAATGTGACAGAGGTCCTCACAGGTGCGCCTCGATGTTCGCCGGCCTGCTCGTTGCCGCCGCTCAACACATTGCGGTTGCTGCTCACCACTGCACGCCCCTTGGAATCGCTGTCCCCTGCCGTTGCTCCTGTCGCACAAACGCTGTCGCAGTGGTGTTTCCCTCTCATGCCTATGTGCCAGCAGCTTTTTGCGCGCAGGCCTGTGCTGGCGTGACGACATGTGGCTCGCAGCGTTTGGCCTGCACCACGGCAACGTGCTGGACTACTTTGTAAGTGACGGGATGGGCAGTGTTGCTTGGGCCTCAACAAGGTTGGCGGTGGAGCTGCTGTGACAGCGGCATAGCCTTGACCCTTGCAATGTTATGTTCCCCATGCTCTTCCAAGCCACACCTCCATTCCATGTTTGCAGGCCATGTCCCCCTTCTACGACCGCGCCTGCAACAACGAGCGCAGCGCGCTGCAGGGCAAGCCGCGCACGCAGCCGTGAGTGGGAAATGATGGACTTATGAGCCATACTGAGCTGCAACCCGACCCTGCTGCCGGTGCTGCTGGCACTGCCCTGCTGCTGGCGCCCCCGCCCGCATGTACCATGCCCCTAACATCCCCACTGCATGTACCCCTGCTCATTCACCCTTGCAGTGCGCTGGGGGAGGGGGTGGAGTACTTGTTGGCGGATTCACAGCCACCACACCTCTTCATCCTGCGCAAGATGTACCGCCATGCCGCCGCACCGGTGAGCACACTGGGCATGCATAGTATGCCATTGCTGATTGTGTCGCTGTGCTGCAGCAGATCGTGCTTGCATGGTGCTGGGCAGACTGCAGGTTGAACCTCCATGGCTTCTCTGGCCCTCCCAGCAGCCCGATGCATCCGATTTCACACCTCCCCTGTGCCTCTGTTGCGCAGGGCGGCCCTGCCATCTCCACCCTCGCTTTCTATTACATCCTAGACGGCTCCATATACCAGGCGCCGTCGCTGCAGGCCGCGCTGCAAGCCCGCATGGTAAGTTGCAGCAGCAAGGAGGGCGGCTGTCGCCAATGCTGCTGGGAAGGCCACGCCATCGAGCGGCTGCAGACAACCTCGTTGCCATGCTGCTGTGGAGTCCCCACTCAGCACCTTGCGCTGCCCCACATTAGCGGCAGATGGGCTTCAACCTGCTGCCTGCTCTCCACGCCTTGCCCTGCCGCAGCAGCGCTGCATGTACAACATCAAGGCCGCGTTCCGAGACATGCAGCAGGACTTGGCGCCGCTGGCACGCAGTGAGTGCCCTGCCACATGCGACAGCACGGACTGTGGGATGTTTCATCAAGCTGTGCCGAGGGTTGCGAGTTGCAGAGTGCGCGAGCATGCATGCAGCTGAAGGCAGCATGAGCCCAGCAGGAGCCTTCCGCCTGCCTCATCACTATTTGCTGTGCGCTGCTGCAGGCGGGGAGCAGCACGAAATGAGCGCTTTGGAGCGGGAGCTTGCGGCAGGGCGCGATGTGCCGCGAGCGCTGACCGCTGCAGATCGCGAGCAGCAGCAGCGCGTGGAGGCCAACATCCGCCACGTGCTGCGGCAGGTGGGCACCCAGGCGATGTGCTGCATGGCTCCAAACGGCTACATGCGGATGAACAGGCTGTAGGGCAGCACTGTAGCCTGGGCCTATGGCTGCTCATCCCTTCCAGCCTGACCTCCTGCTTTCACAATTTCTACCTTTCGTGCCTGCAGTTCCCGCTGCCTGTACCAACAGCGGCACTGGAGCCGGAGGCGGCAGCTGTCGGCATCAAAGCGGAACCAAGCTTGGCGCCACCGACCGGGGCAGCAGCAGCGCCGGGAGGTCCAGCGGCAGCAGCGGCAACGACAGCAGCGGGCGGCACGCAGCAGCTGATGTCGGCGGCAGCTAGCCACCCAGCATGAGCCTCGCTGCAATCTTCCTGTTCTGTTCGACGCTTGCTGCACTCTAGCAACCCATATTCTGACAGCAGAGGCAGCGCTTTATGCAGTAACAACAGCGCAGCACCCTCAGCACCAGCTGGCAAATGATTCAACCTGAGCCTCAATCAACTTGCGTGTGCTTGGCTTACACATGCTGGCTGGGGAGAGACAACACAAGCAGTCAGTGGCACATCGCATTAGGGGGTGCTCAAACCTCCAGCCTCAGGCAGCGGGGGCCGCCAGCGCAGCTGCCGCCATGTGCGGCAGGCGGGGGCGCGCCGCTGCCTGGGCTGTGCCGGCGCCGCTGCTGCACCACAGGCCCATCAGGCGGCAGGGGCCGCCATCAGGCCGCGGGCGCGGCAGCCGGGCGCGGCAGGCCAGGCAGAGCATCCGGGCTGTGGCCGGAGCGCGCATAGCGCGCCCGCCTCACAGGCGGCGACCGCGGCGGCCACCCTTCCGGCGGGTGGAGTCGGTGGGGATGGGGGTCACATCCTCTGCGGCAGGCGGCAGTAAAGGAGGGCACTCGGTGAGCCGGTGCTTGGGCAGGAGCGTGTGGTACTGCAGGTGCAGGCAAGCATGGCTGAGACGCGTGCACGCCCAACAGCCCTGCGCAAGCACTGATACAGAACAGAACAGGAGCAGTGCCTCAGCCGGCCTGCCCACTCACCAATGCGGCCGATCTTGATGCCGGAGCGGGCCAGGGCGCGCAGCGCGGACTGGGCGCCGGGGCCGGGGGTCTTGGTGCGGTTGCCGCCGGTGGCGCGCAGCTTGATGTGCAGCGCGTTCACGCCCAGCTCCTGCACGCAGAGCAAGGGTGGAGGTGGATGTGGGTGGGGTGGTGAGGGACCAAGGCAGGCAGCGCATGGGAGGGAGGACACGGACGCGGCACAAGAGCTTTTGTAGCATCACCCCGGCACCCCAGCAACCCAGCGGCAGGAGTAATGGTGGCAGCGGCAGCGGCAGCAGCTTGCTGCGCGCACCTTGCAGCGGGTGGCCACGTCCTGGGCGGCAAGCATGGCGGCGTAGGGGGACGACTCGTCGCGGTCGGCCTTCACCTTCATGCCACCAGTCACGCGCACCAGCGTCTCCTGCAGGGGGCCCAAATATGTGGGCAGCGGGAGGGAGAGTTGAAGGCAGCTGCAGGCGGGGTGGAGGGGGCTGACATCTGCCTTGGGGCAAGCCCCGGCAGCAGCACTGCGAGGCGGCATGCTGAGCTCTTGTGGGCGCACCCCAGGCTGGCCGGCAACGACAGCCAGCACGGCAGCAGTGGCGGCAACTGGCGGCAGCAGCGGTGCTAGCAACTGCAACAAGCAAGGAAGAAGCAGCAGCTGCGAGTGCAGAGTTGCAGACGTCATCCGACGCCCGTCTCGCACCTTGCCGGACAGATCAGTCACGTGGACGAAGGTGTCGTTGAAGGAGGCGAAGATGTGGGCGACGCCCCACACCAGCTCGCCCTCGCGGGTGGCCGGGCCGAGGCTGACATTCTCCTCCTGGGTGGTGCGGCGCTGCAGGGGCGGCAAGAGAAGCGGGCGGAGCGGCGGTCAGCCGAACCGAGCGGCAGCAACCAGGCGGAGCGGTGGCGGGGCGGCGGCCGCATGTCTGCTGGAGCGCGCGGCCGCCTGCAGAGCGCTGCATCGCGGCGGCTGAAACACCCTAGAGCGCTCAGTTGGCTTGGACAGCCTCCCAGCGGTGCAGCATGGCATGGCCGGCGGCTGCTTGCTGCGATGCGCGCACCTTGGGAGCCATCTTGACAGTTGTGGGAAGGCAGGGACAGCGAAGCTGCAGGCGGGAAAGAGGGGGGGCGGGCTCAGGGCGGCGGCAGCGGCGCAGGGCGGCCTGTCACGCTGCCCATTGCAATTGGCAGGCTGCCCGAGCATCCAGGCACAGCGGGCGCTGCTGCAGGCCCGCGTGTGGCACATGGCGCGGCGCACACTTGCCTGCGCCTCCTTCCGGCGGATGGCTTGCAGGGGGGAGAGTGCGGAGAGGCCGGGGCAGGCGCGGGGCGCCCGTTTCAGGGGCGCGCCACTGCTCGCATGGCACCGGGCGTCGAGATGCAGAGCCAGCAGGCGCGCCTGCCCGTTTGGACGGCATTGATCGCTGGCAATCCAACCCAACCATCACTGGAATGCCTGCCTGGGCGCTTCAGTCGCGCCTCCAGGCCCCGGGCGCTTCGTCCCACTCGCTGCGGGCTCCCTGCCGGGCCCTGCCGCCGCAGCAGCACCGCAGATCGCCAAGCATGCTGCCCTGGCTCCTGCACCTGAGTTCCTGGCTGCGCGGTGGCCCTGCCGGCGCCGCCGCCAACGGCGCCGTGGCGCCCGCTGCGCTGTCGTCTGCGGAGCAGGCGGCCGTGGAGGCCGCAGCGGCCGCCAAACCGGACGCGGAACACTTGATCGTGATGGTGCACGGCCTGTTTGGGACACGCGACAACTGGCGGGCCATCCGCCAGCTGCTGGAGGAGCACCTGGATCGGCGGGGCACCGCTCTGTTTGTGTCCCACTGCAACGAGCGGCACAAGGTGTGGGGAGGTAGCAGGGGCAGGGCACCTGGAGGGGAATTTGATTTCCAGAGCACGCGTCCAAGCTACCCCCAAACTGTTCCATTGCAGCAAGTCTTTCGCACTTCACCGTGCCCACCCCACTTCCATGACACTTCCACTGAACCGACCGCTCTGCAGACATTTGATGGCATTGACACGTGCGGCGAGCGGCTCGCTGACGAGATACGAGCGGTTGCGGCCCAGCACCCGAGGCTGCGCCGCATCAGCTTCCTGGCGCACTCCATGGGCGGGCTGATCAGGTAAACGGGAGAGCAGCTGGCCGTGCCAACATGTGGGCTGCAGGCAGGCAGGCGCCAGTGCCAGTGGGCCGTGCCCGACTGGTGGGTCTGTGGTGCAGCAAAAGATTGGCAGTAATGGCCAGAAGTTGCAGCTGTCTGCTCCTGCCCTGCTTTGCCCTCGGTTGTGGTGTCCAAGTGTGCGTCAACGCTCCATTCACTTGACGTGCTTTATGTGGTCCTCCTCCACTCGACCCACCCTGCATTCACTTGACGTGCTTTATGTGGTCCTCCCCCACTGGACCCACCCTGCAGCCGCTACGCTGTGGGCCGGCTCTACGACCCCTCCACTCGCACAGTAGCCGGCCTGGCGCCCTGCCACTTTGTCTGCATCGCCACGCCCCACCTGGGGTGCGACACGCGCCTCAGCCCCGCGCAGGTGGGGCAGCTGCAGCAGGGGTGCGCTCGCACCTGGACTGGGCCTGCGGTTGCAGTAACGGTCCTATGTACTGACACCTCCTGAAAGTTGGCTTGCTTGCTGCCCCTTTCCCGCTCACTGAAGGTGCCGCTCATCAACTGGCTGTCGGCGGTGCCGGCTGTGGGCGGGGCGGTCCACACCGTCGTATCGGTGCGCCCGCCCAAGCTTTGACCACCGTCACCCGTCTGCCAACCTGCCTTGACATGCCTGGCCTGCAAGATGCATGCTGCTTCATGTGTGCCTGCCCCCTTGCCTTATGGCCGGCTGACAGTGCTGATGTAACGAGTTGCATGCCATGCTCGCAGGGCCTGGCGGCGCCTGTGTCCTCCATAGCGCTGGGCCGGGCGGGCCCGCAGTTCTTTTTCATGGACAGCAGCAGCAGGCCCATGAATAGCAGCAGCAGCGGCGGCAGCAGCAGCGGCGGCGGCAATGGTTTTGCCAGCAGCAGCCTAGTGAGCAGCACTGGCATGAGCAGCAATGCCAGTGGCAGCGGCAGCGGGCACCAGGAGCCGCTGCTTTACCGGCTGTCAAAAGATCAACCAGGAGAGGTGAGCGTCTATCGCATCCTGTCCGTCCTTCTCCTGCTTGGATCTGTCTGGACACTTGTTGCAGGTGGCGGCTTGTGCTGCACACTCGCCTGCTGTGGAGCTAGCTGCGTGCTGCCGGGCACACATCCTGCGCTTCCCTTCCTAACCTCTCCTCCGCTCCCCTCTTGCTTGCAGGGCCTGCTCTTCATGTCTGCCCTGGCTGCTTTTGAGACGCGCACGCTGTACGCCAACAGCAGCGGCGACCACCTGGTGGGTTGTTGTCCCGTTCCGCCAGCTGGATGACAGTCGCATGCATGCATGCATGCCACAGCTGTGCGGTGTGATGGATTTGCCTGCCCGCCCCAAGCAGGCCTGGTGAGGCGTGTCAATGCTAATAGAGTCCAGCCTGTGTATTTGCTTGCAGGTGGGCTGGGCCAACTCCTCCCTGCGGCGGCTGCACGAGCTCCCTCCCAAGAACGGCAGGTGCGCCTCAGCTTGTACACCCAGCTGTAAAGTGGGCTTTGTCGAATTGGACTGCCATTCAGCGACTGAGCCTCCGTGACCTGCAAACTGCTATGCATTCAGCAGTGCAGCCCAGGCATGGAGCTGTGCTGAGTCTGCTGTGGATGTCTCAGCGGTTGATGATGTCTCAAACCTGTGCTGCAGGGGCACAGGCGTCATTCGGGAAGACCCTCTGGAGCTCGCCTGGCGGCCGGAGCAGCGCCCCGCCCTGCATGCCACACCTGCTGCCGCGGAGCTGCACAGCGGCGAGCCGCACCGACTGAGCGGTGCGGCCATCCTGCAGGCACACTCCGCGGAGGAGCTTGTGGCAGGCAGCAGCAGCGGCAGCAGCAACAGCAGCAGGGGCGGCGGCAGCGGCAGCAGTATAGATGAGCAGCTTCCAAGTTCCGCACTTGCGCAGCTGGCAGCCAGTGGCAACCTCAGCGCCAGCAGCAGCAGTGGCAGCGGCCAACCGGCAGCCGGGAGCATGGCGCCTGGCCTGCCAGTCGGCCAGCAGTTGGCTGCTCATGAGCAGCGCCTAGAAGAGATGCTGTCTCGCCTGCAGGCGCTGGGCTGGCGGCGTGTGGACGTCTGCTTTGCCGGGGCAGCGCTGCCCTTCCTGGCGCACCAGCACATCCAATACCAGCGCGTCATCAATTGGCCGGGCCAGGCCACTGTGAAGCACCTGGCGCTGCAGCTGGCAGCAATGGAGCAGCTGCGCGCGCAGCAGCGGGCGCAGCAGCAAGCAATGCAGCAGCAGCAGCCGGCTGCCGGCGGCTGAACTGCTGCCGTACAAAGGGCCGCCGGCGTCCAGTCATTTTGAACATGGCTGAGAGATGCTTGTGCCTGTGGGTAGCAGCTCTGCTGTTTACTTTGTATGCTCCTCCCGTGCTTGAGATGCGGTCAAACAGTAACTCGGCAGTGTAGGTGACCAGGTGCAGGGAGGCTTCGCTGGGTGGATGCAGCACGTGTGGCTGCGCAGGGTCGCGCTCGGCGGTGGGATTTTGGCCAGCTGGTCAATCTCGCGAGATTCCCGCCGCAGCCTGTGTGAATATCCGCCAATTGCTGCCGTCCCTCTTGCTAGGCGCTTTCTGGAACCTGGCGGCTTGCCTCAAGAGGGTGCACGCAGCTCGCGAGCCCGAACAGCGGTCAGGCAAGGCAGTCACCGTTTCCAGGGACAGAAGCCGCGGCATAGGAGACCAGGACGTGCAAGACAAGCAGCAGTATGCCTCTCAGGAGGCTACGCCCGCTGCCGGCCGCCGCCGCCGTCACCGTCCTGCTGCTTGCCTTCGCCAGCACTGTGGCGGCTGCACGCCCCGGCAACAGCGTCCCCGTCCGCAAATATGACTGGTGAGGAGCTCAGCAGCCCCTACAGTGTACTGCTGCTTTGTCTTGCTCAGTGCCAAGCTGCCGCTGGGCGGCCTGCGCTGCACAGGAGTCCGCGACCACCTTTGCGCATACCAGCCCTACGTTTTGCCTCCATGCGCAGGCACGTGACGCTGAGCGTGGCAGCGCCCGATTGCTGGGAGCGCACCGTCCTGCTGGTCAACGGAGAGCTGTCGCCGACCCTGGAAGTGGTGCAGGGCGAAGAGCTGCAGGTGAGGCTGGGGAGCCCTTGCGACCCCTCCATGCGTACCCCCTGAGTTTAGCCCCATGCCCGAGCACTGGCGGGCGAGGCCAGTGCCTATACCGATTGTAAAATAACTCTTGAAAGCGTGCGTAGGCAGATGGCATGCCTGCCACCTGGTGCATTGTGTGCCAGTCACTCCATGTCACCCCCTCCCTCTGTACTCCTCCCCCCTTACCCCACTCGCCAGCTGACCCTGCACAACGACCTGCCCAGCGACTGGCCCAACGTGCACCCCGGCCTGTCCATCCACTGGCACGGCTGGGACATGCGTGGCTACCCCTGTGAGTGCATGGTGGCTGGCGCACTTTGGTGGGGTGGCTACGGCCTTTGGGGTTTGCATGCAGTGGATTGCAAGCGGCTGCAGCGATCGTGCGCTCCACCTGGCTTGCTGGGAGCTTGGGCTAAGTGACTGTGCCTGCTCACACCATGGATGCCTTCTTCTACAGGGTATGACGGCACGGCCTACATTGAGCACTGCCCCGTCCAAGCGGGCTCCTCGTTCACCTACCGCTTCCGAGTGAACGAGCCGCCTGGGACCTACATGTGGTGCGCTGGCTGGCTGGCTGCCTGCTGCATGATATGCTGCCTATTGCAAGGGGTAGGTGTTGAAGGTCATAGGCCAGGCCATGTGGCACAGCGCCTGCAGACATGTGGGATGCAGCATGGGCCTCGACAGCCTAAAGAACCACAGCTCAATGCCCGTGTGCTAGCCATGCTGCAGGCACGGCCACGCAGGCAATGACCGCTCCGACGGCCTGGCAGGGCCGCTCATTGTGCGCCCGCGGCCAGACGTGCCGCAGCCGGTACCTGCGCCTCAGTATGACGAGGTGTGTGGCAGCACTTGCATGGCAATTTGAGTTGGTGCTGCTGGGCCAAGCCGCATGCGTGCGTCTAGCACAGCTACCAGCTGTAAATGTGTCACAAACGTCAGCGAAACATTCCCGCTACAGGAGCGTGGGCTCTTGTGCGACTTGCTGCCATAACTGGCATATAAATATTGCTGTTGCTGCCTGCAGGAGCGCACCCTGTTCATCACCGACTGGTGGCACACCACCGGCGGCGCGCTGTCCATGCGGCTCAACCGGCCGTTTGACGCCAACCGCACCACAAACACCAGCGGCGCCTGGGCGTGGGTGAACAACCCCCAGGCAAGCGCCAGCTTGCCAACACTATACCAAAACGGAAACATATACATGTATATACCAGTCCTTTTGTGAATTGATGTCTGTGCTTGACTGTGTGTGGCTGCCTGTTAAACCAGCATGCCTTATAGCTGTGTGCACCTGGAGCTGGTGCCACAGCTCGTGGCACACGCATGCAGCCAGCCATGCATGCCTTGAACATTCATTCAACTTCAGCCCTGTGCACGCCCCCGCCTTGTGCAGGCCATCCTAATCAACGGTCGGGGCTACTACGGCGACTGCACGCTGAACGCGGGCGGCGTCACTACACCCACCAACTGCTCGGTGCAAAACTACTGGGTGCCGCCGGGCGCCTCGGCGGTGCAGCCCTGGGCCAGCGCCGTCAACCCGGGTGAGGGCGGTTTTTTGCGCAGTTAGTCTGGCAGGTTATGCCACGCCTACTGTATGAGGCTAGAGCAAAGCAGATGGCTGGCACTGCCACGCAGGGGCTACTCTCTGCACAGAGCACCTCAATTTGTACTGCTGCCTGCGCTGCAGGCTGCGCTCACCAGAACGTGACTGTCGAGGCTGGCAAGACGTACTTGGTCCGGCTTATTAGCGCCACCTCTCTGCTCTACACGGTGCGCACCGCTGCTGCTGCGGCGCTGGCTCAGCCGTGCGCAACAGACACATCTCATCTGTGCAGCAGCGCGCACAAGTGGCCGCAGATCGGTTTGAAATAGCACCGCACCTGCCCACCGTTGCACTCCCTCACACAGACCGTCTGCTTTGAGGCACATGATGTCACCATTGTGGCGGCAGACGCCGTGCCTGTGGAGCCCATCAAGGCTTCTGCCCTCAACGGCTGCATCGACATCAATTCTGGGCAGCGGTGAGGGGTGGGGAAGGGAGGAGACCACAAGGGACCACAAGGGCCTGCTGGCATAGCTGAGGATTGCAGCTGGCTGCAGTGCCCTCGCGTGGTGACGCGGTTCCCGGGGCCCGGCCATGCTACACACCATGGCTGCTCAGCCCGTCACACTACAATACCTTGCCCGATTCTGTGCTCTCGTTGCAGCTATGACGTGCTGCTGAAGGCGGACCAGCAGCCCGGCAACTTCTGGTGAGCCGGCTGTGGTTTGGCGTGGGCTTGGCAAGGCTTTGGGGGTCTGCATCATATGCTTGGATCTCACGATGCCAACTGCATGCCTATCACAGTCCTTCCCCATTACTGCGATGCCACCGCGCAGGATTTCGGTGCAAGCCCAGTTCCGGCCGGGCAGCCCCTCAGGTCAGCGGCCCAACCGCTCACCGGGTGCAGAGTTGGAGCGGTGCAGGTTGGCATCAGCAGATGTTTGGCACGCACGTGTCATGTGCTGTCTGCAATGGCCTGATTTGTGCTCTCTCTCTTTTGCCCTGCAGGCTTCGCCGTGCTCCACTACAAGGGCGTCAACGAGAGCCTGCCGACCACAAAGACGCCGCAGCCGGGCAGCGTGCAGCCGTGGACGTTTGAGCAGGAGGCCAAGATCGTTGCCAGCTCCGCCCTGATGCAGGTGGGTCCCGGCGGCAGGCTGCTACCTGGAATACGTGCCGGAATGGCCCCACCGTTGTGCATGGGTTACTTGCTGAATGCGCATGCTTGCATGTCCCCATTGTTTGCAGGCTGGCAATGCCAGCGATGAGGCAGCGGCGTTCTTGAAACAAGCCATGAGCCCGGTGCGCAAGTAATGCAATCTCGGCCATGATAGTCTGCATGGTCCGTAGTAGGCAGCCGGTGACTGTGATGCTTTGCGGTCATAATGGCACGTGTGGCAGGCCTCCTGCTGTGCTGTGCTGCGCCACACCTTCCGCTGCCTTGCTCCCCCGCCCACAGATGCCGGACGCCACTCTGAACATGCTGCTTAACATCACGCAGCCGCTCATGAACCAAACCGGCCAGCTG
>VFQQ010002517.1_pt1 | contig 20332 bp, 11 predicted proteins | sample 3512341 | NCBI WGS metagenome assembly VFQQ01 (sample SAMN10412373, study PRJNA504923) | tailings metagenome | isolation source: Relicate 2 Philex TSF1 revegetated site | place: Philippines: Tuba, Benguet | collected 2017-08-29 | reverse complement strand
ATCTCATCAGGCAGGGCTATATAGCAAGCCGTTCCGGCCATTCGCGCGGCTCGACGCTGGACCTCGCCATCGCGCCCGTCACGCCCACACGCCCCGCGAAAGAGCCGGCATGCGGGGCACAAAAAGCGGCAACGCTCGACTTCGCCACCGGCTTCGACTGCCTCGATCCAAAGAGCACGACTGCTTATTCATCGCTTCCGCCTGCCGCCGTCGCCAACCGCAAGCGTCTCGTTGACGCGATGTCGGCGGCGGGCTTCCGCAACTACAGCAAGGAATGGTGGCATTTCACGCTGAATGGCGAGCCGTTCCCGAAGCGCTATTTCGATTTTCCCGTGACCGACTAAGTCAGTCCGCGAAGATCGGATAAAGCTCGCTGATCGCCAGGTCGCTGTACTTCTCCCCCGGATAGACCTCGCTGATTTCCAGCCTCAGATACGAGGTCTTGAGCGGAGGATCGAAATCGATGCGGCGCGAGCCGCGCACGTCGCGCAGTTCGATCGACATCGGCGGGCTGTTCTCGGCCGACGCCTCCAGCATCCGGGCGCGCGAGTTGTTGGACCATGTCCGCTGGTCCTTGTCGTAACCGTTGATGATCTCGAAGCCGGCAAGCGACCGCTCCTGGCCGAAATGCAGGGTGAGCGTCTCGCCGGTGCCGTCGCCGTCCTTGCCTTCGACCCATGCGGTTTCACGCGTCCCGTCGAACATCATGCCGGGATTGTAGTGGTTGTTCTTGATCGACTTGAGGTAGGAACTGACGCAATAGTCCACCTCGAACGGCCCGGTTTCGCAGTCGCCGGTCTTTTCGATCGCACGCGAAACAGGTGCGTTCAGTGCGACTGTTTCTGAGGTCGATTGCGAGGGCGCCGCGCACGCCGTCACGGCCCGCTCCTTTGCGAGCTCGGCATAAAAACTGTCGGGAAAACGGCGCTGGAAGGCCTCGTACGCGCCGCAGCTTCCGACCGCTACGGCCTGGTCGTAGGCATCCTTCTCGATCATCACGGAAGCCGGCGCCTCTGTGGCCTTTGCGGTGTAGACCGCCCCCGGCGCGAAGGAGAAGCGCCCAGTCAGCGACGACGAATCCCACGGCACCTGCGCTCCGTTGGTCGTGGCGATGACGTCGTTGCGCACCTCGATCATCATGTCGGAGATCGACTGGCCGGGCGTCGCGATGTGCGAGAGCAGCGCTGTCGTGAAAGGCGAATTCCGGCCGCCACCATCAGCGGCTACCGCGTCAGGCTGGGTGGCGAAGGCGATGAACGTGCCTGACCCGGACTGGATGCGGCCAAGACCCTTGTTCAACGCCACGGCAGAACGATTGCCCATCGACCGCGCAAGCTGCTTGGCGAATGGGTTGTCGCGGCAGGCATCGAGGAAGACGATATTCGTCCTGCTGCCGCGTTCAAGTTGTTGCATGACGCCCGACAGCGACACCAGCGACAGGTCGATTTCGGATTCGAACTCGACCAGAGCATCGACAGGCACGAGGTAGTTCTGGCCGTTCACCTGCAGCCCGTGTCCCGCGTAGAAGAACAGCGCGACCTCGGCCTTCTCTGCCGCACGGCCAAACTGGATCAGCGCCTGCACCAGCCCGCGACGGTCGAGGTCCGTTCCACCAAAGACCGTGAAACCCAGCCCTTCCAGCCGTGCTGTCAGATCGCTGGCGTCGTTCGTGGGATTACGCAGTGGCGCGACGTGCTGGTAGGCAGAGTTGCCGACCACCAGCGCGACGCGCTCCTGCGCCACCGCTGGCAAGGCGATGCAAAAGCACAAGATCGTCAGGAAACCAAAAATTCCACGCAATACCAATGGGGAAGCCCTCGATCCGGCCATTCTGCGCCAAGCCCTGATCTAAGTTGGCGCCAAATATCTTGTCAAATGGGGTTTTAGGCCGCCAACCCTTGCATGGAACCATGGCTCTACAACTGCGTTGGCATCCGTCGTTGCCCGCTATTCCGACCTTATGGGATGGAAGAAAATTCCCGAACACGCGGTAGCCGACAAGAATTTTGCTCTTAACCCCTCAAAAAAGGAACGCCCGCAGCAATCCTTATTCGATAAACTTGATAGAGTTTGTGCGCGATCAACGGAGGCAGACCCATGATCAGATTCGCATCCCGCTCTCTTCTCGCCGGCCTGCTCGCCGGCGCGGTGCAACTCGGCGTTCTCGGCTTCGCAATGGCCGACACCACGTTGCTCAACGTTTCCTATGACCCCACAAGGGAACTCTACAAGGACTTCAACGCGGCCTTCGCGGCGAAATGGAAAGCCGATACCGGCGAAACCGTAACCATCCAGCAATCGCATGGCGGCTCCGGCAAGCAGGCCCGCGCGGTCATCGATGGCCTCGAGGCGGATGTCGTGACGCTGGCGCTGGAAAGCGACATCGACGCCATCGCCAAGAACAGCGGCAAGATCCCCGCCGACTGGCGCAAGCGCCTGCCCAACAATTCCGCTCCCTACACATCCACAATCGTCTTTCTCGTTCGCAAGGGAAACCCCAAGGGCATTCACGACTGGGGCGATCTGGTGAAGGGTGACGTGCAGATCGTCACGCCGAACCCCAAGACCTCCGGCGGCGCCCGCTGGAACTATCTCGCCGCCTGGGCCTGGGCCAACAAGGCGTTCAACGGCGACGAGGAGAAGATCAAGGCGTATGTCGGTGAGATCTACAAGCGGACGCCAGTGCTCGACACCGGCGCGCGCGGTTCGCTGACAACCTTCGCGCAGCGTCAGATCGGCGACGTGCTGCTGGCGTGGGAAAACGAAGCGGCGCTCGCCGGCGAGGAATTCGGCGCGGACGCGTTCGAAATCGTCGTTCCGCCCTCTTCCATTCTGGCCGAGCCGCCCGTGACCATCGTCGACGCCAATGTCGACGCCAAGGGCACCCGCAAGGTCGCCGAGGCCTATCTGAACTACCTCTACTCCGACGAAGGCCAGCAGATCGCCGCCAAGCACTTCTACCGCCCGTCGAACCCCGACGTGGTGCCTGCGGAAATCCTGCAGAAGCTGCCTAAGCTCGAACTCATCTCCATCGATGACCCCATCTTCGGTGGATGGGCGAAGGCACAGCCTTATCATTTCGGTGACGGCGGCGTGTTCGATCAGATATACAAGCCAACCAACTGATGACCACAACAGCCTCCGCCTCGCGCGGGTGGCAATTCAGGAGGCCGAGCGTCATCCCGGGTTTCGGGCTGACGTTCGGCTTCACGATTGTCTACCTGACGCTGATCATCCTCATTCCCCTATCCGGCGTCGCCTGGCGCTCGGCCGAACTCGGCTGGGCCGATTTCTGGGCGATCGCGACCGACGAACGCACGGTCAAGGCGCTGGAGATTTCCTTCGGCGCGTCGCTTATCGCGGCCATCGTCAACGTCATCTTCGGCGTCCTCGTGGCCTGGGTCCTGGTTCGCTACCGCTTTCCGGGACGGCGGATCATCGACGCGGCGGTCGACCTGCCCTTTGCCCTGCCCACGGCCGTCGCCGGCATCGCGCTTGCCGCGATCTACGCGCCGAATGGCTGGGTCGGCCAGTTGCTGGCGCCGCTCGGCATAAAGGTCGCCTTCACGCCGCTCGGCATCGTCATCGCGCTGATCTTCATCGGCCTGCCGTTCGTCGTGCGCACGGTGCAGCCGGTGATGGAAGAAATCGACCGCGAAGTTGAGGAAGCAGCGGCAACGCTCGGCGCGAACCGGTTTCAGACAATCACACGCGTTATCCTCCCCGGTCTCGCACCGGCGGTGCTGACGGGTTTCGCGCTCGCCTTCGCCCGCGCGGTGGGCGAATACGGCTCGGTCATCTTCATCGCCGGCAACATTCCCTATGTCTCGGAAATCGCGCCGCTTCTCATCGTCATCCGCCTTGAGGAATTCAACTATGCCGGCGCGACTGCTGTTGCCGCGATCATGTTGGTGATCTCCTTCGCGATGCTTTTCGTCATCAACCTGATCCAGGCATGGAGCCGCAGGAGGTATGGCTATGGCGCTTGAGGCCACCGCTTTGCCCGAGCGCTCCGGCTCCGCTAGTCTGCGCGACGTGAGTGCACAGCGCTACAAGAACGCCACGACCGAATCGCCCCTGACCAAGGCGGTGCTGATCACGCTCGCCCTACTTTTTTTGGCGCTTTTCCTGATCCTGCCGCTGGTTTCGGTGTTCTTCGAAGCGTTCCGCAAAGGCGTTCCGGAGTTTCTCGCAGCCTTCGGGGACCCCGACACGATCTCCGCGATCCGGCTGACGCTGCTGGTCGCTGCGATAGCCGTGCCGCTGAATCTGGTGTTCGGCGTGGCTGCCGCATGGGCCATCGCCAAGTTCGAATTCAAGGGCAAGGCGTTCCTCATCACGCTGATAGATCTGCCCTTCTCCGTCTCGCCGGTTATTGCCGGTCTGGTCTATATCCTGCTCTTCGGCGCGGGCAGCGTGCTCGGTCCCTGGCTGAAGAGCTACGGCATCGAAATCCTGTTCGCCGTGCCCGGCATCGTGCTGGCGACGATCTTCGTCACCTTCCCCTTCGTCGCGCGCGAACTGATCCCTCTGATGGAGGATCAGGGTTCCGGCGACGAGGAAGCAGCACTTTCGCTCGGCGCCAACGGATGGCAGACCTTCTGGTACGTCACGCTGCCCAACATCAAATGGGGGCTGCTCTACGGCGTCCTGCTCTGCAACGCGCGTGCGATGGGCGAGTTCGGCGCGGTTTCGGTGGTGTCCGGCCACATACGCGGCCTGACCAACACCATGCCGCTGCATGTCGAAATCCTCTACAACGAGTACAATTTCGTCGCGGCATTCGCGGTCGCCGCATTGCTCGCCAGCCTGGCGCTTGTCACGCTGGTGCTGAAATCCTTCCTCGAATACCGATATGGCGACGAGATCGCCGCATCCAAGAAGCACTAGGAGCGAAGAGTGGACGTTTCGATCCGCCATGTCCGCAAGGAATTCAACCACTTTCCGGCGCTGCACGACGTCTCGCTCGACATCCGCTCGGGCGAACTGATCGCGCTTCTGGGGCCGTCGGGTTCGGGCAAGACGACGCTGCTCAGGCTGATCGCCGGGCTGGAGCGCCCGAGCGAAGGCTCGATCTTCTTCGGCAACGAGGATGCATCGCACCGCACGGTGCAGGAGCGCAATGTCGGCTTCGTGTTCCAGCACTATGCGCTGTTCCGGCACATGACGGTCGCCGACAACATCGGCTTCGGCCTGAAGGTGCGCCCCGGCGCGACAAGGCCGGAAAAGGCCGAAATCCGCCGCCGCGCCTCTGAACTGCTCGACCTCGTCCAGCTTTCCGGGCTCGAAAAACGCTATCCGGCGCAGCTTTCCGGCGGCCAGCGCCAGCGCGTCGCGCTCGCCCGGGCGCTCGCCATCGAACCGAAAGTCCTGCTGCTCGACGAGCCCTTTGGCGCGCTCGACGCACAGGTACGCCGCGAGCTTCGGCGCTGGTTGCGCGAAATCCACGACACGACCGGCCATACCACTGTCTTCGTGACGCACGACCAGGAGGAGGCGCTGGAACTGGCCGACCGCGTCGTCGTCATGAGCCAGGGCCGCATCGAGCAGGTCGGCACCGCCGACGACGTGTACGACACGCCCAACTCGCCTTTCGTCTACGGCTTCATCGGCGAGTCGAGCTCGCTGCCGGTCAAGGTCGACAACGGCGAATTGTGGCTGGCCGACCGCACCATCGGCATCAGCGCCCAGGACGTGCCGAACGGAAACGCGACGCTCTATTTCCGCCCGCAGGAGATCGAACTGCTCGACGGCTGCGGCGGCTGCATCGCCGGTACGGTCGCGGGATCGCGGCGTGTAGCCGGGACGCGACGCGTCGAACTGGAGATCGGCGGCGATCGCCAGCGTGTCGAGGTCGAGCTGCCGATAGGTCACCCCGCCGCACAGCAGAGCCGCGTCGCCTTTCGCCCGCGCCGGTACAAGGTGTTTCCGGCGCAGGCGGCGTAGAGCCGGCACAATCACCCTCGTCCTTGCGGCCGGCAGACGCTACATGTCGGGCAGAGCCGGCATCTCCCGGCCGGAGTTGCCATGCCTGTCGCCAGTGATTTCCGTCCGTCCGTCGCTCATGCTGCCCTTGGCGGCGAGTTCTTCGACGAGGTCGCGCCGGCAAAATTCCCGCAGCACATCCTGCGTTTTCGCAACCAGCGGTGGGCGGAGCGCATCGGGCTCGACAGTCTGACCGACGCGGAATGGATCGAGCATTTCGGGCGCTTTGCCCCCCTGCCCGACAGCCTGCCGACACCGCTGGCGTTGCGCTATCACGGCCACCAGTTCCGCACCTACAACCGCGATCTCGGCGATGGCCGCGGCTTCCTCTTCGCACAGGCGCACGACCTGAAGGACGGCCGCCTGCTGGACCTCGCGACCAAGGGCAGCGGCCGCACGCCATGGTCGCGCACTGCCGACGGCAGGCTGACGCTGAAAGGTGGTGTGCGCGAGGTACTGGCGACCGAGATGCTGGAGGCGCTGGGCGTCGACACGTCGAAGAGCTTCAGCCTGATCGAGACCGGCGAGGACCTTTTTCGTGGCGACGAGCCCTCGCCGACACGCTCCTCGGTGCTGGTCAGGCTCAGCCACTCGCATATCCGCATCGGCAGCTTCCAGCGGCTTCTGTACCTCGATGAGTACCAGAACATCCGCAAGCTGATCGATCATACGATCCGCACCTATATGCCGCATCTCTGGCGCGACGACGGAGCCGAGCGGGCGCTGGCTTTTCTGCAGGAAGTCTGCCGGCTGGTGGCCGCGACCGGGGCGAACTGGATGCTGGCCGGCTTCGTCCACGGCGTTCTGAATACCGACAACATCAACGTCACCGGCGAGAGCTTCGACTACGGCCCCTGGCGGTTCCTGCCGGTGCTGGACCCGGCCTTCACGGCAGCCTATTTCGACGAAACCGGCCTTTATGCCTATGGCCGCCAGCCGGACACGCTGCTCTGGAACCTGACGCGGCTTGCCGAATGCCTGCTGCCGATTGCCGAGAAATCGAAGCTGGAGGACATCCTGCGCGGCTGTGAACCAACGTTCCAGCGCTCCTTCAACGCGGCCATGCTGCGCAGGCTGGGGCTGGCACCGCAAAGCGAGGAAGCAACGCTGGCTCTGGTGCGCTCAGTCTGGAAATTCCTGATCGACACGAAGATGCCCTTCGAGCAGTTCTTCTTCGACTGGCATGGCGGCAGGGCGAGCGAGAAACGGGCGGCGGCAAGCCCGTCGGCTGAGTTCTATGCTCAGGAGGGCTTTGAACCGGTCTTCGCCACGATCGCCGCGCATCAGCCCGCCGCAGGCACTCGGCTCGACCATGCCTATTTCAGCCGCTCAACGCCCTGTACGATGCTGATCGACGAGGTCGAGGCGCTGTGGAAGCCGATTGCCAACGGCGACGACTGGTCTGTCTTCCACGCCAAGCTGGCGGACATCGCCCAGATGCGCGAAGCCTATTCGGTCGGGCCTTAGGCGCGATCCGCACGCCGCGCCGCGACTTGGCGCATGGCGGCCACACGCCGGCGGTAAATCTCGGTGCGCATCGAGGCGATGTGCAGCGTCAGGAACAGCAGCGTAAAGCCAACCGCCATGATGAGCAGCGGCCAGAGCATGGAAGCATCGATCGTCGGCCCGTCCAAACGGAAGACAGAGGCCGGCTGGTGCAGCGTGTTCCACCAGTCGACCGAGAATTTGATGATCGGGATGTTGATGAAGCCGACCAGCGTGATGATGGCGGCGGCACGCGCCGAACGCGCCGGGTCGTCGAGCGCGCGCGTCAGCGCGATGATGCCGAGATACATCAGGAACAGGATGAAGACCGAGGTCAGCCGGGCGTCCCACACCCACCAGGTGCCCCACATGGGCTTGCCCCAGATGGAGCCGGTGATGAGAGCCAGCGCGGTGAAGGCCGCGCCGATGGGTGCCGCGGCCTTGAGCGAGACATCGGCCAGCGGATGACGCCAGACCAGCGTGCCGAGGGCTGCCAACGCCATCAGCGAGTAGCACATCATCGCGATCCAGGCGAAAGGCACGTGGATATACATGATGCGGACCGTGGTGCCCTGCTGGTAATCCTCCGGCGCTGCGAAGCCGAGATAGAGGCCGATAGCGAGCAGCAAAACGGAAAGACCCGCCAGCCACGGCACAAGCCTATCGGCAAGCGCCAGGAAGCGGGTCGGGTTGGCAAGGTCGATGAAGCGGCCGGGCCGCGCGCTCGTTTCACTCATGGTGTTTAATTAGCCCGGTCCGAGCCTCCGGGCAATGCGGGAGGTCGCCGCAGGCGACCTCCGATAGTCTTATCTGACCGTGACCTGTTCCGAAAACCGGCGTCCACTTTTCGGGGTCACGGTTGGATCAGGCAGCAGCAGGCTGCGAGACGTGGCTGAGGGCGCGGACGTCCTCGTCGGTCAGCAGGCCGCCGGCGCGCAGCAGGCTGGCGAAGCGGCCGTTGGTGGCCGACAGTTCGGCGAAGCCACCCATCTCGATGATGCGGCCCTTGTCCATGAAGAGGACTAGGTCGGCATCGCGAACCGTGGTGAGACGGTGCGCGATGATGAAGGTGGTGCGGCCCTGGCGAACGCCGTCGATCGCTTCCTTGACGCGCGATTCCGTCTCGACGTCGAGCGCGCTGGTCGCCTCGTCGAGCACCAGGATCGGCGCGTTCTTGAGGATGGCGCGCGCAATCGCGATACGCTGGCGTTCGCCGCCGGAGAGCTGGCCGCCACGCTCACCGACCTTGGTGTCGTAGCCTTCGCTCTTCGACAGGATGAAATCCTGCGCGGACGCTGCCTCGGCGGCGGCATGAACCTCGGCGTAGCTCGCTTCCTCGCGGCCGATGCGGATGTTCTCCTCGATCGACCGGTTGAACAGGCCAGCGTCCTGGAACACCGTCGCGATCGACTGGCGCAGCGACTTCTTGGTGACGGTCTTGATGTCGATACCGTCGATGAGGATGCGGCCTTCTACCGGCGTGTGGACACGCTGGAGCATATTGATCAGCGTGGTCTTGCCGGCGCCGGTCGGGCCGACGATGGCAACCGTCTGACCGGCCTGAACCTCGAACGAGACGTCCTGCAGGCCCTGCCCCGAATTCGGGAACTCGAAGCTGACATCCTCGAAGCGGATGTGGCCGGTGATGTTGTTCATCTCGCGCAGGCCTTCCGGCTCCTTGCGGTCAGCCACGGAGTCTTCCAGTTCATAGAAGGCTTCCAGCTTGGCGCGGGAGTCGAAGATCTGGTTGGCGAACTGCGAAATCTGGTCGAGACGGCTGATCAGCAGCGTCGCGAAGCCGATGAAGGCAACGATATCGCCGATGCGCAGCTCGCCGCGCGAAACCAGCCAGGCGCCGATCATCAGCACGACCATCATCGAGATCGTCGAGGCAAGGCGGTTGAGCGCGCTGGCGAGCGCCCACCAGTCCAGCACCGGATACTGTGCCTGGATCAGGTCGCTGACATGCTTGCGAAGCCGCTGGGCTTCCTCGCTGAAGCGGTTGTAGCTCTGCAGTACGGCAACGTTGTTGACCGAGTCCGTCACATGCGAGAACACCTCGTGATAGTGACGCTCCACCTTGGCCTGACCGTCCTTGGTCTTGTGCATGACGACGCGGCCGATGATCAGGTAGAGCGTGCCGAGCACCAGCAGCACCAGCGACATGCGCAGGTCGAGCGAAATGGCGGTGGGAATGAGCAGCAGCAGCGCCACGGCCGTGGTCAGGTGCGTGCGCATGAACTCGAGCCAGAGGCTGAACAGCGTCTCGACCGCACGCAGCATCGTGTGCAGCGCGTTGGACGTACCCCGCATCTGGTGCCACGACAGCGGCATCGTGATGACGCGCTCAAAAGACTCGCAGAGCACGCCGGCACGGCGGGCATGCGCCAGCCGGTCAGCGCCACGGGCGACGAGCACATAGGCGAGAATGTTGAATGCCCCGAGCCCGGCCCAGAGCATCAGCGTTGAGAAAACCTCGCGCTTGTCGGAGATGGCATCGATGACACGGCCGAACATGATCGGTTCAGCGATGGTTACGATGGCCAGGACGACGTTGGCGGCGCAGATGAAAAACACGCGCTTTTTTTCGGTAGAAAGATACCGAAGTGCGCGGAAGTAGATTTCAAGCAATGACACGAAACTCACTCCGTGAGAACAAAAACCGTGCAGCGCTCCATTGCTCGTCCCAACATTGTCTGCTGCACTGCAAGACAATGTTCACATACAGCCTCAGTTCCGTTTTTTCGAAACAACATCGGGCAACGCCCCGTAATCTGCCGTGATCGCTTAAGGAATTGAGTTTTAATGAAAAATGGCACCGTTGCGGCAAAATCATGGCAGATGATTTAACCTTGGTTCCGACCTGGAAATATTCTTTCCGTCAGGACGGAATCCGAACAGTCACCTCGTTTTCGCCAGTCGTTCGCAACTCGAACGAGGCACCTTTTGATCGCTTCCCATTGACGTCGACCGTCACCGCTTTTGCGGCTTTGTCGCGCGTCACACGGATGCGGTAAATACAGCTTCCAATATGAACGGTAGCTGAATAACCATCCCATTCGCTCGGCAAAACAGGATCAATCGTAAGGCGCGAGCCACGTTTGCGAATTCCGAGGATGCTTTCCACCGCTGCGCGGTATAGCCAGCCGGCCGAGCCGGTGTACCAGGTCCACCCGCCACGGCCGCCTTTCTCGCCTTCGGAATAGACATCGGCGGCGACCACATAAGGCTCGACGCGGTAGCGTTCGGCGCCATCCTCGTCCTGTGCGTGGTTGACCGGATTGAGCATGCTGAAGCAACGCCAGGCGTCGTCCGCCCGCCTCATTTCAGCCAGTGCGATGACGAACCACGTCGCCGCATGGGTATATTGGCCGCCGTTTTCGCGCACGCCCGGCGGATAACTTTTTATGTAGCCGGGATTCTTTTCGGTTTTCGAGAAGGGCGGGGTGAAGAGTTTGACGATCTGGAGCTCGTCGTCGACCAGTTGCTTGATCGCCGAGTCCATCGCCGTCTTCGACCGCACAGGGTCGCCTTCGCCCGAAAGCACGCTCCAGGACTGTGCGATCGAGTCGATCTGACACTCTTCCGAACTGCGCGAACCAAGCGGAGAGCCGTCGTCGAACGAACCCCGGCGATACCACTCACCATCCCAGCCGGCCGTCTCGAGCGCCTGTTTCAGGCTGCGCGCGTGCTTTTCCCACTTGTTGGCGCGCTTGGTGTCGCCCTGCTCGCGGGCGATGGGCGCGAAATCGCCGATGGTCTTCAGCAGGAACCAGCCGAGCCAGACGCTTTCGCCCCTGCCCTCCTCGCCGACGCGGTTCATGCCGTCGTTCCAGTCACCGCCCAGGATCAACGGCAGGCCGTTGGCTCCGGTTCGCTGGATGGCGAGATCGAGCGCGCGGGCGCAGTGTTCATAAAGCGTAGCCGATTTCTTCGACTTCTCGGGCGTGAAGAACGCATCGTGTTCGCCGTCGTGCAAGGCCGGCCCTTCGATGAAGGGAATGCTCTCCTTGAGGATGGAGGCGTCGCCGGTGACACTGACATAATACGCCGTTGCATAGCCCAGCCAGACGACATCGTCGGAAATCCGGGTGCGAACACCCGCATCCGTGCGCGGCAGCCACCAATGCTGGACATCGCCTTCGACGAACTGGCGGCGGGCGGCATTCAGAATCTGGTCATATGCCAGCCTGGGGTCGTGCATCAGCAGCGCCAGCGTGTCCTGCAGCTGATCGCGGAAGCCGAACGCGCCGCTGGCCTGATAGAATGCCGAGCGTGCCCGGATGCGGCAGGCGACGCTCTGGTACGGCAGCCAATGGTTGACCATGGCGTTCAGCGCCGCGTCGGGCGTCTCGACCTGGATCGAGTCGAGGAAGCCGCGCCACTCCTTGTCGTTCTCGGCCAGCCGCTTGTCGAAATCGCGCTTGCGGTGCTTGGCGACGTAGGTACCGGCCTCCTCCGGCGAGCCGGCATCGCCGAGCAGGAAGAGCATCGTGATTTCGCCGCCTGCAGCTATTTCGATGTCGCGCGCGATCGCAGCACACGGGTCCGTGCCTGCCTCGACCTTGCCGGACAACGCCAGCCCGCCGGTCACGACATGCGGCGCCTCGGTGGTGCCGGTCCTGCCGATGAACTCGCTGCGATCGGTCGTCACCGACTGCGCGTCGCCATCGCTCGCCAGGAAGGCGACACGGTCGCCGAAATCCAGGCTGTAGGCGTTCTTCGCAAGTAGCGCGCCGGTCGCCGCGTCCTGCGAAGGTACTATCGTCGGCGCGGATTTCGCGCGATTGGTGCCGAGCACCCACTCGGCATAGGCATAGATGCGCAGCCGGGCCGGCACCGCACCGGAATTGCGCAGGCGCAGCCGCGAAATCTTGACCGGGTCCGCCGGGTCGACGACCTGCGTGACCTCGGCGAACAGCGAGCCGCGGGTCGCGCTGAAAACCGAGAAGCCTTGCCCGTGACGCGCCTCATAGACGATCGACGGATCGCGCAACACGCCGGCAAAGGGCGAGAACGCCTTGCCGCTGGCAAGGTCGTGGATGTAGATCGCCTCGCCGGGGCGATTGCTGACCGGATCGTTGGACCAGGGTGTGAGCTGGAAATCGCGGCTGTTTCGGCTCCAGGTGAAGGACGCGCCTTCGGCCGACGTGTGGAACCCAAACGACGCGTTGGAAATGACGTTGATCCACGGCTGTGGTGTCGACTTCTGACCGCCAAGCCGCACGACATAATCACGGCCGTCGCGGTCGAAGCCGCCAAAGCCATTCCATAGTGTCAGGCCCTTGCCGTCGGCAACGACAGGCTTGCGCGACGGCGCCGTCGACTGCGTCTCTGCGGAAGCGTCCGCCAGAACCAGCGCTTCGGTTGCCATCAGCGCATCGCGCGCCTGCAATGCGGCGGCTTCCGCCCGCTCGATCTGGTCGAAGATCGTGCCGTTGCGGGTGTGGAGCGCTACGCGCGCCGAAGCCAGCAGCGTCTTGTAGGATATCTCGTCCATCAGGTCGCGGCGCACCGCAAAGATATGCTGGCGCGGACCAAGTTCCTTGCCGCGCATGCGGCTGTTGTCGCAGAGCCATTCGATGGACTGCTGCAAATCCTGCACGTAGGACGATGCCTGTTCGTTGACGATCACCAGATCGGCAACGAGGCCGCGTGTGCGCATATATTCCTGGAAACGCAGCGCCTGCGCGACGATCTCAAGATCGGCAACGTCGCCGATCCTGACGGCGAAGATCGGATAATCGCCCGAAATCGCCATCGGCCACAGAGCCGACTGACGCCCGAGACCCGAGGCCACGGTTTCGGCCGGCACGCGCAGGAACGGATCGGGATAGAGCAGATAGCGGGCGAGCTTCTGGACATTGGCGGCGTCCGCGAGGCTGAGGCCGAGATGGCGGGTCTGCACCTGCGAGCGCGTCCATGCCAGCATGGCCTGACGCGAAAAACTCTCGGCATGATCGAGCCGGGTCATCGTGCCGTCGATCTCTTCGCGGTTGGCACCGACGATAGTCCAGAAGGTGAGCGAAACCTTCTTGTTGGCAGGCACCCGCACGCGGCGGCGCAAGGCCATGACGGGATCGAGCACGAAGCCCGAATGCCCGCCGAGCTTTGCGCCCGGATCGAAGGCGGCAGCGTCGGCAATGGTGCGGCCACGGCCGATGAAGGCGCGGCGATCGGTTTCGGCCTCCGTGTCGCGGGTCAGGCCCGAGGCATCGGTGATGAAATGCGCTGCCGCGATATCGGGCTCGTTGGCCTCGCGCTTGCGGCGCGTGGCGAAGATGGCGCTTTTGTTATCCGATATCTCGGTCTCGACGAACATCTTCGAAAAGACCGGATGCGCGCTGTCGTTGGCTTCGGGGGCCAGCACCCATTCGGCATACGACGTGACCTCGATGTGGCGGTCGACATTGCCGTCATTAGCAATCGTTATGCGCCGGCCATCGCCGTTGCCTTCCGAGACGACGATGCACTCGACCTCGGAGCGCAGCGTGCCGACCGACTTGATGAAGGTCGCCTTGTCGTCGCAGAAAAGCGTCTGGGCGTGTTCGGATTCGGCGCGTTTCGGCTCCGTCGTCGCCGACCACCACTCCCCCGTGTCGATGTCGCGAAGGAAGAGATAGCTGCCGAAACGGTCCTCGGTCGGGTCCGCCTGCCATCTGGTGATGGCAAGATCGTTCCAACGGCTGTAACCGGAGCCGGTAGCCGTCACCATCACCGAATAGCGGCCGTTGGACATGAGATTGGTCGAACGCAGCGCACGCGCAGGCTCGATCACCAGCCGCGTGTCGGCGCTGTGCTCGACGGTCTCGGCCTTGCCGCGCTCGTCGGCCTCGGTGCGCACCGTGGTCACCGGAATGTCGCGCGGCGCCTTTTCCTGAAGCAGGAGTTCGGCGGCCTCGATCACCGGATCGCTGTGGAAGCGGTCGCGCATGCGGCCTTCGAAAATGGCGTTGGCGACCGACACGATCGACATGCCCTGATGGTGGGCCATGTAGTTGTAGACGACGGCATGGTCGGTGCCTTCCGGCACGCGCTGCGGCGTGAAATCGACGGCATCGTAATAGCCGTAACGGCCAAGCGCGCCGATCCTGCGCAGGCGCTCGAGGTTCTGCACCGCCTCATGCGGCATGAACTGCGCCGCCAGCACAGTGGCGTAAGGCGCGATCACCGTGTTGTGCGACAGGCCGCGCTTCAGGCCGAGGCCCGGCACGCCGAAATTGGTGTACTGGTAGGTCATCTCGCGGTCGCGGCCATTATAGGCTGCTTCCGAAATTCCCCATGGAATGTGCTTCGAGCGGCCATATTGCATCTGGCGGCGGATCACCAGTTTGCTGGTCTGGTTGAGAAGGCCGCCCTGCGGCTCCTTCATCACCAGCGGCGGCATCAGATACTCGAACATCGAGCCTGACCAGGAGATCAGGGCGCCCTTGAAGCCGATTTCGACCAGCGGGCGGCCGAGCCGGAACCAATGCTCGGTCGGGATGTCGCCCTTGGCGATGGCGAACAGGCTGGTCAGGCGCGCTTCGGATGCGAGAAGGTCGTAGCAGCTCTCGTCAAGCTGATGTTCCTCGACGCGGTAGCCGATCGACAGCAGCTTGCGGTCCTTGCGCAGCAGGAAGGAAAAATCCATCTCGAAGGCGAAGCGGCGCGCGCGTTCCTGAAGGTTCTTCAGCTTGGCGCGCAGGGCCTCGATCGACTTCTCGTCGCTGTGAGCGTCGTGGACATGGGCTTCGCATGCAGCTTCCAGCTTGGCCGCCCACTCGGTCAGCACTTCGCTTTTCGATGAGCCGACCTCGGTATGGATGGCGCTTGCCAGCTTGCGGAATTCGCCGGACAGCACCGCCAGATTGATGGTGCGGATCGAAGCCATTTCGGGCTGCTGCTTGATCGTCTCGACCGCGCGGCGCATGCCGTCGATCCGGTCGCGCAGCCGCTGGCGCAGCGGCCGGAGCTGGCGGCGATCATCAGGTAGTTCGTTGAGGCTCTCGTCGAGAACCGCGACCGCGTCGAGCAGGCCGTCGAAATCGCCCTGAAGGTGAACCGAAGGTGCTTCAGCCCATTCGGAGCACGCAGCCGCAACCGCGACGAGGTGGCCGGCGAGGTTGCCGCTGTCGACGCTCGACACGTAAAGCGGATAAAGCGGCCGCAGCGTCGTGGTGTCGTACCAGTTGAAGAGATGGCCCTGGTAACGGCCCATCCGCTCGATCGTGCTCATCGTCTGGTCGATGCGCTCGGCCGCATCGGCAAGGCTGATCCAGCCAAAATCGCGGGCGGAAACCACCGACAGGAGATAGACGCCGATATTGGTCGGCGACGTGCGGGTGGCGACGACAGGATGCGGCGTCTCCTGGAAATTGTCAGGCGGCAGCATATTGTTGTCGGCATTCACATAGGTTTCGAAATAAGCCCATGTGCGCCGCGCGACGATGCGCAGCCGGTCGACATCATGCCTCGAAATACGAAGCCTGTCCTCGGTTTCGGCAGAGCGGCTGATAAGCCAGGCGAAAGCCGGCGAGCCGGCCCAGAAGATGGCAAAGAAGAAAGCGACGAAGCTGCCGGTCGAATCGGCTGCCACCGGAATGGCGAGGCCGGCAATGGCGATGATCACCGCGCCGCGCATCATCCGGTAATAGGACAGGAGATCGTTGCCGCCGGTCTTGTGCGCCTGCGAGGCCGTGCGCCATTCAAGCAGGTTTTGCCGGCTGACGAACAGCCGATAAAGCGTGCGCACGATCGCATCGCCCATCATCCAGGCGCTGTGGGCCATGAGCACCACGCGCAGCGCCACCATGGCGGTGCCGAATGCCACGTCGCGGGAAATCGCGCTGAAATGGCCGCGCGCGGTCGCATCGCGGCTCTTGGGCATCAGCGAATTCACGATGTCGAAGGTCGGCGCCATGAACAGGCTGAGGATCAGAAGGGCCTGCCATTGAGCGGCCTGCGTGAAGGGCAACAGCGTCCAGCCGCCGATCGACGACATGACCCAGAAGATCGGCGTCAGCGTGCGGCGCAAATTGTCGACCATCTTCCAGCGGGAAAGCGCGGGCACGCCGGACTTCGGATCGAAGATGAAACCCAGAAGCTGCCAGTCGCCCCGCGCCCAGCGATGCTGGCGCGACGCATCGACGGAATAGCGCGTCGGATAATCCTCGACCACCTCGACGTCGGTGACCAGCGCCGAACGCGTCAGCGCGCCTTCGAGCAGATCGTGGCTGAGAATGGAATTTTCGGAGATGCGCTCCCTCAGCGCCGCTTCCATCGCGTCGATATGATAGAGGCCCTTGCCCGTAAACGTGCCATCGCCGAACACGTCCTGATACAGATCGGACACGGCGAAAACGTAAGGATCAAGGCCGCGATTGGCCGAAAACACGCGCTGGAAGAACGATGCCTCGTCGCCACTGGTCAGTGTCGGCGTCACGCGCGGCTGCAGGATCGCATAGCCCTCCGTGATGCTGCGATGGTCGGCATCGAATTCCGGCCGGTTCAGCGGGTGGCAAAGCTTGCCGACCAGACGCTTCACCGCATCGCGGGTCATCTTGGTGTCGGCGTCGAGCGTCATGACATGGACGACGCCTTCCGGCAGCGGGGCGTCCGGCGGCAGGAACGTCGTGTCGCCATCGCCGCGCAGCAAAAGGTTCAGTTCGTGCAGCTTGCCGCGCTTGCGCTCCCAGCCCATCCACGTCTTTTGCGACGGGTTGTAGAGCCGGCGCCGATGCAGCAGATGAAACAGCGGCGCGCCTTCGACGGGATAGCGCTGGTTGAGCTTGGTGATCTCGGCGCGGGCGTAATTGAGGATTTCGAGATCGCCGGAGGTCTGCTCGCTTTCACTGTCGGGCCAATCCGACAGAAGCGCATAATGTATCTCGCCTTCCATGTTGGCCAGATGATGCACTTCGAGCTGCCGGATGTTTTCCTCGACATCGTCGCGCGACCCGATCAGGGACGGCACCACCACGAGCGTACGCGCCTCGGCGGGCACACCTTCCTTGAATTCGTAGCCAACCAGCCGCGTCGGCTTCAGGAACAGCAATACGATGGTGTTGAAGAACGCCATCGCGCCTTCGCTTGCCGGCACGCAGAACAGGATCAGCATCAGGATGATCGAAAGGGTTGAAAGGCCGATACCGGCCAGTGCAAAGCCCGACATCGTGAGAAGCAGAACGGTCAGTGCGAAAACCGGCACGACGATGCCCGCCCAGCCGGTGCTCTTGAAAGCGCGCAGAAGCCTCAGGCCGAAATCCGGCCTGAAGCCGATTTCCTTCTCCAGTTCGAGCCGTCGCGGCCCGACGAGAAAGAATCCGACATCGTTGCAGTTGCCAGCCTTGGCGCCGCTTGGCTCTCCGGCCTGCTCGGCCATGTCGATCGCCTTTTCGGCAACATCGTATTCGCTGCGCTTGGAGCGCTTTGCGAGATCCTCGATCGCCTGGCGATACTGGTCGCGCGACTGGAAATCGAGATCGCCGAAATTGGTGCGCTCGCGCAACAGTCCGTCGACCGGGCTGACCGACTCGAACCATATCGTCCAGTCGACGTCGTTGAGCAGCCGCAGGCCCTTGATGATATTGCCGGTGGTGACGTTGCCGCTCGACAGCGTCTGGTGTTCCTTGATGATGATTTCTTCGGCGTCGGAACCGGATTTTTCGAGCTGGTCCTCGAGCCAGACAAGCGCCCTGCCCGAATTCTGCGAGCCGTCGCGCAGGCGGTGAAGAAGCTGGGTCGCAAAGGTCGTGTCGCGGGCGTGCTCGGTGTAGCTCGACAGGATCGCCTTGCGATCGTCGCCGTCGCCGAAGGCGAGAACCCGGTCGGCGACGTCGTTGGCGATCTGGCGCATCTCGTGCGCCCTGTTCACGCGCACGGCAAGCCGGCGCAGATTCTCGATCAGCACGAAGCGCAGGAGCGAAGGCAGCGCCCACAATTCGCCGATGTGCATCGGCTCGACCGACTGATAGCCATCAACCAGCGCCTTGAACATGTCGGCAAGAACGGTGCTGTCGGAATGCGCGACATAGACCCAGGCAAGAACCAGCGCACGCGGCACGGTCACGCCGTTGGAAAGCGTCATCGTCGGCAGTTCGCGATAGAAACGGCGCGGCAGGTCGCGCTTGATCTGGAAGATCGTTTCCTCGACCAGATAATTGTTGTCGAGAAGCCACTGGCCCGCCGGTGTGATCGCGTCGCCCTTGGCCTGCGCTGCATTGGTGGCGCGATAAACGGCGAGGATCTTTTCGGCGTTCTCGCGGTTGCGGGCCTGGAAATCGAAAGGCTTGAGACCGTAGAAGTCGGTCACTTCATTTCGGGCCAGGCTTTCGCCTAATGCCCTCAGGCGGTCTTCGGGGAGATAGTTCGAACGTATGGGTTGCTCGGCAACCGCCGGAAAGCTTGCAACTGTCTTTTCCTCCAACGCGGCAGGATCAGTCTGAACGTTCATCAATATTAAATCCGCTCAACAAAAAGGTTGCCGCGTCTCCCAACGCAGCCATTATATGGCCAGAACCACTCGGAATACGATTGGTTGCATCACACGTCGGCTAAAATATTATTTTCCCTTGCAATATGGGCCTTCATGGAAATGTGTCGGACATTTCCCTGTCAAAAAAATGTCAATTGGATCAACCGGAAATGACAGGATGCGAATCCCTGGCGGTTTCGGGTTTTTCTTTGTGTTGCGACAGCGATCATAAACGCGCCGCGGAAGCTGAAATCCCGGTAACCGAGATTTCAGGCACGTCTCGCGCCACCATCGAATGCGGCGGCGCGAGACGTGCCTGTCAGCCTGATCAGGCAGCGGCCGTGATGATGATCTCGACCTTGTATTCCGGAGCGGCCAGCTTGGCCTCGCCGGTGGCGCGCGCCGGCGTGTTGCCCTGCGGCACCCAGCCGTCCCAGACGGCGTTCATTTCGGCGAAGGTGCTCATGTCGGCGAGCCAGATGATTGCCTGAAGGATCTTCGTCTTGTCGGAGCCGGCCTTGGCGAGCAGCTCATCGATGGAGGCCAGGATGTCCTTGGTCTGCTCGGTGACGCTGGTGCCCGGCTTGCCGACCTGGCCCGCCAGATAAATCGTGTTGTTGTGGATGACGATATCGCTCATGCGCTGGCCGACATCGATACGGCGGATGGTCATGGACTTTCTTCCTTCCTTGGTTCGTTGCCGCGCGCCTCTCCAAAAGCAGCCCGCCAACTTCGTCTTGCCCATAAAGGGCGAGTTCGAACAGCCTCTTAAGTTTCGGCCCGCCGCGCGGCAAGAGCCAGCCAGGCAAATCAGCGAGATATGCTTGCCGATTGTGGACGGCGTGCCGGCCCGCCTTGAATCCACCGCATTTGATCAGCCCTATCGTTGACTAATGTAATAACATCACATATTCGGAAGCCAGCGATCCACGGATCGAATTTTCCAGACGGTGCCATGACCGACGCTTGCCTGACATTCCGCGACCTGACGCTCGGCTATAACAGCCATCCCGCCGTCCATCACCTGAACGGCGCGGTGAAGACCGGTTCGCTGACCGCCGTGGTCGGCGCCAATGGTTCGGGCAAGTCGACACTGATGAAGGGTATCGTCGGCGTGCTCAAGCCAATGGCCGGGACGTGCCTCAACAGCAAGGGCGCGCGCATCGCCTACCTGCCGCAGCAGTCGGAACTCGACCGCTCCTTCCCTGCCCGCGTCGTCGATCTCGTTTCCATGGGCCTTTGGCCGCGCCGGGGACTGCTCGGACGCTTCACCAGGGACGACCGCGACGATGTCGGCAAGGCATTGATGGCGGTCGGGCTCGAGGGTTTCGAAAAGCGGCCGCTCGACACGCTTTCCGGCGGCCAGCTGCAACGCACGCTGTTTGCCCGCGTGCTGGTGCAGGACGC
>VFQQ010002516.1_pt1 | contig 20335 bp, 19 predicted proteins | sample 3512341 | NCBI WGS metagenome assembly VFQQ01 (sample SAMN10412373, study PRJNA504923) | tailings metagenome | isolation source: Relicate 2 Philex TSF1 revegetated site | place: Philippines: Tuba, Benguet | collected 2017-08-29 | reverse complement strand
AAGGCACCGAGATCGACGTCATCCTCAACACCAACCGCACCCAGACCTTCGAGCCCGACATCTTCTCCAATCTCGGTGTCGATCCATTGTCGAAGGACGTGCTGCTGATCAAGTCGACCAACCACTTCTACGCCGGCTTCGAGCCGATCGCGGCCGAGATCATCTATGTCTCGTCGCCAAGCTCCTACCCCAGCGATCCGGCCGCCACGGACTATGAAAAGCTGGTACGTCCGGTCTGGCCGCGTGTCAGGGAGCCTTGGGGCTGAAGCGCCCCCGCCGTGCTTGCAGAATTTGCAAGGCCTGTGTCGCAAGGGGGCGCGGAAACAATGCGTTTTCCATCGGCTGCAAATCCCTGGGCGGGTTTGTTGCACAAATACCCGCACAGTCCCATAATCGCTTCAACAATAGCGCCGGACCTTTATGGTCCGTGGAAGATATGTCGGCTTTCTGATCACGTTGGACGATCCTGGTCTGACGCAGGAGGAGATGATGGGATCCAGTCTTTCGCGCCGTAATTTTCTCAAGGCCAGTGCCGCTGCAGGCATCGCCATCAAGGTTTCCTTCCTGCCTTCGCCAGTTGCCGCGCGGCTGATCGAGACACCACCGCAACCCGGTCCGGATTGGCTCAAGGCCGACGGCAAGCCGAAATACCGGCTCGACGCCATCGCCAAGGTTACCGGCGAAAAGACCTTTTCGCGCGGTTATCGTGCCCGCGACCTCGACGGTTGGCCAAAGCAGCAGGCGCATGCTTTCATGATCCATGCCACCAAGGCCGACCGCACCTTCGAGGGCATCGATCTTGGCGTGCTCGGCGATGCGCTGAAGCCGGACCGGCTCGTGCTGCATGAAGATCTCGTCGCCGACGGCATCGCCATTCCGGTGCCCGGTTTCTACGGCGATGTTTTCCTGGTGCCGAAAGGGCAGACGGCGAGGCTGCTCGGTCAACCGGTCGCTCTGCTCATCTATCACGATTTCGCCCGCTACGACGCGGCCAAGCGGTTGATCCGTTTCGACGATACGGTCGTGCGCTATGGTGAAAAAGCGCCCTACAGCCATCCCGCCCATTATGGCGCGGCGCGTTATGTGCGCATCGACGGCGGCACTCCCGATGCGCCAGACCGGTTCTCGCCGTTGAAGGATACCGTCATCTATGGCGGCTTTTCCGGCGACGACCCAAAATGGCCGGAGGCGGATGCCGACGGTGACGCCATGGGCCGCGGCATGGCCGCCGCCGCCGAGATCGAGCAGGAAATCGGCATGGCCGGCGATGATGCCCTGGTGCTGAGGAATGAATATTTCTCGCAGTCGGTCGATGCTTCGGCCATGGAGGCCGACAACGGCAATGTCTGGTACGACGCGGCAACCGGGGTCCTGCATCTCATGGTGGCGACACAGTCGCCTTATGAAGTGGCCGAGGTTTCGGCCGTGCTGGTCTCCAAGTCGAAATTTCCTCTGAAGGAAGTCGACCTCAAGGTCGGCTATACCGTCGGCTACGGCACCAAGGATCACTCGATCTTCGCGTTCTTCTGCGTGGTGGCGGGCCTTTACGGCGATGGCCGTCCCGTTCGCCTCGCCAACGATCGCTATGAACAGTTCCAGATGGGCTTGAAGCGGCACGCTTTCTGGATGGACAACATTTTGGTGGTCGACCGCAAGACGGGCCGGTTTCGCATCATGACCGGTCATTTCAAGAATGATGGCGGCGGCCGTGCCAATTTCTCATTCTCCGTCGGCTTCGTCGGCGCCACCGCCGCGCAATCGATCTACTACCTGCCGAAGAGCGATTTCTCCGCTGCCGCCATCGCCTCGCGTGCCGTCGATGCCGGCTCGACACGTGGCTACGGAACGCTGCAATCCATGTCCGCCACCGAGATGATGGTCGATGAAGCCGCCGAAGCGCTCGGCATGGATGCGATCGATCTCAGGCTGAAGAATGTCTTCAAGTCGGGCATGAAGAACACGCAAGGGGCAATCCCGGCCGGGGCATTGCGCAACGAGGAAATCCTGCTCAAGGCCAAGGCACATCCGCTCTGGACGCAACGGCAGGAGAAAAAGGCTGCTTTCGATGCAGCCAACCCCGGCAAGCGTTATGGTGTCGGCTACGGCCATGTCCAGAAGGATTATGGCACCGGCGCGGAGGCAGCACTTGCGGCGCTCGAATTCGATGCCCGCGGGCGGGTGAGCTTCGCGCACGTCGCGCATGAGATCGGCACGGGCACCACGACCTCGCAGGCGATCATGGTGGGCGATATACTAGGCCGCGTCCCCGAGGTGACCGAATACGGCAAGGTGCGCTGGCCGCAGATGCCGCTCGAAACCACCGACGAGCCCTATACGATGGCGCAGGCGGACGAGGACAGGAACAGCGCCAATCCGCGCTGGACGCCGAGTTTCACCTCGCCGATGAGCGCCACCAACAGCGTCTACTATCTCGGCCATGCCACGCGGCAGGCGGCGCACGCGCTTGTCGAGTTCGCCATCTGGCCGGCGGCAAGGTCGCTGTGGTCGCAAGGTATCGGCGGCGGTTCGATCGCGCCCTATTTCGTGCGGCGCGAGGATATCCGCATGGAGAACGGCCTGGTGAATGCCGGCGGCATGCCACCGCTGGCGTTCGAGGCGGTGGCGGCCGAAGCGCATCGGCTCGGTCTTGTCACCGGCGTGACGGTGCACACCTTCAACCGCTGGCAGTGGGCGCAGGCCGATTTCGATGTTCCCGGCATCGGCAGGACACGCCTGCCGGTGGATGCGCTTGCGCTCAAATATGGCGACGGGGCGACGGAGCAGGCCAAGGCGCTGATGACGCTGGACGGGTGGCAGTTCGTCGATCGCGTGGCGGTCTATTATCCGCCGGCGCAGCGCAACAATGCCGGCGTCACCTATTACGCGCCGATGGCGACATTGGCCGAGATCGTCGTCGACACGGCGTCGGGCGACGTGACGATCCTGTCGCATCATTCGATCATGGAATGCGGCACGCAGGTGGTGCCCGAACTGGTTTCCGGACAGCTCCAGGGCGGCCTGGCCATGGGCATTGGCCATGCACTGAAGGAATATCTGCCGCTCTACGAGGATGGGCCAGGTGACGGCACCTGGAACTGGAACCGCTATGAACTGCCACGCGCCAGGGACGTGGCGGTGTGGACACAGACGTCGGAAATACTGCCGCCGCTTTCGGAAACCGATCCACCCAAGGGCATAGCCGAGGTCGTGATGATCGCCGTGGTACCGGCGCTCGCCAATGCCATCGCGCATGCCATCGGCAAGCGCTTCTACGATCTGCCGATAACACCGGAAAAGATACGGGGGGCCCTGGCATGACGCTACCCACGAAAAAGCTGTCGCTGACCGTCAACGACAAGGCGATCGGGCCCGTCGACGTGCCCGAAGCCATGATGATGCAGGATTTCCTCCACGAATATCTCGATCTCACCGGCTCGCGCATGGGCTGCGGCCAGGGTATCTGCCATGCCTGCACGGTGATCGTGGAAAAGGATGACGGCGTGCTGGACGAGGTCCGCACCTGCATCACCGGCGCGCACTGGTTCGAAGGCAAGAAGGTGCGCACCGTGGAAGGGCACGCCAGGCGCGATGCCGCCGGCGCGATTTCCGAACTGTCGCCGGTGCAGCAGGCTTTCATCGAGAATTTCTCTTTCCAGTGCGGCTACTGCACACCGGGCTTCGTCACCGGTGCCACCGTCTTGATCGACCAGTTGAAACGCAAGCCGGTCGCCAGGGCCGATCTCGAGAAGGCTGTAACCGAAGCGCTCGACAAGCATATCTGCCGCTGCACCGGCTATGTCCGCTATCATCAGGCGGTGCGCGATCTGGTTCTGAAGATGCCTGACCTCGTCAAAGCCTGAGGGAGCATTCCATGACTTTACGCAGGCTGCTGTGGGGCGTGGTTGCACTCGCCATTCTGGCCGCGATCGTTGCGGGAAGCATTTTTATCGGCCTGTTCGAAAAAAGCGTGGTGGCGAAGGATATCGACCAGCCGCTCGGTGCGGGCGAGATGAAGACACTGGCCGAGCGCGGCGCCTACGTCGCGGTGGCGGCGGACTGCTACGCCTGCCACACCGCCAAAGGTGGCGCGGCCTGGGCCGGAGGCCTGCCGTTCGAGACGCCGTTCGGGACCATCTACGCCAGCAACATTTCGCCCGACAAGGACAACGGCATCGGCAGCTGGACCCGTGCCGACTTCCACCGCGCGCTGCGCGATGGCGTCGGCAAAGGCGGACGCCATCTCTATCCGGCCATGCCTTACGCCTCCTACCGGGAGATGACGCCGCAGGACGTCGATGCGGTCTATGCCTATCTGATGACGCGCGAGCCGATGAAGGTCGCAAACAGGGACAATGAGCTTGCCTTTCCCTTCAACATTCGTCAGTCGCTGACGTTCTGGAATCTCGTCAACCTGCCTGGCGAAAAGCCGGCAAATGATCCCGCGCGCTCGGAACTGTGGAACCGCGGCCACTATCTGGCCAATGCGCTGGCGCATTGCGGCGAATGCCACACGCCACGCAATGTGCTGCAAGGCATGGATCCGTCGAGATATCTGCAGGGAACCATCATCGAAGGCATCAACGCACCCGACATCACCAGGGACGGCCTGACACGCATGGGGTTTGACGCGCCGCTGCTCGCGAGCTTCATGAAGTCGGGTATTTCGGCGCAAGGCGCGATGACCAACCAGATGTTCGACGTCGTGCATTTCTCGACGCAATACATGACCGACGAGGATCTTGAGGCGCTGTCGGCTTTTCTTTTCGATCTCGATGCCGTGCCTGGCCAGTCCGAGCCGCCGCGCGCGCCCGAGCCGGTCAGTGTCCCTGTGGAGCTGATGGCATCGGCGCGGGCCACCTACATCAATCTTTGCTCCGGTTGCCATGGTGCCGAGGGCCAGGGCATCCCGCATGTGGTGGTGCCGCTGGCAACGAATGCCTCGATGCGCATCACCGATGCGCGCAATTTCGTCCATACGGTGTTACACGGTATTTCCGCGCAGCGGTTTCCGGGATTGGAACGCATGCAGCCGATGCCGTCGTTCGATGACAAGCTGAGTGACCAGCAGATCGCCGATCTCGCCAACTGGGCGCGTGCGACCTGGGGAGGCAGGCAGCCCGACGTAAAGCCCGATGACGTCGCCAGATTGCGCAAGGGCGGTTGAGCTCAGGAAGCCGTCTTCACCTGATCGGGCTGTGGTTTCGTCGGAAGGAAAAGCCGGCGGACAGGACGCCAGATCTAGATGATGGTGTGGGTTGGATCGGCTTGGCCGCCCGGATGCTCCATCAGCAGATAGACACCTTTGTCCTCGATCTCCTGGAAGCCCAGCCGCCTGTAGAGCGACAGCGCCGGGTTCATGCGATCGACATGGATCGAGATCGCCTTGCCGGCTGATATCGCTTCATCGATGATGTCTTCCAGAAGCGCGGTTCCGAAACCTTTGCCGCGCGCCTCGGGCATCAGCGCGATGTCGATGATGCGGATTTCCCGCGGCCAATGGACGAAGTAGAGGCGTCCTGCGGCAGCGGCATCGCACTCGACGATCAGCCACCGAGCCCCGGCATAGTGGCGCATATAGTGCTGGTGCTGGGCGAGAAATTGCTGGTTTAGGAAGTCGCGTTTTGCAGCTTCAGGCCAATTGGTCTGGGCGAGTTCTTCCATGCGCGTTGAAGCGTAGAGATCGGCAAGAAATGCCATGTCGCCACTGCCGGTTGGGCGAACTGAAAGGCTGGTCGATTTCGTGCTGAGCCATTCGGCCCATAACGATTCCACTTGCATCAGCGTACTAAGCTGGCCGGAGGGGCAGCGCAGAAGGTTTTGAGAAGCTTCTGCGTATATCTCAAATATGTACGCGGCAAAGATGTCTTGGGCGAACATCGAATGGCCGCATATGGAGCTACCCCATACACGCCGAAATGAATTTGAAACGACGCGCGTTCCCCCGAACCCATCTAAGAGCATCCCCAATCTCTTGGAGAATATCCAAAATCGCTTGTTTGGCGAGTCCCTGAGTGAAACACTCCCAAAAATAATCATCAATAATGAGATTATTTGGTAACAACATATAAATGTCAGGTCTCATCCAGCTTTCCGGATAGTCTGCACTGATGTAGAGATCGCGCCGGTTTTGTGCATGGGGTTGTAAATGACGACAGGTAGGTTCCATGGGAGCAGGTCTTTCGGCTTCCAGTTGAGAATACTGGCGAGTGCGGCGATGGTTTTCGCGGTCTCTGGTGCATTTGCCGAAGAGGCCAAACCCAATGCCAAACCGGCCGATGCGAAGGCAGCTGAGGCCAAGCCCGAAGGCAATCCCTGGGTCGTCAATTGCGCCAGCGGCGGTTCGGGCATGGATCTCGAATGCCAGGCCTCCCAGAACCTCACCGAATCCAAGACCGGTCAGCGCGTGCTGACGCTGACCGTGCGCCGCCAGGCCGACAATGGCAGCCTCGCCATGCTGCTGGCGCTGCCGCACGGCCTGTTCCTGCCCGCTGGCGCATCCTACCAGATCGACTCCGGCAACAAGGTGGCTGTCGCCATCCAGACCAGTGATCAGAATGGTGCCTATGCAGCCGTTCCGTTGACCCCGGAACTTCTTACAGGCTTGAAATCGGGCACCTTGCTGAATATCGGCATGGAGTCCGTGACACGGAAGCCCGTCACAATCCCCGTTTCGCTTAAAGGCTTCACGGCGGCGGTCGACAAGCTGCAGGCTACAAAGTAGCCGGCTTACAAATAGATCTGCCTTGGCATATGGTGTTTGTTCAAAAGGTCCGCACCTTTTGACATCATGTTCTAATGCCCAGGCGCTTCGTCTTCGACGCCGTCGGCGGCTTCCGGATCAAGCTGGTCAAAAGCCACCTGCCAGTCCGTGATGATGCCGATACGCCTGGCGTCGTCGTGAAGGGTTGCCAGCCGCGCTTCCTGGCGCAGCGCGATGCGCGCGGCCGCCTTGGCGGTGCGGCTGAGCGGTGGTGTCCAGCTTTGCGGCGCTACGCCGGTGCTGAGAGCTGTACCGATCGCCTGTTTCGCCATGCGCGCCTCTGCGGCTCCGTAGCGGTTCAGCAGGTTCTGGAATGCCTCGTGCAGGTCCAGATCGAAGGGCTGGTCTTGGCCCATCGGATCGATGACCGGATTGCCCGGGTGCAGGAAGGCGAGCGGCAGCAGGCCATGCGGTATCGGTGTGTTGGCTGAATGGGTGCGGCCGCTGGCCAGCAGCTTGGGCAGGAGATGTGTATGCGGTCCCGCCGGTGAAACGCCACCGGTGTCCGGGCCGCCGATCTTCTGGTAGACCTCGACGCGCCCCAGCGCGGTCAGAGCCACGCGGTGCGGATGAGCAGACATGATGGCGGCGGTGGCGCCGTTGCCGGGTTCGAACAGTGATCGCCCGAGATTGGCGCGCAATTCACCGAGCAGTTTCGGATCGCTGGTGCGGATGCAGAAATCGCATTGTGGCAGGCCTAGCCCCATGTCGAACAGGATGCCGGTGCGGTCGATGCCACGAATGGCATCGTCATCCGGCCCGATCTCGGTCAGCACCTTGTGCCCGTTGCGCCGCGCACGCGCCTCCGGCAGGCAGAGCGCCACGGCATGGCTCCAGCGATGCCGCTTCGGGCTCAGCGTCTCATAGGCAACTGCCGTTGCTTCGACGAGACGCCGGCGCTCCAGGCGGATGGCGCCACGCCGCGTCGCACGAGTGAGATCCCGTGGCTCATCGATCACGGGCTGCTCATCAGCGTCCTGGTGGAATTCGGCAATGGCGCCGAACGAGCCCATGCTCCAGCCCGATCGCCAGTCGCCCAGATGCTTCTGCAGCAGCGGTTCAAGGTCAGTCATGGTCTTCTTCCGGTTTGTCTTGGATGGGGGGCTGGACCAGATCGAGCGGCTGGATGACGGTGCGCCCTGCCGCGGTGCCGAAATAGGCTTCGACGCCATAGACGCTGGCCAGGCTTTCAGGGGTCAACACCGTTTCTGGTGAGCCGTCCGCGATGATCCGGCCGCGGTCGAGCAGGATAAGCCGGCTGCACCAGCGTGCCGCCAGTCCGAGATCATGCAGCGATGCAATGACGCTGCGTCCTTGCCTGGCCAATTCGTCAAACAGCCGCATCAAGCTGATCTGATGCGACGGATCGAGGCCAGCCGTCGGCTCGTCGGCCAGGAACAAGGGTGTTTCCTGGGCGAGCGCGCGTGCAATCAGCACACGTGCCTTCTCGCCTCCGGAAAGATCCGTGGCAGCGCGGTCGCGGAAGGTGGCGACTTCCATGCGCTGCATGGCCTGTTCAATGGCTGCATGATCGGTCGATGACAGAGCGGCGAAAGCCGGACGGTGCGGTGTGCGCCCGAGGGCGACGACGGCTTCCACCGGGATCGCCCAGGCGATCTCGTGCTCCTGCGCGACATAGGCGATATGCGCCGCCCGTTCGCGTGCTCCCAGCATGGCGGCATCGAGCCCGGCGATCGAGATGCGGCCCTGCGACGTGACAAGGCCGAGTACCGCCTTCAGCAGGGTCGATTTTCCCGCACCATTCGGTCCGATAAGCCCGACGAATTCGCCGGGACCGACAGTGAAGGAAACGTCATGCAGCACGCGCCGCTGCCCGAGCAGCGCCGACAGGCCGGAAACGGCAAGCAGGCTCATGCCAGCCTCCGCCGTTCACGATAGACAAGCCAGAGGAAGAAGGGAGCGCCGACGACGGCCGTAAGCACGCCGAGCTTCAGGTCACGGCCCGGCGCGACAAGGCGCACCAGTATGTCGGCGGCCAGCACCACCGCCGCGCCGCCGAGCGCCGAGGCAGGCAAAAGCCGCGATGGCCGCGCGCCGACCAGCGGTCTCAGCAGATGCGGCACCACCAGCCCGACAAAACCGATTGCGCCTGCAACCGCCGTTGCAGCACCGACCGAAGAAGCGGTGCCCAGCACTGCAAGCTGTTGCACGCGGCGCATGTCGATACCCATCGAGGCAGCGGTATCTGCCCCGAGCGTCAGCGCGTCGAGCGCGCGTCCAAGCATCAGCAACAACACCCAGCCAGCGAGCATGAAGGGTGCGGCCAGCCAGACATGCGTCATGGAGCGGTCGGTGAGCGAGCCAAGCATCCAGAACATGATCTCGAGCGCTGCGAACGGATTGGGCGACAGGTTGAGCGCCAGCGACGTCATGGCTCCGGCGAGGCTGGAAACGGCAACGCCGGCCAGGATGATGGTGAGGGTGTTCGAACGCCGGCCTGCAAGCGCCTGTACGACGACCACCGCAAGCATTGCTGCCAGAAGGGCTGAGAGCGGCAGCGCCAGCGGGAAGACGATCGTCAAGCCGCTGTAGATGGCAAGCACGGCACCCAGCGAAGCCGACGCGCTGACGCCGATCAGGCCCGGCTCGGCCAGCGGATTGCGCAGGTAGCCCTGCAGCGCGGCGCCGGACAGTCCAAGTGTCGCACCGATCATCAGGCCGAGCAGGGCTCGCGGCAGGCGGATCTCGCGCATGATCAGGGCAATCGCATCTCCTTTGTCCGAAAGCAGCGCCTTGATGCTGTCGCTGAAAGCAATGGCTGCGGGACCGACGGTCAGCGACAGCACAAAGAGCGTACCAACCAGAAGGCCAAGAACGGCCAGCACGGTGCGATATCGGGCAATGTCGGTCATGGCTGTGCCTCTTCCGCCTGACCGTTTCCGGAAGAGGCCGCCTTGGTCAGCATCTCAATCGCGGTGGTCGTGAAGGGGGCGCCACAGATGGTATATTTAGCCGGCACGGAAACGCGCCCGGTTCCCTCGGTGAGCACCCTGTAGGCTGGATGCACAAAGGTCTGCTGGGCCAGGGCTGGTGTCGCATACCGCGCCTCCGAGTCCACCAGCAAGTCCGGCTTCGCCATGACAAGGAGTTCCAGCGGCAATTGCTGGGTGCCGGACAGACCGAGTTTTGTAGCCAGGTTGGTCAGACCGGATGCGGCCACCACGGCATCGATCAGGGTGCCGGCACCGGAGGTATAGGAATTGGCATAGTAGGTCGCCACCGTGATGTTGGGGTGCGATCTCTCCTTCGCCTCGCCGAGTTTGCGGTCGAGGTCCGCGACCAGGGCCTCTGCGCGTTCTCGTCGTCCGAGGATATCGCCCATGCGTCTCAGGTTGGTGCGCACGTCGTCAAAGGAGGTTTCGGGCTGGAATTCCTCGACGCGGATGCCGAGTTTCCGAAGCAGGCCGACAGTCGCACGGGTCGTATAGCTGCCGGCAAGGACAAGATCCGGCTGCATCAGGAAGACTTCCTCCGCCTGGCCGTGATTGACCATCAGCTTCTGCGCCGCTTCAACCAGCACGGACGTTGCAGGGTCAAGGGCCAGATAGGACACGGAATGGAGCTGGCTGTCGCCTGCCACCAGCAGTGCCATCTGGTCGGTGCAGACATTCATGGAGACGACGCGCTTCGGAGGGCTCGCGGCCACGGCGCCACAGGCACCGGCAAGAAGCAGACCGCCCGTCATCAGGCCTAGCGGCAGAGCCCGGCGGCCCTGGCGGGAAGCCCTGCTGGTCGTCCCCGGATTTTCTGCCCTTGCCTGCATCGCCATCTCCGGAGCTCAGAATGTCCGCGTGATGCTCAGATTGAAAGTGCGGCCGGGAGCACGGTAGTCCGTCACCGTCGAATAATCCGCGTCGAAAAGGTTCTCGACCGCGAATTTGACCTGCGATGTGGCATCAAGTGTGTAAAGCGCGGTGAAATCCACGGTGACGTAGTCCGGCAACTTCACCGTGTTGGTGGCGTTGGCATAGCGCGCGGCCCCATAGAGAACACGCGTCGTCAGCTCCATCTGTTCGGTCGGGCTGTAGGTGACTTCCGCCATCGCCTTCAGCCGGTCGCGATAGGGGATGTATTTGCCGTTGTCCTGGTTCAGTGGCTCACGGACATCGATGGTCACCCTGCCGCTCCATTCGGTGCTGAAGCGATGTGCAAGCGCGGCTTCGAAACCGGTGATGCGCGCGCTTGCGACGTTGAAGGGCAGGTAGGTCGGCGGGTTGGAAGCGATCGCGTCGGTCAGCCAGGTTTGATAGAAGGCAACGTCCAGATTGGTGTCGGCGCCTGCTTGCCAGTTCACCCCGACCTCATAGGATCTGGACTTTTCCGGCTTGAGGTTCGGGTTGGAGTAGTTCGGATAATAAAGCTCGTTGAAGCTCGGTGCCCTGAAGCCGGTGGCATAGGACGAGCGCAACCTGAGATCCGGCAGGATTTCATAGCTCGCACCGACATTGTAGGTGGTCGCGCCGCCGAACTGGCCATTGTGGTCATAGCGGATGCCGCTGTCGATGCTGAGTGCGTCATAGGATAGTGAGTACTGGCTGAACACCGCTGCCAGCGTGCGTGCGCTGACATCGAAGTTGACGGTCGAATCGACCCGCTCGCGATAGACTTCGGCCCCACCGGTCAGCACATGTGCGACGCTGCCGGTGTCGAAATTCTTCGTGGTGGAGGCGAAGAGACCGTAGCGGCTGGAGTTGAAGCGGTTGTCGCCGGCAACACCATCGCGGAAATTGCGCGAGCGATCGAGCGAACTTGACAGTTCGACGGTCGAGGACCAGTCGTCGGAATGCTTGATCTCGGTGCCAAGCTTGCCGGCAAAACTGGTCGTGTCGACTTCGTTGGCGCCAGGATAGGCGTCGTCATATTGGCTACGGCTTCTGGCAAGCACGGCGTCGCCATACACCCGGCCCCAGTCGAACCGTTTCGAAAGCGAGGCATTGATCGAGCCGAGCAGGAAGCCGTCATCGTCCGGCTCATGTCCGTAGGCGGTCGGGGCCGTGAAATCGTAACCATGCGTGCCGATCAGGCTGCCGCCGAGCGAATAATCGACGCCGCTTGCGCTCTGACCACGCACATTGCCGGACAATGTGCCGCCCCACGGATGGCTCACACCGGCCGTAACCGAGCCACAACTGTCGCGGCCTTCGGCGCATGGGCCGCCCTGTCTGGTGATGATGTTGACGACGCCACCCATGGCGTCGGAACCATATTGCGCCGAATGCGCGCCCTTGGCGACCTCGATACGTTCGATCGAATCCAGCGGAATGTTGCCGAGCGAGGCCGTGCCGGTGGTGGCCGAGCCTGCCCTCACGCCATTGACCAGCACCAGCGTCTGGCTGGCCGACATGCCGCGCAAATAGAGGTTGGATGCCGAACCTTGGCCACCATAAGAGACGATGGAAACGCCGGTGTAGGATTTGAGCAGGGAGGGCAAGTCGGGCGCCGCAGAGCGCTCGATGCTCTGGCGGTCGATCACTGTGACGGACGAGGTCGAGCGCTCGAGCGTCGTTTCGCGCCGGAGCGGCGTGGTGATGACGATCCGCTCGAGCATCGTGGCGTTGCCGGCAGGGTCCTGGGCGCCTGCATGGCTTGTGGAAACCAGTGCTACGGCACCGGTCAAAAAGACAGTCTTCTTCAATTCCGCCCCCAAAAGGATCGACGGCGCAACGGCGCCGCAAGGTTCATTTCGAACCGCAGGTGGACGGGGCGAAGGCAGATTTGCAGGCAGTCGCATTTCACCTTCCGGCCGTTCCGGCATGCGGCAACACTTCACGTGTCACCGCCACGGACGACCGCGCCTGACCACCCCTCGTGGTCAAGCATGGGTGACTGGAACAGGCAGGTCTCCTGACTTCCGTGTCATCACCCTTTTCCGCCTTCCCGGTCGCATGCAGCGATCAGTGGCGTCTTGGAAGAAGGCTCAACGGTTACAGTTGCGGGGGCAGTCGCGGCTCTGACCGATTGTTCGGCCGCACCGTGTTCCCTTTTCATCCGCCTTGCGGCGGAACCAGTTCCAGATTCGAAGCTAGCCACGGCAGTGCCGAGCGTCAACTGGTCTGGTTGGCGGGCAAGGAAGAAGGAGGCCCAAGTGCAGGTTGCGGGTCAGCCGTAATGGAACCGTGGTTTCGGCCCGGTGCCGGTGAATTGCACGCCGACGCGGTCGTTGCGGCGCCAGCGCACGAGCGCTTCATAGGCGACGCCGTCAACAGGCACATAGAGGCTGAATCGTTCCGGAATGATGGCGTCGGCAGCCACCTTGAGTTCCGCGCCGTTCGTATGCTGGTTGCGCACCACGCAGGGGATTTCCGAATTGTGGATGCTGGTGATGATGGTGGCCCCCTTCAGTACCCGTTGCCGGTGCTCACGTTCGCGATGGTTCGCTTCCTGCTCGGACATGACGGTGGGGACTCACGCTGCAGTCCTGCTTATTTTAGAAGTGGCGCGGGGAACATCAATGCCACCGCGGGCTGTGCAGGCGATTTGCCGCAAGTGATGGCTAACTGTCCGTCAAGATCGGTGCGATCCGCCATCGCGGCCGGGAGTTCATGAGCGTCGACGCATTTGCCGGAGCCGCAAAGGCGTATGACTGTGAGAGGTTGCGAAACCCAGAGATGCGTTGCTCCGTGACATTGTTGCAATGTGGCAAACGGAGGGTGACCGGCAAAGCGAGGTCGCAGATATGCTTGTTTCATGTCCTGCTTATCGGTGTTCTCCTGTCGGCCTGTCAGAACACCTCCGATCGCGAGCGGAGCCGGTGATACGGTTTCGATGGCGGCACGCCCGACGGCGAGAGATATGAGGACGGATTGCGTCAGCGGAACCGGGAATCGTGGACGGAGAGATCGCTTCTTGTGTACCTCCTGCAAAGCAGCTTAGATCGCTCCATGTTCGGAGGGCCGCAGATGGTTGGCATTCTCGATTGCCGATTGTACCTTCCGGTGCTGCTCCTGACCGCAGGCGTGGCGCTAAGCGCCCCTGCCTTTGCCAAGACCAAGGTGCTGACGAACGCCAGCATCCACACGGTCAACCCCAGGGTGCCGACCGCCGAGGCCATGGCCATTGACGACAATGGCACGATCATAGCCGTTGGCGCAGCGGAGGATGTCCTGGCAGCTGCCGGCAAGGAAGCCGAAGTCGTCGATCTCGGCGGCAGGATGGTGCTTCCGGGCTTCCAGGATGCGCACGTCCATCTCGTCGAGGCCGGTGTCAACGAGATCCTGTGCGAATTCGGTCCCTTCGACGAGCTCGACGACACGCTTGCAACCGTCGAAGCCTGTGTGAAAAGCAGCAAGACCGACTGGGTGCTGGGATCCGGCGTCAGCATGACCAACCTGCTCGACCAGAGCGACAATCCAATCGCGCTGCTCGATGAAATTTCGCCCGACCGCCCTGTCTTGATCCTCGACGATATCGGCCATGGAGCATGGGCTAACTCGGCCGCCATGCATGCTGCCGGCTATGATGCAATCGAGGGCAATCCGCCCGGAGGCATCATCCTGCGCAACAGGAAAACGGGCAAGCCGAACGGCGTGGTGTTGGAGAATGCGCAGCAGAAGCTGCGCAATCTGGCATTCCCGGATACACCTGAGAATGTCGAGTTTGCCTATGAAAGCATGCTGCCGACACTGAAGACGATGGCCCAGAACGGCATCACCACCGTGAGCGATGCGGGAGGCTTCTGGCCGCAGGGGCATGTCAAGGTCTGGCAGAAAGCGCTGGCAAACAACACGCTGACGGTCAGGGCTTCCAATGCGCTCTACGTCTATCGCGACATGCCTTTCGACGAGCAGGTCGCGGCGCTGACAAGGCAGTTCTCCAACGACCCTGGCAGCCTGTTGCGTTTCAACCAGGTCAAGATCTATGTCGACGGCATCCTGGAGCAGCGCACCGGCGCGGTTCTGGAGCCCTACAGGCAGGGCGCGGGCATCGATCACGGTTTCGACCGTGGCTTCCTCTATTTCGACATCGACACTTTGAACCGCTATTCAAAGGTTCTGTCCGAGAAGGGATTTCAACTGCACTATCACGTCACGGGGGATCGTGGTGCGCGGCTTGCCCTCGATGCGATCGCACAATCCGATGCAGCGCCCGGGCCGCATCGTTTGACGCACCTCTATCTGGTCGAAAAGGCCGATCTGCCTCGCTTCAAGCAGTTGGGCGTGGTCGCCGATTTTCAGCTCGCCCCGAGTTCCGTCGATCCGGACTACGTGCAGTTCATCCGCCAGTTCATCGGCGACAGGGCCGACACCATGATGCCCGCCGGCACACTGCAGGCCATGGGAGCCGATGTCGTGATGAGCAGCGATTTCGATGCCGACGAGCTGTCGCCTCTGGTCAAGATCCAGACCGCTGTCACCCGGCAGAAAGACGGCGCACCCGACGTCGCCACCGCGATCGCCTGGATGACCATCAACCCGGCTCGCCTGCTGCATCAGGACAAGACGACGGGCTCGATCGAGGTCGGCAAGATCGCGGACCTTGCCATAATCGACCGCGATATCCTCAAGGTTCCGGTGAAGGCCATCGGCAATGCAAAGGTGGTTGCCACGGTCCTTCAAGGCAGGCCTGTCTACGATCCCGACAAATTGCTCGGCGACTGACCAGGGCTCGCCTTGCTGGAATGCTGGCTAACCCCGCCTCTGCGGTGCGCTGGCCAATACCTGACTGGGACCCGGTGCATAGAAGGACTTCTGGTGCGCCTACGCATTAACGACCTTCATTTTGTTGGCAATGCCTGGACACCGTTCCACAGCAGCCACAGCAACCCTGAAACGATCGACAGGATCACAGCTGCGCCGACTTTGCTCGAGATGCCGGCCAGGGCTTGACGGAAGTTCCGAAGAAATCGGAAATCCTCCCGTGCTTCAAATTGATGTTCGGGTTCGTCAATACGCAACCCGGCAGCAGAAAGCTCCTCGCGGATAGCTTCCTTGACAATGCGCTTCAGTTCGTCGGGATCGATGGACACATGTCTCGTCATGGCTTCCACCCGCACCATTTTTCACCAAGGGCATTGTGTTTGTTGATTTCGTTCAGCCCGGCGCGAGGCGTTTCAGCCCCGGCGTCCCGGCGTGGCGAATTGTGTTCACACCAGATCGAGCGAGGATCGGAAGGCAGCGGCCCGTCTCGCTTGGCGACACAACCCGCAGATGCCAGCGCAGCGGCCAGGATCAATGCCTTGACCATCGCATGGCCTCCTTCCGTGCCTCGTCCTCGGATAGACTGGAGACGTGCCGTTCGATGTCGGTGGCTTCGCGGTCCATCTTCAGGCGATCTTCAACAGCCGCCAATTTCTCTTTCGCCTGTCGTGCGCGTTCCGCCTCGACGCCGGACTGCCGGAATTTCCAGCCGACGAAGATCGCGGCGACGGCACCGACGATGTGGGGCCAGAAGCGGAACAAGAGCGCCAGCATGATCAGCGTTCCCAGCCGAATCTGCGAGCCAGGTAATAAGCACCTTCGGTTGCGACCCCGACAAGCGCGGTCGCTGCAACGGTCGCGGCCGTCACCACGTCGGGATCGTTCGACAGCTGATCCCCGACCTCGTAGCCAAGGATGGCGCCCACGCCGTAGCGCAGGATGATACGGACATACGGGCTCATGTCAGGCTCCTTTGACGGATTTGCCGAAGGCACTGGCAAGCAGCGTGCGGATCAGGCTCCAGAGGGTCCGCGGTGCCAGAGGCGAGGTCGTCGGCCGCAACGTGGGGGATTGCACGGTGGCGGGAGCTGTGTTTGGGGTCTTAAACGGACTTCCCATCGCGATCGTCGGCAAGCTGGCGTACCCCGCTTCCCGCAGAGCTGTTGCGAATGCCTTGGCATAGCCGGCAACCCGCTCGCCATTGACCTGAACGTCACCGTTGATAATCGATCGCGCCGCCACATAGTTGTAGTCTGTCGAGCTGCTCGATGATGAGACATCGAAATCAGCCAATTTCTTTCCGGTGAACATGCCGGTGCGCATGCCCTCAACAAGGACATGCGCAGAAACACCGGCATCGTTGGCGGCTTCCGGATCAGCAACAAGATCGACACCGACCAACTTTGATGCCTTCCGATAATTGTCTTCGCCTGTGATCTGTGCCAGCGCACGGCCGCGATAGCGCCAGCCGTCGCCCGAGGCTTCCGGACCATTTCCCAGTCGGCCCGCATAGACGCGGTTGGCAAGGCCTTGGGGGTTGCGTACGTACGGGATGGCGGCGGCAACGCTGGTGAACCGCTTCGGCCAGACTTCGCGGATACGGGCGGCGCTATTGTAGTTCAGGTTTTCATTGACGGGCTGCATCATGCCACCGGTCTCATGGTAGGCGGTGGCCAGGACATAGGCGTGATGCTTCAAAGGCAGGCCCGCGCGCTGACCGGCATCAACAATGACTTCCATGCCGGCGACCTGGCTCCGGGAGAGGGACGTGCCGAAAACACCAGACGTGCGAGCACGAACGCTCGCATAGAAACGCGATCGATCCATGGGGCGAGATCCTTTGTTTGGGGGCGCCGCTTCTTGATTGGACGGCGCTTAGCGATAGCGTCCGTTTGCTGGCGTCTTACCCGAACTCCGCACAGCTCAATTACCAGACACAGGAAGCAGGGGTAGTTGGGCCACTCATTCTTGTCGGCCTAAAGTGTCTGGCCGGCCTTGGAGCCGAAGAACGTGGTGCAGTTGGCACGTTCTTCGGCCGTCAACGCCCTGCCTATGACGATGCCGGCATAGAAATTTATAGTTGAGCTGGCCGCTTGGCTTGGAAGACTGATATCCGTGTTGATGACGATATAGCAAGGCACATTGATAGAGCCTGCCTCATATTGCGGTGGGCCTGCGGATGCACCTGCGACTTTGTTCACGTTGTTATCGAGATTGACATAGGTCATTTTCGCAGACTGGCTATCCACATGCATGTCGAAACGGCTGTCAGGCACGGTTTTAGGCGCTGTAGGTCCATCATCGGGAGCGGCATAAACAAAACTGATCTGCGTCGTGCCCCGATAGCAGGCAAATCTGTTGGTGTTCGAGTTTACTGCTCCCAGGATATAACCGCTGCCCAAGTCAGTGGGCTTGCAGGCAGCACCAATGTGTGTTCCAGCAATAGGAACGAAACCCGTTGCACTTGTTCGATATTGGCAATTAACTGGAACTGCGATCCACCGCCGCGCGCCGTCCGTTGCTAAAGTTCCCGGCCCACCGCTTGAGACCAAATGTCGACCTTTGCCGCTCTTATCCCGGATGTACCTTACTGGCTGGTCAGCAACAGTCACAGGGACAGAGCCACTGGTGTCCTGGAAGAGCGTTGATAAGTCTGAAGCATCGTACCAGGCGCCATCTGTCCCTCCTGTGAATAGCGAAGTTGGATCGAATGTCGACGCGGGGCCCGCAACCGTGCCTCACGACGTGGTGAGCCCGATGCCAGTTCCAAGCAAGATGGCCTTGAGCGGATGATCTCCAGCTTTTTTTATACTGTGACAAGCTCACATCGCGGCGAACGCTGCATCAACCTGCGGCACAGTTGTGATCTCACCGACTACAATCTTTTGAACAACAACCTGTTCGGCTTCGAACCACCTCCTGACATGCCGTAGGATCGCATTGCTTGCGGCCTGGATCGCTGTGGCGTTAAGTGCCCTCCAATTTCCGTCCGCGCACTTCCAGTTGATCGTAAATTGGGGGTCTTGGTCGGCTTGGTAACGAGCGGTGAAGGCCTTAACTTGTGAATCTCGGTCGGTTGCAAGCGGGATCGAAATATTTCCAAAAACAATTCCGGTGCCGCCCGTTTCAAGCCGCCATCGCACATCGGCGGCGTATCGAGTTAAATTCACTGGTTCCGGATTCCCGGTTCCGGGATCCACCACGATCGGGACGATGGCCCAATGATCGGTCTCCCACTTCGCGGCTTCATTAGGTGCAAGCAACGGGGGGGCGATATCGGTGGCGAAAGCAGGTATAAGGAATTCACCCTCTCGCATGGGGTTCGGGTGTGCATCAGCGACACCGGCGAGCAGCTTAGTGTTGATATCGAAATGGTACACTTTCATGACGGCCTCAATATTTAATGCAAGCGAGAAAGGGAATGCTGATGGGCTGTGTTTGCGTGCCGCCCGCATAACCCACCGTACCTGTGTGGTAGTGAGTGCCATCGTAGTCTGTGGGAGCCCATGCATTCAGGACTGTGGCAATGTTCGCCGCCGCATATGTGCCAGCGTCCTGCCATCCACGATATACTGGTTGCCGATGATTGTGGTTACCAGCAGAGTCAATCGTCACTGTATGATTGTGCGATCGGATAGAGTCCGAGTACTTGTAACCCAACAACCCCCCACTTGGATCAATACCAGATCCGTTATCCCACGCACGCAAGAACGAACCATTGATTAGCGGGACGCGAAATGTGTCTGCGCTATAGTTGGAGTATCGGCCGTAATATCCCGACTGCCACGTTGCCTCGCTGACTTCCATTCCATTGGCAGTGACCGTTGCCCAGAGATCCGGATAGTTGGCTTTCAGTACGCCCGCGCCGTTTGCGGGCAGCCAGCCGGAGGGAGCACTCGTGAGTGCGAAGAAAGCGATCATGCCTGGGGGGATGTTCCACAATTGCCGATATCGGCCACTTTGCTCGTTTTCGAAGTAAAAGCCGCGAAGGACTTGGTTGCCCGCTTCATTGATGCGACCAATGGCTAGTGAATCCTTGTTCAAGCCGTTTGGAACAGTGAACCACTCGATAGCACTGCCGCCAGCCACATTGCGGATGCCAATGCCTTTGGATATGCCGTAGGCATTCCACTTCCCTGGCGTGTCGGCAGCATCGCCTCCGAAAAGCAAATGGCCTCCTCCGCCAACGTCGGCGCCAATGGTATTCACGTAGTTTTTCGCTGTCCCTGAAGGATACCCCCATTCGATCGCACGGCGAGCAGAATATGTAACGAATTGGGCGGTAGTCGCGATGTTGGTCGGATCGATTGCAGCGCCGCCGGCAAGAAAACGCTGCGCTTTTACATCCTCGCTCTGATAGATAACCTTCTTCCATGTTGACCAAGCGTTGTTGTAGCGGCCTCGAATGTAGATCTCGGTCAATGGGGCGGCGTAAGGCCAGGCAATTTGAGTGATTTGCGAACTATTGTAGACCTTGTTATCAACGAAAAAGTAAGTTCCGGAGCCAGGGCCATGGGGCCCGTCGCCGCGGTACAGGTCCTTCTGCATTCCCGGCGTAGTTAGTAGATCAAAATCCTGATTGTCGACAACGTTCGCGGCTTCAGACAAAACTCCGACCGGCAGTCGTGCCTTGTCGAGTGTGCCCTTGGTCAAGTTTGTCGCGTCGTCCGCGCCGATGGCCGTGCGAAACAGAACATCGCTGGCTTTTCCTACAAGCAACTTGACGAAAGCCGAGAAACCCAAATTGGTCAGCGCCTCGCCGGGGGTCTGTGCACCTGTACCTCCCGCTGCTATCGGACGCGGATCGTTGGCGTCTTTCGCCAGGTCGTCCAACTGGCTGTTGTAGGGTGCAGACGCAATCGGCTCATTCGGAACACCGTAGACGCCGGGCAAAAGCTGGTAGACGCAGTTTACGCGC
>VFQQ010002515.1_pt1 | contig 20339 bp, 32 predicted proteins | sample 3512341 | NCBI WGS metagenome assembly VFQQ01 (sample SAMN10412373, study PRJNA504923) | tailings metagenome | isolation source: Relicate 2 Philex TSF1 revegetated site | place: Philippines: Tuba, Benguet | collected 2017-08-29 | reverse complement strand
GTTGACCGCAGTGTGTAACACACACACACACACCGGACAGGGCTGCACAGCACAAACTTTCAAAACAGGGCATGCAGAGGCGGGGCAATCTGCCGTTGATATCTAGCCATGACAGTCAAGCATGCCAGGGGATAACTGAGTTTCAGGCAGGACAACCTCATGCCTGGAGCCGCCAAGCACATTCAAGTACCTTTAAGCAGGCAGATGAGAGCGGCTGCTGCAGCCACAACTGCCGCCACAGCAGCTGCCAGCAGGCCCAGATCTGGCAGCAAGGCCGCCTGTTGCTGCTGCTGCTGCTGCTGCTGCCACGCACGCTGCTTCTGAGGCAGCTCCGTTGCGAAGTGTGCCGCACATTCGGCCAGCAGGCGATCGGTGATGGGGATGGGCAGCGACGGCAGGTGCCCCCGGCGCTGCGCTGCTCCCAAGTACAGGGCGAGGGTGCGCAGGTAATGCTGCTCGCCAGCTGGCATGCGGCGCACCAGCACTGCTGCCTCTGCCTCTGACCGCTGCAACACCGCAGGCAGGGCAGTGCCTAAGCGGGGGCATGCAAGGGGCACCTGCGTCCACTGCGCGGGCGTGAGGGGGCAGCGGGCCACCGCGGCAGCGATGAGCTGCCGTCCAAACGTGCCCCCCTGTAGTATGCCCAGCATACGGTAAAGATGCTGAGGGCCCCAGGGGCCCTGCTCTACTAGGTAGTGTGCAACCTCCATGCCAAGTGCACGTCGCCACCGAGTCAGAGCAGATATGAGCGGCAGGTCCAAGCAGACAGAAGGCTGCCGGCTGGTAACCGACTGCGTGCCAGCAGCAGCGCCCTGCTGCAAGCAAGGCAGAGGAGCGCACCGTCAGCACGGCTGATGCAGCTGACAGCCAGCACAGGGCGGTTGGAGCAAGCTGCTACCAACAGCCAGCGCAGGGCGGTTGGAGCGAGACGCAGCACTGCTCCACACGGAGCTTGCTCACCCACGTGTGCATCGCCTCACAGATCAGCCGCACTGCTTCTAGGCTGGCGCAAGAGGCTGCAGTATTAAGTACGTCCATGTAGGGGTATGGAGCTGAGGCATGGGGGTCTGCACCAGTCCGCAGCAGGGCCGCCACACACTCGGCGTGCCTTGCTGAGCGGTTGAGCGCGGCCAGGTGCAACGCATTTCGAGCGTCCCGCCCCCTGAGGGAGTGGTCTGCTCCCGCAGCAAGGAGCAGCTCCACGCATGCAGGGTGGCCAGCGCGGCAGGCCTCGCACAGTGCTGTATCGCCGCCAGGCTGGATCAGGGCATTGGGATCCACCCCTGCCCTCAGCAAAGCATCCAGCTGCGTGACGTTGCCACGCTTGGCTGCGGCATGCAGCCGCGCCACTTGCGGATCAGCCATGGTATCCAGCCTGCGTGGAGGAGCAGGGGCGGGAGCAGGGGCAGGCTAGGTGGACAGTAGTCTGAACGGGGCAGGCGGTCCGCTGAGCAGGACGGGAGTTGAGGCGCGCCCACTGGGCATGGCTGGCATGGGCATGGCATGGCATGCCTGGAGCGGGAGGCTGGTGACCACTCATGAGCGGCATGAGTGGCATGCAGGCACCCCACACACACCTGCCAGGCAGGCCTCAGCAGGAAGTGTGAGCAATGTGAGGCCGCGGCTTTGTGTGCAGGAGCTCACAGCAGTGCTGCATGCAGGGCGTGAGGTTGCTGGTTGACATTTACTGCGCAGAATGCGGCGTCCAAGGGAGAAGCGACGAGCGGCGGCAACCCAACAAGAGGCGGCGGCAGCCGCGAGGCCGCCAGCAGGCTGCAGCAAGGCTTGCCGCGCTGTGTGTGCTGGTGGATCGTCGCTCTGGCAGTCTCTGAAGTGTCGATCAAGCCTCACCTGCGTCCCTAGCAGCAGGTGGAGCCGCCTTCGCAGCGGGCAAGCGGCCAGCGATAGCCTAAGCGCGGCTGACAGGTCGAGCAGATCAAACTGAGATTCACCCGAGCCCCAGAGGTTGCGGAGCCACCGCATCTTGGCCCGCCGCCGCTGCGCCAGCCGGGCGGCAGCGCGGCCATGACGATGCAATTCAGACTCTACAGCCACCGTGCTTGGCTGTTCAGGCATTACAATCCAGTGCCAAGGCACATCACTTCCAGCTCAAATGGCTGGCGGGCCTGCTGCAGCTGCAGCGGCGCCATCTGCTTGCTCCGGAGATCCCTGCTCATGCACAGCGCCGCAGGATGGTGGCTGCCCTGCTGCACCTCTCATGCCGAGCTGCCGTCCTCCTTCTGCTGAGCTGCCATGCCGCAGGCTTGAGGCGGGCCATCGCTGCCGCACCGCCGAGGCGGCCTCCACCAGCCCATGCTGCACAAGGTGCCGCCGGACCAGCCTACAGTCCCTCATGCCGCGCTGCCAACCTCCTCCTGCTGAGCTGCCATCCTCATGCCGATGCGCCGTCCTCCTTCTGCTGGTACACGATGCGCCGCCCCGCCTTGGTGGGCAGAAGCTGCTGCAGCCGCGCAATCAGCTCGCCCTGCGCAGGGGGTGGAGGGGCGGGTGGGTGGGGGTTGGGGGGGCTGGGGAGGGCAGGAAGCTCACCTCGGGCGCGTGGCGCTCTGTGTTAACATCCAGGCTTCCATGTCAACCACCCTCAACCACCCTCTGCTTCCATGTTTCGACCGCATGAAACCAGTAGGCACTGGAAAGCAGGGCAACCTACCTCGGCCACGGTCTCCTCCGTATTCGCGTCCAGGTCCTTGATCTTCACCACCCCCGCCTCCACCTCGCTCTCGCCAAACAGCACAAGGTAGGGAATGCCCTGCTTCAGCGCATAGCCCAGCTGCAGGGTGGGCAAAGCACCAGCAAAGCTTCGGTTTGTTAATGGCAAGAGCAGCAGCATGTGGACGAGGTAGGGGATGCCCTGCTTCAGCGCGTAGCTCAGCTTGCATCAAGCATCATTGGGGGACAGCACAGCATGGTTTGCTTTTGCATGAGATGCCAGCAGCAGCCGGCAATTGAGAGCATGGAAAGGCATGCCCTGCTTCAACGCCCAGCCAAGCTGCAGCACATTAGTCGTACCTGGTCAGGCATCTTGGGGTTTGCCTTGTAGCCAAACTCCGCCCGGATGCCCGCCGCCCACAGCTGCGCCGCCAGGCGCATGCGCCGCGGCTGCGTGTGAACAGAAGCAGGGTTGTGCGGGGTGGTCAGGTTCAGGAATTGGACATGCTCATATACCTGCACATGTCTGCTGTGTCATGCCATGCTGCTGCTACCTGGCACGAGCAACATGGCATGGCATGGCATGGCATGGGTTGCATGGCACGGCATGACGCAGCAAGACATCATGGCATGGCATGGCATGGCATGGCATGGCATAGCATGGCTTGCATGGCACAGCATGGCATGGCATGGCATGGCCTGGTTCCACGTCATACTGCGCCGCACCGTGCTATGCCATGGCAAGGCGCATGGCACGCGGTGTGTTCAAGGCCAGCCCACCGGACAAGCCAGCCCACCCCACAACCTGGCCAGCCCAACCCACCTGCATGCCGCCGCCGATGGAGGCAACCAGCACCTCGGTCTCCGTCTCGCGGATGGTGCCGCCCGCCTGCACAGAAGCAGAGCATTCACCTGTTGAGTCATACACGGTGCCAGGCAGACCAAAAGCTTTGAATGGCTGCCTCTTGCTTGGCGCGAAGCTGCGCCTTCATGATGGCGAACACATGCATGCCAGCAACCCAACCCAAACCACCGATGCAACAGCAAGCCGCAGCATTGCTCACCGTCTTGGCCTGTGTGCGCAGCGGCGCTTCCGCGACTAGAAACGCATAAGAACAATTGTGTGACTCGAAACACATGTCACATTTGCAGCTACACTCACCGCCTCGGCCTGCTCGCGCAGCTGCGCCTCCATGATGACGACAGCTACTGTCAACAGCTCACAACAGACTAGGGTTAGCAGCACCACTGCTTACCGCTTCCGCCTGCGCGCGCAGCTGCGCTTCCATGATGGCGAACACGCGCTCAATGCCGATGGACACGCCCACAGCCGGCACCTCCTTGCCGCTGAACATGCCCACCAGCTTGTCGTACCTGCGAGAGAATCATTCAGAGCAGGACATCAAGGGGTGAACAGGGGGGAGTATGGAAAAGGGACGCAGTGTCCAGGAGTGCCGCTGAGCATGCCCACCAGCTTGTCATACCTGCGGGGCAGCAGAAGGGTAGGGAAGGAATGCAGCGATCAACTGTCATCAGTTCGGCCGCGATTGGGCGGTGGGGCTGCGTCCAACATGCACTGGCTGACAAGCTGGAAATGAATTGCATGCAGCGCTTAGATGCGTGCGGCGGCGATGGACCCCACACGAGCATCAGACCAGTGCAACATTTGCTTGCCTGCCGCCTGCGGCGATGGAGCCCACATTGGCGCCCTGCAGCACCGCCTCATAGATGACACCGGTGTAGTAGTCCAGGCCGCGTGCAAGGCTGCGAAATGAGTGAGGATCGAACAGTGACATATCTCTGAAGCCTGCAGCATAGTGCGGCGCAACTTGCAGGTTTCTGCAGTCTCAGGACATGTTCATGGTGGCCAGGCACACCAACCAACTGCCACAGCCTGTTGACCATGTTCGGGGGTGGCTAGATATTCCATCTTTCTTCTCTGCCCACCTGAGGTCGAACACGATGGGCCCCAGCGCGCCCATGGCCTCAAGAGCTGCCACCCGAACTCAGATACGTCAAGGATTGAACAACCAAACTATTGCCCAGCTGGGATAAAAACACATCCGCCCACCTGAGGTCGAACACAATGGGCCCCAGCGCGCCCATGGCCTCCAAGAAACCAAACTGACTATCAGTCACTTCAGGGTCTTAACCAGCCAACAAAACCTCCTCCTCCCCACCTGAGGTCGAACACGATGGGCCCCAGCGCGCCCATGGCCTCCAGGAAACCGAACAGCGCGCGCAGCTCCTCCAGGGCTGCCGCCGACTCAGCGTGCTGCGCCAGCGGGTGGCCTGCTTACGTAGTGGTTGGGTAAAAGCATGCAGTGGTTAGGGCCAGAGGATGCTGGGCAGGGGAAATCAGGCAGCCGTTGCCCTAGGAGCGCAGGGCGACCTGACGTCGACAGACATTCGCCAAGGTCGCCCACCCTTATACAACTGCCCCAGCACTGGGTTGAACCCAGCATGGCACCAAACATGGCCACTCACTGGCTTCGCTCAGCTTGGCCAGCAGCTCCATGGGGCGGCCGCGCAGCACGACAAACTGGCCAATTCGATCCGCCACGGGGCCGGGGAGGCCCTTCTCGTCGACCATCTCTGCAGGTTGGAGCAAAGGGGGGAACAAAATGCAGCAGGGCAGTCGGTAAAGAGCAACAAGGCAGTCACGTGGCCGGGGAGGCCGTTCTCGTCCACCATCTCTGCAGGGCAGGAGGGCCAGCTTGTCGGTTGCGAGGCATATGTTGGCAATGCATCGAGCAACCAGCCAAACCAGAGAACATTTGATAGCTATTGCAGTATCCCTCACCTGCCTGCACCACCCCCCAGGGCTCCTCGTCCAGCTCGTCAAGTGGGGGAGCACAGAGCTCAAGGAGCCAGCCAGAGCACAGCACGCAATGCGCACACGCTTGGACCAAAAAGGCATGTGTGCAATAGTTTGCAAAGCCTCTCACCTGCCCGCACCGCCTCCCAGGGCTCCTTATCGAGCTTGTCAATTGTAGAGCAGCTTTTGCACTGCTGATGCACCACCAGAACAGACCGCAGCCAGCCAGATGCCCTGTATAAACCCTCACCTGCGCGAACTGCCTCCCAGGGCTCCTTATCCAGCTTGTCGATGGCGGAGCAGATTGGGCGGAACTTCTGGGGCGGCACCCCCGCAATGTCCAGCATCGCGTCGAGCAGCTGCCGGTGGTTCAGCTTGACCTGTTGGTGTTGTGGCGTGGAGCAGAAAATTGTAGCGTGCCAAGCGGACCATGCCATGGTGGCAAAGCTAGCGGCAAGGCTTGCCCCGCATTGGTTAGAATGGCTCCAATCGCCCCCAACCTTTATGCTTCACCCCAATTCCAATTTGTCATTGAATTACCTCGTAGGCGCCCAGCTGCAGGTCGTCCAGAATCTCAACCAGCACCTGGAGCCAGGAAGAAAGCGCAAGGCAGATAAGAAGGGTAAGGCAGGGCAGACCAAAAGTGCAAAGCTAACTCGACAGCACCGGGCCACTGGCTTGCGCCTGCTGCAGCAAGGGCGCCCATGCAAGCATCACGCAGCAAATGCAACATGCCAAAACATGCCCGCACAAAAACCCACCTTCAGCACTTCAGCATCGGGCACCATGGTTGGGTAGCTGCCCGCAATGTCTGCAGCAGTTGGAAGTGGATATCGCACTCAGATTTGGTACGCCTTGGCAGAGCAGCGCGTGACTGCTGCTCGCAGCACGCTGCCTCGTTAACACGCTCCCAAAAACCAAAGCAAATTATGAAAGAACGCTCACCAAAGTCGCACTGGAAGAACTCGCGGAAGCGGCCGCGCGACATCTGCGGCTGGTCGCGGCGGTAGACCTGCATGAAGGGAGAATGCAAAGGAACCGAGCCATGAATGAGCTGGTGCAAGGACAGCACGGGAAAACAGGCAACGCTCAATTGAGCATGCCACACTCCCCCAGCATGCACACAGATAGGAACTTGATGCACACAGTCGAAACCATGCTTGCCTTGGCGATGTGGTACCGCTTGATGTTGCCCACGCCGTGCAGCGCCACAAAGCGCGCAAAGGGCACGGTCAGGTCGTAGCGCAGGCTCAGGATCTCGCCGCCCTGCAAACAGAGGAGTGGCAGGCTCCGTGAGCATTCAACAGGCCGACGAGTATATGCACCACAAGCCTTACCTCGTGGTTTCCAACAGCGTGCCCGCCTGGTTTGGCTCGATGCAGGCCGGCATAGACCAACAAGTTGCTGACACCCATCCTGCCCATTGCACAGCGTACCCACCTGGTCTGCCAGGTCGTAGATGAGCCTTGCTGGTTGTCAAAAACAAACCAGTGTGCATTTCAAATCAGCCAACCAAGCCCCACCTGGTCCGCCAGGTCGTAGATGAGCTTGCTGTCCTCGCCGTACTTGCCCATCAGCGTCTCCCTGCACGGAGATAGGAGCAAGGCATGAGGTGATTAGCGGAAAAGCAAGCAATCGAGCAGAGGTGCTGCGTGACTCAGCTGCAGCACGCTGTGTGGGTTTGCACGACTGAAAGCAGCAGGCGCTTGCAAGCAGCAGGTGCCTGGCAGTGTACGAACCTGAGCTCAAACACCGGCGTGTCAATGGACACGGCACCGTGGCGCTTGAACACACGGGTGATCTGCAGAGGAGCAGGCCAGGAGCAGGATTATGGGCTGTGGGCCAGCAGTGTACAACAGAGGTGACCGCGGAGCCTGTACCACATTTCGCTGGATGTCATGCGGTGAGGCATGAGCCAATTCGGCAAGGTAACCTGCCTGGTGCAAGCTGCCGCACAGCTACACACAGTAACAACAACCACAGCAGCTTACCTTGTCAAAGGCCACCTCCCGAATCGCCATCTGGTCCGGCAGCATGTCCCGCGCTCCCTTTGCGATCTTGGGTTTGCGGCGAGCCTGCGAGGAAGATTCCTTGGTTGTGTTAGGAGTGAGCTCCCTGCAGGGGCCGCTAGCAGGCCGGCAGTGCTGATGTCGCCACGGCTGTGCAACAACCCAGGCAGAGCAGATCTTACGCTGGCACGAGGTCTGCACCCCAGCCCACCTGGTTGGTCTCAATCACGCCCCGCAGGGCCGCCAGGTGCAGCTGCCACTGCCTCGTTTTATTAGCTACTCTAACAGCACAATTTAGCAAGGTTTCCCATACCTGGTTGGCCTCGATCACGCCCCTCAGAGCCGCCAGGTGCAGCTGCCACTGGTGTCCCAGCGGGTCCAGCGCAGCGGCCACAGCGGGCAGAGCGGCCGCCAGGTCAGCGGCGCCGCCCAGGGAGAGGCGCTGCGTGGCAGGGGCAGGGGGCAGGGGAAAGCTGTCTGTGGCATTGCATTGCTGATGCAAAATGAGGCGATGCGCGCCTGCACTGCATGCAGTGTAAGCCCAGCCACGTTTGATTTCAACCCACCAGCCCACACCTGCAGGCTGTGCTCCAGCACACCCTCCTCCGCAGCCGCGCAGCGCAACACACCACCCAAGCTGACCAGCCAGCCGCCAGAATGCAGCTACCCACCCAGCCCTAACCTGCAAGCGGTGCTCCAGCACGTCCTCCTCAGCGGTTGCCCCGCTGCCGCCGGCCGCCACGTTCTCGACATATTCACGCAGCAGCTCAGTGCCCTTGCCCAGCTGCATGCCCGCGGGCGCGCCCTTGTCCTTTTTCTTTTCCTTCTTCTTGCCGCCCTCAGCAGGCGCAGCAGGTGCAGCAGCGGGCGCAGCAGGCACAGCGGGCTCGCCCTCCTGCGCCCGCAGGCTGGCTGCCGCTGCAAGCGCCTCCACAGCCACCGCCTGCTGCAGCGCCTTGTGGGCGGCATAAGCCGCCTGGGCGGCAGCCAGAGAGGGAACAGCCTCCTCCTCTCCGGCCAGCGCCAGCTTGCCTGCCACCTCAGCAGCCTGCCGCTTGCCAGCCTCCACAACCGCCGTAGCACCCGCCGCCAGCTGCTGCAGCGATGCGGCGGCAGCAGCTGCGCCGGCCGCATCGCCGCCTGCGGCCGCCACGGTTGGCAGCCGCTCCGCGATTGCAGCGCTGCGCTTGAGGCTGAGGCCCGCTGCCTTGAGCGTGGCAGTGGCCAGCAGCAGCAGGGCGGAGGCCAGAGAGGGCGAGCCGGCCTGCTGCGGGGCAAAGTCCTTGGCTGGCGGCAAGGCAGCCACTGCAAGCTCGGCCTTTGCCGGGCCGGCCGCCGCATTCAGCGCTTCCAGCAGTGCGCCGTGCACCTGCGGCAGCGGTGGAATAGGGAGCACGCTCATGAGCAAAGCCGCCAAGCTGTGATTACAGGCACGCACGAGCAAAGCTGCCCAGCTGTGACCACAGGCGAGCAGAGCCGGCAGTTCTGAACACTTTTCACCAGCGACAGGGCAGTGAGCCCCGACACTATGAGCACGACAGCTGGCGTGCGCAGTTAGACAGCAACAGGAGGTGACCAGATGAATGCCCAGATGGCCCCAGCCCCAGGGCCCAGGCTGGACATCCAGCTGTGCTGCCTCCCTGAAACTCAGGTTGTTTCGCACCTGGGCTGCATTGCTGATGGCCGGCAGGGAGCCCACGCCCGCCTTCTTGGCGTTGACCTGTGCAGGTGGGTTTCCAACACACAACATGATACTTGGATGAGGTGAGGAACAGAATCAACCAAGTCAGCCGCCGCCCGCCTTCTTGGCGTTGACCTGCAAAACATGTTTTCAGGAGCAACCCAGTGAAACATTCGAGAAACAAACCATACCAGAAACACAGCCAACGGTCCCACTTGGCGTTGACCTGTCAGGAGGGAGATGGATCAGAAGCAAATGAGTGGACATGGAGCGCCCACATCTCCTGCCTCTGCCCCGCCTGCCAACAACAACAGAGCCATCCAGCAGGCCCCCAGCCTCAGCACCAGCCGACCAGCCGGAAGAGCAGCAGACTGCCCAAAAACACGGCAGGCAGGCGCACCTGGCGCGAGCCGTCCAGCAGCCCCCGAATTTCATCGGCCGCCTCGATGGCCCCCTTGTGCGGGCAGGCCTCCACTGCCTCGGCGTCCAGAGCCTTGACCTGTGAAGTGCAAAATAGAAAGGGAAGCAGGTAAGGCATGCTGTTGAAGTACAATGAAACAGCTGTCGTGAGGGCAGGCCTCCACTGCCTCTGCGCCCAGCGGCTTGACCTGGAGGGCAAGCAAACCGCAAGCAAAGAGGGGCAGTTGGCTTCAAGAAAGTGTCATGAAACAAGCAGCTGTCATGTGGGCAGGCCTCCACTGCCTCTGCGTCCAGCTCCTTGACCTAAGGCAGCGGTTGAAGCACAAAACCAACAACAATACCACGTGCCTGTTTGATGTAGCCAGCCTGTCATGAATCCCAGCAAACAACCGTCCAGCAGCAGCCACAAACTCACATCCGCCTGCAGGGCCTCTGCCGCCAGCGCCGCCACCGCGTTGGCGCTTTCCAGCAGCAGCTTTCCAGCCTGCACGCACAGGGCAGCTGTGCCTGCCGCTGCACCCTGGCCGTCGGTCAGCACGGCACGCTCTGCTGTGCTGAGCCCAGGCGCCTCCACTCCAGCAGCTGCCAGCGCCTCTGCTGCGCTGAGCTGGCTGCCGTCGGCCGCCTCTGCAGCACCCACACCCTGCAGGAGGGCAGCAAGCGCCGCCAGCGCAGCGGCATCACTGTCCGCGGCCGGCAGGCGCGGTGCACCACCGGCGTTGAGCAGCGCTGCCATGGCCTCTGCCACAGCCGGCCGCACGCCGCTGCGGCCGTTGACCAGGGCCAGCAGCTTGAAGAAGAGCGCGGCACGCGCCTGCGGCCGCTCCAGCGCTGCGCCGCTGCCGCAGGTGGGTGCTGCCGCCGGAGGCTCCTCCGCTTGGAAGGCCTTGGGTGCTGGGCTTTCCTTCTTCAGCCGCCCCAGCGCCGCGCTGTCCAGCGCCACCTGGGCTCCATTTGCCACAGCCACCACTTGATCCAACGTCATCGTGGCGCCGGCGCCGCCGCAAATCACCGCATGCTGCTGCACCATGGCGGCAGCGGGTGTGCGGGTGCTGCTGCTGGCTGACGCTGTGACGAGGGCAGGTGCCGCTGGGGGCCTGCAGAGCAGCTCGTGCAAGGGGGTGGGAAGCAAATGAGTTGGTTGCCATGCGGCAAGCGTGATGGGCGAGCGCACGAGGGCCAAGCTTGGCAGCGGCTCAGTGCAGCGGCGGCAGGAGCGGCGGCGGCGCTGGGGCATCGAGAGGGCGGGACCCATCCAACGCGTGCATCGAGCTACCCCAACCATCAGGACATGGGGCAGCAGCTCAGCAAGCCCACAGCGGCAACGCTGGGCCATGCGCCCAGCCCAGGCGGCGGCTGCGAGGCAAAGCACAGCTGCGCGCGGCAATGGGCACTCCCAGCAATGCAAGCGATCCAGGGAAGGGCAGCGGCGCGCACCCTGCTGCTTCGCCAAAGGTTGGGTGAGGCCTGCGCACGGCCTGGGCGCTAGAGCAGGCGCAGAACGCGAGAGGCAATGTGCGCCAGTCAATCTACCTCGCGATCGAGCGGCGCCGGCATGAGCGCCCGGCGGCAGGTGGCGGCAGCGGTGGCCAGCCCCGTGAATGGCGTCCAATGCCAGCTGAGCGACCCTGCAGCACCACACTGCTATCATGCATGCAGCACAACAGTACTATCAGACCCGAACCAGTGGCAGACATGCGTGCACCACTGCTGCCCGCCACTTCCAACAAAGTCGCAATCCACTCGGTGCCGTCTGTTTTGATCTGGACATGTAAGGCTTCACATCGTTCAAACTAACTCATCACAATGCCCGCACTGCCGTTCATGCCGCACCCTGCTGCCGCAGCAGGCCCCAGTGGCGGCATGCGGGGCGATGGCCCCGCCACGCCTCCCGGCTGCAGGCCTCGCCGCAGTAGCGCGCCACGCCGCAGCCTTTGCAGCGCTTGCCTTTGGCTGGAGCATCCAAGTTGGGGCAGCGTGGGTTGGCGCAGCTGGCCCGTGCTGCAAGTGCCTGCCCCCGCAGCAGAGCCAGCTCGGGCAAGAGGGCGGCCTCGGGTGCTGGAGCAGCTGCAGGTAGGCAGCGCTCGGCCGCCGCGGCCAGCAGCTCTGCTAGCTGCGGCATGGTGGCTGCGGCGGCTGGGCTGACTGCCGCCGGTGCTGCTGGCACCGCCGCTGCTTCACCTGCCGCTGCCGCTGCTGCTGCTTCACCTGCTGGCGATGCGCCGCCTGCTGTGGGCTGGGGCAGGGCGGCTGCCACCAGGCGAGCCAGCTCCAATAGGGTTTCAAACTGCATGCTAGCAGAGGGGCAAGCCACACATGCGTTGGACCAGGCCCAGCCTCTGCAACCGCAGCCAACCAACACGCGCTTGTCCGCTGTTGTTAAGGCATGTGGGCATTGATGCCGAATTTCCGGCGGTAGCGCAGGCGCAGACTCAAGCCCATGCACTTCCCACTCACCTCTTCAGGCTTGCGCAGCGGTACTGCGGCCAGGCTGCTCAGCGCGCGCAGCACAGAGGGGCTGCCAGCCAGCAGGGGCGCAGCCGCAGGGCACAGCTGTGCCGCCTGCAGCAGCCCAACAATGCAGCTGAAGTCGAAATCTTCCTCGTCCTCCTGCAGGCAAGAGGTGAGCGGCTGGAACAGTAGTGATTGCACAGCAGGCACACAGTCAACTAGATGGCAGGTGCAGTGGGCGTGGCAGCTAGCTAGGCATCAGCTGCTGCCAAGCGGAGAAGAAGCAGGCGGGCACAGCTGGCGTAGCAGCCACAGTGGCTTTGCAAGAGGGTGGCGTAAGAGCTTGCTGAAAGCAGAAGAGCTGAAGAAAGCAAGATGAAGAGATCTCCCTCACCAGGTCGGTGTCGAACAGCCCTTCGGCAGCCCTGAGAATGGCGGCAGCGCCTCTGCAGCCGGACACAAGCTGCGGCGCGCCGCCTGGCGCGTTGAGCAGCCCTGCTAGGCAGCGCAGTCCGGTGCCGCAGCAGGCCGAGCCCGTGGGCCACACCACTTCTGGCCGAGCAGCCAAAGCTTCTGTGTACAGGGCTGCGAGGCAGTCCAGCCGCCTGCACGGCAAGCGAACGGGCAGCAGGTAGACAGCTGGGCAGGGCCATGCGTGCAGGCATTTACAGTTTAGAAGCGCATGTAGCCTGAAAGCCCTGGACTGCAATACAAAACCAACCGCGAAGGCGCAATCGCAGGTGCAGCCTCGTACCTCTGCACATCCTCGCCGCCGCCAGCGCTGAGCAGCTGCACATGGGCTGCAAGCGCCGCTAGGCATGAAGCATGCAGCGCCTCAGTTGCTGCCGCCTTGAAAGCCGTCGTCCCGGCCAGTAGCCTGCCATCGGCTGCTGCGCCTGCGCTGCCACCGCCCGCCTCAGCTGCAGCATCGCTGCCGGCAGCTGCCCACTCATAGTTGCAGGCAAGGGATGCTGCCTCGAACGCCGTGCGTGCAATGGCGGGGGTGGCAAGGCGGGCGCGCTCCGCTGCCGACCCTTCCTGCAGGCTCTCGGCCAGCGACAGCAGCAGGCTTTGAGCCAGAAGCTGGGCAGCCTCCGCCAGGGCTTGCGCAGAGTTAGCCTCCAGAAGCTCTTCAACTTCCACCGCGCCAGCCTGCCAGCGCGTGCCAGCAGGCACCGCCGCCGCCGCCTCTGCGTCGCCGCCGCCGAGCAGCGGCAGCTGCGGCAGCAGCGGCGCGAGGCGCAGCGCTGCCGCGGCGCATGAGGCCGCAGCCGCGGCCTGCTCGGCCGCCGCCAGCTTCATACTGCTGGCTGCGATGCTGAGGTTGAACAGCGCTGCCGCCAGCCCCGCCATCACCTCCTGCCAGTCCAACACCCTCCATGCCCGGCTCGCCACTGCCGCCATGGCTGTGGTTGGCCTGCCTGCCGCCACGCTGTCGCCCGCGGCCGCCACATGTCCAAACAGCCGGTGCAAGGCCGCCAGCGTGGTGCCCAGGTGCGGCAGGCAATCAACCAGCGAAGCGGCAGCAGGGCTGGCGCCGTGGCTGGCTGTGCCGCTGCCGTCGGCGCCGTCGGCGCTTAATGCGTCCGCGGCATCTTCCCAAACTGTGGCCAACAATACCAGGCTGGCTTCCAGGCAGCAGGCCTGCCCCTCCGTGCTGGTCTGCAGGCTGTCTGCTGGCCGCTGCGTGTGCTGCGCCGGCGGCGCATGCTCCAGCGCCAGAATCAGGCGCTCAGTGGCCCGCACTGCCACCGGCAGCAGGGACACGTCGCCAGTCACGCTGTTGCGCAGCAGGCGCTGGCGCCCGGTGGCCAGCGCAGCGTGGCACGTGGCGTGGCACACGGGGATGGCAACCGTGGGGAAGCTGGGCTCGTTCACTGGCGGCTCGCAAGAGCTGCGGCAGGGGTGGCGGGCAATGCAGGGCGTCCTCATGATTTGGGCAGAGACTCAGAGAGAGGGAGAGGGATGGAGAAACACAGACCCAGAGGCTTGGTTGGGCTGAGCCAAACGACCACAGGCCGGCCTGGCGGCGCTGAGTGCTGAGCCGCCCACAAGCTGTGGTGCACAGCCGTTTGTGCGCCCGCACGCCCCGCGCGGCTCACCAGCCGGTGTGGAAGGCCCAGGACAGGACGTTGGTGCACAGGGTGAGGAAGCTGGACTGCTCCAAATGGTCGGCCTCCATAAGAGGAGCCACACCTGCCTCCTCCTCAAACAGGCTCAGCACCACCCCAAATAGCCGGTCGCTCACAATCTCCGGCCCTGCAGCAAGCAGGAGCGGTAGGTAGCGTGGCATGCATCAGAGCGTGTGCTGGACCAACCTCTTGGCGGCGGGCGGCCTAGGACCCGGGAGCCTGCCCACGCTCGTCTCCAGCAAAGGGGATTGTTGGGACGGCGGCTGACTTTAGCAGCTGTCCCCTGCAACACAGAAGCGGCACAAACGCCGCCGCGCTGCTCACCATGCTCAGCACGCAGCATGCCACGCCACGCCCTGCAACCCAACCGGCCCGCAGCCGCCCTCATCCTCTCACCTACGACAAACAGAAACGCCGCAATGGTGTCCAGCACGCTGCCGGGGCCGCACAGCCAATCCTTGAGCGCCTGGGGGCGCAGGCTGGTGGCCTGGGCGGCTGCCAGGGCACGCTCTGGCAGCTGCGGCTCCGGCTCTGTGAGTGCCGACACCAGCAGCGACACCGCCTGGATGTTTGTCTCCATCATTCGGCAGGGGTGCAGGTCCTCAGAGAGGTCCTGTACCGTCAGGTCGCCGCTGCGGAAGCTCTCTGCAAACATGCGCAGCATTTGGGGCTGCACCCGCAGCACCACTGGCGCAGCCGACAACAGGCGCAGCGCATCGGCGTCGTTGAGCACCAGCCGCCGGCTGTCCACGCAGCAAAGCAGCGTGAAGAGCACGCTGGCCGCGGCATCGGCTGCCCACAGCAGGTTTGGCGGGTCGTCGCCGGCTGCCCGGTGCTGCGTCAACAGGGTCAGCAGAGGATCCACAAGGCGCAGCAGGGCTCTGCAGTGGGGAGGAGAGGCCCAAAACACGCACTGTCATGTGAACGCAGACAGAAGCAGTTGGAGGGAGGGTGCAGCATTGGAGCCCCTGCGGCAGGCTGCTGCACTGCAGCCAAGCACTGGTGGCAGATTGCCGTGCAGCTGCCAGGCAGGCGGCTCTGCCTCAGCCCTCACCTGCACAGCTCAGCGCTGAAGGGGCCGGCAGGCTGCCGCTCCAGTGCACCCTCCAGAGCATCCAGTGCTGCAAAAGTGGCTGCCCGCGCCGAGACGGCGGAGCCCCGCTCGCCATCAAGTGCAACCAGGCGGCCCAGCTTCTGATGCAGGCGGCCCGCCAGCTGCACCGCGCTGGGCATGGCTGCCTGCACACCAAAAGGCTGCAAGGATAGCACGACAGGCGGCGCATTGAGTCGGCAGGCAGTGATCGGCGGCGAGCAGGAGCGGCGGCGGCGGGGGAGGGACGGTGCAAGTCGGCAGCCCCAACCGTGCTGCCAAGGGATCTGCAAGCGCAACTGCACCATCAGGAGACGCACCCGTGCGCTGTCGGCAGGCTTTGGTGCCGGACGATGTCCCGCCGACGCGCAGGTAGGGCCGAGCTTGTGACGCGCTATAAAATAATATTGCGGGAGCTCAGCGACGCATAGGCGCAATGCGCCAGCCATACAAGCAGCCATGCGCAGCAATCAAGCATTGAACCGGCGCCGCCACTGAGCTGCTGCCACCCAGCTGCACTCGTGTCGACCATCGTAGTTGACCAGGTGCAGTCGTAGTTGACCATCGTAGGCCACAATAATGATGCTCAACCATAGACCAGACCAAACAGCAGTCTGAAAATGAGGCACTGTGGAGCAGACCATTTCACAGAGGCAACACGACCGACTGCTACAGTAGCCAAATGCTGGTCGCCATGTGGTTGAATGCATGCAGACAAAGCAGGCAAGGGGTTCAGCAGGCACACAGAGACAGCACACGACGCACAAGCTCAGCGGGCAGGTCAGCGGTCAAGCGGCACTGAGTTCGGTGCAGCACCAGTGCAAAGGTCCGCAAGCGCTGCTTATCCGCCGGCGCCAGGCGTGCCACCAGGAGCGCCGCTTCAGCCTCCGAGCGCTGCAGCACAGCAGGCAGAGCGTGGCCCAGGCCTGGGCAGAGGGCCGGCACTTGCTGCCACTGTGCGGCAGTCAGCTGGCAGTGCATTGCCACAGCCGGGAGGAGGGGCAGGCATGAGTCGCCCCTGGCTGCCAGCAGCGGCAGCGACTCGGCCGGTGGTACAGCGGCCAACAAGGCGCGGGCTGTATCCAGGCGTGCTTGCAGGCCCGGCTGTGCATCCCCGCCTGCTGCCGCGGGTCCAATCCGCACCAGCGCGACTTGCAGTGCGGCAAGGGCACCGCCAGGCGCGGCCCGTGCAAGCACGCGTGCTGCCGCTGCATTGCCATGCAGCGCCGCAAGGAGCAGCGGGGTGTATTCACCACACGTGCCCATTGCTGTGCCTGGTGCGGCATCAAGCAGCAGCTGCACCATGGCTGCGCTGCAGGCGTACGTAGTGTCAGCCGCTGCATGGTGGATCGGCAGGCAGCCCCCGCTGCAGCGCACACGCGCAGCGTGCGGTGCAGCCTTTAAAATGAGGCGGACAATGTCCAGGCGCCGCATCGCCACTGCCGAATGCAGCGGACCTTGCTGGTTGGTTTGGCCCACCAGCATGCACGCTGCCTGCGGTGCCGCCGCCAGCAGGAGGCGCACGGTTGAGGTGAGCCCTCGCACGCATGCTGTGAAGAGTGGGGTGGCGCCATCCAAATTGCGCTCCAGAGCTGCTGCTGGTGCTGCGTCAAGCAGGGCTTCCAACTGCAGAGCAGGGGCGCAGAAGCTGTTGAAGAGCAGCGGCGGCTCAACCGATGGACCTTTTTAAACTAAATGCAACAACCAGGTCAACCAACTTGTGCTGCCTCACCGCTTGGTCATGGCAGAAAAGAGCAGCGGTGTAAACAGGCGTGGCGCCGTCGCGGTCCTTAGCAAACGCCGCCTCTGGAGCGGCCCTCAGAACGGCGTGCAACAGTGCCGCATTGCCGTCCAGAGCGGCCAGGTGGCAGATTGTGGAACCGCACCACTCCAGGTTTGCTGTGTGGGGCGCTGCTTGCACCAGCATGCCGATGATGTCAGGCGGCCCCAACACACACGCCAGCTGGATGGGCAGCTTGCCCTCTGCATCCGGTAGCAAGGCAGAGGCCCCGGCTGCCAGCAGCGCTGCAACCACGTGGCTGCGCCCCAGCATTGCTGCAACGTGCAGAGCGGTTTGGCCCTGCGGGGGAGGGATGGGGATCAGCTCATTCAGCCTCTACTGGGGCTTGCAGCAAACTCCATGGTTTGGCGGCGCATGCCATCAAGTCCAGCCCCCAATCAGCTTGCATGTTGCAGTTGAGCAGAGCAGGCCAGGCCAGGCCAGGCCAGGCCAGTCACCTCAAAGTCGGCGGCGTTGGGGTTGGCTCCGGCGGCCAGCTGGCGAGCCACCTCAGCCAAGTCGTCTTGCCAGACAGCTTCAAACAACTCCCTGTCCTGAGTATTGGACTCCATGTCGAGCCTCCTGCACGAGGTTGCAGACCCATGGCGGTGCGGGATAGCGAGCACAGGTGAGATGATCGGGGCGAGATGCCGGGCGGCGGCGGCGACACGCTTGGACGCGAGCGGGCGGAGGCACTGCCTGCGCGTCTTATGTGGCTTGTACCGCAATCCATAGCTGCGCATGCACCTCCAGATCCTCTCCGCAAGCCTCCCTGGCCCTTGGATCGTGGAGACAGTGCCCAGCTTGCCTGAGCTTCCCCGTCGAGCCAGCCCTCCGCAGTTGCGCAGGTCGCGCCCAGATCAGTCGGCTGAATGCTGTGGGCAAGAAAGTGAAGCTGTGCAGCGCCCCTTTTGGAGTGAGGGCTTTGGAGTGGGTCTTGCGGGGCGCTGGGCCTCCTGAACGGGGCTGGGTGGTGCGAGAGGCGGTTGATTACGCATCCAGGTCGGCTGCGATGCATAGCTCTTGACAGGCGTCATTGCCGCCGCCGCCGGCGTTCTGACCGGCGCTCCGCTTGCGCTGCGCCGTTGTGCCGCCCCTCCACATCGCCACAGGTGGGTACCATATTGCATGAGCACAGAGGCCTGGTGGTGCCCCGGGGGCAGGCCTGAGCTGCAGCAGCCCCGGGGCACCCGGCCCCTGATGTCTCTAGGCGGGCAGGGCTGCCTGTGGGCGGGATGCAACCCATCCGGCAGCAACTGCACGTCCCTTGCACAGGCAGACGGCGGGTTGTACAGGCACCGCAGGTGCATGTCCCACTTTGCCTGTCCCACCTGCACGCCTGCAAGGTCTGTCGATGGACGACTTCCGTAGGGCTTCAGGAGTATGCGGGCCACAAGCTCAGCGGCGCAGCCATCGATGCCATGCTCACGAAGGCCACCCAGGGCCAGTTCCTGGGTCGGCCGGTGGGGCTGAGCGCGCAGCTGCGCGCCCAGATGCCCGATGGCGCTGCCGACATGGCGCCGGCCGCGGCGGTGCTGCATCTGCGTCACCTGTACAACGCGCCGTCGGTCAGTGCGGGCCGGGGTGGGGCTGCAAAGGCTGCTGGTGTGGCAGCTGTCGTGGTCGTGTGGCAGCCGTCTTGCTGCCTGGGCAGCTGGCCGCAGAATGGCTTGCCATGTGCGCCCAGCCAGCATCTCTAAATTGTCGCTGCCTGCCCCACCTGCACCCCTGCAGGGCCAGGCTATCGAAGTGTCGGTCCACGCGGTGGCCATGGCAGCTGCGCTGGCCACGCTCAAGCACGGCGGCGGCCTGCAGCCCGTGCCGTCCGCGCGGCAGGCTGTGCTGGTCAGGCAGGCATTTGTGCAGGCAGTTTGGCCGGCACTGGTGGAGTTTGACCGGGAGAAGCGCATCCCCGGCATGCCTGCTTCTGCACAGGCGGCGTGGCAGCTGGCACGCAGCTACACCGCTGGTGGCCACATTGCGTGGCGCAGCGGTGGGTGGGGCCGGCCTGGGTGTGGGTTGCCCAAGCATACTTGAGTGGTGCTGAGGCGTATAACTGTGCGGGTGGCAGATCCATGCTGGTTCTTTTTTGCATTGTTTTGTTTGACGTTTTGAGTGGGGCTGAGGGGTGCTGTGATGGCAAGTGCCTCGCAGACAATGACTATCTGCACTCTGCCCTTTGCACCCTGCAGCCGGCACAGGAGCGGTGGCCTTGGCCAATGCGCACAAGGCGGGCGAGGACCAGGTGGGGCAGCAACAGTGCGGGGCGCATGGCCCTGGTATGCCTGCAGCGCCCACCTTGCATCCCTCAGCACATCTCCTGCACTCACCTGTACAGCTCCCTTGCCACTCCAGGCCACGGCCACGCGGCTGCAGATGCAGTGGACCAACGGCCACCCAGAGGTCACCAAGGCCGACGTGCTGGCTGCCCTGCGCGTCGCCCTCCGCTCCGCAATAGGTGCCGCCCGCCGCCTGGTGGTTGCCTCTGCTGCTGCCTGCCTCGCCTGGGTGCCACCCCTGCTGCTTGCCTCGCCTGCTGGTGGCCTTGTTGCCAGATGATCCCCAGCCCGCTGCGCCCTCTCAAGTAACCCACCAGTCCTGCCGCTCCATCACCGCAGCGGCCCGCATGGACGCCAAGTCCATCAGGGATGATATCGACCGCATCAACGCCATGGAGGCGGGTGCGTGCTTGCAGTCAGGCGGTGGGCGCCGAGAGGCACACATGTGTAAATTGATAGAACCATCTCTCCCTCCAACAGCCCTCTGCACATGTTTGCCGGTGCTTGCCTTACCTACTGCCTATTAAACCGTTCACTGCCTACAGATGAGAACGGCGCTTGCGTGCAGGCGCAGCAGCCGTCGGCGCAACAGTCGGTGCTGCAGCAGCAGCTGCTGGCAGGCCTGCAGGACGGTGGTGCTGGCAGATGAGGCGCCGCAGGACACAGATGATGAGGACCAGCCGCAGCCCACTCCACCTCCCCCGCTGTCCTCCACTCCTTCAGTTTGCCAATCACCTCCCCGCTCCACCTCCCCCGCTGTCCTCCACTCCTTCAGTTTGCCAATCACTTCCCCCACTCCACCTCCCCCGCTGTCCTCCACTCCTTCAGTTTGCCAATCACTTCCCCCACTCCACCTCCCCCGCTGTCCTCCACTCCTTCAGTTTGCCAATCACTTCCCCCACTCCACCTCCCCCGCTGTCCTCCACTCCTTCAGTTTGCCAATCACTTCCCCCACTCCACCTCCCCCGCTGTCCTCCACTCCTTCAGTTTGCCAATCACCTCCCCGCTC
>VFQQ010002514.1_pt1 | contig 20342 bp, 31 predicted proteins | sample 3512341 | NCBI WGS metagenome assembly VFQQ01 (sample SAMN10412373, study PRJNA504923) | tailings metagenome | isolation source: Relicate 2 Philex TSF1 revegetated site | place: Philippines: Tuba, Benguet | collected 2017-08-29 | reverse complement strand
CTGCTGCTGGTGATGCTGCGCAGAGGGTTCCAGCGCTTGCCGCGGTGTAGCCAAGAGCTGCACGCTGCCGCAGCTGGCTCAGAAGCAGCGCTTGCCGCCGGAGAAGCAGACGGCGCAGAAGATGATGACGGCAATCAGGATGAGGATGAACACCACGATCAGCTTCATCTTCATGTTCTGCCACCACATGCGGCTGCGCAGCTGCCGCCCCGTCTTGTGGAACTTGTCCGCCTGCGGGATTTGGGGTGGGAGGGGGGGAGCGGAAGGGTTGAGCACGCAGGCCGTGCAGAAGTCTGACGCTCCGAGCAGCCACAGCGCAACACAGCTACTGCACATCCACCCGCCTTGCGCATTGTGCTGCTGCCTCTCCGCCCGCCAACAGTCGCCGACACCGGCACTGCCGCCCAGCGTCCACAAGAACCGCCCAACCAACAGCAGCGCACAGCAGCCTGCTCTGCACAATACAACGGTAGCCAAAACATCCCGCCCAATGGCAGCAGACAGCACAGCCATGCCTGCCCCACACAGCAGCAGCCACACACCTGGAACCGCAGGTTGTCGGTCTTGTCCACCAGCAGCTCGATCTTCTCACCCCGCTCCAGCACCTTCTCAATGTTGTCCACCTGAAAGGGGGAGGTGGGGGAGGGCAGCCGGCATAATGGAATTTAGAGGCACTGCCCCGTCTCCGACTCATGATCGCGCGGCAGCCCAAAGATTGCCAGGTGTGTCTTGCCGTCGGCAGCAGCACGCAGACCACACACAGCAGCATCGACCGCTGCGCCACCTCTATGCCCTGCACAGCTGCTCGAGCCCATGCATGCTGTAAGATCGACCACTTCCTATGCCCCCCAGCAGGCATCCACTGGTCAGCACCCACCATGATGTTCTTGACCTCATCCACCTGCAGAAAAGGGGGAGGCGCAAGTGCAAGCGGGCAGGTGAGTGTTGAGGCTGCACAGCAATCATACGCCAATATAGCACACCTTGCTATGCAGCGCACCGCCCACTGTGCTCATCACAGTGTACCTGCAGAACAGGCATTCTCATAATCTTGCAACCGCCATCTCACCCCCTCTCTGCCGCCACACCGCTGCACGCTCCCCTGCTGCACGCCTCCGCCACCCAATGCATCCCCACTCCCGCGCCGCACCTTCTTCTGCACCGAGGCCACCTTGGACAGCTCCTCGGGGTGCTGCTCGCAGTACTCCATCCAGTACTTGAGTCGCGGGCCGAACGACTTGTCCAGCGAGTGCGCCGCCGCCGCGGGGCCCTTCTCTGCCCACTTCTGCTGCCACTCCTCCCGCACCTTCTCCAGGAAGGCAAAGGGTATTTGCCGCCCAAACTGCTCGTCCGCTACCACCAGGAAGGCTGCAGAGGGTGGGGTGGGTGGGGCAGAGGCAGGAAGTGGTGAGAAGCGTGGAGGCGGAGGGGCAGCAGGCGCAGCGGCTGTGGGCAGTACGGGCAGCAGCAAGGCGGCCCAATCGCCTCAGCAGCAGTGCACAGACCACTTGCCACCAATCCACCACACCAACTCACTGTATCCATTTGATGTGAGGTAGTTGAAGGCTGCGACGGCAGGGGACCGACGCAGGGAGATTCAGCAGCCGACAGGGAGCTTGGGAGCGGCGGTTGCGGGAGCGGCAGCTGGCCGCCATGGCTAAGCAATGGACGCACAGCCGCTGCCATCGACCCCCAGCCCAGCTGCTCACTGTGGCCATCGCACGAGTATGTGAACTTGGAGTTGGCGCCCTGCCCTCCCTTCTCCAGAGCCTGCAAGGTGGCAGCGGCACGCGGTTGAGCGGCGGGTGGCGGCAGTGGCGGCGGCTGGAGGCTGCCCAGCGGCGGGGCTGGGGCGCCTGGCGTGCTGGCAATGGACTGATCACATCCCACAGGCGCAGGGCAGGCGATCAGGGCGGGGCGCGGCGCCCGCGTTGACGGAGAAGGGCGGCGCCCGCGTCGGCCGGGGCGCCGGCCCGGCGGCGCGCCCCACGCGCCTGCAGCGCCACCGTCGAGAAGTTGCCGGTGTAGGAGGTGTAGTCGGCCAGCACGGTGTTGCCGCGCGACACGAAGCTGTAAATTAGCGGCATGGCTGCGGCCGCTGCTGCACCTGTGAGGATCCACGAGTGCAGCGAAGACGACTGGGCCGGCCACCAGGGCCCAGGAGGCCAGCCGCCGCCAGCCGGGCGCCGCCGCCATGCGCCTGCCGCACTCGAGATGCCCCTTCCCCCGCCCGTGAATTAACTGCGGGTGCCAGTGCCACCAACACATTGACCCAAATGATTGCGCGCGGTATAGACGAGCTGGGCAGCGCATGTGTGAGCACACCTTGCCACCGCCTGCTCGCAGGGGCGCCCCGCCGCCTCCCCACAACCGCTTGCTGCGCCTGCCCGGGGCTGGCCCTGCGCCTCGCAACTGCTGGTCCACCCGCTGCCATGCAGCGTAAAGTATTACAGGAGCGGAAAAGTTTCGTTTTGGCAGGGTCAGCTACATGAAATGGCACGTAAGGTCATGCTAAATTGCAGAGACAGCAGCGGCGAAAGAAAAGGAGCGGGAAGCAGCGTGAGCGCCTCACAGATAGGCCATCACCTCATCCTCCTTAAACTGGTACGTCTGGCGGCAGAAGTCGCAGGTCACCTCGATCTTGCCCTGCTCCTGCATGATGGACCGCACCTCGTCCGCACCCAGCAGCGCAACCGCCTGCTTCATGCGGTCCTGCAGGTCAGCAGGCTCGCAGGGGCCGTACCTGCGGGCAGAGGAGGGGAGGCCATAGACAAGTCGTGAACACAGAGGAGCAGCAACACCCAAGGACGGGGTCGATGCTGTTCCCCATCACAGCCGAACCCCAATAACTGAGCCGTGAGCTGGAAGCCGGCATTAGCAGCCCAGCACAAGCCATGTTCCGCATCACAGCTGCCCATTCGCTGCTTCACACACCACAGCGACCCCTCGGCAGTACCCACCCACCCACCGCAGCGTGAGCTGGAAGCCGGTGTCGCTGCCGCCCAGCAGACATGACCTGCCCGCAGCACAGCTACCCATTCAAAGCTTCCTCTCATGACACAGCCCCTTCCCAGTCCTGCATCAATCTCACCTTGGAGTGAGCTGGAAGCCGGTGTCGCTGCCGCCCAGCCCCTTGAGCAGCTGCTCGCTGATGTCAGCCGCTCCCATGCCGCGCGCCAGCATGTCCGTCACGCTGCCTGCCGCTGAGATGTTGCGTTCCAAAGCCTCGATGGTTTCGTCCTCGGCAAAGGGCAGCACCTGGATAAGGAAGCCGCCTGCCGCCTTGATGCTGCAGGACGGTAGAAGGAAGGAAAGAATGACTGGGGAGGCGAGAGGCCGTTGGCTTGCAGCTGGTCCAGCGGGTTGCTGAGCTCGGTAACAGCAGCGCAAAGCCCATAGCGCTTTGTCCCAAAGCCCTGAAGCGATTGACATGCATGAAGCTCACCTGAGGTCCTTGGAGATGGACACCCCCAGGCCCAGCGCGCTCTGCGTCTGCTCGCTGTCCACCAGGTAGCGGGCCAGGTCCTCCGCAACCTCGCCTGCACAGACACACAGGAGAGAAGCAGATACAAGTCTGTGAACGATTGCTGGCTAGTAGCACACCATCCAGGAAGCAACGGCAGCAGGGCGCAAACGCAGAAGCAGCTGTGCAGCGGTGGCAGCGGCAGTAGCGGCGGCGGCGGCAGCAGCAGTGGTGGCGGCAGCGGCACACGCAGCAAGGGGCAGCAGCAGCAGATGCAGTGCAGAACACACCGGTGGCAATGCCCACCATGCTCCGTGCAGCAGCAGCAACAGGCAGCTTGCAAACGCAGCCTGGACACTCACCGGTTGCAATCGGCACCATGCCGGTGAAGGGCTGCACATACTCGTTCTTCCACGAGCGCACCACCGCCAGCACGCCTGCAGAGTAGAGGGCAGCGCCAGGCGACCAGGTTTGTGGGTGGCAGGTGGTGCCACAGCAGCGATGTTGCTGAGCATGTGATGGAACATTGAAGCACACTCCCAGCAGGCCTGCAAATGCCCACAGCACAACACAAGGGCAGTCGAAGCTCTGTGCTCCTGCATCACAGGGCACAAACTGCAAGCAAAGCACCAGGCTGCAACCAACACCAGCAGCACCCACACTCACCGCGCCCCACTGCCGTGCCCACATCCAGCTTGCCGTCTGGCCGCAGCGGCGGGTCAGCTGCCGGGTTGCCCACTTTGCCCTTTACTGTGCCGCGCGCATCAGCAATGACCTGGATGCCGCCCAGGGGGCCGTCGCCCTTGAAGGTCACCTGCAGCACACGGCATCACCGCACATCGTGTAAGCGGTTGGACCTGCGTGCTACCATCCTCAGCTCAGAAGGTGCCTGTCAGGAGCGTGCCACTCCCAAAACGCAAGACAGCAGCAACCACTTCCAAAACACAAGACAGCAGCAACCAAGGCCACCTCGCACCAGCATCTGTTCCATCTCATTCAAAGGCATGTGTCAGCAGAATGTTTTCCACTACATCAACCGCAGCCAAACCCAGCGGATACGTACCTGCGTGCGTTCGCCCTCGTCACGAAAGGCTCCCATGAGCAGCGTGCCCAGCAGCGCGCGACCGAGTGCAGCCGAGGCGGTGGGCGAGGTCTTGTGACGCTGGCATGCCTGCAGGCCGGTAATGTGATTTTGTGCATTAGCATCTAAGTTGTATAATGGCCATGGCGAGAAAGGCGAGTAAAATGTGCAGGCAGGGTGCACTCCAGCGGCAGTCGCTCAGCCATGCATGGCAGGCCGCCAACGAAGGGCAGCAGCACCCACCCACCCACCTCCTGCACCAGGTTGGTGCCGCGCACAACAAGGATGGACACCTGACCGTTGTCGCTGATGCTGCACAACCAGAATGCGGTGGCAGGAGGGGTGCATTAGCGCAGAGGCAGGCAGCGGAGGCAGCGGCGGCAGGCGGCGGCGGCGGCAGCGGTGGCCCACCACAATCAGGCCCCTCTTGCCTGCGCATGCACTCATCCGGCGCACTGCTGCTGCTGGCACGCACGGCCATGGCCAGGCGCCGCTGCGACAGGCGGGCGCCGGCCGTGCCCACAAAGGCGCGCTGCGCCGCGGCTCGGGGCAGCGCTGTCAGCATTTTTGATAGCTCCCAGATGCGTGTGCAGTGGTGCAAAGCGGCCCTGGCTGGCTGCTGGTTGGGCGACCGGTGGCAAGCGAGCTGTGCAGGCTACCAGTGGGTGAAGCGGACCGCAATTTGACAACAGGACAGCAGGTCGTCAAAGACTGTGAGCAGTGCGGCCGCCCTGGCAGCCCCGTCTGGCGCAGGGCGGCAGGGGCGATGTGCTGCCGGCACCATGCCGTGCGCAGAGCCAAACATGGGACGGTGCATCTGGCAACACCCACAGCACGCGTACAACTTGAAGAATTCCTCTTGCACGCAGTCGACATGATGGATGCGCTTAAAGCCTTCCTGCCACGGCGTCATGGGCGGTGCCGGCGGCCTGCTGCGCAGCAGGAATGCTACAGGCCGTGTGCAACGCGAACATGCGACTGCATGCCTGCTGATACATGTGACAAGCGGGACTCGCCACATTCTTCTTCCTTTCGTTTCTGCGAGGTGTCTCTGATAAACACAGTCGAAGCAGCAAAAGCAGTGGGGTGCCGTCGACGGCAGTGACTGCGAGTCGCAGGGCCACACCACCGTACTAGTACGGGCATCAAGCCGGGGGGAGGGTGCACTCAGGACTAGAACGATGACGGCAAACGTGAGTGAAGCAGCACAGCAACAGTACCGAAACAGTGGCTCAGCAGTCACCTAGGCAGTATCGGAGCAATCAATGGCAGCAGCAAGGCCCGCCGGGGCACGGCGTGGGGTGCCGCTGGCGATGCCAGCGGCAGGGCAGCGCCATGGTTGAGACGAACCATTGAACTGTGACGTGCATTGTTTGTCGTTGTGTGCATTGCGTCTACACTTGGGAATCTGGGCTGAACTGAGTAAAGGGCTCATCCTAGAGCTTGCATGCCCAGGCATCGCCTGCCAGCAGCATGCTCAGCGGTGCTCGGCGGGCGGCAGCGGCGGTGGGGGTGCGAGCGCTGCAGTAAGCGACTTGCTTTTGAATGGACCTGCCCATTTAACGATTACAAATCTAGTGAACACGATCCACCTGCGCAGCGAGCCTTGGTTGAGCAGCGGCGGAAAAGCTTTCCTCCCAGACCGTACGCGTCTAAGCGCGGGCCCAGCCTCGCTCATGACCGTTCATCTGAGAGCGATCCGATGCACCAGAACCAAAAGCGGCGGCAAGACCAGAAAGGGGGCAGCGACAAGTGCTCGTTTCCGGGCCCCGCGCGCCTCGCCATTCCAACACAGCAAGTCTGCCGGGTGGGAAGGTTTTATTTTTGGGCAAACGAGCATGCGTCACAGCCCACCGCTGCCGCCGCCGTCGCCGCCGTCGCCGCCGCCGGCGCCTGCGGGGCTGATTCCGTGCCAAATCTAGGCTGCACACAGCCTGGACTCTAAGTTTGGAGAGGACCAGATACAAGGTGGTGTGTTGCAGCCGACACTCAACCTCCCCAGCATAACGGCCCCGCACCGATGGCACAGCGCCTGTTCACGGTTCCGCAATGCGCACATTTTCTCACACGAGAAGGGGCATAAAGAGTGAGCTGGCCGGAGCAAAGCCTGGGTATCGTCCGCAACACACACAAGAGCCCAGCTTCAGGTGCGGCTGGCACGGCGCAGCCGGCTTTGCCCGCCTTGCCGAGCTGCACAGCAGGCGAGCTCGAGGCCTCGGGTGGCACAGGATCGGGGACGCAATCAGGGCAGCGGCGCATGTTGCGGGGCCAGCAAACGCACCCTGTTTGGCCACCAGTCCGGGGCACGCGGCTGTTTTGGCAGGACACATCTGCCGTAGCAACAACGAATTGTCTTCAGCCTGCACCAGCAGAGCAGAGCAGCAGAGCAGCAGCAGGGCAGCAGTCATAGATTACGCACATCTGAGGTGCTGCCCTGTGTCAACAGGCCCTGGCTGGGAATGAGGTTGTTGGCATGGTGCGGTAGGAGAATGCGTGGCGTTGATCGCAGCAATCTTGGCCTCGCTGTTCGGCAGTTCTCTCACTTCGGTGGCAAAAGCTGTGAACAGCTGCAGGGTGGCTAGCTTTCATGCTTGCGAGGTATCAGCCTGCTACTTTGCCTCAGTAGCCTCCGTTGCTGCAACATTGCGCTCTTTAGCTGAGCTCCATGGCGAAGGAAGCAGCCGAGCATGCGAGCGGCAGTGGCTGGATTGTGGCAAAAGGTTCGTCCCATTTCCTGCTAAGAGCTCATACTCGACCTGCAAATGACTCCATGCGCACTATAAATGCTTGAGATGGCAAAGCTGCTGCAAGTAAGTGCGAAAAATCGGTGGCGCCCCAAAGGAGAGGGTCGCCTGGCGCCCGCCCGTCTCCCTCTGCCCACCGAGGGCGCCGGCCCGCCGGCGGAGCAACGGTTTTGCACGGGCGCACCATGCTAGATCAATGCTCACACCGTCATCAAGTAGAAACCTTAGATGGAAGACGGTAAGGAGGCGCCCAAGCGGCGTAGGGGCGGGGGAGCGGACGGGGAGGCGAGCGGGTTGGTGGCACGCGGTGGCAAATTGGCCGGCAGGTGTTTGCTGCTAATACCCACCTGGGCGCCGCGATATTTACGGTTGGTTGCTGAAACAAGGCAGGGAGAGCGTGGGTGGCTGTGTTTGAGGCCCGCACGCAGCAAGCGCCCAGCCGGCCGCCGCTGCCTGCGTCAACCCCGCCGCTGCCTGTCGCCCCAGTTGGCGACCCGCCCAAAAGCAACGGGTTTCCACGGGCGCAGCATACATTCATGCCCCTCACAGCATCAGTAACTTGAAACCTTTGAAAGAGGGCGTAAGCAACGTCCGTCCATTCCGGGAGGGGAGGGGCCGGAACTTGCCGGCGGCGGGCGAGTTGGGGGCATTAAGTGCTGCTTGGTGGGCGAGTTGGAGGAGCTTTGTTTGGTGCTAACCTGGTTTTGCGTCGTGATTTGCACGGTTTGCTGCTGCTAGAAGGTGGAGATGGGCGATCCCTGGCGTTGCAGCTGCCCGCCGCGGTTGACAATGTGGTAAAGGAGCCAGGTTCAAACAGTGCGAACGCAATGGCGGCCAGAGAACAACCATGTTTGATAGGATGTGAAATGCTGCCCAGGAAGTGCAATCACTCATCACTTGCGGCAGATGTCAAATCAAGATGTCCACAGCAACTTTAACGGCTTGGGTCAGCATGAGGGCTACTTGGCCAGCAGATGGGCGGAGCTGCTGATTTGTTGCAGATCTGAGGGTGAAGGTAGAGTATCTGCGTGCCAGACGTAGCCGGCGCCGTGTATACAAAATGCTGTTGTTCGGGCCGCCGGCAGGTGGAAACAAGCTTAGCACATTGCCAATGTGGTGCAACCACACGAGGATGCAATGCGCGGTATTTGCTGCCAGTGCGGAGAGGCTTCAGGCCCAGTGTGGGTATGCGGGCGAGCAGGCTGCGTGTCAAGCATGCCGGGCTGTGCTGGGAACGCTGCAAGAATATCGAAGCTATTTGGATTGGTGCCCTCAACTAGCCACAAGAAGCCGTTTCAACAGCAATGAGGCTCGGTAGCAAGGACGCAGGCAACACCGGTTTGTGAATGGCTGCCTCGACGCCAGAAATTGCAATGGCTGGCTGTTACATGTCTATCGTGCGATTGCAATTGAAGTGGATTCTATATCATTCTGGGATCAAAGTGCCTGCATGTAGCCGAGAAGGTGACCAGACCTCCCACGGGAAGCGGGACAACATACAGGCTTCGTGCATGCCCCATGGGGAGGGATTGCAACGCAAGATGGTTTGAGAAACGGACAGGCACCTCACTGCTGCATCTTGAGCACAAATCACAGGATAGTGTAGTGTAACAGAGATTTACCGAATATGAACCACAACAGATCACTGCCTCTAATAATATGAACCATCGAGGAAGCCGAAATGTAAAGTTGCATGTAGCATGGGCGCCACCCAATCCGACCACAGCAGCGCATGCTGCTGTGGGCTCCATGCATGTCTCTTTGTAGCTCTGCCCTGTCTTTCTCAACCTGCATGTGCTTCATTGCTGCCCTAAAACTATCCAAAAACAAAGCCAAGGGCGCCCTTCCAGTGCTCTGCCAATCCATTTGCATCCATTCAATCCAGCACCCATCTTCAACCTGCGCCGCAGCCTCCCCGCCGCACCGGCTTCAACCCGTCAACTTGCTGCCAACCTGCCCTGGCAGCTCTAGGCTGGCCGCAATCTGCCACCAGGTTTAAACGTATATAATGACCAAATCTGGCATTGTCAGCACCTTCACATCCCCTTCCCAGTCAGGAGAGGGATCAACACTACCTGCTTTGGGTGAAAAGTGGCCACCATGAAGGCTGCCCGCCTGCTCCTGCTCCTCCTCGTGGGGAGCATGATGGCCAACTCAATGGGTAAGTCGCTGCAAACTTGAATCTCTCCTGTTTGTGCTTTGGCATATGTACAACGTAATTCCATCCTGCTTTCCCAACTCGCCCTGCGTGCAGCCTTCCGCTTCCTGAGGTCGTCGAACAACGACGAAAACAATGGCTGCGGGGAGGGTGGATGCGGTGGTGATATCATCGCCGACTCCAACTCGGATGCATCCTCCGACTCCAGCGCTTCAACTGATGTCTCCTCTACCATCGACATTGCCAGCGACACCACTGCCATCGCTGATGGTGGAGAAGGAGGCCAGGGAGGCGAAGGCGGCGATGCCAACGCCATCAACATCCCTATTGCCTACTCCGAGGGCAGCACCAGCGAGTCCGACTCGTCTGCTCTCTCCGGCTCCCTCTCCGGTGCCGACAGCGACTCGTCTGCTGACTCCGGCTCGATCTCTGGCGCTGGCGCCGAATCCGGCTCCATCTCGGGTGCCGAAGGCGGCGAGGCCAACTCTGCTGCCAACGGCGGTGAGGCCAGCTCTGGCTCCATCTCTGGCGCTGGCTCCGACAGCGACTCCTCTGCTGACTCTGGCTCCATCTCTGGCGCTGGCGCTAACGCTGACGGCGGCAACTCCGATGCTGACTCCGGCTCCATCTCTGGCGCTGGCGCCAACGCTGGCTCCGATGCCACTGGCGGCGAGTCCAACGCAGGCTCCGTCTCCGGCGCTGGTTCCAACTCCGACTCCTCTGCCGGCTCTGATGCCACTGGCGGCCAATCTGTTGCCACTGGCGGCACCTCTGACGCCACCGGCGGCGAGGCCAACTCGGGCTCCCTCTCCGGCGCTGGCGCTGAGTCTGGCTCCACCTCGGGCGTTGGCGACACCTCAGCTAACTCTGGCTCCAACTCCAACTCTGACGCTGGCTCTTCCTCCAACTCTGGCGCTGGTGCCAACTCCGACTCCAACATTGGCGACACCACCTCTGGCAGCCAGTCTGAGGGCGGCGACGCTGGCGCAGTCGGCGTGGGCGTGGGTGTGGGCGGCGAGTCGCAGGCAAACTCTGAGGGCGGCGCTGGCGGAGACGGCGGTGATGCAGGCGCTGTTGCTGAGACTGGCCCCGTGGAGACCACTTCCACCTCCGGCGCTGAGGGTGGCGATGGCGGCGACTCTGGTGCCATTGGCGTTGGCGTGGGCGATGGCGGCGACTCGGCCTCCGCTTCTGAGGGCGGCGACTCCACTTCTGGTGCTGAGGGCGGCGATGGCGGCGACTCCACCTCCAACTCCCAAACCGGCCCCGTGGTGACTGATGCCAACTCTGGCAGTGCCTCTGCGGGCGGCGATGCCACCTCCAACAGCGGCTCTGAGGGCGGCGATGGCGGCGATTCGGGCGCCATTGGCGTGGGCGTGGGAGATGGCGGGGATGCCACCACCGGCGACTCTTCCTCCGCCTCTGGAACCGGCCCCGTCAACACTGATGCCACATCCAACAGCGGCTCTGAGGGCGGCGATGGCGGCGACTCTGGTGCCATCGGTGTGGGCGTGGGCGAGGGCGGCGACGGCGGCGATGCTGCGGGCGGCGCTGGCGGCGAGTCCACCTCCACCTCTGGAACCGGCCCTGTTGTGACCGACTCTACCTCTGGCTCCAGCAGCTCCTCTGAGGGCGGCGATGCTGGCGACTCTGGCGCAGTTGGCGTGGGCGTGGGCGTGGGCGGCGATGCTGAGGGCGGCGCTGGCGGCGACGGCGGCGATGCAACCACTGGCGACTCCACCTCTGTGAGCGGTGCCACCGGCGGTGACTCTGGCGCAATTGCTGGCGGCGGCGACTCTGCCTCGACCAGCAACGCTGAGGGCGGCGATGCCGGCGACTCGGGCGCAGTTGGCGTGGGCGTAGGCGTGGGTGGCGATGGCGGCGATGCTCAGGCCAACGGCGGCGAGGGCGGCGACTCCGCCGCTAATGCCAACACTGGCGACTCCACCAGCAACTCTGCCGGCGGCGCCGGCGGCGATGCCACCAACGGCAATGTGGACTCCACCAACGTCGCTGGCGGCAGCGAGTCCACCAACACCAACACGGCAACTACTGGCGACTCCAACTCCGAGGGTGGCGCTGCTACAGCCACCAACACTGCCACCGGCGGGGACGCCAGCAGCAGCGCTACCAACACCGCCAACGGCGGCGCCGCTACCAACGGCGATTTGACCTCTGACACCACTGTGACCTCTGACAACACCAACAGCGCTACTGGCGGAGCTGGCGGTGATGCGACCACTGGCCCTGTCTCCACCCAGGCCAACGGCGGCAGCGCCACCAACGGCAATGTGGAGTCCACCAACGTGAATGTGCCCATCGCCAACGTGGGTGACACCACCTCCACCAGCAACGCCCAGGGCGGTGCGGGCGGCAGCGCCACCGGCGGTGCTGCTACCGGCATCGGCGGCAGCGTGGGCGACACCACCGCGCTGGGCGGCACCTCCAACGCCAACAACGGCGGTGTGACCTCCAGCAACAGCAACACTGCCAACGGCGGCAGCGCCAGCACCGGCCCTGTCACCTCCACCTCGACCGGCGGCAGCGCCACCGGCGGCACCGCCTCTGTGGGCGCTGTGTCGAACAGCAACTCGAACAACAACCAGGACATCACCAGCACCACCAACACCAACAACAACCAGGACAACAACCAGAACGTCAACAACAACAACTTCCAGGTCAGTGGGCGAAGCAGCGAGAAGCACGCTAAGAGCAGTTTGGCTGGCTGCTGATGCCTGTACAGCCACGCAATGAGACAGCTTAGCTTGCCAGTTCCTGAGCTGCCTTCCTGTCACCATCTCTGCATGTGCAGATCCAGAACAATGCCCAGCAGACAGTGACTGTGCCCGTGAACGTGGAGGTGCAGCTGGTCCAGGTGGAGAAGGCCCTGAACAGCCTCATTGCTGCCATCGTAAGTTGGAGATGGGGTGGGGATAGGGATAGGCGCAGTACCTCTGCGCAGTTGTGGTGCAATTGGACACACATCCCCAGCTGATATACTGTTGGCAGCAACCAAACGGCGCTCCTTCTGCGCTGCCTTGCAGGGCAACTCCAACAACCCCTCGGCCCCGAAGCAGCCCGAACAGCCTGCCCCCGGCCAGCCGATGCCCCGCTGGAGCGTCCCCCGCTGGAGCTTCCGGCGCAGCGACCGCACCCGCCTGCAGGGCATCCTGAAGCGGCTGTCGGCCCTGCTTGGCTGAAGCCAGCCATGACTCAGCAGCATGGCTGGGCTGGAGCGTTTGATGTGGACAAGAGTTGCCAACACCCCGACGAGGCACAGTGGAGTAGGGCCATCCATTCCAAGCACCCAGGCCTGGCTCAGTAGCCCAAACGCGCAGTGCACTCTTGACATGTGAAACTGCATACCCACCTTTACCATGACGCATGAACTTTCTGACCACTCCCCCTTCTATCAAGAACACTCAGCCACTGCCCGGCATCATCCAACCCTGCACTCCCACCCACTGCCATACTCCCGCATCTACTCACCCTGCTGACCACCCCGCTGACTTGATATAGTGTGTGCTCGTTGCGCTCACTTCTGACCTGACCATGACACACCCTTTATGAATTGGACAGCAGCCCTCTCCTTCCTGATCCCCTGATCTTCAACTACACAACTCGGTAGCAACCCAGTGTAACGCTCAGCACTTCACACTTCACATGACCAGGGCAGGAAGTGTGGGTGGGGAATCTGCCCTTCAGCACTGGACACAACGCTGGCAACGCATCCTGCACCAGTGTGAACATCGCCAGTTGGTACTGCCTGCAACGCCAACAGCTTTGAGCACTTAATGCCTGCAACCAGCTGTACGGGTGCAGGTTGCAGGTGTACCTGGCGCACGACCTGGCGACGCAGGGAATGGAAGTCGCATGCAGTTTGGCATGTCTCAGAAGCTTGACGATCGCGGCTGCCACTGTGCTGTGTTGCTGTGCAACTGCAGACTCATGCGGTGCTGTGTAGCAGCCTGAGCAGCCAGAACTAAGGCGCAACTCCGATCGGCCACTCGGCTGCCGCCCGCTGCCGCCGCTGCCGCCGCTGCGCCAGGCAGCGGCCTTCCGGTGCGATGCCCACTCCGCCGCGTCAAACCCGAAGCCTCCGCATTGTTCCACGCACGATGGCGCTCCTCCTTGCCCTCAGGCAGGCCTCGCCGCTGCAGGCAGCGGGGCGGCTTGCCCCTGCGCTGCTCGCCAGCAGCCTGCAGCAAATTCGCGGCCTCGCAGCACCCTCAAATCAGATGGCGCTCATCAAAGAGCTGCGTGAGAGGACTGGCAGCCCCATCGGCGATGTGAAGAAGTGCCTCGAGTCGTGCGGCTGGGACCTCGGTGAGAAAATGCGGATGCGGCGGGCAGCGTGTGAGCGGAGCGGCTGGACGAGTTGCAGTGACCGCTGCTGCCGCCGCCGCCTGCTGCCGCCACCGCCGCTGCCGCCTGCTGCCGCTGTCTGCTGCTGCCGCCTTTCATCTCTACCTCGTTACCTGGTGCTCAACGGGCCTGCAGAGGCGGCAACTGCGGAGCTGCGGAAGCGGGGGCTGGCAGCTGCGAGCAAGAAGGCTTCACGTCACGCGGCTGAGGGGCTAGTAGGCGTGGCGCAGGGCGATGGCGCGGCGGCGGTTGTGGAGGTGCGGACCTGATCCAGCCCGCTGCCTGCTGCATAAAGTCCGGCCAGATAGCTGCCGCGACGTGCGAAGTGCACGATGCTTCCATCGCAGTGTGTGCCTGCAGATCCGCCACTGTGCACCCCTGCTCTCCTCCTGTCTGCAGATCAACAGCGAGACGGATTTTGTGGCACGCAACGACCAGTTCCGTTCCCTGGTCAGCTCTGCGGCAGCGGCAGCTCTGGGCGTGACTGCCCTGCGGCCCGGCAGCAGCGCTGAGCTGGAAGAGGCAGCTCTGGGGGCGGCGCAGCTGGCCGACGGCAGCGCGTGAGTCTATCGGTTGGATGTGGCAGGGTAGTTGCTGCAGGCCTGAACTGTGCATGGCCTGTTTTGATGCCATCAGCCTGGGTGTGCAGGCCATGCTTGTCCCACTTCTTCTGTTGCTGCTGCAGCTGCTACTGCCCTGCCGGTTGCAGAGCATGCTGCTGTGGTTGAGTAGCAGACCGTGCTGCAAAGGGATGGCAAGCCTATGAAGGTTCCCTTCGCGTGCGTCCCATGCAGGCTGGGCGATGCTGTGGCGAATGTTGCAGGCTCGGTGCGCGAAAACGTGCGGCTGCGGCGCGGCTTCCGCCTTGCTGCAGCCCCCGGCGGCCTCATTGGCTGCTACCTGCACCAGAGTGTGGCCCCTGGCCTGGGCCGCATTGCTGGCCTCGTGGCACTGGAGAGCAGCAAGCCGCTGGCGGGTGATGCTGCTGCCACTGCCCGGGTGGGCAGGCAGTGCAACTACAGCTGCTAAATTTTGACGTGCAGACCAGCTGCCTGAACCTGCTGTTCACTGCCTGCTGCTGCTGCTGGCCTGGCCAGGTCTCCCGCTGTGCTCCATCACCGGTGCTCACGCACTTGCATGCGTCTGCAGAGCCATCGCAGCTGCAACGCCTCACCAACTCCACCCGTCTTGTTCTGCGCAGGAGCTGGCGCACAAGCTGGCCATGCAAGTGGTGGGCGCCGGGCCCAAGTACCTGGACCGCTCGGCTGTGCCCTCAGAGGCGCTGCAGGCCGAGGCAGCAGTGCTGCGGGAGCAGGCACTCAAGTCTGGTGCGCACTTGGTGTGGCAGGCTGGGAATGGTGTGGTGTAACAGTGTGCAAGTCAAAGCAGCATACGTGGGCTGGGCGGTTTGCACTCAGCTTAGCTCCTGCCGCTGCGCTTCCTGCCTTTACATGCTGATTGCTCCCTCCATGCCCTGCCATTGACCAAGCAGGCTGCCGCGACTGCGCTGCTGCTCATTTGCTATCCCTCAACCTCTTGCCCTGGTGCTGCAGGCAAGCCCGAGAAGATTGTGGACAAGATTGTGGCTGGCCGGCTGGACAAGTTTTACGGCGAGGTGTGCCTGCTGGAGCAGGCATTCATCATGGACTCTGACCACAAGGTGAGAGTTCTTACATGCCTTGGTAGGGGGCGCTGTGGCTGCCAAGTTGTGCATGGATGGTGCATTGTGGCACTGCAAATGTGGCGCACTGTAAATGCGTGTGCTCCGGCGGCATGCTACCCCACAGCTGCTGCCGCCGCTGTTGCTGGCTGCAGCTAGATGCTTCCGTTCCACCATGCAACGTGCATCCACGCCACAACCACACAACTGCAGGTGCAAGACGTGCTGAAGCAGAACAGCAAGCAGCTTGGCAGCGACCTCAGCATCAGCGGCTTTGTGCGGGTGCAGGTGCGACTGCTGTTTGTCTTCTTAGCGGGGGTGCTGTTATTTCTGAGTGCAAGTGCAGCCGCTGTGGGTAGCTGGAGGGGCAGGATTGCGGATATAGTAGCTGCATAGTGGTTTGCTGCAGTACTGCGCAGGCACACAGATGGAGTGTGCAGCAGCTGTGTTGGCCGCGCTTTGCTGGCGACGTGGCCCCAGAGCCCCACCTCTATGCTGGCTTTTTGAGACGCTGCCTCAACTCTGGCATTCTCCTCCTTCTTTGCAGGTGGGAGAGGGGCTGGAGGCCGAGGCCAAGGACTTTGCAGCTGAGGTGGCGGAGCTGGCCGGTCAGTAGCGGTGGCAAACGCACTGCGGCCAAGCAATGTGCAGCGATTCAATTGCTGTGCCGCCAGAGAGAGACGTTTGCTGAGACCTGCCAGCCATCGTACCTGCCATTCTTGCCATGCTTGATGTGTGTGATGCCATTGATCTGCTAGACATTTTGAAGCTTCAAGCCTTGCGAACTCACTTGGCGTCTGCTGTTGCTGATAAATGCAATGACAACACACATGCAACAGGCTACGTAGCTGGAATAACCTGAACAGCGTCCAACAGGATGCTAGGTATGTCTCGATGCCTAGCCGGTGTGCTGCAGTGTGCAATTCATGCTGCTCTCACAACAGAGCAGAGGCAGGTTGATGCAATGGCTGTGCACAGCATGTTTCATGCGGGCGTGTTGGCGGCGTGTTCATCCATGCCTGCACCGCAAACTCATGGGCTGGCCCAATCGTTGAGGCCAGTCTCACCTGGTCTTCCAGGCCAACCTGACCGCCTGCAGCGCCGCTTTGCAGCCATGGCCGACGGTCGGTCCACCCTCACAGCCAGCCGGCATGCCAATCAGCATGCATGCACGTCAATCAGCACATGCATGGCCGCCCCGCTGAACACACCAATCAAGCGTTGCAGGTTGGATTAGGCGTGGGAGGTTAACTGGTGTGCCTAATGCATCGCCGCCTCCTCATATATTGATATCAGGCCAGCCACCATGCGGGCACGCGTCGTGCTGCTCCTGCTTGCTGCAGGAGCTGCCATTTTGGCGGTTGCCAGGTGCAGTTGATGGTTGCTTCAAAGCCTGTTGGGTCATCAGCACAACAAGCAAGCCATCCACCCGCCCCCCTGCAGCCTCCCGACCTCCGAGACAGGGGCACCGACAGGTGAGCCATGTCTAAACACTGCACACCCTATCAAACATTGGGCAGCCTATTGAACCAAACCGCCTCGATCCTTTGCAGGTCTGCGCCGCCTTCTGTTCTTCGAGGACGGCGGAACTACGCAGCCCAGCGCTGTGGCAGTCAACTCAAACCAAATTTCCATCTCCAACACGGTCTCTAACCAAGTGTCGTCATCTTCCACGTCCAACTCCGATGCAACTGCCATTGTGAACAATCCGGTGCGACAGGTGCAAACGTTTGCTGTTGCTGGTGACCTGCATCTGCTCCAGGAAACACCCACTTTCCCCTCCACCCGCTCCTTGCAGTGCAGCAGCAACTGTGGTGGCAATTGTGGTGGCAACTGTGGATGCAACAGTAACAGTGAGAGATACTCGCATTGGAAGGAGACTGTGCAGATGCTGAATGTGCATGTTGAGCCGAACCACAAGCTGCCCTGGAGCTGCATCCTCGTCAGATCCCCTCGGGCTGCCTGCACCAGTCACATTCTTGCACCACGCACACGCCTGCAGTGTACCTGCCCGCCTGCCTGACCTGAACCCGCCTGCCTGACTGCCGCCCTTTCTACCCCTCACAGACTGCCAGGCCCCCAAGTCCTGCAAGAACAACATGTGTCAATGCGTGAAAAGTGGGTCCGCCTGGGGGCTGTGTGTTTTTGTGTGCTACGTCAGCGCTGCCCCGTCTGCCTACCTGCTTGGTGTCAGTGTGAAACACTTCTCGGTGTGTTGAGCTACAGCCCGGTGGCTTGACTACCCTAGCGCTGCACGTTTGCTGTCATGCTGCAGACAAGAACGGCGCACAGTGCAACACGGGCGGCAAATGCCCAGGCGGCACCGACTGCCCTAACAACTGCAAGTGCCCGGAGCAGTGCAACAGCTCCAGTGAGCGTGGTCGGTTGTGTGAGCGAGTGCGCAAGCGCACAACAGAGCATGTCAGCCGCAGTGGCAGCATATGCTCAGGTTTACCATGCTTGCACAGGCCAGGGCACCTGGCTGTGCCATGTTGCTGCGTATTTATGACTGCCTGCCCTCAATGGGCGCTTGCCCTGCCGCTCCCTCTGCCCAGACTGCCCCTCGCCCAAGTCCTGCAAGGATGGCGTCTGCCAATGCGTGAAAGGTGGGTCGGCCTGGAGCCGGGGGGTTGTTGCAAAGCTGGCAGCGGCATGCCACAAAGCTGCCCTGCCTGCCCATTGGTGTGAAGCCAATTTGTGCTGTTTGCCTAGCCGACACTGTGTTGCTGGCATATATGCGCATGCGATGTGCACCGTGGTTTGTTGCTGCAGACAAAAACGGTGCACAGTGCAACACCAACAGCAAATGCCCGAACAGCAACACAAACTGCCCGGACACCTGCCTCTGCCCGTCGGAGTGCAACAGCTCCAGTGAGCGTGTGAATGCATTGGCGGGCTTGTGTGCGGGCGCGCAACAGCACTTGCTTGCACCCATGGCCACAGCTGCCACCTGGCTGATCCGCAGACATGTAGGTGCCAATCTTCCTGCCGTTCACTGGTTGCTTGCACCTGCTGCTCTCCCTTGCGCCACGCACAGATTGCCCTGCCCCGAAATCCTGCAAGAATGGCGTCTGCCAGTGTGTCAAAGGTGGGTCCCCCGGGGGGGCTGGTCCGGGGGCTGGTGTGTTGCGAATGCGGGGGAGCGGCTGCTGGGGTCGGTGTTGCCCTAGCTGCCCCCTTACATCGGTGTCATGCGCCACTGCCCTGCTTGCTGGACAACTAAGGAGTGAAGAGACAAGTCAGTCTGATAGGGGTTTGATCCATAGCGCCTTGATCTGTCTTGCAGACCAGAACGGGGCCACCTGCAGTGCGGGCGGGAAATGCAAGGCCGCCCAGACCACCTGTCCAGATGATTGCACCTGCCCGACTTGTTTGGAGGAAGGCTACACCTACTGCCGCACGCAGAAGAGTGGAAAGGGGTGCAAGGACCTTCCAAGCGGTGGCTACAACTGCGAGGTGCGTTAGGATGGTGCATGTGTGTGATTCCATCCACCCAAGTCCTGATTGTGCGCAACACGTGTTATTTTGTGTTGCAGAACTGCTCTGGCGAAGGAGCTGGTGAATGCGGCCCAGGTGCCTCGTGCCAAGGCTCTTCCAACAGAAACTGCGTAGTGAATACATAACGCGGAATTTAGGGTACCATGCTCACGGCACTTAGTTATAACGCCAAAGCGACCCTGTCGCCAAATCGACCAACTGACACAAGTACACTGAACTTTTGCACAGAACTGCAGTCCCATTTAACTCATGAAGCACCATGTAAGACAACCCCGGGCAAAGAACATGTAGTCTAGCAGTTGCCTGCTTGTGGTTGCAACAGCTGATGCCGCGGCGCGCGCAAGGCTCTGGAGATGAGGATATTGAGCAATATCCGAAGGGTTTCAAGCACATGTGCGCAGGAAACAGGCAACTGCGCGGCACCATGAATGGTCAGTAACGCACCAAGTAGGCCTAACCACAGCCGTTGAAGCTCCGCCGCGGTGTTGGTGGCCATCTTGATTTGACACCTGCCGCAAGTGGATACGTTGACTGAAATTCCTGGGCAGCATTTCGCAACCTATCCAGCATGGTGGTTGTTCTCTAGGCGCCTTGCCGTGCAATTAGACTCAAAGCCGTTCTTTACTGCATGTCACCGCGGCGGGCAGCCTCAAAGCCAAGGTCCCCCATCTTTCCACCCGCAATCACAGTAAACCGTGCAAATCATAACGCAAAACCAGGTGTGAGCACCAAACACAGCTCCTCCAACTCGTGCACCAAGGAGCACTTTATGCCCCCGGCAAGGCGCTTGCTGCGTGCGGGCCTCAAACACAGCCACCCACGCCCAACCCACCTTGTTTCAGCAACAAATCATACATATCACGGCGCCCAGGCGGGTATTAGCAGCAACCACTTGCCGTCAACTTGCCACCGCGCGCCACCAACCCGGCCGCCGCCCTGCTCCGCTCCCCCGCCCCTACGCCGCTTGGGAGCCTTCTTTACCGTCTTACATCTACGGTTTCTACATGATGACGGCGCCAGCATTGATTTAGCATGGTGCGCTCGTGAATAACCGTAGCTCTTCTGGCGGGCCGGCGCCCTCGGGTGGGCAGAGGGAGACGGGTGGGCGCCGCGACCGGTCTCCATTGGGGCGCCTCCGATTTTCCCTCGTTCTTGCGGCAACTTCGCCATCTCAAGCGTGTATGATGCGCACGGAGTCATTTGCAGGTCGAGTATGAGCTCTTAGCAGGAAATGGGACGAACCTTTTGCCACAATCCAGCCACTGCCGCTCGCATGCTCGGCTGCTTCCTTCGCCATGGAGCTCAGCTAAAGAGCGCACAGCCCACCGCCGCCGCCGCCGTCCGCCGCCGCCGGTGTCCCCAAGGGGCCTATC
>VFQQ010002511.1_pt1 | contig 20367 bp, 28 predicted proteins | sample 3512341 | NCBI WGS metagenome assembly VFQQ01 (sample SAMN10412373, study PRJNA504923) | tailings metagenome | isolation source: Relicate 2 Philex TSF1 revegetated site | place: Philippines: Tuba, Benguet | collected 2017-08-29 | reverse complement strand
AAGACTGGTCCACTGAGCCTGAATGTGGGGGACAATGCACCAAAGCTGCTGCCCTCGAAGGGCTGGGCCATACACCTTGGGGTACACGGGACCATTGGGCCGCAGAAGGCTGCTCGCAAGCAATCCCCTGACTGGCTGATGGGCCGAGACTAGGCTGCTACTGACACGGCTGAGGCTGTTGCCTGAGAGGCTCTTCAACAAGTGGAGCAATCACAGTCTCTGGCAACAATGATGTCAGGCTGAGTGCCTCGTGCAGAGGAGAGAGGCATTATAGAGGGGTCACGGGAGGCAGTGCTGCTGCGATAAGGCAGAATACGCAGCCAGGCGCGGCTGCGGCGCCGAGCATGTGGGGTGAGGGACAGCGGTGCCGAGGTGGGTTGGGTTGGGAGAGAGGGTTCAGCCGGAGCGCGCTACGGTCAAGCAATGTGCCTGCAGGCATGCTGCCACATAAGAGCAGCTGCTGGGGGAAGCAATGCATCAGCAGGCGCCAGCCAGAAATGCAGCAGGCATCGACATCACTCCAGCAGGTCTGAAATGAGGCCCATGTGCGCAAAGTCATCGAAACCGGGCGACTCGAGCGCCGTAGCTTTGCTGCCGAGCGGTGCCGCCGGCAGCACCACTGTGGGTCGGCCATACAGGCCTTCACCGCCGTTGGGGGCACTGCCGTTGGGCAGCAACATGCTGCTGCCGTCCACGCTGCTGCGAGCGCTGCCGCCGCTGCCTGCTGCTGCCGCGCCGGCATCGCTTGCCGACCCTTGCCGGCTGCCGGCGATGCTCAGCGAGCCCATGGCAGCCGCAAGGTTGGCATTGGCATTGGCATTGGCCGCTGCTCCGCGGTACGAGGCTGCTGCTGCTGCTGCGCCATTGGCAGGGCCGCCAGTCGGCTCCCCTGCTGCGGCTGCTGCATACCCTGTCCGCTTGCTGGGCGCCGGCTGCTTGGGCAGGCTGTAGCCGCTGCCGGACGAGGGGTTGAACTGCGGGTAGGCACAGAGTGGGGACAGATGCCAAGGTAGGGGGTAGGTTGGTGGCAGGCAGCCGGGGCCCTGAGTCTGAAAGGTCGAAGCCACACCCCACCAAGCATGCCAGACAGTACCAGCCCCTCCCGGCAGCAGCTGTGCAGACACCACCAAGCAAGCCCTCCCCACCTGCTGGGCCGCTGGATTCATGGACGTCATGCCGCTGCTGCCGTGCCGGCTGCCCCCAAGCGAGCCAGCGCTGCCGCCGCGCGGCAGCCCCGCCGACCCCGCCTGCCGCAGCATGCCTGCTGCCGTGAGCTGCTGTGCCTGCTGTGCCTGCTGCGCCCGTCCCGCCTGCTGCGCGCGCGGCGGCTGCTGGTGGCCGGGCCGCCGCCCCGCCCCCGGCTCCTCGTGCGCCTGATGCATGCCACCTGCCGCAAGCGAGGCGCTGGCCAGTATGCCACCAGAGGGGCTGTGTGCCGCCAAGCCGCCCAGCTGCCCCGGCAGCCGCCCCAGCGCTCCCAGCCCGTTGCCGATCGACCCTGCCGCTGGCGCGCCCAGCCGCCCGCTGCTCCCCGCCAACTCGCCGTTCGCTACCCCGTCTGGCGACACTGGACGGTCACTCGACAGGCTGCGGCGGTGGTGCTGGGAAGCTGCTGATCCCGGCCGTGATGAGGCCGCTGAGCTGCCTAATGACAGCCCTGCCGTGGCTGCTGCTGCCGCCGCTGCCGCCGCTGCCGCCGCCGCGGCAGCGGCCGCCGAGCTGGGTCGGGAGCCTGCTGTCGAGCCGCTGCCGCCTGCTTGCAGCTGCGCTTCCAGCTCAGCCACCCGGGCTTTGAGCGCTGCAATCGCTGCCTCTTTAGCCGCCAGCTGGCCCTCCATCCACAGCATGTGCCGCCGCATGGCCTCCGCATCATCGTCCATGGAGAGCTCGCTGCCCCCATCGCTGGTGGACAGCAGGCTGCTGCCCTCCCCGCCCAGCAGCGGGCTGTGGGAGGGAGGCGTGCTGCCCACGCTGAGCCCGCCGCGCCCGCTGGGGCCTGCCGCTGCTGCTACAGCAGCCGCCGGAAGGGCCCCTACTTCGGGTGTAGCGGCCCGAGAGGCAGCAGTGCTTGGCGCCAAGCTGCTGCCGCCCGAGCTGGGCAGGCCTCGGGTGGATGGCATTCCTGCCGCTGCTGCCGCCACTGCTGCTGCTGGGCCGCCCTCTGATGCTGCAGACGCAGTTCGGCTCAGACCAGCTGAGGCCGGCCCCGCCGGATCGTCCCCACTCTGGCTGCTCGCCGGGCTGCTGCTCGCAGGCTCTGCCGCTGCCGCTGCCGCTGCCGGGGGCGAGACAGCCGCGTCTGCCGCTGTCGTGCCGGCCTGCTGCTGCGCTGCTGCTTCCGCTGCTTCCGCCTGCTGCTGCTTGGCGGCGGCGGCTGCTGCTTGCCGCTCCGCCTCCGCCTGCTGCCGCGCCTTGCGGGCCGCATCTGCCTGCCGCTTTGCTTCGGCTGCCTGCTTGGCGGCAGCGCGCTGCCGCTGCAGCTCGGCCTCACGCTCAGCATCCTCCTTCCTGCACAGCACGCGTAGCAGGCACAGCACAGCAGGCGGTGAGGTGCAGCGTGCAAGGCGGTAGGCTGGCCAGGCGAGAGAGGGCATCCAGCACTCTCCATTGCATGCAACTTCCCAGCCTTTGGGCCCCGCAGCAAATCCCGCCAGCAGACCCAACCTCCAAGTTCACTTCCCCGCACCTGCGCCGCTCCTCCGCCTCCTGCTGCCGCCGCAGCTGCTCCTGCCGCCGAGCCTCCTCCGCCTGCACCAAGAATTGGCCGAGGTAGGACAGAAGTCGGCCATACACGACAGCGCACCGCCAATGGTACTGCGATCCCAACGCCAGTCAGACAGCCCCTCAGGTAGGCCGCACCACTGTGCAGCACAGCGAACACAAGAAGCTGCACAAGCCACTCCATGAAGGCAAGTGCCCACCTGTGCCTTCTCGGCCTCCTCCGCCTCCCGCCGCTCCCGCTCCGCCTCCCCGGCAGGGCGTTTCCATATCGTGTAACACGTTGCAGAAATGAGTAATCAAGCCACCAATCCCCACCTGTGCCTTCTCAGCTTCGTCCGCCTCCCGCCGCTCCCGCTCCACATCTTGCCAGAAGTACACACAAAGCTGGCAACGTCAAATCTGCAACAAAAGCACACCTGTGCCTTCTCGGCCTCCTCTGCCTCCCGCCGCTCCCGCTCCGCCTCCTTCCGCCGCTTCTGCCGCTCCTTCTTCTTGGCCCGCCGCTCGCGGTCGGCCTGAAGGTGTGGAAAACAAACACAGTGTAGCAGTCAGGGAGCCATTTGAGGGCGCAGGAGTGCATCTGCAGCTACACAGCCATCAGCCGGAAAGACTCAATATGCTGCTGCCGCTCGCTGCCGCCATTTTGCAGCCAGCAAAACATGCTCAAAAGCACCCCGCCAGACCGATGTTCCCAAAGCCCAGCGCACCTCTGCCCGCGCCGCCGCTCGCTGCTCCTCCTCCGCTGCCGCCTGCTCCTCCTCGTGCAGCAGGGCCTCCTGCCGCTTGATCGTCTCGGCTTCCACAAAGGCCGCCTGTTGCAGGGGGCAGAGCAGGGCAGCAGGGGTGGGCAAGGAGTGACAGGGTAGGGCAGTAGGGGTTGGGAACAGCCAGTTGTGGCCACTGGCGGCAGCATTGTAGCCCTGCCCGGCCATCTGACGCAGCCCGTCAGCAGCAGCATCACCGCCCCTGCTGTCCGCAGCAGCAGCCTGCGACCCTTGAAGATGCAGGCCTGCAGCGCACCTCCAGGTGCGAGCTAGCAATGAGTGTAGTGGCAAAACCATCCGTCTACCGCAACCCTTGTACGCAACCGTATGCAGCCTGCTTCCTTATTCCCCTTCGGCGCACCTCCAGGTGCGAGCTAGCAATGTGCGCGGCCGCAAACATCTCCACGCAGCGGCGCCCCAGGTCTGCCAGCCGCCGCTCGTCGCGCTCCACCGCCTCCCGGCTGCTGCCGTCCGCTTCCTGCGAATTTGAAGCCATGGAAGCAAGGCAACAGTTGATACAAAACAGTGGTTCGCATTTCAACTGCCACTCGTCGCGCGCCACCGCTTCCCGGCTGCTGCCGTCCACCTCCTGCGGATTTGAAGGCATGGAAGCAAGGCAACAAATGATACAAAAAAAGTGGTTGGCAGTTCAACTGCCGCTCGTCGCGCTCCACCGCCTCCCGGCTGCTGCCGTCCGCCTCCTGCAAGGCCAAACAAAAGCCATGCGATCAGTGAGCAATGGGAATCAGCAATGCTGGCACCCCGAATGCGCTCGTGATTCGCAGAGCAAGCATGCGCAGTTTGCAGGGTGCTGACGTGTCGCAGTTGCCGCCTGCCATTTGCAGCGGGCGCGCCATCTCCAGACAACGCATGGCTACTGCATTCGCAAGCAAGTGCAAAGCTCCTCGCACCTGCGCCGTCCGCAGCGGAAGCTCCCCTTGCTGCTTATCCGACTGGAAAGGAGGGATGGCGTCTGCTGCTGCCCGCTCCAGCACGCTGCGGACCAAAGTGGCGTGCGGGCGGAGGTTTGCGGCACAGGTTAGAAACGCAAACCGAGCGCGTTTGCCTCATCAGAGCGTGCCAGTGGCATGAGTGTTGCAAATGCTGGTCCGCTGGCCACACAACACAACAACCATCTGAGCCTGACAAGCCGACCATCACACACCTGATGACATCGCCTGCGAAGAAGAACATCCCTCGCTTGGCATCTATGAGCACGCCTGTCGGCACGGCCTGGCTGCTGCCGGCCGCCGGCGGCTGCTGCGTCTGCTGCTGGCCCTCTGCTGGCTGCTGCTCCGCCTGCTGCTGCTGCTGCTCCGCCTGCTGGTCAGACGGCTGCTGCTGCTGCTGCTCCGCCTGCTGCTCCTCAGCCTGCTGCTGCTGCGCCTGCTGCGCCTGCTGCGCCAGCTGCGGCTGCGCCAGCCAGCGGCGCCCGCCCTCTTCCAGCAGCTTGGCTCCGCAGTAGAGCGCATCCATCACCAGGGTGCTGGTCACCTCTTTCTCGTTGAAGAAGCGTTTCACCACGCCCTGCAGGAGGCGACCAGAGAGATGCGTACAGGTGTTAGGCGGCTGCAAATTGAGGTCGTGGTTCCAGGCATGTGGGCCAGGAGAAAGCGGGGAGGGTGTTTTCGTTCCGTACTCTCAGCCTCACCCAGAGCACTGGTTCAGCAGGCTCCTCAACCAGCACTGCTTGCGGTGGAAATGCAGCAGCAGCAGCAGCAGCAGCGGCGGCAGCAGCAGCGGCAGCAGCAGCAGCAGCAGCAGCGGCAACAACAGACCCACCCTCTGCCCCCTGTGCCCCCTAGCAGCCCCACCTTGAGCACTGCTGCCGCGGGCTCCTCAGCCAGCGCCGCTCGCCGCTCCGCCGTCAGGCTGCGCCAGTAGGGCTTGAACCCCCGCCCCTCCGCCAGCAGCCTCTGCAGTGGAGGAGGGAGGGTTGGCTGCTTGGGTGCACATACACGTGTGTGCTCAGTGCACGCCTGCACACCCTCGATGTTAACTTCACTCAACTTGCCGCTCACCAGCTGCAGGTACTGCCGCTGAGGCTACACACCGACAAGCATCCCCGCCTGTGCTTTCTTGCTGGCAATATTCCACACACTTGAACCCAGGTTACAGTGTATAAACATGGACCCACCTGCAGGTATTCCCGCTTCTCGTCCACAAAGCGGCGGGCGATGCCCTCCACGTTTGTGAGGTACACCCGCACCAGCTCCCGCCGGTACTGCCCGTCCAGGCACCTGAAGGGAAGCTGCGGCCGGTCCCTGCAGCAGCGGCGGCGAGGCGGCATGGGACAGTGTGGCATCAGCAGGGGGCAGCTGCAGCGTGGGGCAGGGCAGGCCCGCATGCCCAGCAAGCATGGCGGCTTGCAAGCGCTCCCGGACAGCTGCGCGGTCCACACCACCCCAATCCTTGCTTGCTTGCTGCCCGCTTGCTTGCTGGCTGCACCCAGGTGCCGCACCTGATGACCTGAACCTGTGCCTTGATCACCAGACTGTCGCCCACGGTGAAGCCGTCCATGACCTGCAAGAAAGAACATTTTTGAGAAGGGCGCAAAATTCAGATGCAGAGTTCCCTGCGTGCCACCGGGCAGCAGCACACACCGCTGCTACCCAGCAAGCGTTCGCCAAACAGCAGCGGGTGACGACAGCGGCATCAGAATCAGCATCAGCAGCACCGAAACTACCAAAAGTGGCAGCAACGACTGGGAATGGAGCCTTCACCCTGCCCAACCGCACCTTTGACAGCTCCATGAACTTCTTCCACCCCCAGTCGTGCTCCTTCTTGCAGAAGCGGTGCAGCGTGTCGCTGTACTTAGATTTCCGGGGGTCCTGGTTCACCACCGCTATCGTGAACTGCACAGGGGCCGAAAGCAACAGAAGAGCAGGAAATGAGTTGATAAGCAGCAGAGGGGGATGCTACTTGGACTTGCGGGGGTCCTGGTTCACCACCGCAATCGTGAACTGCGGCGCAACAAAAAAGGAGCAGGAAATAGCTGCCATCAACATATAGCAAGTGCCGCCTGGTGCGCAGCGGCCCACCACCTCAGCAGGAAGCCCGGCAGCTGGCCCACACCCGCATGCTCAGCTCCGGCCAGCACCCATTCTACCCACAAGCAGCAGCAGCATGCACGCAGCAAGCGCACCTGTGCAAAGTGGCTCCACCCCGGCAGCAGCTTGTCATAATCCGCCACACACAGGAACAGGCTGAGGTGGTTGGCCACATCGCAGCCGTGCGGGTAGACCAGCAGGTACCTGCAGCATTGGAAGAGGCGTGCGGCCGGGCAGGGCGGCTCAGCAGCAGCATGTACGAGCGACGCAGCATTGGGAACAGCGCTGGCAGCAGCACCAAGAGCAGCAGCAGGGTACCTGGCCCATGCAGTTGGCGTGTTCGCAGCAGCAGCGGCAACAGAAGCGGCAGAAAAATCGAGGCAGGTCCAGCACTGACAACAGCATGGAAACATCCATGCAAATGCCAACAGCAACATGTACTTTGCACTTGCAACAGCGGCACCGGCAGCAGCACTACCGCCATCCACAGCTGCAGCAGCAGCGGCCAAGCAGCACCATTCACAGCAGCGGCCAAGCAGCAGTGCAGTAGCAGCACTGTAGCAGCGCACCACTTGAAGCTGCCCACTTCAAACACGTTGCTGCGCAGCTCGCGCTTGCCACACTCCCCAAACTTGTCCAGCTTCCAAGTGAACTTGCCATACAGCTCGCTGGTCTGCGGGCCTGCAGGGCAGCATGCGCGCAAGGGGCGGCGAAACGTCGGCGGCGGCGCAGCTACCGTGCAGCGGCGGTGGCTGGGGGAGGCAGGATTCTTTGTTGCTCGGCTCCTGCATCGCGCTGAGCAATGGCAGGCCGCTGCAGGCACGCAAGCAGAGCATACATCAGCTCTCAAGCAGCAGCCCGCCCTGGCGCCGCCGCTCCCGCCGCCGCCCACCGTCGTGGTCGTCCAGGAAGGCGGAGCAGGCGGCGATGCGGTCCACCACGGACTTGCGGCTGCGCCACTCTATAGCCTCGGCGGTGTCTGGGGTGACGCTGAGCACGCCATCAGACAGGGGCGGGCCCTTGTCCTTGCTGCTGGGGGCGCCTGCGGTCAGGGCCTCCCGCAGCCGCGTCTTGCTGGACGACGAGGACATGGCTGGGGAGACTGCTGGCCCGGGAGGCTTGCCCGAGCAGCCGCAGGCTCAGCCGCCGCCGCGGGCAGGGGCGCTGCGGGCCGCGCGACCGCTGCTGCCCAATGTGCGCCCAATGACAGTTGCTGTGGCACGACGCCGGGCCCGCTTGCACCGCCCAAGTTTGCAAAGTGGCGAGTGCCGGCGCGCGGCGGCAGGGTCTGTGAATTTTGTAGGAGAGGCCCGTGTGCCCGCGCTGGGCCGATTGGCGCCACCAATGGCAGCCGGCCCGAGCAGGCCCATGAAATGCCAGCATGGCAGCTGTCAGCTGTGCCCTACAGGCCTCGCCGCCCCCTGTGCCGCAGTTCCCTCGTTCCCCGATCACTTGTGCTGCACGCGAGGCTCGCCAGCAGCCCAGCAGAAGGGTGGCCGTTGGGTGTGGTGTTCACATCGCGGCGCCGGGAGCTCCCCTCCAGCGCGCCATGGCGTCAGTGGCGGCGCCCTTCCTCGACAAGGTGCGGGGCGGCGGCCCAGCGAGCCTGATGCGCCCTGCCTGGCGGCCAGACGCCCCAACGTTCTCCAGCCCGCAGCTGGGCGCAGGCGGGCGCAGCCCGCCAGCCAGCCTCATCTCACTGCTTTGCGCCGGCTCTCCCACCCACCGCAGGAGAATGTGGGGGCCGGCGGCGGCGGCAAGGCGGCGCTCGACGGCGCCCGCCTGGGCGCCAAGCGCGTGCTCGATGCCGGCAGCGACGGCGCAGCGGGCGCCAAGGTGCCGCGCAAGTCGGCCCTGCAGCCCCTGAGCGCGAACGTGGTGGGCTCCGCCGGCGCGGCGGCCGGCCCGCTGTCCACGGGCGACGCCAAGCCCGCGGCCGAGCCAGCAGCTGCACATGCGCACCATGGCAGCATGGGCCCGCCGCCACCCCGTGCGGCCGGCACCTCGGGGCGCGGGGCCAGCGAGGTGGGGGCCGCAGCAGCCAGCCGGGAGCGCAGCGGCAGCGGCGCGGCGGCCGCGCGGCGATGGCAGCTGACCGACTTTGACATTGGCAAGCCGCTGGGGCGCGGCAAGTTTGGCAACGTGTACCTGGCGCGCGAGAAGAAGAGCAAGTACATCGTGGCGCTCAAGGTGCGGAAGTGGTAGCATTGGAGGGTGCTTTACCAGGGGAAGCTGCATGACGCCAGTCGAAGTGTTGTGCCTGCTCTGCCTGCACAGCTGCCGCCCTGCCTGCCGTGGCGGCTGGTGCTCTCCCGGCCGCCGACAGCCCATCCCTGCAGCTGCTCAACGCCATGCCCCTCCTCCCCTGCCGCCCGCCAGGTGCTGTTCAAGAACCAGCTGCAGCAGTCCAACGTGGAGCACCAGCTGCGGCGCGAGATCGAGATCCAGTCGCACCTGCGCCACCCCAACATCCTGCGCCTCTACGGTGCGTGCCGGCAGCTGGGCTTGGGGGCCTGAAGCAGCAGAGTACGGGCATGGCACCTCTTATAGCCTGCCATGGCGCTAGCTGTGGTTCGTGCAGGCGATGAGCTTCACTACCGAACCGTTTGCTGCGGCAGCTGCTGAGGTGCTGACCTGTTGCTGCTCCCCACTCTCCACCTGCCCGCCTGCCCAGGCTACTTCTACGACGCGACCCGGGTGTACCTCATCCTGGAGTACGCGGCCCGGGGCGAGCTGTACAAGGAGCTGCAGGTGGGGACACATGGCAGGCGCTGGGCAGCTGGCGTTGCTGAGGCGGCTGCCGGAAATTGTTTCGCCGCTGTTGCTGCCGGTGCACGGGACTGCGTGCTGCTGCTTCATTGTTGGCACATGGTCAAGGTTGGGGGTATCTATTTGCTGCTTGACGCACACCCTGCCACCCGTTCATGCCGTGCAGCGCGCCACCAGCTTTGACGAGCGGCGCACGGCGACGTACATCGCCAGCCTGGCCAAGGCGCTCATATACTGCCACTCCAAGCACGTCATCCACCGCGACATCAAGCCCGAGAACCTGCTGCTGGGCCTCAACGGCGATCTCAAGATTGGCGACTTTGGCTGGTGAGGCGCGGGGGCGGGCAGTGGGGCCAGAACGTGTACAGCCGTGGAGGGGAGGTTGAAGGTGCTTTGGCAGCCTGGCACTGGTTGCGTTTGCTGTGTGGCAAATCATCCATGCTCCAACGCAGCAGCACATCAGCAGGCAGGGTGCATGGCGAGCCTTACAGCACTGATCCTCTGCTCTTGGCCTGATCCCCCCACCGCCCCCTCGCCATCTCCTCCGCCCAGGTCGGTGCACGCGCCCAACAGCCGGCGCAAGACGCTGTGCGGCACGCTGGACTACCTGCCCCCCGAGATGGTGGAGGGGTCGTACCACGACTCGGCGGTGGACGTGTGGAGCCTGGTGCGCGCCTGCTGCGGGGTGCTGGGCGGGCACGGGGGCAGGTGGTGGGCGGCAGCTGGTGTAGACTGGGCAGCGTTGAATGGAGCGACCAGCAGCAACCGCAGCAGCATCCGTGCACCAGAAGCAGCACAGTGGTGCACGCAGGCTGACTGGCTGGCCAGCTTTGCTCCGCTCACCCTGTCTCGGCTGCTATCGTCACGCTGCTCCGCTGCAGGGTGTGCTGTGCTACGAGTTCCTGTACGGCCAGCCGCCCTTCGAGGCCGCGGGGCACAGCGAGACGTACAAGGTGCGGACGTGGAGGCACTTAGGGTGCCCTGCTGTGGGAGGGAGGGTGCCCTGCTGAGCAAGCTGCTGGCATTATCAGTTGCTGCGCTCCAGCACTGCCTCATCATGGCTGCCTTGTAAGGCACAGTGCTGCTCTGCACAGCGCACTCGCTCACTGTGCCGTTCGCTTCTCTCCTCGGCCCCACCCCTGCAGCGCATCCTGCGCGTGGACCTCAAGTTCCCTGCCTCCCCCGCCCGCTCCGACGGCGCCAAGGACCTGATCCGGCGGGTGAGGCTGAGCAGATGGAAGGGGAATGGGGATGTGGTGGAGCACAGGAGCCGGTTGAGCGGCGGCAGGAAGGCCGCACAGAGCAGTCAGGGGCCCCTTGCCATTCCAGCTGGGCTGTTGATGCACGCAGGTGTGCTGGCTGCCGCCCACCATCTTCAAGCCCTTGCTTCCTTCTACCTGCTGCCATCCGCTAGCGCACCACGCCCCCTTGCCCTGACCGCCCCGTCAACCACCGCCCCCTGTGCGCCGCAGCTGCTGGTGAAGAACCCCAAGGACCGCATGCCGCTGGAGCAGGTGCTGCAACACCCATGGATCACCGCCAACGCCGACCCCGCGGTGCTGGCGCGTGCCACCTAGGCAGCGGCTGCTCCCCAGGGCGGCAGCCACCCGAGGGGCGTTGGCTCCCGAGCGGCGGCATCTCCAGCAGCTGTGGCACGCTGGCTCAGCTGGCCCACGCCCTGTGGCTGCCTTTAGCAGCAGCAGCAGCATAGAACGATGGCCTGCTCTCAATGCAGCAGCCCGCGCATAGACTAGGCAGGTCCATAGCCAAATGCCAAAAAATGATCCAGCCTGTATCACTACCCCATCTGACCCCAGCCAGGACCAGCTGCCCCCTGACCAAAACCTCGCCCCGACCGCGACTCCCCATTCGTTTCACCCCTCCAATTACTCAGTTTTGCTCCGTTGTGCGTGCCCGCGCGCCCCTCACCGCCCCTACGACACTGTTTCCCCGCTGCCGGCCGAGCAAACCTGCCCACTGTGCGAAGTGGTGCTCGGCTGTGCCCCCCTGCCTCCCTACCTCCCCCTCCCCTCCCCTCCCCCTCTCTGCCGCTCCTGACCAACCTCAATGACGTTTTGACCTGACTGCGCCGGCTGTAACCGGAGGCTTGCCATGCAGCAATCCTAGCTCAAACCAGTCAGCCATACAGGCAAGGTGCACAGTATTGCCAAGACGTCCACAAAGCAGGCATGATGGCTGAGGGCCTGTCATTCTCGGCATCATAGCCTTGGCAAGCTATTAGAGGGCAGTGCAGTCAGGCTGCAGGGATTAAAGTCCAGGCTCACAAAAGGGTGGAGGGGGTGATGGGAAAGAATGCGCTGAGCAGCAATGGGCTGCTCCAGGAGGGTGTGGCATGTGCAGTGTCGAAAGCGCAGATGAAGGTACGAATGTGTACTGCTTCCATCGCTCATCGCTAATCAAAACCAGACAGAAGAGAAGATGGCACTGGAAAGAATCGCTCCAATCAAACAGGAAGCGCAGGGGTGGCTGGCAGGCTTCAGCACATGTGAAGTGCCGCCAGCGCAGCTGGCTGATGCCCATTGGGGCAAGCCATGGTGCTGCCGCAGGTGGGGCATCAAAGGTGATGTGGCGGCTCAGGCAGTCTGAGCATCGTGAGCAAAAGCATTGCCACCGAATGGTGGCTGCGAATTGCAGGCTTTGCAGGCCAATGTGCGGGCGGGTAGTAAACACTAGGAGGTAGTCGGGTGGATAGCGCCACCTGCCGCCTCGTCCACAGAGCGGTCGCGACCGATCGGTGTACGGTCCTGTCTCTTGTCCATCACCCATCAGTCCTCGGCGGCAGCAAGCCCACAGCCGGCCAGGAAAGCGACGACAGCACTGAAGCTGCAAGCACAAGCAGGTGGGGGCATGGGGCGCACATTAATCAGTGCAATGCCACAGCGCCCCTGCAGGCGCCAAGCGGCACAAACCATATGTGCGCATGCATGATGCAGCATTTCTCTGCGGGCTGGACTTGGCATGCACGCCGCCGCCCTTCCGCCCGTCCAACCTCAGTTCCCGCACCTGACGATCACCACGGCTTTGGCTCCAGACTGCGCCTCCAAATAGTCGTCCAGTGGGTTGTCTGTCTGGGTCAGGCCCACCACGGCCGCGATGGCAAAGCCCAGCCACATGAGGAAGCCGCCCAGCTGCAGGCCGGCGCACAGCCCGCTGGCGTCGCTCAGGCACTGCATGCGCAGCATGGCGGCAGGGAAGGGCGGCAGCGCAAAGTTATGGAGCGGTAGGTGCAGCTGTGCATGACAAGTGCAGACGGCAAGAGTCGTGTAATGGCATTGCAATCAGGCAGGTTACATAGCAGTACGCACCAGGCTGAGGAAGGCCACGAGTGCGGACAGGACAAGGCTGGTGGAGGCCACACCGATGGTGGGGGTGCACATCTGGCGGTCGTCCAGCTGGAATGCGCAGTAGTAGCCGAAATAGAGGTCCACCATGACTCTGGCGCGGATCATGGCGATGGCAGTGGCCGCCAGGGCGATCTGCGGGCAGGGGCGGACCACAGCTGGCGATCGTGGCCGGCGGGCGGCGGGGGGCGGCGGGGCGGCTGGCGGCTGCGAGGCAGGTGGCGCGCGCTGCCTGCGCATGCATCGTACCTGCAGGAGGCACATGAAGTAAAGCCAGGCCTTCATGGTGCTTGCGCAGTAGAAGGAGTGGCTTGGACGCCGGTGCTTGGTGCCGCCCGGAGTGTACAGGCTCGGCCAGGTCGCGCAGGGACAATCCAAACGAAGTTGCAGTGAATAATAAGAGGTTTGGACGCGATAAGGCTACGCAATGAGCCTCAGATGCCAGTGGCGAGTCCAGCCAAGTCTGGCTGCCCCGCCGCGGGGCAGCCAGACTTCATGCGGCATGAAGAGGCTGCCCGGGGCATGCAAGTTGTGGCACATTCTCCAGGCACCAGCACATGTTAGACCATCCAGAGAGGTTTCAGTGAGGCGATCTAACCGGTTGCCTGCTTGTGGAGTGCGTGGCGCTTGGGCAGGGAGGGTGTGCAGCGGCGGCTGCTGCCGGCGGTGGCGGCGGGGTGACGCACGTGACGTGGTGCATGCTGACAGCTGGCGAGGCTGTGACCAACTATGGCAGCTGTCTTGCAGTGTTGCCATCATCCTGGTAAATCATAAGGGGCCAGGCAAGCCACGGCCAAGGCGCCTCGCAAGCCTCGCCAGCTTGTGCCGCACGGCAGCGTGCCGAGCGGCGGGATGGCGGCGGAGACCCTGACTACCGTTGCGGGAGCTGCCGCGCGCTAACAGTATTGAACCGGTTCTGTTCCTGCTGTCCCCTGATCACCACGACCAGCCAGGAAGCTCTCCCAGCGAAGCGCTCGCCGCTCATTCTGGCTGCCTACGCCTGCTACAGCCCTTCTGGCGAGCAGAACAGGTAGCAGGCGCAACAGTGGGCTAGATCATGGCCGATCCTGCCCCAGCGCCAGCCGCGGGCGAGGCACCGCCTGCTGCCGCCGCTGCCGCCGCCGCCGCCGCCGCCGATGAGCCGCCTGCCGAGGCCTGCGAGGCCAGCAAGCAGCGGCGCAACCGCATCAAGAAGCTCAAGGCGCAGTACGTGGCCATCCTTGAGCTGGAGCAGCGGGCAGCGGCAGGACAACCGCTGGACGCTGGGCAGGCAGAAAAGGTGTCCCGCAAGGCAGCTGTTGCGGAGGAGCTCGAATCGCTCGGCGTGGCGCTTCCAGAGGCGCCGCCGCCGCCCCTGGCTGATGTATCCGGCCATTCCGCAGCTTGGCAAGCGATAGAAGAAGACATCACCCAGGAGGAGGTGGCAGCGGCACTTGAAAAGCTGGTAGGCGGCGGCGGCGGTGGCCAGCGGCGGCGGCCCCAGGGGCCCATCTCCCGGGCGCTGAGCTACCAATACAAGCTGCTGGAGGAGAACCCGGGGTTCAGGTGGGTGCTGGGCATGGGTGGCTGCTGGTAGTGGGACAAGTAAGCAGCTGGTTGGCCCGTTCCACAGGCTGCCTTGCCGTGGGCCTTCCTTCCGGCAGCTTCAAGCACGACTCCTACGGCGCCGCCGCCTCGCACGCCCCTGCCTCAGCTGTAGCCAACCCTGCTGTCCTTGTGCCTTCAATGTCCTGCGCAGCTACTTCATCACGCTGCCGGCGCCCAAGCCCGACATTGCGGTGCACTTGGAGGACACAATGGGGGCGGTCTTCTTCGAGACGATGCGGCCGCGGGCGGAGGCAGGTGCGGTTAGTGTCTTCTGAATTGTGTGCGACTGCCTCCAATACCAATGCGACAAGATTGCGGGGAGAGCCCAAGCCAGCCGCCGGTCGCACACTGCCCCCAATGCTGTGGCAGACGGTGCCTGTTCCTGCGTGTGCCAGATTGGGTGTGCAGAGAAGCACACCCAAAAGTGCCTGTCACTCACCTACTCCTGCAGGCCAGCCACGAGCCGTCAAGGTGATGTATGAGCAGCTGCTGCCCACGGCGCGGCACGCAGGCATTCCGCCCATGCAGGCGAGCTTGTGGGCGGTACAAATGTGTGGGAGGCCCATCCTGTTAGGACAGGTAGCTGGTGAAGGAGCGGAGTGCCTGAGGGCTCGTTATTTCTTGCCGTCGGGAAGGAAGGCCCCCAGGAGCACACACCTCAACGTGCTGTCCTGCCGCCATCCTGCCCGCAGCTACGCCTGCAGCTGCTAGCCGAGTATGGAATTGACCCCGTGACAGAGCAGGTGGGCATGGGTGCTGCTGGGTGCCTGGTGCACGCGCTGGGAAGGCGGATGTTGAACGTTCCAACTCATCCAGCCTAGGAAACGCCACATGATCTCCACACATCTCCACATGCAAATGCTACTGCAGGTGGTGTCCGGCAGTGAGGAGGAGCGACTGGCATGGCTGCACAGCGTGGTACCGGTGGCAGAGCGGCGGGCAGCGGAACGGCAGCTCCAGCAAACAGAGCGATTCAAGGCGGGGCAAGCGGGCAGGGTGGTGTGCGGCACGCGGGGGCAGCGCGGCGGCCGGTAGCAAGCGTAGGGTGCAGCAGCGCGCTGTGCATTCCATGACGCATGTTTGATGTTTATGCCATTGAGTGCGAGAGCTGCGTGTGTGCGACTGCGCAAGAGTTTTTACAATTTTCAATGGCCACTAGTAAGGCTGCCCGCCGCATGTAAGCAGCCGCTGCTGCCCAGCCGTGTGCACCGCCCTCACAGCAGCGTGCGGTTGCGGAAGTTGGCAAATTTGGAGACGCTGCTGTAGGAGTGCGGCACGCCCAGGCCGGTCAAAAACTGCTCCAGCTCGCCGCGAAGCCGCTCCGGCTCCGCCTGCAGGCAGGCAGGGAGGCATTAGGATGGCCGCATTTTGCAGGCGGGCGGGCATGAGATGTGGTGGGCGCACATAAGCGGCCAGGCATGAGCCAGTGGGCTTACTTGGCAGCAGTCAGCTGTGGTGCACACAGCGATGAATACAGAGAGCTGATCGGGCGGTACTTTGCAGGAGCCGCTTACCGTCTCGCACTCGAGCCCGTACAGGATGCCCTAATGTGGGCCGGCCGCACATGCCCAACTCGCTTGTGCGCTATGACATCACAGCGAGCTCACCGTTTCGCACTCGAGCTCATACAGTGTGCCCCACTCGTACTTGGTTTCGTCCAGCTCCAGCAGGTGGCCGCCCCACTGCAGAGATGGTCAACAGGAGCAATGGTTGTAGAGGCAGCAGATCAATCGGCACAAGCAACTTGGTTCGTCCAGCTCCAGCAGGTGGCCGCCCCACTGCATTTGACATGGCACGCAGCAGTCGGAACAACACAACTTCATGACCACAGACAGCCAGCACATTGATCAATCAGCACCGCCATGAGCTGGATTTCGATCTGCATAGCACCTATGTGCCCGCCCTCACCTCAAACTCCTGCCGCGTGTTGTTGAAGCCGCCCAGGCAGACCAGCTGCGACACGCCCAGGGAGCTGCACGAAGGGCGGGACAGAAAGACAGCTTGCTGGATTGGACGCTCAGCTGTTGCGAAGCTCATAGGCAGACCAGCTGCGACACGCCCAGGGAGCTGCACAAAGGACGGGAGGGAAAGGCAGTGGCACTGTGCATGGGATGCCTGAAGGTCGGTGCATGCATGGCCAGCGCACCATGCCCTGCTACGCAGCAGTGCTGCAACCGCAGCTGAGCGCGCGATGTGGTATGAGCAGGGGCACACCACCCAAACCTTCAGCAGTCAGCAGCAATAAAAGGTAGACGGCCCACCCACCTCTTCAGGTTCTCTAGGAGCGGGGTGCCCAGGTCAAGCAGCTTGGCAGGGTCCTGCAAACACGGCAAAAGGGCAAGCGTAACCATGCGATGATGCATGATGCAAGCAGAGCAGTGGTGGCAATGTTATTCAGCGTGGCAGGGGGTCGACTGGTGCGACTGCTCAGCAGCTGCAGTGGGCAGGTGCCCTTAACTACGCCGCATCCGAAAGCCATCATTGCCACCATGCACCAGACCACCTGTTTGCAATAATGTGTGCACCTGAAGGAATTGCCGGGCCAGGGCGGGGTCGACAGGCTCCTCCCACACAGCTGCCTGCCCTGAAAGCCATCCGTCCAAGCCAAGTAAGATTGCTACAGCCACTGCTGAAGCAACAGCAGACCTGCAGGAATTGCCGGGCCAGGGCGGGGTCGACGGGCTCCTCCTCCTCTGGCGCCCGCCCGATGCCGTCCTTCAGCACCTGCTTGCCCTGCAGCAGAGTGGCAGTTGGAATGGCATGCCATGCTCAGAATACGGCAGAGGCAGCAGTGATGAGCTGCATGCTAAACTAGCCTTGGCTTGAAGAGCAATGTTGTCTGAGGTAGTGGCACATCCCCAGCGTGCACTCAAAGCATGCACTGCAGCGCAACCAAAGCATGCGCAGCAGCTTGCCTTGATGGTGATCACCGCCTTGTGGTCCCCGTTGTAGAACCGCACCTGCGGTTGGGGGGAGTGAAGGACGTAGGGTTGAGGGCAACGGGCTGCAGCTGAGGCAGTTAAAGCCCGTACATGCAAGCTCGTGCACACACGCAGCCCCATCTACCCAAAGCCAAACCTCTTGAATGCGGGTGACAGCCCAACAGGGACGGATACAAACTACCAAGCCGGGCAAAGCCCAAGCAGAATACACCAATGCAGTAGAAGCCAGCAAGGCACCCACCCGCAGCACCACGCACGTCGTGCTTACCACCTGTTGTGCACGTTTGCCTTCCTTGCATCAGGAGCTTCCGCCACAGCGGTCACGAGGCCGGCAGCAAAGCAAAGGAACAATGCAGATACTGCGGCAGAAAGGAAGCAAGCGAGGCACCCACCCGCAGCACCACGCGCTCCTTGCTCAGCTCCTGCTGCGCGCCGTCGAAGAAGAAGTTCTCCTGTGGACAAGGCAATGCGATTGCAGCAGTTGCTTAAATCTGTGGCCTGTGAGCACACGCTTCGTGGCAGGGCATGGCGCTGGATGAGGCACAGAATAGGCTGCACGACAGCCTCGAGGCACAAAAGCACCCCTGCAACCTTGATGCCAACTGCCAACCTGTTGCAAACCACCGCGGAGCATTGCAATGCTGCCTTGGCCAACAGCCCAACTACCAAGCACCCACCTGCTGATACGTGGCCTTGTAGCCCCCCTGCAGCGCCTGCGCCAGGCTGGCATGCGCCGCCGCATCCGGCAGCCGCAGCTTGACCTCGACTTCCACCATACCCTCCTGCTCCCCTGCCGCTGCTGCTGTTACTGCCTTGCTCTGACTGCCCGCGCCTGCTGCTGCTGCCCCGAAAGCCGCCCTGCTATGCGCCGGAGGGTGCGCTGCAAAGCAGCGGCTCACTGCTGCAGGCCGATGCGCTGAGCGGCGGTTGGCTTCTTGGCGGGCGCCTGCGGGCAGAGAATGCAAGAACCAGCAGCATTGGCATGAGCCAGATGGTGACCAGAACCTTAACCAGAACCAGAACACCAAGCTTGCCCCTGGCCTGCCCCTGATGCAGCCCTGCCCCGGCGGCAACCAACGGCAACAGCAGACTGACGCACGGTGAACAGCGGTGACAGGGGCGCCTTGCCGGCTGCCGCTGCCGCTGCCTGCAGCTGCGCTTGCTGGCGCTCCGCTCGCACCGCCTCGTACTGCAAAGCAGAGAAGAAAGTGCGGCACGCATGGATGAACAGAAAAACGCTGGCATTATCGAGTGAGGGAGCGGCAGGCAGGCAGTCCAGTGAGAACTTTCGGCCCTGCCGAAGGCAGCATGCTCACACCAGCAGCCCCACCAGTCATGTAGACACTACAGCACAGCACCCACCTCCTCCTTGTCCTCGGCCTTGAGCTCGATGCGCGTGGGCTTGCGGTTGAGCATGAGCCGCGCGGGCGCCTGCGGGCGGCGGCGGCAGCGGCGGCGGCGGCAGTAAGGCAGCGGCGGCAGGGTGGTCAAGCGTGCCTCCTGGCGCTGCGTCGATCACCCTTGGCATCTCAGGTGCCATGGAGCGCAAGCGCGCAGCACAGCGTTCAGCGGCCGGGGAAGCGCACTGCTCGCCGCTCGGTGCAGGCCCATCGGTAAGTGATCGCACATAGCATGACCCTGATCGCCACTCCCCAATCGCGCGCGCCTGCAGAGCCGCCGCAGTGGGGCCGAGCAAGTCTTGCCAAGGCCAGGCGCCCAGCCAGCATCCAAGGTGTGCTTCAACGGAATAGTCAGAGTCAGGCGGCAATCCAGCTGCGCCCTCATGCCAACCAGCTTGTTGCTCGCCGCCGCATGGGCACCGCCCGCCCTTGCATTCCGACCTCGTGCACAGCCTGCCGCCCATCCTGGCACACCACAGCTATGGGCATGTTGCATGGCGCGTCGTGAAGAAAAGCAGCAGACTAAATAGTGTTCCTGAAAATTGGAGCGGAAGCAGATGGCGCTGCCGCACGCCGCGGCGGCGCCTGCCGAGTCGCGGGCTGGACATCCACGCTGGCCAATGCGCCAGCGCTGGTTCATTAGTGGAGCCGCTCCATTGCGGCGCCCCTGCCCGCCGCATGTCGGCTGGCTCACTGGGCGGGCGTGTACAGGCCGGCCGCGATCAGCACGTTCTGGCGGGCCTTTGCCAGCCGGGCCTTCCGCCGCGCCGCGGTGTTCAGGTGCAGCACGCCGTTGCTCACCGCCTTGTCAATCACTGCAACGCAGACAGAGCCGCGGATGATACAGGGGTGAGCAGCGCGTGGCAGGCAGCAGCACCCCGCAGTGCTTCCTGTAGATCAAGCTCGCAAGCGCGCGCATGCAGCAGCAGTGACATGACCAACGGCTCATGCCCCACCGGCGCTATGCAACAGGTACAAACCGTCTGGCCTGCCTAGCCCCCACAGCTGCCCTGCCCGTCCCTCACCCTGGTACGCCTCGTTGATCAGGGTCTGCACGGGGGCCAGGTCAGCCTCGGCCGCGGGAGGGGCGGACTTGAAGGCATCCAGAGCAGTCAGCACCTGCAGGCGGTGAGCATTAGGCATGAAAGCGGCGGTGGGCGCGGGCGGCAGGGGGAAGTTCATGCCGACAAGCGCAGCACTTTGCGCGAGGCAGCGGCAGCCACAACTCTGCTGCCCAGCAGCAGCAAAATGGCTGGCATTGCTGCAACAATTGCATCCCAGTTGCGCCACGCTGCGCCATGTGTGGCGGCCGTGTCCGGCGCCCGCTCCCCGGCTGCTGACCTTCTTCATGCGGGTGGCCACCTCGCTCTTGCGGGCCTTGTTGTACATGCGGGCCTGCGCAACAGCAGTCAGGGCAGCAGCGTCCAGTGAGGAAGCAGGGCCGAGCGGCAGGCGGGGCGGCGCCGGCGGGCGGCGAAGCAGGGCTGCCACTGTGCCCGCCTGCAAGCACGTGCATTTCGCTGGTCGGCGCCTCTTCTCACCGTCTCGGCCGTGCGCTGCCGCTTCAGCGAGTTCTGCTTGGCCTCCACCACGAAGGCCGCTGCTGCCACGCTGCGCTGCGGCCGCACTGCGGGCCAGAAGGGAGGGGCAGGGACTACATGTCAGATGCAGCGGCGATGGCCCGCACCGGGTGCTTCTGCCCGCCCGCTCGCCTCGTCCCACCACCGCCGCCCGCCCAGCGCACCTGCCACAAGCTGCTGGCCGCGCATGGC
>VFQQ010002509.1_pt1 | contig 20377 bp, 34 predicted proteins | sample 3512341 | NCBI WGS metagenome assembly VFQQ01 (sample SAMN10412373, study PRJNA504923) | tailings metagenome | isolation source: Relicate 2 Philex TSF1 revegetated site | place: Philippines: Tuba, Benguet | collected 2017-08-29 | reverse complement strand
GCATGCTGCCAACACCCTGCCCCGCCGCCGGCCCGCCCTCGCCGCCCAGGTTGGCGCAGCACAGGTAGGCGCAGGAGAGGGTGGCGGCCGCCTGTGCCAGCTCCAGCTGTGCTGCCTCGGGGTCAGGGGTCAGGTGCTGCACCGCAAGCGCTGCTGGCTGGGCGGCTTGAGGCAGCACCTCTGATGCCAGCTGGCGCAGCGCTTGGGGCACCCTGCCCTGCTGAGCCGTTTCAACCGCTTGGTGCAGGGCGGCAATGACGCCATCCAGCTCGGAACGGTCGCAGCCTGCCTGGCCCGCTGTGTCCAATACGTCAATGACAACAGCAGCAGTCGCTTTCACCAGCCCTGCCTGCACGGCAACAGGCAAGGATTTACGTCACACATGTCCCCATGGATGCAGGAGCACGCAAGGGCAGGCCAATAGCCTTGGGGTTTGCTTAGTGCTTGGTGGCCCTGGGCTGCTTGCTCACCTCGGATGCACCGCAAGTCCCTGCGACTCGCACAATCGCAGCCTGTGTGCACTCCCACAGCAGCAGGTGTGCCGCCAGCAGAGGGTTGGCACTGCATGAGATAAACACGACAAAGCAGTCTGCTGATGCTGTCGCGGGTTCCTGTATGCATCGCAGGAGCAGGGCAGGTAGTCAGTCACCTATTGTTGGCAGCTGCAGCTATCAGATGGAGGCGTGACATGTAAAGCACCAGCTGCCGCCCTACCTGCAGCAGCTCTTGAAGCAGCGTGTGCAGCACTGGCGATGCACCCAAGGCCTTGGGGCCCTGCCCTCCTGCACCAGCCAGGCCACTGGCTAAATTAATGCGGTGCTCTGCTTCAACGGTTGAGAAGCCTACCGCACCAGCGATCAGCTGCATTGCTGGCAGGTGGGCCACAGCCATCGCCTGCACCTGCCTGCACACGGCAACAAGGCGAAGCATGGGCAAGCCCCAGCGAGTGCGTCATGCATGCCACAATGCATGCCCGAGTTGGAGTTTTGAGCCAGCACATCCAAGGGAGCAGCCTCCCTTCACCACAGCCCCTGCCCACCTGGTGGCACGCTCCTTGAGCAGGCCGCCTGGAGCAGCAGCCTGTGCTCGTGACAAGTACACGGCTGCCGCCATGCTGCCTGAAAGCGCATCCAAAAGGGCTGTCGTGGTCTGGCGATCGGGATCATCTAACTGCAGGGCTGCACCGGCGCCTCCTGCAGCCACAATGTGCGCCAGCCGGACAGCACGCGTGTGCAGGTCCCACACTGCCTCCATCAGCAAGGCCAGGCCTTCTGCTGCTGCTGCCGTGCTGCTTGCAGTGGTGCCATCGCCAGCTGAAAAGGTGGCTGCCGAGCCAGCAGAGGATGCCAGCTCCAGGAGGGCTCTGACAAACTTAGCAGCTGGGACCTGACACTGGGCGAGCAGGGGGATGGAGCGCAGCCCAGCGCTGGCCGCTGAGCACCAGGCAGCAGCATCTCCCATGCTGGGGACCAGCCGAACAGCACGCTCAGGCCGCACGGCAGCTCAGCCTTTGCCGGCGTAGGCAAGCAGCAGCTGCACTAGATCAGAGCCGGAATCAATCAGGGCCGACTGTGCAACTGCCGCTGCAGTCTGGCCCCACCCTGCCTCGATGTTGGGGCAGCTCACCAGAGCTGCCAAGCTGGGCAGCCGAGCAAGCACTGCCAGCAGGCTGCTGGCCACCCGCAGCTGCTCCTGCTCGCTCTGCTGGGCGATCCGCTGCTGAGCATAGCGCACTGAGCAGCCGGGGGCTGCCAGAAAGTTCACCGCCACCAGAAAACTGGGCTTGGCAGTTTCGGCCGCTGATGCCTGCTGAGGCGGCAGTGGCATCATTGCCAGCAGCTGCGCTTCGCCGCACAGCACGCCCAGCAGGCCGCGTCTGTCTGCTGCTACCAGCCAGGCATCACGAGCAGGCTGTAAGGGCAGCAGGTTGGTGGCTGCCATGAGGTTGGTGGCAGTTTCCCAGCTGCAGCCGGGCGGGCGGCGCTCAGCGGGGAGGCGGAGGGCCACAGCCAGGGCCGGCAGGGCAGGCATCAACAGCTGCACCAGGCGCAGCTCAACTGAGCAGTCCTGCTGCGAGCCCCAATGGGACTGTAGCTCAGTGCAGCTGCAGAGCGCACAGGACAGCTCCGCAAGGACCGGCAGCACCGGCTGCTGCACCCAGCCTGCGGCAGGGCAAGGGCGCGACAGCCCTTTGAAAGGGATCACGGCAACTCGAAGCTTCGTCATGTGTCAACTTGCCCGGCGGCTAAAATGTCAACCCCAGAAATAACCCCAATACACGAGCAGCTGCAAGCTCTGCAACACAATGAGCAAACGTACACTCGCTTTGCAGGTTGGGTCTGTCCAATCCTTACCGGGCTCTCCGGACCGGCCCAGCAAGTGCAGCAGCCGAAGGGCGGCCGACAGCCATGCCCGCAGCCTGTCCGCTTGCAGCAGCCCAGCCTCCAGCTGCTGCTGCAGTGGCCTGCCGTGGGCAAACGCCACTGCGACTTGCAGCTGCGCCAGCAGCGCTGCTAGCATGGGCTCCGTTGCTCCACTGTATGTATTGCCAGCCGCCAAAGTGCAGTGGAGCTCCAGCAAGCAGAAGCCACTGCCGTGCAGCAGCGAATATGCCGCCTGTGCAATGCGCTGCCACTCCTGTGCTGGCACGCCGGTCAGCCTGGGCAGGGCGCTGCAGCTGGTTGCCAGCCGGCAGCCTGCCGTTAGCTGCGCCACCAATGCTGCTAGCTGCTCCTGTGCAGGGCCATCAGAAGGAGGGTGCAGTGTGCTGTCCTGCAGCTGTCGGTTGAGCGCCATAATGCCATGGATGCAGCGATCCAACACTCTGCATTCCATTGTCAGGAGAAAGTTGGGCTCGGTGAGAGTGGCGCGAGGCACCGAGGCGGGTGTGCGGCATGCCGCGGCAACCAGCAGAGGCGGCCAACGTGCGGCCCTCACCGGCGCAAGCGCTGCGACTCCCGCTCGCTCCCCTCGATCTGACGCAGCTGTTGCACACGCTCAAGCAGCCGTTGAGCGTCTTCGGCAAGCGTGAGCTGCGGCGGCGCCAGGCCGCGCCCTCAGGCCCTCGGCCAGGCTCTCGATCTGCTCGGCAAGCTGCATGGCAAACATAGTGACTGCTGATCGAGCGAAATGGCTGAAATGCTGCGCTGAAGTATGTTGGGTGCCGCATGAGCGACGCCGCCATGTCGCCCTCCCCGCCCCTACCCGCAGATCATTAGCTTACACAAACATGTGCTTGTGCATGCAGACATGCACAACCCAGCACAAAAACGGTGACCAAACTTACGCACTCATACAATGCGGCATGGCACTGCGTGCAGGCAGGCGCAGGCGGACACCTGGGCCAGCAGCAAGCATGGCCCTGCACATTCACGCGCTGCCATTGGCGATGCCGTTCCCATCTGCCACAGCCGCCACCGTGGTTTCAGCCAGTGGAAAGAGGCGGCTGTACACCACCTTGACTGCCGACAGGTGCAAACCGGCATCCTCGTACAGCGCTCCCCACACCGCCTCGAATGCCTCTGCGGCAAATGGGGGTTGCCGGAGGCGCGGACGGAGATGTTCATATGAACATCATTAAACATATGTGCATGATGCGCTGGTGATTGTCACCACGCAGGCGCTTGTCAGGTCTGCAGCCCTTGCGCTGGCACTGCCAAACAGTCCGCACTCTCTCCGCCCGCCGCCCAGCCGGCCCTGCGCACCCGCCAGCATGCGCGCAGTCGGCACCTGGCCCTCGTACGCTTTGCCCACCACCACCAGCTCCTGCAGGCCGAGGCGAGCGGCGCCCGCAGCGAACGCCTCCTGACGCACCAGCTCCTGCGGTGGAAGAGGGCCATGGAGGCGCTTGCGGTGTGTTTGTGTGCCTCAAGGCTGGCCACCGGCATGCAACAGTGCCATGGGGCGGCACTGAGCGGTAGCGCCTGCCGGCGGGGCAGCCGAGATCTGCTCATGGATTGCAGCCTGTTCACATCAAGGCAACCGCTTCACTGCCCGTGTCCCCACCATGCGGCGGTTGTGCAGCAGCTCCGTGGTGGCGTTTGGAGGCAGGGCGGTGAAGAGCAGGTCGGACACGGCGGCGCCCAGCACAGCATCCCCCAGCCACGTCAGCCTGCAGGAGGGGGTCGAGGAGTGCAGCCACGTTGTACCAATCCAGGTTTCAATTGGAGAGACCCAACAAGAAGCAGCTTATGCGAAACCGCGCCGAGCGCCTGCAATGCCACGGCAACATGCAACAGCAACACCCGCTGTGCCAAAGTGTATGGCCAACCTGGCGTTGTCCATCTCTCCAAAAGAGGGGTGGATCAGCGCCAGGCGCAGTATCGCCTTGTCTGCAAGAGCAGGAGAGGGGCAACTGCTTCTCACTTCCACCTCCACGTGTTGGCCGTGGCAGCGGCGCCGGTGGCAGCGGCGCCCGCTCGGCTTCCTCCCTCAAGGCTCCCAGTCCCGCGGCCAAAGGCACCTCGGAAGCTGTACCCCAGCTTGAACTCGAGTGGCTTGAGCTCTGCATCAGTTGCTGGCCAGCGGCGGCTCAGGCGGAGGGTGCCGCCGCCGTTGGTGCCGCCTCCCAGCAGGGCCATTATCGTTTGCAGCTGCAACCAGCAGGATCAGGCAGCGCCTGGGGTGCAGCATGGCTGAGCAGACAGGGTTGGAAATGGGCCATCAGGCAGATTGAGCCAGCCTGCAGTGCATGCTGGCTAGCAGCATGGAGCGCAAGGCCGTGCCTCGTCTCCTTCTCTCTGCTCACCCACAGCGGCGCTCCAAGGCACATGGCAGCAACAAAGCTGCTCCCTGTGCTCCTGCTGGCCTGCAGCTGCCTGGCGGACGCCACGCTTGCCGGCCAGCTGCCAGCCGCCAATGCAACCGTGGAGACTGCTGACGCTGTGGATGCAGGTTCGGGCAGGTGAGATGCAGGTTCCCCTTGGACCGCCGCTGCCGCCGCCGCCGCCAAGCGCACGTGCGGCCTGCACTGCCCTGCCTTTAACCCAGCAGCTGCCCTGCCTGATGCCTGCAGGTTCCACTATCTAGCAGTCAATGGAGGCTCCCTAATCGTTGTGGACTCCAAAGCGCATTCGTTGTACCGCCATGATCTGGCTACAGGTGGGCAAAACTGGGCTGCTTACCAACACATGCTCGCCCAAGCCCCACCGCTCATCCCCAACCGCATAGCCACTGGCAGCTGTCTGCCTGTTGACGTTAGAGACACCCTGCACGCTCGCAGGTGACACTGAGCTGCTGGCTGGCGGCGACGGCGAGGCCGGCTATCGCGACGGCCCCGGCCACGACGCTCGCTTCAACCGCCCCACCGCCGCATGCGCACTGCCGGGCGGCAGCGGCATGCTTGTTGTTGCCGATTCCCATAATGCCTGCATCCGGCTGGTGGACAGAGGCGGCAACGTGAGCACCCTGGCAGGTGCCTGTGGCGAGCGGCCGGGTTGCAAGGATGGGCCGGGCAGCGAGGCGCTCTTTGGTGCCGGCATCCGCAGCTTGGTCTGCCTCGACAACTGCTCAGTGCTGGTGGGAGACGCATCAAACGGCCGGCTCAGGTGCGATGGGCAGCAGGCTGTAGCTTTGCAGGGAAGCGGTGGCGAGGACGGTCTGCACTGCACATGTCTGCAAGGCAGCCACGCATGCGAACGGCAGCAGCACGCCCCAACCTGGCTCCTCAACAGCAGGCACCATGCTGCATCCCGTGCTGCAGGCGCATGGATGTGAGCGGCGCCGGCTGCCCCGCTCCTCCCGACCATCCCCACCGAGTGTCACCACTCACCCTAGCCGCCATCTGGCTGCTGGGCGGTGGGGCGGTTCTTGCAGCAGCTGTGCTTGGTGTGCGCCGCTGGGCAGCGGACCGTGCAGAGGCTGTGCAGCAGCGGGCACGCGAGATGCGCGCTGAGCACGCTGTGCATGCTGCAGAGTCCGACATGGCGCAGGTGATCTGGCACAGGAGCATTCAAATGCTGGTTGGTTGTCCGCTGCAGCTCACTTGCGACTTCAAGGCAGGCTCCGCACATGGAGTAGCACATCCCACCTGCATGTGCAACACTGCTGCAACCGTTTGTTCTGCATTAGCTATACTTCTGTCTCGCACACCTTGACCATGCTTGTGTCTCCCACATATCCAGGCTCTGCTGGGCGGGCGGGAGGCGAGTGCAGAGGCTGCCCTGCGCTTCCATCAGCGCCACCCCATGGGCAGGCAAGCGGTGCACCAGCATTGTGTGCGGGAGGAGCACAGCACCTTGGTTCAAGAGAGCCATGCGCACAGCCTTCTGCGCAGCAGATCCATTGCGCCTACACTGTTGTTCGACCTTCCTTGTTCTCCCGCTGCAGGGCGCCCCCAGCTGCTGCCGGGTCGGGCCCTTCTCTCCTCGAAGAAGGCCAGCCCAGCTCCCCTTTCGCCCGGCATCAGGGGCCGCCCCTGGCTTTTGAGCCCGCCGGCCCTTCCTCCGGAGAGGCCCCGCCATCCAACCGCAAGGGACCCACTCCCTGGAGCAGCTTGGGATACCTGGATGGAGGGGGCCTGCCGGTCCCAGCTGCACCCCAAGCCAGCGGCAGCCGGCCGCCCTCCCGCCGCACCAGCATGGAGACGGGCCGGCCGCCTCGCCCGCCGCTCGCCCAGCTGGGGGGCACAGTGCGGGTGCAGGCACCAGCACCGAGCCATTTGCAGACCTGAACCCGGTGGATGTGTAGGCGACTGCCGTGCAGCGTTCATTTGCTGGACATGAAGTTGCTAAGCCCAAGAGACAACTGCCGTGCAAGTTTCTGAAGCCATTGCCATGGCATCCATCTGGGCCAGCCTCTCCTGCATGCCTGCTCTCCCCTTCTGCTTGCTCCTGGTTCACCCATCTGCTTGCTTGCTTGAAAGCGTGCTTACTGTTCAGGACTGCATGCTGGGTAAACAGTGCGTGGGTGGAAGAAGCTAGGCATGGGCGAATGGAAGGGCAAGGGAGAAGGGTTGGAAGAGAGGTGGTGCGGCAGCGCAAACCAATGGAAGCGACTCAAAAAGGGGTGCGCGCTAAGCAATTGCTGTGTGCCAATGGGGCATGCAGCAAAGCTGAGGGCAGAGCATGAACGGGGACGGCTAGGCAGCTGCACAGCATATCAACTGCATCACTGTGCTGTTCCCTCTGGCTGCGGTGCCGTGGCGTGCCTGCTGGAAGCAGTTGACCTGCCGTGCCGTACCATGCTGTGTCTGCTGTGCCTGCTGTGCTCACTCATGCCTTGGCCTCGTCCTTCACCGCATCGCGGGCGTTCAGCTGGGAGGACACATCGTCGATGGCCGCGTTCAGCTGCGCAATCTTGTCCGCAAGGTTCTGCTTGGTCACCTGCAAAAGTAGCGGAACGTAGAGATAGCGGTATGAGTGCAGCTGAGATCTTGTCCGCCAGGTTCTGCTTGGTCACAACCAGGAAATGTATGCAGTAAGCATGACCGCAGCGGCTCAATCCGGCACCCACCTCGCCATCGGCCGCCTCGTCCCACCGCAGCTTGAGCCGGTCGTCGTCGCCCAGCAGCGCCTTGGAGATCTGTGGTCAGATAGGTGTGCGGGCGGTTGCAACTATGAGGGCGGTTGCAAGGTGATTAAGCAGCCAGCTGTGAGGCTTGCAAGTCACACGCTTTGACCGTACAGGCAGCGGCTCCCGACGACCCCCGCTGCTCAGCAGCTGCCATCCAGCGCACCTGCGGCGCAAACACAAAGCCCAGCGCGCCGCACACCACGCCGCCCACGATGAAGCCGCTCCAGAAGCTGCCGCTGCTGCGCTCAGCCCTGCAGGGAGCGCAAGTGAACGACGGTGAAACGACGTTGACCAGATGCGGGCAGCGCTCAATTGGCTGCAGGCAGTGGCTGGCAGGCGGCGGGCGCCAGTGCAGCAGGGCCCAAAGACCAGCTGCCAGGCTGACGCCTACACCAAGCCATGTCCAGCACCCTTCCAGCAAAGCTTGCCTGACCACCAGGGCGGTGCCGCGGGCTGGCCGCGCCGGGGCCGCACAGCGAGCGGCGGCGGGGCGGCCGCACACGGCGGAACGGCGGGCCGTCTGCAGCGTGGCGCCGGCTGCACATGCAGAGATCGGAGTCGGCAAGTGGGTCAGCGGCGGCTGGAGACATAGGAGGGGCCCAGCGCGCGGGGAGGGTGTGGGTGGCGCTGCTCACTCACCCTGGGTGGCGGCGAGGCTGGCCATCGTGGTCGGGCTAGTCGGATGTGCGATCGGGGCCGGGCGCCGGAAGCTGGCAGCCGCTGGGAAGGCGGTGCGGGGTGCCGGTGGGGCGGGGAGGCCTGCAGTGCTTGCGACAGCAGCCGGGTGCGTCTGTACAGCGCGAATGCGCGCCGATCGCGTGAATTGGGCAGCGCTTCGCAGCATGGCAACAATGCAGCCACTGGCAGGGCACCCCTGCTGCTTGCGCATTGCCCGGCAAGTTTCTGGATGCTTGCACTGCACTGCCAGCTGCTCGCCACCCGCCTAGCCGCCGCCAGCCGCCGAACCACCGCCAGGCAGCTCCCAGGGCGTCTCAGCAGCGGCCCCAAGTGGCGCCTCACATCCAGCAGTGCCATCAAGCTTCCTCGTGCAGCATCAGCGGCAATGGCTGCAGCGGCCAACGGCGGCGGCGCCGCCGCTCCCGCGCCCGCGGGCCCTGCTTCCGAATACGAGCCGTACCTTGAAGTGGCGATGGCAGCGGCACGGGAGGCAGGCACTGTGATTGCAGAGGCCTGGAACGCGCCAAAGAAGATCGACACCAAGTCGGGTGCGCTTCCGGGCAGTGGCTGGCGTGCGTTTTTATCAAGACTGTTCAGTGGCGGTTGCGTGCCCCACCACCTGCCCTGCGCTCGCCTGCCTGCTGCGTGGCCCTGCCAGCAGAACATGTGTTGTGCATTTTATTGCAACTTGTGCATCATTTTTTAGAGAACTGGCTGCAGGATGCCGGGGGGGCCTGGCTGCAGGATGCAGGCTGTCGTGCCTCCTAGTTTCCTTTTGGCTGACATGCTGTTTCCTTGCCTGCCTATATTTGCCTCAACTGCAGGCGACGCCGACTTGGTGACAGAGACGGACAAGAAGTGCGAGGCGCTGGTGCTGGGGCGCATCCGGGCCGCCTTCCCTGACCACAAATTTATTGGGGAGGAGGGCAGCGCTGCGCAGGCAAGTGGGGCATGCACATGCATGCGACATGCTGCATGTTTCCGAGTTTTTGGTCAGAGAACCGTGTTGCGCCAGCGATGTCGCATACACAACCACCAGTTTCATGCACTGCACCGCATGATGCATGCACTGCACCACATGATGCTGCTGCAGGGCTTTACAGACGACCTGACGGATGCGCCCACCTGGATGGTTGACCCAGTGGACGGTGCGTTGCTGGCTGTAGGGTTGTAGCTGCGCCAATGTAGCAGCAGAGTTGTAGCAGCAGGTCCTGGCTGCAGATTTTCAGCTGCCAGGTTTCAGCTGCGCTGCATGTGGAAGCACGAGCAGCAAGGTGTGGTGGGTCGGCTAAGCAGAAACTGGGTGTGGGCGGTTTGCTCACAGGCGGTTTGCTCACGCTGCTTCCCAACCACGCCCTGCCGCAGGCACCACCAACTTTGTGCACCGCGTGCCCTTCTCCTTGCGATGGCTGCCTCTGAATGTGCCATCCAACTTTATTACCTCCCGCCGCAGGCACCACCAACTTTGTGCACCGCTTCCCCTTTTCGTGCGTGTCCATCGGCCTGACGATCGGCAAGCGGCCGGTGGTGGGCGTGGTGTACAACCCCATCCTGAATGAGCTGTACCATGCAGGTGCGCTGCTGTGCATGCTGTGGTCCATTGATGCTGCTGTCCGCAAACGTTGTGGTGGTTTCACTTTGAAGCAACGCGTTCAGTTTAGCACACGTGCAGTGGCCGCCACGTTGCACTACGTGACGGCGCCTTCTACTGCACTCCTTGCAGTGGTGGGCGGTGTGAATGCTGGCTCCAGCACAAATATCAAGGCTCATTGCCATCGCGTGCTACTGCACTCCTTGCAGTGGTGGGCGGCGGCGCTTTCCTCAACGGCCAGCCCATCCGCGTGTCGGAGACGACCGAGCTCAAAAAGGCGGTGATTGCAACAGGCAAGTGGAGGCACTGCTGCCGAAAAACCGTCTCCTGCGCTTTGACCGGCCAGCTGCCCCTCATGCTGCACTGCTCTTGACTAACACCTCCTTCATTCCTGCAGAGCTGGGCACGCGGCGCGACAGTGAGTGCCTGGACGCCTGCTTCCACCTCATTTTAACTTGGTAACTTGAGTTGCGTTGCTCCTGCAGAGCTGGGCACACGGCGCGACAGTGACTTCCTGGACGCCTGCTTCCACCGGATACGGCAGCTGGGCCAGGGCGCGCGCAGCCTGCGCTGCTCCGGCTCCTGCGCACTCAACCTGTGCAGCGTGGCCATGGGCAGGTGAGGGGGGCGTACAACTGGTAGTGTGGGCTGGGTAAAGAGTCATGTTTAGGGCCCCAGCCTGCGCTGCTCCGGCTCCTGTGCACTGAACCTCTGTGGACGGGCAATTGAGCACAGCCAGTCCTGGGAACGAGGCCAGCGCTGTTGCTGGCAAAACGGCCGGCAGCTGGGAGGATGAGCACTGCAACCCGTTGCCTAGCTGTGGTGCAAGCCCGTGCATGCTCACCGCGCATTGCTCGACCCTTTCATCGTCGCTCCACCGGCTCTCCACAGGCTGGACGTGTTTTACGAGATTGGGCTGGGCGGCTGCTGGGACCTGTGCGCGGGGGCGCTCGTGCTGCAGGAGGCGGGCGGCCGCGTGCTGGACCCCACAGGTAGGTGTTTGGATTTGCTGTGTCTGGTTGTGTTGCGGGTGCAACTTGCAGTTGGCTGCTGCAGAGGGCGATCGAGTTCTTGGAATTGCTGGCAGGAGGGCGATCGAGTTCCTGGAATCACCCCTTGCGCGAAACCGCGTTGCCGTGCACATGCCCGCCCCTTCCGCAGGCGCGCCCTTCAACCTCATGAGCCGCCGCGTGCTGGGCACCAACGCGCACTTAGCAGAGGCAGCAGCCGCCATCCTGGCGCAGTGCCCAGATGCGCCAGGAGAGCCGCCGGCGCTGCCGCTGCCGGTGTAGGCTCTGCAGGCAGCGCCTGCAGCAGCAAATTGCAAGCTGCATCCTCACTACTGTTGCCGCAGTGAGCCCGCAGCTGCGCGCGCAGGGAGCTCTGGACTGTGCCTGTAGCAGACCGCCGGCCAGCTTGAGGCAGGCGCTTGCATGCCGGCTTGTGGCCGGCAGTTGCAAATAAACCAGGACGCATCCTTTTGCAGCCCGGACTCCTTCTGCAAACCTGCACACGGTGACCAAGTGAGCGTTTGCTCCCTGCAAGTAGCTGCTCCCCGTTGCATGCACGCACTTCTGACAGATTTCATTGCTACCTGACTCGAATTGACGCTCAATTGAACAGCCCGGCACTGCCTCTTGATTCCCCGCTCCTGCTCAGGGCATGTAACGTTTTGCAATCAAAGGTACATGAAGGATAGCGTATAATAACGTACAGTGATGCATGAAATGGCCAGCAAATTGCACCGCCCGACATCAATGATGGAACAAAGTCGTGTGCTCAATGAACAACTACAGCAGCCGGCGTGATTCTCACGAATCCCGGTCAGGTAGCGCCATTGGCAGCTGCCGCCCCTGCTCCTCCTGCCCCTGCCACCGCCGCTTGAGCCGCCGCCGCAGCTGCCTGCGGCGCCCCTGCTGCAAAGCGCACAGAGGGTGCTGCTGGCTGCAGCGCCGGAGCGGGTGCCAAGCTGACTGCCGGCGCCAAACCAACTGCGGGGGCAGCTGGTGGCACCTCCGCGTCGGGTGTGGCCATTGCTGCATCGGGTGCACCCAGGCTGCCGCTGGCGGCGCTGCGGAAGGCCAGCTGGAGCGACTTGCGAAACTCGAGATCGTCGTCCAGGCCAGCGGGCAGCTGCAGAGGTAAGTGTTGAAGGGTTGGTTTGGTGACGGGGGAGCTGTGTGTACAGTGGAAAGGGAGGCAATGTCGGGCAAGGCCAGCAAGGGCGAATAATTCGGAACTCGAGGTCGTCGTCCAGGCCCGCGGGCAGCTGCAGGGGAGCAAAAGGTGCGAAGTGGAGGGGTGAAGTAGGGGGTAGCGGGCAAATGCAGCGACTTTCGGAACTCGAGATCATCGTCCAGGCCAGCGGGCAGCTGCGGGGCAGGTATGAGGTGAGAGGGCGGCAAGGTTACAGAGGTGTGTGAAGTGGAAAAGGAGGCAATGTGGGGCTAGCCAGCAAAGGAGTTTTTGTTTTCCGGAATTCAAGGTCGTCATCCAGGCCAGCGGGCAGCTGCAGGGCAGACACAGCTGCGGGGCAGGCAGGGCAAGAGGCAGAGGGGTGAGATAGGGGGTAGCAGGCAGCTGGAGCGACTTTCTGAACTCGAGGTCATCGTCCAGGCCAGCGGGCAGCTGCGCAGCAGATACATTGAGGAGAGGAGGGGAAAGGTATGTCGGCGGGTGCCACGATGGCAGCAGGGCGAAGGCTTTGCTGAGAAGGTGAAATGTGGGCAGGCAGGCGGCAGCATGCGCATGTTTGGTGGAGCTCCTCCGGAGGCCCTCCTGCCTGCCGTCTGCCCTGCCCCACGGCTGACTCACCTGCATAGTGGCGGCTGTCCTGCCCTCACCTCACCGCCTGCACTGCAACGTTTGCCCTGCCTGGCTGCCTCACCTGTGCGGTAGCGGCTGTCATGTTCTGCCCACCTGCACTGCAATATTTGCCCTGCCTGTCTGCCTCACCTGCGCGGTGGCAGCCGCCAGGATGCGCTCGTTGAACTGGTACTGCAGCCGCGCCAGCGGGATGTCGTTGGGCTCTGCAGGAGAGTCAGTTGCGACCATACCAAAACTAGGTCGGGACGGATTTGGGCAGCAGTTCAGCAACCTAGCATCGGCGGGCAGCTGCTTTGTCGCACAGGGTAAAACCACACAGCCAAAGCTGAACAAGGCTTACCAAAGCAGTAGGGGTCCTCCATTTCGCGCGACACCTCGTTCAGCGTCCAGTAGGCCTGCGGGAATGAGAACCAAGGCATTGTAACGCGCCGCACAGCTGGAAAGCCGTCGATCCCCGGATCTGCATGCGCTCCTGCTTGCACTGCTGGCGCAGCTCAGTGCAGCGTGGGACGTGCGGTGCTGCCGTGCTGGGAAGCAAAATGTGCCGGCAACGCGTGCCAGCACTGCTCACCAGCGCCACAATGGTCGCAAGCGCAATGCCCAGTGCCTTGTCGGTGACTGCGGCAGGGGCGGCGGGAGATGGCGTGCACAGGTAAGAGCTTGACATATGGACTATGTACACGTGCCTAGCATCAGGCGGGCATCAATACAGTAGTTTCCAAGTTTTTACTCACTGGCGGAGACCACGGCGAAGGGCAGCGTGAACTGGAATGGAAGCACAGCAGCGCCACGAGGACAGATGGCAACAAAGAAACCCTCTTGAAATGGCGAACTGGACACAGCAAGGCTTCACTCACTGGCTGAGACCATCGCAAAGGGCAGGGTGAACTGGAAGCAGAGCAGCATGACGATGAGCAGCTGGGCCCAGGAGAAGGGGAAGGGCGTGTCGCACAGGTACCTGTGAAGGAAGGCAATAATAACTTTCCATTCTTTCATGAGATATACCGAGGGAAGGGCGCGTTGCACAGGTACCTGCAGGCAATGGAATTTTTGCTGAAACTCTGGGTTCTAACGGCAACTGAAGTACTCTGCAGTGCGACAACGCTCCCTCCCAGGCGGCAGATAAGCACGCCCACCTGCACCCCTCAAACGCCTCCAGCCCTCGGGACATCGACTGATAGGCGGTCGCCAGGATGGGAGCAGGCATGTCCAGCCCGCCCTCTACCATGCGCTGCCTGCAAGGTACGGGTTACGCAAGGCGATTCGGCGGGGGTGATTGTGCGCGGTTCACACGCGTGTGGTGCGGCGGTTCAGCCCAGCTGGTGCAGACTTGCACACAGCGCAGACATGCCAAGTTGCACACAGGCGCATCGACAACCACATCAGACTGGCAGCCAGGCCCAGCTAAGCCAACTTGGTTTGAAACCGGACAGCATCTCCCCACTCGCCTGCAGCGGGCGTGCACCCACTGGAAGACCTGATACACTCGCTCGGCCGCGCCTCGCACATACTTGCCCTGCAAGCCAAGAAACAAATTGGTTAGACACGATGGTCACTTTAGAAGACTATACACTCGCTCGGCCGCGCCTCGCACGTACTTGCCCTGCAATCGATAAGGGATGTTTGGGTGCATTAGACTTTCAGGCAAGACTTGGCAACGCAATGGCTCGGCTGCGCTTTGCACGCAGTTGCCCAGCAAGCCGAAACTGGAGGGAATGCAACATGGCAGGTAGTAATGCAACAGGCTAAGGAATGCATTTGTATTAGGAGCACATGTGCTGCTCACCTGGCTGTTGGTGAACAGGTGGTGCCGCGCGGAATACAGCTGGTGCCGAGCAGACATGAGGATGCTCTGCCTGCCGCCCGCCCACCCCGCCTTGCAAGCCGCGTTCCACGCCTCTCGATCAACAGTCACCGTGCGCTGTGCGCTCTGCAGCGGGGAAACGTCACAACCGGCAGCTCAATTAACCAGTGGTCCTTTATTGACGACTGTACTCCTCCTCACTGCAGATATAATCAACACAACAGCTGCCATCAATGCGCGCTCGCAGCTCACGTCGATGTGCAGGTGCCCCATCTCAGTTGGCCGCAGCCGCCCCACCACGGGAATGGGGTGTGCAGCGTTGTACCTGCACAAGTTGTGGCATTGCAAGGAATGAGCTGAGAGGAAGCTGCGCAGAAAGCTGCAAGCCGCAAGGCGGAGCACAGCACACAGCACCATCATGCGCAATCCAGCAGTCGTTCCATGGCAAAACGCAATGCGTTCAGGGGCAGGGAGCGCACCGCAGCCGGCGGGCAGAGATGGAGCGGAGTACAAAGTAGTCGATCAGCGCGGGAGAGTAGGTGTGGGAGTTGGCCGAGTCCTGCAGAGCAGGAAGAATGATGCACAACACAAAATGGTGGATGACTGCGGGCGAGTAGGTGTGAGAGTTGGCCGAGTGCTGCAAAGGGAATGGGCAGGGGTGATGCCAGTGACAAGTCAGCCAGAGGCTGCATGCAATGCGTACAAGAGCGTACTGTGTATGCAAACTGGCATTGAGCCAACGTGCCGCTGCGCCGGCAGGTCAGCATGCAACCGCTCGCGCTGACACAAAAGGACATGGACACACTAGCCCCCTCCCAGCCGAGCAGCGCACCCAGGCCGGCAGGCGCGTGCTGTCGTGCTCGCTTAGATTCTCCAGGTGCCAGTCGCTGCGCAAGAACTGCATCGCCAGGCCGTGCAGCAGGCTGCCCGCAGGAGGAACACAAAAGCACAGAGTCGGTGGCAAAGGCGGCAAATGCCCGTCGGGGCAAAGCGGCATCGGCGGCAATCAGACTGCCCCAGCTGCCACTGCAGGGTGCCAGCAACAGCGGGAGCCCACCTGAACAGGTGCACGCAGTCGTGGCGGAAGCGGCTGCCGGCGGCGTCAGGCGGGCCATACGACTTGTTTCCGCCGTCAAAGTCGAGCACCTTCATGCAGGCGTCTGTCCAGGCCGCTGACATGGCCTGCAGAGCAGCAAGAACAGGGAGCAAGGGGCCTGCTAAAGTAGAGCACCTTGACGCGTTCGTCGGTCCACGCCGCCAAAATCGTCTGCTTGGACGTGACGTTCTAGATGCCGCCTGGTGCAGCATCCTGAGCAACCCTGGACACCAGCTGACCTGCAGCTTGGTCCTGCCCTCATGGAATCGACCGTACCCTGCCTGCTGCCGGAAAATCACCAGCAGCGCTGCGCACGAGGGGTGGGAGCAGATGGGGCATGGGGTACTGTGAGCAAGCAGCAGCAGCGGGTGCAGGGTGCGGTGAAACTATGAAAGCGCTGACTATGTTGCACATCAGCAGGATATCCGGATCAAGAGCAGTTATCTCACCCAGCATTCCGGTAAACACCGAATAGGACGCCAGTGACCCGCTGTTGACGGCAAACCAGTGCGCCACTGTGGTGTCCACAAACACATCTGCAGCATGTGGGGAGAAAGAGAGTAACCAACTAAATAGGAACACGGGCAGGGGCGCGGCACAGCTTGACTGTGGGCCAGCAAGCTGAGCGCACTGCGGCAAGAAGGGCGCGCAACACAGTGCACTGCAGATGATCCTTTCTCTCCGCCCCGCTCACAGAGCAGTGTGGTCTGCAGGGCGGCGATGACTCCCCAGATTGCGGTGCGCAGCAGGGCCGAGCCATAGAACCTGCGGGAAAGGTGAAGCGGGCAGCAGCAGGGGGAGGCGATACGATTTAGGAGCAGGTCCACTGGGTGTGTTAGGAGGTCAATGTTTGAGCAGCACTGCACTCCGCCACAGGAGGACCTCCAGCCAGAAGGAAATGCAGCAGATCTGCGTCCTAGACCTTTCCTGTCCCCTGCCTCCCAAGTCTTGCCTATCCGCATACCTGAACAGCAGGTGCAGGCCCAGGAAGGCCTTGCGGTAGACAATCATTGCTGCCTCCTTCGCCGCTGCTCAGGATGTTGTTGCTGCTGGTCCCTGCTAAGCAGGCTGCCTGGTCCCTCCTTGAGTTGTGTCTCCCCAGTTGGCGCCCAACCGCTGCTGGCAGGCTCCAGCCGCTGAGCCGCTGTTTCGGGATGTCAAGCCAAGCCTGACGGACACTACGGCTGCACAGCAGGGCTACGCCTGCCTGCTGTGCACCGGCAGTGAGCTTGCAGGGTTGTAGTGGCGCCGCCCGCGGTATCTGGCAGCCGTACTCTGCCGGTGAGTTAATCAGTGCTTTTCCACGCCTGGAAGAGGGGTGGAGCAGGCATGGTAGAGTTGGGTCCCCACAGCGTTCGCAGCCAGAGAACGGCGGAGGGACCGACGGCGGCGGCGGCGGCAGCAGTGGGCCCGGGGCGGAGCGCCGGCGGGCTTGCGCACCTGCATTTAGACGCCCTGGCCGATCGCAAAGGCGCACGAGGGTCGCCGCCGCGCCGCAAAGCCCCTCACCGCTGAAAGAGGAGGCAAGCGCAGCTAGCACAGCCCAGGGTGCTGGGTAGTCAATGTGCCACATGCACGCACCGCTGCAAGCCTGTCGTGTTGAGCTCGCGGCAATGTTTGAGCGACTGCCGCCGCCGCTGAGCTGTCGGGCGGCGGCAGCGGCGGCAACCCTGAGCCCGCAAGCAAAAATGCTGCCGGCCTTCACACGTGCACTTGTGGCAGCCAGCTGCAAAGTTGGTTTCGATTCAGTCGGTTCATGCGTTCTGGGAGGCTGAAGAATGGAGTTGCTGCTGCAACACAGAGTGGCTTTCATCTATCCAGGCTGATGGCGGCCATGGCTTCGTCCGTTTGCTCGCTGCCCAGGTGCCACATCGCTGTTCAGCCGTTCTTGCTCGTGCGCGCCTCATGCACCACATCCTGCGACACGCAGACAGGGTTGGAGGTTGTTTTGAGTGCTTCAGTAAGCGACGTTCAGCTGGCTTGGGATCTGCCCTGTCAATCACGGCCACCCAACCATGCGGAAATGGCAACCAGCTTGCCTGCAGGCGCTGGTTGTGTATCTGCAGGTCGTCATGCAGCTGCCGCAGGCCCTCCCGCTCGCACTGCTCAACCAGCCTGCAAGAAAGGTTTCGATTAAGGGTCACCAAAGGTGCTGCAAACTAATGCTGCATAGCGGTATCACGCGCATGCAGCGTGCACACATGCAGGTCACGCAGCAAAGCCGAGGCACACCAACGTTGCTCGCAGCTGCATGTCTGCTGCTACAGTTGCATGCGGCAGCCATTCATCACCTGCCATGCTCCCGCAGCGCACACTGCACGGTGGGGTGGTCGGACGGCACCCAGCGCAGCATGTCTGCAGGAGGGCAAGGTGCAGGCGTGGTACGATGGTTTCTAAGCATGCTGTGATGTGCACTCGCATTCGCTGCTGCGTACGAAGCAGTAGTGCCGCAGGAATGAAGCCCTGCACAGCCACGCGCACCTGCCACAGCGCCGCACTTGCGAGACAACCCAGGCATATGACACACAGGCACTGCAAGGCTGGCGTATCATGAGCGCACCTGTAACTGCATCGCTCATTTCTGCTTCCAGGAAGAAAACTGCGCCGGCTCCCTTGTCGTCCCACTTTTCGTTCATCTCGCGGCCCGAGATGCCCAGGAAACTGAGCAGGGACGGGGCAGGAGGGCAGGCTAGTAATGGAACGGTGCAGCCCCTGGTTGCCATGAGTGGCATGGCCAGGTTGACATTTTGCAAGGATGTCAGCCCAGTGCGCACCAAGCACGCACGCCATATCAACAGCTGCACCACACATGATGGCAGGGCTGCAACAGCAACCGCACACCATGGTGGCGCAGGAATGTGGCAGTGCCGCACCTCAGCGCGCGGTAAAATTTGGCCTCCTGCAGCGCCTTGCCCAGCTTTTCCAGCATGACCAGCGACTGTGGCACAAAAGGTGGGCGGCACAGGAGACAAGCTTGGAGGTGGCTGCTATCAAACCAGAGGCATGGGTGCAGCAGGTAAGCCAGGTTTGGTGTCCCTGGCTGCTATCGTATTCACCCAGCCATTGCCATCGCTGCATCACACCCGCTCCACCCGCTGCTTTAGCCCGCTTCAACCTTCTGCAATGTGCGCTGTCCAAATCAGACTCACCATCTGCTGCTCCTGCGCGCGCGCCGCCATTGCCGCTTCGTCTTTCTCACTGCTGCCCTCAGCTGCCGCAGCGGTACCTCCCTCCTCAGACATCGGCAGCATCTGCTCCAGCTTCTCAAGCTGTACACAAAGCAGAGGAATGGAATGGTCACCCAAACGGTTGGGGAGTCAAAGAATCCGTCCTCAAACGTCGACAGCATTTCGACCTGCTGTGCAGGACAAGCCCACAGAGCAGAGCATCCACCGCAGACAGCATCAATGTGCCCCAATCATGCCGCCACATGTGGCAGCACATGCCCTACAGGCGGCATAAGGGGCCAGAGGCGTGGCACAATTTCGGCCTCACATGGTGGTTGTAGTTGTCCACAGCCACGCCCAGCCCCTTTTCCAGTAGCGGGAAGGCCTCTTCAGGATGACCCGCAGCTGCAGCAGGGCAGGCGCGGTGCAGCAGCGGTCGTTGGGGAGACGTGCACCCCACAAAGCATATGCAGGCGGAGAACATGGCAGCATGACCAGTGCCGCAGGCGTGCGGGCATGGTGTCTGCTGTCCTGCACACTGCCTACCTAAGCCGGCTCCCGCCCACCTGCCAGCGCCATGCCCAGCCGGATGCCGTGGAACAGAGCAGCTTGGCTGTCCTCCCCCATCTCCTTCACCTGCAGGCAATTGGAAAGGCACATTGTTTACAACTTGATGCGGATGTGGAACAGGGCAGCTTGGCTGTCCCCCTCCGTCTCCTTCACCTCCGCCCAGTTTGCAGCTGAACGTTCGGAGCGGGGCGGACAGGGACGGCCAGTCCAACGGTGTAGAGGCAGCGCTGCCTGCTGTCCTCCCTGCCTGCCTCACCCACACTTTGTGCGCATTCTGAGCCGCCTCCACGGCCTCCCCATACTCTCCGTCAAAGAAGCTCCACAGCGCCAGCTGCGGCCATTGATGGCGCAAAAAGCGGTCAGTACAGGTCGCAGGAGCAGGGCGGGTGCAGGGCAGGGATGCAGAGCGGCGGGACAGGCAAAGAAAGCCTCACCTGGTTGTAAATCAGCCCAACTGCCGGGTCCTCTTTCCCGTACTTGTCTGCAAGCCCCGGAAGCTCTGTGAAAACGAAGCGATGGAGATAAATCACTGCGATCATCTGCCGACGGCATGCCGCATCAATGCTTCATGGCATGCTCAGCAACAATCAAACCTCGCAGGCATGATGCAAGCAGCACGCCCCAATCACCTTCCCGCAGCCGCTTCTTGGCCCCAGCCGGATCTCCCTCCTCTGCCATCTGGTTTGCCTCTGCGGACAGCTGGCTCACAGCTTCCCATGCCTCCCGATCGCCGGGTTTGCTGCTGCTGCCGTCGCTGCCGTCGCCGCCGCCGCCTTCGGCGCTGAAGCACCGCCAGCTGGATTGCTGCATCGCCGATGTGGGCGCTGCAACCCGCGCTGCGGATGCGCCCGAGACGCTGCAGAAGAGCAGACGGCCCGCCGCTGCTGCCAGGGCGGGCGCCTGGCCCCAGCCGCACAAGCGGCGCGCCAGGGCAGCAACTGCGGCCGATCTGCGCATTGTAGGTGTTTGCTGGGCTTGGGTTTAGCGTGTGTTTTCACGCTGGGGCTTCAAAGGCCGGCTGACCTGGCGGCGGCGGCGGCAGCGGCGGCGGCAGAGCTACAGAAGAGCGACAGCACCTCGCTCCACAGTCTGGGCTGCCGGATGGCTCGCACTATACGCTTACACAGCAGCAG
>VFQQ010002508.1_pt1 | contig 20378 bp, 31 predicted proteins | sample 3512341 | NCBI WGS metagenome assembly VFQQ01 (sample SAMN10412373, study PRJNA504923) | tailings metagenome | isolation source: Relicate 2 Philex TSF1 revegetated site | place: Philippines: Tuba, Benguet | collected 2017-08-29 | reverse complement strand
CACCCCTCCAGCCGTAAGCAGGGGCACTCGCGCCACAGACATTCGCCACAGCCCAAGCTTGGCAGTTGATTAAAGCGCCCTCACAATGATCAGCGTGGTGGTGGTAGTACCAAAGTCGTAGCTGTGCGAAGCGATGAAGCGCGGCTGGGCCAGGCGGGCAGACAGGCGCTCGTGGTCCTGGGAGCGCCACTCGTGGTCGCCGTACTGAAGCATGAGGGCAATAGGGTAGGAGAGGTGTTTCGATTGCAGCAAAGGGGCAGCAGGGTGCATCAGCAAGCATCACGTGGCATAAGTGCACAGCAGGGGCATCTCAGGGGCATTCAACAAAACAAAACACCCAGCAGCGCAGGCCCAGCGGCCAGCCTCGCCCACACCCAGCAGCAGCACCCGGCTGCCCTCACGCAGCCCTGCATGCAGCAGGAGCCCCTCGTAGGGAGCCTCACCTCGGGCTCCCAGCTGCTGATGATGCACAGCTCCTGGGGCTCTTCTCCAAAGCAGAACACCCCTCCCACCGGGTCCTGCGGGCTGCAAGAAAGAGCGGCATGGAAAGAGGGTGCCAGGGCGTCAGCAAAGGCAGCTGCAGAAGTTGCTGGAGTCCCGAGCAGGAGCCTGGCCTAGCATCGTGTCGTCCAGGCATGCGCCGCAGACTGAGATGCAGCCACAGCGTGCCAAGTGCCAGCAGCAGCGACGGGATGGGACTTTTGGCGCTTCTGCAGCACAAGGTTGCGTCATGCTCTGCGCAGCGTCAGCAAAAGCTCGCTCTTCATCCCTTCCTGCCCCTTCCAGCTCACATGATGTTCGGCTCTGGGTTGCGCAGCACAGCAAACTGGGAGCAGTGGCCGCAGCACTCGAGCCAGAGGCGGCGCAGCTCGGCATCCAGGTCTCCAAAAGTGGCGGCGGGGCGGGCCAGGAAGTGCAGGCGGAACACCTGGCTGTGCAGTTGGGGAGGGAGGGGACGGAGCAAGGCTACGTGAGTGCTGAGGCCGTGCCGTATCCCGCAAGGCGGGTTGCCACGGGCGGGTTGCGGCGGGAGGCAGCCGACGGTGTCGGCGCGGCGTGGCATGGCTCGCATCCGCTTGCATCGCGTGATCAAAGTGGTGTGGAGGCCTGGTGGCCCTCCGCGCGCCCCCTGCACTCACGTTTCATCCTCCGCCGCGAAACACTGCAGCTCCTCCTTCTTACCGCTGGCTCCTTGGGCTTGCAAGCCGCTGCAGGCGCCTGCCCAGTGCTGCTCGGCGGCAACGACGTCTACCAGGCCCGCGTCGCAAAGCGAGCACCGCGAGCCCGGCCGGCTAAACCATTTGTCTCCCGGTTTCAGCTTCTTGGGCATGGTGACGGTCGAATGAGATCGGGGGCAGCAGGAACGGCTCTTGGGTGAGGTTCATGGTGGGCGGCGGTAGCGGCGCCACAGCGTGCTCCAATATTCAACTTTGCTGCAGCCCCGCAGCCAGCTGCGTGGTAGCTGTTTGGTGCGCACGATCAGCAAACAAGGTGAGAGGGCAATATTGTGCCATCAGCGGACCCAAGTTTGATTGGAAGCTGCTGCGTGCACCATCCAATTCATTCGGTCCTGCTGCATGCACCACCTCCACCAATCGCCATGCCATCTCAGCAATCATCCCAACAGTCGTACACGTCTATGTTACAAAATTCAGGCCCTCAAGGCTACTGGACTGCTTTGCAGGTACTGTACAGAAGGGCAGAGGGCGGCAGAGCGGAATGCGCTCAGCCCTGCTCTAGCTACTTTGTGCTGCTGCTGGGTGCTGACCCGATACGGCCCGCTTCCGCCACAATGCCGGCTGTGGGCACGTCCGGAGCGGGTCGGCCGGTCACTGTGAACGCCGCCGCCTCAGGGCCCCTAAAAAGCGCCGCCACTTCGGAATTCGCTGCCGCACAGCCGCCCCCTCAGGACAGGTCGAAGGAGCCCTGGCCCTCGCGGATGGCAAACAGCAGGCGCTCGCGCAGCACCTCCCTCGACGAGTAGGGCGGCAGCTTGATGTAGTTGGCGCATGTCATGACTGCAACAGGACGGCAGAAAGGAAGAAGTATAAATCAAGGGCGGCAGCAAGCTTGATGAAGTTGGCGCACGTCATGACTGCGAGCAAGGGAGCGTGGAAGGCAGCGGCAGTTGCTTGTTTCTGGCAGCAGCTGGCTACCACCGCAGCAGCGGCACCATGATGTGTTCGTTCCCTGTCTCCCACTCCTGCACCAGCCACCCAGAGTGCTCGCAGAAGCCCTGCCCCTCCGCACCCGAAGGCAGGTCGCCGTCGGCGGGGTGGCGCGGCCCTCCGGGCGCGCTGCCCACACTGGTGCCGCCCACACTCACACCCAGGCTCTGCGCCACTGGCGCACTGGTGCCCTCCAGGGCTGCAGCGGGACGGGCAAAGGGAGCGGTGCAGGTCAGCGGGGTGTTGCAGCACTTCACTTCCGAGTGATGCAGCGTGCCTGCCAACCAGCCGCCCAGCCCATCAGGCAGCACAGCAAACACCCTTAAGTTCCCTGCGCCCGCACCTGCCATGGCTGCATGCGACAGCTTGCGCACCACCGTGAGGCGCGGCTGCAGCGCGGCCAGCCCGCCCGGCGGCAGCCGCGGCGTGCCGGTCACAAAGCGCAGGAACCTGTTCGGGCAAGTGGGAGCTGAAAACTGTGATTGCAGGATCTACAGAGGCACGAGTGCATTCGGCTCCGGCAGCACCCCCAGCAGCCACGGCCGTGCAGGGCAGCCGACAAGGAATCGCGATGGGATGATGAGCGACTGTGTACCTGCGCTGCTCCACGGCGTCCAGCTCCGACAGCACCTCCAGCAGGAAGCGCACCGCCGGCGACTGCGGTTGGGGCAGGGGGGGCGAGACAGTCAGCTTTCAGTGAGGGAAAAAGGTTGAACCAAGGGGAAAACGCACACAGAGCGGTTTCCAGGGAGGGAAACAGTGGGAGGGGCCGGCAGGGCTTGCGCCTGCAGCCGTCGCGACTGTGGTGCAACATGTGGGCCCCTCCCAACATCTGCGCCCGCCTGCCGCCGCCACTTGCGGTGCTGCTGCGCATGGTCCAGCACCACCCTCCCCCACCTGCGTGGTGTAGCCGTGGTCAAACTTGATGACTTCAGCCAGGTAGTCGACGCTCCATGCCTCGCCCGTGCCTGCCCACAAAGGAGGCGTGAGGGGCAAGAATGGGAGTGTGAGATGCACAGAGGAGGGTGAGCGCACCCCAACAGCGGCGTGAGATGATATGCTCAACAGGATCACCCTGTTGTTGTGAGATGCAACAATGGAGGGTGAGTGCACCAAGAGCATCGTGGGATGCAATATCGGAGGGTGAGAGCAACCAACAGGGGTGCGAGGTGCACAGAGGAGCGTGAGCAGGCTTGGCCAGACGCAGCCAGGCTCACCGCACAGCATGGCCTCGATTTCGTCCTCGTAAAAGGCGGTCAGCGCGTCCAGCGGGAAGATGGCGCTGAAGCCCTGGCGGAAGGCGGAGACCTGTTGGGGAAGGGATGCGGGATTGTGGTTGATTGGCTTTCAAGTGACAGAGGTGTACAATGGCTTTCATGTGACAGAGGTGTAGAAATAAGCCACAAACCTGGCGGTTCCGCACTGTGCACAACGAATGGCAGCTGATGGCAGCAACAGAATACCGGTCGCCGAGCAGTCCGCAAACAGCCAGCCCCTCCCCCACCTGCGCGCTGACGCCTGCACCCAGCGTCGCCTCCACCACGGCGTCTAAGTACTGCCGCAGGTTGGCGGCGGTGACGGGCGTCTGGCGGGCAAGGAACAGGCGGGCAGGCGGGCAGGTGAATGGACAAAGTCAGCTCCAGGCAAGCCGTCCAGTGCACTAGCAAGCAGCAGGCTGGCCAGTTGGGCACATCCGGCGCTGAATGCAACGGGGCCCCTCCCCCCTCACCTCTGGGCCATGGTCGGGGTGCAGCGGGTAGGCGGGGTATCCCGGCAGCTCCCAAGTGAGGCACAGATCCTCGAGGGAGGCACCTGGGCCAACAAAGGAGCATTGCAAGGAGCAACATGTGAGCAGAGAGCTGAAGGCTTCCATGCATGCCTCAAGGTGGGGCACTCTCAGGAGCAGAAAGCAAGGGCTGTTGGTGCCGCGATGCCGCCGACACGCAGCATGCAGAGCATGCAGCATGCAGAGCATGCTCACCGTCCACTAGCAGGGGCCCCGCGCCGCCGGCCGCCACGTGCGCATGGTATGCCGCATGCAGCCGCTCCAGCGACGTGCCTGAGAAGAGCAGGGGTGTAAAGAGAGGCCGGCTGTCAACTCACAGCACCGTGCAGACTTGCACGGAGCACGCGCTCGCCCATGCCGGGCGACAGGGGAGCTGCTGCAGCGCAAGATGCACTGCTTGCAAAATCCGCTCACATTTCCACCTCAAGTAGCAAGCACTCACCCAAGCCAGCATCCAGTCGGCGGATGTCGTACAGGTCGACCCGGCGCTGCAGCGCGAGGCGGTAGAAGAGGGGCGACAGCGGCAGGTCCAGCAGCCGCCCGTCCTGCAGCGCCTTGGCCACCGCGCGGCCCAGCAGGCGGAAGTGGGAGGCCGCCTGCGGTGGCAGGGATGGGAGGGGCAATGCACAGGTCGCGCGGGGGCAGGTAGCTCGCAGAACACTGGCCAGCTGCTGGTGCGGCGCAGCACTGCATAGCACCCAGCCCGCCTTGTCCCACTCCACTCGCTGCTTCACCCTGCTGCTGCCCTTGTCTCCCATCCAGCCTTGCTTGCACTCCACCCTCCTACAACCCCACACACCCCACCCACTTCACACGCACCTTGCTGTCTTCGCCGCGCTGGCCGGGCGGCAGCGGCGCCGGGAACAGCCCCTGCGGCGCCACCACCAGCTCACTAGCTCGCACACCCTCATGCTGCCCCGCCTCCTCTCCTAGTTCCCCAGCCAGCGGCCCCGGACCGCTCTGCCGCCGCGCCGCCGCTCCTGCCGCAGGGGCGGCACCCCCGCCGCCGCCTGCCGCTGCTGCCGCTGCTGCCGCTGCTGCTGGCGCCGTTGCCGCCTGCGCCTCAGCTGCCGCTGCCGCAGGCTTGGCGGCGTCGCCTGTGCTGCCGCCGGGCGTCTCTGTGTGGCGCCAGATGCCCAGGCTGCGGCGCTGCAGCTCGTGAGAGAGCAGCGTGTAGAACTCCAGCGTGGGGCCCAGTCCTGCGGGGCGGGCACAGAAGGGAGGGGGAGGGGCAGGCTGGGTGGATGGGTTCTGCTCATCTAGCAGAATGCTACTCCATCCCCCTGCTTCTTTCGTCTCCGAGCAGATGACTATACCGCTACTGCCGGTACTGCTGCGGGCCAAGCAGGGCGGTGCGCTCGCTGCTGCCTGGACCCTCACGCCCTGTGCTTGCCTGTGCCCACTTCGTTGAAGAACTCAATCTCCAGCTGCGTCTTGGCACCCGCGTACAACTCAAACACCTTGCCCGCGCTGTCCAGCAGGCGGCGGCGAGAGATGCGGACCTGTGCAGTGAGGAGTGGAGCGGGCAGCAGTTCATTGACAAAAGCATGGCAGGCAGGGCAGCAGGGCAGCAGCGTGCTCAACTGCCGCTGTCCCCTCAGCAGCCACATCCCCTGGCTGGCAACGCAGCCCAGCTGCACAAGGTGCACCCCTCACCTTTTGGCGCTGCACCCGCCCAATGCGCAGGTTGCCTGCCGCCTCGCGGTCTGCTGCGCTGGCGGGGCCGTGCTCGCTGGCGTGCACCTGCAAAGAATGCAGGCCAGAGAGCCAGGACAAACGGCCAGGTTGGCAGCTTGGAACTCTGATGTGTTGCCGAAGTGTCGCAACCAATGCCGCCGGCTGCTCAGGCGGCTGCTGCCGCTGCACGCAACCCACACTGCTCCAGCGCGACACAGCCAGGGATGCCTCGCTCAAGCCTGCTGCAGCCACATATAGACACAAGGGGAGCCAGCCAGCGCACCTGCTGCAGGTAGTGCAGCGCGCGGGCCAGGCCGAAGGAGGTGCAGTAGAAGAAGCGGCGGCGGGCCTCAAAGGGGAACAGGAAGCGCGCGGAGCGCACCAGCTGGCTGCACCAGGGAGGCAGCGCGCCTGCGAGCAAGGACAGAGGGGAGCAGAGCAGTGAGTTCAGGCGCAAGTGCAGGGCCCCAGTCGAGTGGCACGGCTAGCGGGACGGCCCATGGAGCTGCATCTGCCCTGCCGCTGATGCCAGGCAAGCCCAGAGCTCAATCTCCCCGCGCAACCAACCAGGAGCATCACCGCAACCAACAAAAAATCTCCACGTGCGCTCACCGCCGCAGATGGACAGCACATCCTTCAGCTGCTGGTTCAGCTTGGGGCCCAGCTTGGAGCTGAGGAAGGCGTCTCGCGGCAGGCAGCCCGGCGGCGGCGCGCCCGCGGCGCGCACCCGCCCCGCCCGCCCCTCCAGCCAGGCGGTCAGGTGGGGCGACAGCCGGTTGAGCACCTCGGTGATGCGCAGCACGCTCAGCGCGTCCAGCGCGTCCTGAGGGAGGCGAAAAGGAGTGGGGGAGTGGGTGGCAGAAAGGTTAGCCGCAAAGGGCAGTCACTAGGGCTGCGTCAGGGCGCAACCAGCACGATTCACACTGCTCTGTCCCAACTTCCAACACATCAAAACACACCCTCTCCCCAAGCTTGCCCGGCGACTAGCCACGCTCAGCGGCTCGCCCCACCTGCGACGCCTGGATGTCCGCCGGCAGCGCCGAGGCCAGCAGCTCAGCTAGAGGGGAGGCCGACGCATCCTCGTGGTCGTGCGGCCCGCTCTGTGGCGCATCCTCTCCATCCGCACCAAAGCCGCCCGCTGCGCCTGCTGCGGCGCGCGGCGACATCACACTCGTGGCTGCCTCCGCCTCCTGCAGCCGCATGGCCGCGCCCCAGCTGCGGTAGGTGATGGTGTGCACCTGCCCCCACAGCCGGCTGCCCAGGTCGCCGCTCCCGCTGCTGGCACCCGCGCCCGCCTGCCCCGGCTGCACGCCGGATCCAGAGGCGCCGCCATTGGCGCCGCTGGCGTTGGCGCCGCCGGCGCCGCTGGCTGCGTCTGCTAGGAGCTGCTGCTGCACCGCCTGGAAAATCGTGCTCCCTGGCTGCAGCAGGCGACCGCCCATGTAGAAGGCTAGGTGCTGCTGCGGCTGCCCCGCCTGCTGCGCGCCACCGCTGCCGCCCGCCCCGGCCCGCCCGGTGGCCTGAGCATACGTCTGCCCTGCTGCCCCGGCCTGCCGCGCTGCCGCCTGCTGCTCCGAGGCAGGAGCTGCTGCTGCTGCTGCGGCTGCTGCTGCTGCTGCTGCTGCTGCGCCCTCGCCACGGACGCCGGCCGCTGCTGCTGCTGCTGCCTCGCCCGAGTGCTGCGGGCCGTCTCCCAGGTGCATGTCGTGCACATGGGTGGCCATGCCCTCCAGCTCCTCGTCCTCTGCAAAAGTGGGGGCAATGCCATGCAGAAGATGGTGTCAATGCATGCGTGGAGATGGATGCACGAGCAGCCGTAGCTGAATTCGACACATCCAGCAGGTAGGTCCAAATACTGATGCTGGCAAAACCCACATCACAGCCCGTCCGCAGGAGGTCTGGTGGGCAGCACAAGCGCACCCTCTTCGTCGTACTCCTCGTCCTCTCCTTCCACAGCTTAACAGGCATGGCAATTGCTGCCCAAATTGTGCAACCATACCATACCAGCGTGTGAAACCACTCACCCTCCTCATCGTACTCCTCGTCCTCGCCCTCCACATAGCCGCCCTCAATCTCCATGCCATCCTCGTCCTCGTCGCTATAGCCTGCAGACAAGTTGGGCAGAGCAGGAGGCGGTTGGCAGATCAGCCAGCGGCAGCAAGCTGCCCCATGTAACCCGCAACCTTGACTAACACTGCCGCCCTCCCAAACTGCACTACCCAGCTTGCGCCCCCCATCCCAGCAGCACTCACCCTCCTCGCCGCCATAGCCGCCCACAAGCATCTCCTCCTCAAGCATCGCCTGCCGCTCAGCCGCCGCCAGCGCCGCTGCCGCCGCAGCCTCAGCCGCTGCCGCCGCCTCACGGGCGGCTGCCAGCTGGCGCTGGGCAGCTGTTGTGGCCTCCGGCGCCTCTCCCTCCTCGCTGCTGCGGCGGCCCTGGCCAGCCACCTCCGCCTCTGCAGCCAGGCGCGCCTGCGCACGCGTCATGCGCCGCTGAGGGATGGGCTGCTCCTTGCTGGCAGGCTGCCGGCCGCGGCGGCCGCTGCCGCTGCCGCCTGGTCGCGAGCCCTCTGCTGCCGCTGCAGCTGCTGCCGCCGCCTTGGCCTGGGCTGCTGCCGCTGCCGCTGCATCTGCGGCAGCAGCCGCTGCTGCGCTGGCACGAGCTGCGGCATTCACAGACGGCTCAGCGCCGCCGCCCGCTGCCCCCGAGCGTGCCGCTGCCTGCCGAGAGCGCGGGTCATCGCCTGCGCCGCCGGCCGCCGCTGCTGCCGCCGCCGACCCTGCAGCGCCACCCACGCGGGGCCACAGGAAGTCCTCAATCTGGCTCATGCTGGCCAGCGGCTCGATCAGGACCATGTTTGCTGAGTAGTCGCGCAGGCCCGGCTCATCGGCCGCCCGGGCCAACCGAATCTTGAAAGGGTTGCTCAGCGCCGCCAGGCCCGCCGCAAGGCTGTTGGTGGCCGAGCTAGTGGTGCCTGCACAGAGAGGGAGGTGGGTGGGCGAGTGGGTGGGCATGGGAACGCAGGTCAGCCGACCAGCGGGCGGTCTAGGGCTGAAGGGTCGGGCGCTGCATTGCCAGCAACCTTGACCGATGCAACCATGAGTCATTAGGGCCTTGCTTGCACACAGCCAATCTTTGACAGCAGGCCCCAACCACACAGCAGCTCACGCTGCAGGGTGCGGTAGCCGCCGCCGTAGAGTGAGCTCAGAGTGGAGGGTGGGGAGATGGGGTTGAGCTGCGCATGAGCAGGTGGGCACAGAAGATTGAGAGGTGGACGGATACGGATGAAGGCATGCTCCGAGCTGCCTACTTGCAAGGCCGGCTGACCCTGCCCCCTGGCGCCAGTGCCTGCCTGCCAAGCAGAGGGATCAGATGCAGGCTAACGCTGTTGCTAAGCACCACACCAGCGCCCACGCACCTGCACCACAAACTTCTCGCTCGCCGCCAGAGCGCCCAGCAGCTTGGACACAAGCAGGCCCAGAGGCGGGTCTCCGCCCGAACCGGCCGGCACTGCCACCGCTGCAGGGGGTCCAGGATGGGCGGCAGGGCAGGGAAGCAGCTGGGCACACAGCACAATCTGGTCAGTATTGCGGCACAGTCGGTTGGAACGGCAGGCAACGCAATGCAATGCGCGGGTGAGGTGCATAGGCAGATGTTTGTGTTATGAAATGCAGCGGTGGTCCGGGCGGTCAGAAAGACTAATCATCAGCTCACGGAGTGCCGAGCGCCCCGCAGGGCGCAAGGCTCACGGCTGTTTCGGTGTTCATCACCCCGCCCCTTGGGTCATTCAACAGCAGCATTAGCAGCAGACGTGCAGCATGCATCAGAAATGGACAGCCAGTTGCAAGGAGGCAGCGTTGGTCTTTCAATGCGTCAGTAGTAGTCCAAGCCCGGCGGTCGATGCATCGCCCCACCTGCAAACTGCCCCAGCCGCTCCAGCAGGCGCTGCTGGCGGTCGGGCGCATCAGACGGCAGGTCGGTGCCCTGCTTGAAGAGTAGCAGTCATGCAGCTTAGTTCAGATAGCAGATGTTGCAGGCAACAGATGGCGCGATGTGACCAGTAGCCCGCTGAAGTGGGTCAAGCACCAGCTTGGCACCACACAAGAACAAGTGTTCTGCAACAACAGCAGCACATCCAGCCTCCTTCTGGCCACCCTCATGCCCGCACCTGCAGGTATGCCTTGAGTGCGCGCACGCAGCCGCTGGACAGCAGCTCAAAGGTGGAGACGGAGGCGTTGCCGGTGCCCGCCAGAGCCTCAAACAATGCGGGCACGGCAGCGGGGTCGGGCAGGCGGGCACAGATGTCGCGCAGCAGGCGCGCGCCCTCAGTCTCGCAGCCTGCGAGGGTGGCGTGGTGTCGAGAGTGTTGAGTGGCAGGCAGAAGGGGCGAGGTAGCAGCGCATAGAGCTCTGGGGCGGCACGGCGGCGGCCAGGCGGGTGCAGCATACAACCAAGACCAGGTGCTGCGGGGCGACCCTCCAAGGCGTACCCGTTTTCCAAGGTGCACCCGACCACCACCTTCCGAACACTGCACGCCATGCCCTGAGCTCACCCACGGTCCGCCCGCTGTCGTCTGTGAAGTAGCGCGCGTTGAAGCGGCGTGCCCGCACGCCCACCGCCGACCGCAGCGTGTCTCCCGCCGGCGTGCGCGCGTCGCCGCCCTCGCTGGCCCCGCCATCCTTGTCTGCCGCGCGCGAGGCGGGCCGGTTGCCGCCGCCGCCAGACCGCCGCCCCTTGCCCTTGTCTACGGCTGCCGCCTTGCTGGCATCGAGCGGCGAGGGCTGCATAGCTGCCAGCTGCTCGATGGCATGCACCACTCCCTCCTTAAGGAAGAATTGCGAAAAGATGTCGGGCAGCTTCTCCATCAGAATCTCCGCCATCTGCGGACAAAATTGCACAGCATGCTTCAGTCAATCGAGATTGCCCGGGTAGGCGGGGCAACAACGGGCACGAACACATTCATGATTAGTGAGTAGTGAGAATCAACAGCTGGGTGAGTAACACAGTGCTGGGTGCAGTGAATTGCAAGCTTGCCACTGCACCCGCACGTCCGTCCGCTTGCAAGCTCTCCTCATGCACAGCTGACCAACACATCCATCCAACGAGCCAGCCGCGCACCAGCATGCCAAAGGCCACCACAGTGGAGTCGCGGGCGCCCAGCAGCGCGGCGATGAGCGAGGAGACAGGCAGGTCCTCCAGCAGGGCTGCAGGGGAGGGATGCAGTTGATGGAGCAAGCTGAGGGAGGCAGCTCTCAGGGGGGATGGGTGTAGGCCTGCTTGGGCTTGGTGCACAGTGAGATGAGCAAAGAGACGGGCAGGTCCTCCAGCAGGGCTGCAGGGGGAAGGGTCACCAGCGAGCGCAGCTCTCAGGGGCAAAGGAGGTTGGGTGCACAGCGGCAACGAGAGAGAGAGAGAGAAAGACGGGCAGGTCCTCCAGCAGGGCTGCAGACAGGGAGGGTGCAAGTACATGAAGGGGCAGGCAGTAGGTCCAAGACGCAACCAAAAAACAGCTGCACAGTGGGGGTGCAGGGCAGGGCGTAGGGCCTGGAGCCAGCAAAGCGCTATGGCAGCCCACCAACTCGACGAGTGCCAGACGGAGCGGCAGGTGCAGAGGCCACGCAGCCCCCTACAAAAGCCGCGGCCGCCACCACACCACACCACCCACGCCACTGCCTGCTATTCTCACCCGCCAGCGTGTCGGCAGCAAGTGCCCCAAGAATCGCAAAGTCAGGGTTCCCTTTCATTGCCTCAACGATATCAAACAGCAGGTGTGTTGCGCGCACCCGCCAGCGTGTCGGCCGTGTTGAAGTGCAGCGTCTTGGCCAGGGTGGTGAGGCACTGCCGCTTGACCAGCGGCGTCACGCTGGAGCTGTACACCTGCGGGGCGGTACAAGCGGGGAAGCAGGGTACTCTCAACCTTCAAGGCCGGTTGGTTCTCCACTTAGTCAAGGGGGGTCTCGGCGCTGCTCAAGCGCAGCAGGTCGGCGGTGAACTTCTGCAGGCAGGACCAGCATGCCACAAAGCACACACATAAGCAGTCTTACGGCACCATCCAGCTCACCTTGATCATCAGCGGCAGCAGGTCGGCGCTGAACTTCTGCAGCAGGGCGGGGTTGTCCCGCAGGAATGCGGCCCGCTGGCACTCCTCGCTAGCCGCGGTACCACCTGCTGCCTCCTTGTCCTCGCCTGCGAGGAGGGAAGGGGTTGAAACCCGGGTAACAATGTTGCGTACGTTTAGGTGGGGGCGCAGAGCTTGGCAGCATGGGGCCGCTTTGCTCGGCGCAGCAGCGGCACTGCTGGTGCTGTCCCGGCACGAAACCGGTTATCAAACAAGCAAATCAGTTGTGGCACGCTTGCCGACGCACCTTGAGCTGCGAAGGACGGCGAGGGCGGCACGTCCTGCAGCATGGCAGCCGCGGCATCAGGGATCGGCGGCAGCAGCGCCGCGGCCAGTCCCACAAGGTCCCCCAGCTGTGGAGCTCAAGGGGGAGAGTGGGATGGGGGAGCAGGTCAGCCATCCGGGCGAGCACGGCAGACATGTAGGTTAGTCGATGAGGGCTGTTGCTGCATGGATTGCATCACATGTGCACACCCCAGCGGCACACGCCACGCAACGACACCTGCGACAGGCGACTGCAGCAGCTACTCCCTCCCCGCCCCGCCTCCCAGCACCGCCCCGCCCCGCCCCCACCTGCTCTGCGGAGCGCAGCACGTTGCCGGGCGACACTGTTCCGGCGGCCAGTAATGAAGAAGTGGCCAGCAGGTTGCGCAGCGTGTCGCTGATGCCCGCCTGCGGTTGGGTGTGTGGGGATTGCGGGACGACAGCGTGGCCACAAGCCGCGACTGCCCTGACCAGCAGGCGGGCGACCAGAACAGCAACGGCCTCTGCACTTCGTTACAGGCAAAGCCGCACCTGCAGCAGCGCTTCTGCCACCACGTGTGAGCCGCTGGCCATGGTGGCCAGGATCTTGAGCAGGCCGTAGAAGGTGGACACCTGGGAATGGCATGATCAAGTGGGGACAGCATGATCAAGTGGGGACAGCATGGGGACAGCACGATTAAGTGGGGACAGCATGGGGACAGCACGATTGAGTGGGGACAGTAAGGGGACAGCATGATTAAGTGGGGACAGTAAGGGGACAGCATGATTGAGTGGGGACAGCGTGGGGACAGCATGGGGACAGCATGATCAAGTGGGGACAGCACGGGGACACCTGGGGACAGCATAACTAAGACGCGTTGAGCCACAGGGCAACTGGCCGGCCAGGCACTTTCACGGGGCACGTATGCTGCACGGGATGTACGCTGCTCACACTGCGGCACATCAACTGCAATGAATGTCCAATGACTGTGCACGCACCCACCCGTCCCACCCATTTGCAGCTGGGAGCACCCATCCACCCCACCCACCTGCAGCTAAGAGCACCCACCCACCCACTCTTTCACCAGCCCTTTAACCCACCTGCAGCTGGGAGGTCATGGACCCCGCCTCGCTCACGCCCACCATCTGCACAATGGACTGAATGAGGCCCAGCCCGCACAGCGCCTGGGGGCAGGGGAGGGGAGAGCAGGGACAGGAAGGGGCGGGCAGGTGAGCCTCCAACCGAGCGGCAGAAGCAGCTTGTCACTCAGCTGCCCCAGAAAGCAGCTTCTCTCAAATGCCAGCTGCCACATGCATCAGACTGCATGGGCCTGGTTGCATGCATCTGCTCATTTGCCCAGCATCCCCCACCCACCTCCAGCTGCTCGGGGGAGCACGCAAAGGCCTCTGCAATGCGAGCCAGTGCCAGGCAGGCACTGTCCACAATCTTGGCGTCCTGCAGAGCAGACATTTTACTGTTTTCAAACAAGTGAAAACTTGAGCGGGCAGGCGCTGTCCAGAATCTTGGTGCCCTGGAGAGCAGGTAGGTATGTGCATGGCCAACCTGAGCAGCCGGCATGCAGCAGGGATGGACCGCGGCAGCAGCACCCACAAAAAACAAGAGGCAGCTGCAGCCGCCCCGCCCCTAGCACGGCGAGGCGCAGCCGAGAGCCAGCAGTCCCCAGCCCTCACTGCAAGGCGAGCACCCACCTGGTACTGCAGCAGGGAGATGAGGATGGGCGCCGCACTGGTGGCCGCGTCGGCGTGCTCGCTGGTCAGGCCCCGGCACATGTTGGCAGCTGTGGCCACGGCCACGCGCTGCACACCCGTCTGCGAAGGATGGAGGTTGGGCAGGCAGCGGGGCAGGATGAGAAGGCGGTGCTGAATGAGAGATGGAATAAGTGCAGCCGTTGTGCAACGTGGGCAGCAGGCTTGGTTGGACACCTGGCACCCGGCCTGACCTAATCCGACACACGTGACAGCAGCGTGCTCTAAGCCTGGTCAAATTCCCGCTGCAGCCACAACCAGCAAGTAGAGAGCCCTGCAGCCCACCTGGAAGAAGTCCACATAGGACAGCACAATTGCTATTCTTTGGCAATATACACCGAACATCCACACGCACCTGGAAAAAGTCCACATAGGACAGCACAGCTGCTGCTCTTGGGCTGCTTCAATAAACACCGAACGTCTAAACATCCAGGCACACCTGGAAGAAGTCCACATAGGACAGCACCGCCACCAGGGCGCCGTTGCGCAGCAGGCTGGACGGGTGGTCATGGCTCAGCTTCTCCAGCGCCTGACGGAATTGCAGCGAGGGGCAGAGGGGTGGTTGGGTGGGTTTCCACGAGCAACACGCGGCCAACCAGCGCAGGGTGGGAGAGGCAGGATGGCTTGCATCGGGCAGGATGCGCAACAGCAAGCCCCCAAGAAGCGAGTTCAGCAACAAGACCCACCTGCAGGCTCTGCTCCGCCAAATCAATGTACTCAATGGTGAGCAGGCGAGCGCAGAAGGCGGGCACGGCGCCGTGGCGGATGATGGACGCGGCGGCGGGCGGGAACACGTCCGCTAGGAAAGTGAGGGCGCGCGCCGCGAGCAGCATGAGGTCCGGGTTGTGCTCGGCACCCAGGAAGTTGACCTGTTGGTGGGGAGGGCAGGGGGCCAGGAAGGGGGTGCATTAGGGGTTGCGAGGATGTACAGCTCGCTGCATGGGGTATGGCGTCAGGCAGCTGCTGTGCAGCATGCCTGCCACATATGGGCACGGTTGCATGGCATGCCCCAGCAGGGCTGTGCATCCCCACACAGGCTCTCACCAGCAGCGGCACCACTTGCTCCGTGGGGAAGGCCATCAGCGTCTCCTCTGCGACATGGCGGCAGCGGCAGGGCAGTGGGACGGAGTGAGAGCGAGTTTGTGCACCTTCCGCCTCAACCCTGCGGCTCAGCCACCCCGCTCGACACCTTAAACAAGCGCAGTGCTAATTTATTCCAAACTCGGATGCAACAAACTGACTACAGCAGCAGGCACAGCACAGCGTGGCGCCCGCACCAGTGGAGATGGAGAGGTACTCGCACAGCTCGGTCAGGCCCGCCAGCTGGCTCATCTCGTCATCCTCCCGCAGCTGGGCCAGGATGGCCTGCATAAGTGAACGATATAGATGAACAAACGGAAGAGTGATGGGGGTGATGGGTGCATGTATGCAGGCGCCAGCATACAGGAGCCGCCACGTGCATGCATGTGCATGCGCTCTGCACCGCCGCCGCCGCTGCGGGCATGGCAATGCAACATTGCGCAGCAGCTGTGGCAGCAGCCAACGATTGGGCAGCGCACCCGCACGCGGGAGCCGCCGCCCAGTGCGCCGCCCGCCCCTGGAAAGATGTCCTCCAGCCCAGCACCCAGCCGGCGCAGCAGGCCTTGCAGCGTGCTGAGGCGGAGGGGGGAGGGGGCGGGAGGGGAGCGGCAACTTGAGATGGTTGTGCAGTCCTTGCAGTACCGCCCAATTGACTTTGTCTTGACAGAGGAGGAGGCTGGTGGGTTTGCAATGCCAGCACTTTGCGCATTCTGGCTCTGCGCATGGCAAGCTGGCGCTGCATCCACATTGCACCATCCCCCAGCTGGACGGCAGGGCGCTGAGCGGCCTCACCTGCTGGGATCATCGACACCCTCGTTTCGGCCGCCCTGCGGCATGGCGGGCAGGGGCTGAATGAGGGCATGAGTGTGGTGGGGAGGCTGGAACTACGTTGTGCGACATGTTTACGTGCCAGCAGCGCAAAGCAACGTGGCACTGTGGCCACAAGGAGCCTTGCCTGGCGGTCCGCCATAGTGCCGCCAGCGGCTGCCGCCGCCGCTGCCGCCGCTCCCTCCTGGGCTGCCTGGGCCGCCTCGGCGGCCTGCTGGACCTTGCCAGAGTCCCTGCGGGCCTGACGGGCCGCCCTGGGCGACGCCTTCTTGCTCTCCGAGCGCTTCTGCTCGCGCTTCTGCCGCCTGAGCGCCCTCTCGGGCTCCTCGGTGGGCTGCTGCAGCGGCTGCCGAGACCTGCGTGTCGAGGGCTTGGCCTCCGGGCCGCTCCTCTGCTTCTTTGCTGCGCCCCGGGCTTGGTCGGCCTGCTTGCGCTTCCCAGACCGAGGGCTCATCGCTCCATCTTATGAAGAGGAGCTCCGGGTGTCGTGGCGATCGCTGCAGCCCGCTTTGAGGCCCTTGCCTTTGTCGAGCATTTGCATGAGGAATGCATGGTACAGAGGAGCCCTGCCGGGCTTTCAGGCGTTCAATTGCGCCTCAGTAAAAGCCAGAAAAGCAGCTGCAAGCCCTGCAGACGGAGCGGACACACCCTGCCGCCACGGCCTTCCCACGGCCGCAAACTGCGCCTGAAGCGGCATCCCTGCACTGGCCTGCACTCCCAGTGGCCCGGCACGACTTCTGGTGGGCTCATCGGGTGCTGCAACCGGGGGGCAGGGTCGCTGCAGCCAGCAACATGGTCGATGTGGTCGTCTGCTGGCGATCACGGAACGACCCGTCCCGCTCACAGCAGCATGCGAGCGCCCTGCGGAATGTTTTGCAGCCGCAAGGCGGGCGATCGCGGCTTATTTTGCACTCCCCCCCGGCCCGCCCCCGCTCGCCAGGGCGCAACCGCTTGCGCACGTTTTGCCCCTTCCCCGTCAAGCTAGGAGCCCTGCATTTCCCTTTCAACCCACCCAACATGATCTGTCACATGACAATAACAAATGACAAGGAGCCCCCCTGCCGCCTGACCTTTGATGCAGCTGCCGACCCCGACAACATGGCACGAACCTGTGCGCTTTCCACCTGCGGGTTTGACCAACTGCCCGACGAGCTGCTCGCCCACGTAGCAGCCCAGCTGCCCCTCCAAGACCGCCTGCCGCTCGCCACCGTCTCCAAGCGGTGGCTGGCGGCCGTGCGGGCCGCTGGTGCAGCTGGGGTGGCCCTGGAGCTGGGTGCTCGCTCGCGCGACGTGCCCTCTGAGCTGCTGGCCGCCTCGCCGGTCAACACGCTTGCTCTGGTCACTCCTGGCGCTTGCGCTGCCTCGCACGCCGCCGCCGCTGCCTCCCAGGCGAGCCGCTGGGACCCTCAGGAGCAGCAGCTGTGGCAGCAAGCAGCAGGGCGAGGCAGGGCACGCCCCTCGACCGCCGCCTGGCACCTGCGCCGCGCCCTGGCCAGCGCCGCCGGCGCCGGCGCCGGCCGCCGCCACCCGCTCACCCTGCTGCTGGCCGCCCCGGAGTGGGACACCAGCGCAGCAGAGGTGCAGCGCATGCTGCAGGCAGCAGGGGCGGAGCAGCTGGTGGGCCGTGTGGCCGTGCCGCTCGGCCTCCTCCGCCTGGACGGTTCCTTGGCGGCGGTCCTGGTGCGGTGCAACGCCCGCGCCGCCTCCCTGCCCTCAGGGCTGCAGGTGAGTTTGCTCTGCCCCACCCCGCCCCTGCTTGTCACTCCCTGTGGGGTTGCAGTTGCGGCACGGAGGCGGCAGACGTGATGCAAGCAGCCTACGGAGCGGGGCGGCATGCGAGCACCCATGTGGTTCCTTTCCCGACTCGCCCCACCTTCCTCCCGCCTTCCGCCGCGCAGGCACCCACCTGCTACGAACGGCTGGAGCAGATGGCCCTCCAGCTGTCGCCCTCTGACGACCTGCCCGCCTGCCTGGCCTGCATGCACACCGGCACGCTGCCCGCGCTGCGCTGCCTCGCGCTGCTGGCACCGCCGGGCGAGGGGGTGGCCGGTGACCTCTCCGCCCTCCACCACCGGGGCATCACTCGCCTGGATCTGCGAGGCCTCCAGCTGCCTGCCGGCTTCGCCTGCCTGCAGCACCTCACAGGTAGGTTTCGGAGCGGCAGGTGTGGGCCGAAAAGGAGGGCTGGAGGGGACCCAGACATGCAGAGCGCCGGGGATGCACCACCGGTGCGGTGGCGGCCGCCACCCCGGTGGCGCATGCCCGCCCGCCGTGCTTGCTCTCCTGCCCCCCAACCCGCCGCACCTCTGACGGGCTCGCATTATAACAGAAACACGCCCCTCACTCTCCGTGTTTTTCAGGCCTGCGGGAGCTGGCTGTGCGGTACGATGAGGAGGATGAGGTGCCGCCGCTCAACCTGCACGGCGATGTGTCCGCCCTCTCCTCACTCCGTTGGGTGGGTGGAGTTTTCGACTATCTCTTGGCGCCTATCACCTCCCAGCCTGCCCCAGGCCCGCCTTGAACCACCAACTTTTGATCGTGCTGCCCGTCTGCTGCTGGGCATGGGCTGGCAAGGAGCAGAACCAGGCGGCTGCCGGGAGGGCGGGGTGGCCCCTCGGCTTCTGACCGCCGCCCCGCCGGTCACGTCTGCCCCTGCCCTGGCGGCTCTTCCCCCGGGCTTTTCGCAGCGTTTGCAGTTACGTAATGCTTGGTGGTGACTTTAGCAGTCAGCACCAGTCCCTTGCAACGTTTGACTTGTCCTCATCACCCACAAATGCTGTGGTTCCCCGCCTGCCGCAGCTGGCCGACCTGTCCTTGGATGGCCTGGCCTCTGGAGAAGGCTTGTCCACGCTGGCCCACCTCACCTCCCTGGCCATCGCCCCCGCCCAAGGCGCCCGCATCAGCCTGCACGGCCTGCCGCGCCTGCAGCGCCTGGTGTGTGATCTGGGCAGCAGCGGCAGCAGCGGCAGGGAACTGCTCAGTGAGCGGGCCAGCGTGCATGTGCCGGCGGCGGGCCATGGGCTGGCCAGCCTGTCCCAGCTGGAGCTTCGCTGCTTTGTGTGGCGGCACTGGGAGGCAGATGGCGGCAGCGAGGATGGCGGCAGTGATGGCAGCAGCAGCGAGGACGGCAGTGGCAGCGGCAGCGAGGGAGGGGATGGAGACGCCAGCAGTGCTGCCGGCTCGGAGGCGGCAAGCAGCAGCGGGGGCAGCAGCGGGTGGGAGGAAGAAGAGCAAGATGATGCAACGAGCAGCGGCAGCAGCAGCAGCGACGGCGGCAGTGGCGGCAGCGGCAGCGCAGAAAGCAGCAGCATGGCAGGGTCGGAGGCAATGGATGAAATGGCGGTGGATGGGTGGGAGGCGGAAGAGGTGCAGGCAGCCGAGGATGGTGGCGCAGCAGCACATGGCGCAGAGGAGGGCTGGCAAGAGGAGGAGGAGCAGCAGGCGGCAGGCCTGCTGGAGGCCAGCTGGGGCTTCATGCAGCGCGGTCGCAACAACAGCGGGGCAGCCAGTGCGCAGGGCGTGCCTGCCATCGTGTCGCTTGAGCAGCGGTGCGTTTGCCTGGGTTTCTAGGATGTGCTGATGCGTTGGATAATGGAATTACGCCTTGGTTGTCCATGTCTGTGCTGCTGATGCTCTGCTGTTGCGCCTGCCGCTCGTTCCGCCTGCCGCACGCACGCAAACAGCTAAATGCTGTGCTGCTCGCCACCCACCGCCGTGCAGGTACCTTGCGGCCCTGCTGGCGCGCCTGCCCATCCTGGCCTCCATCCAGCTCACAGACTACATGGGCTTGGTGGACCCACCCGCTCTGGTGGGAGAGGCAGCGCCCCATGGTGCAGCCAAGCTCGGGGCAGCAGGCACCGCCGGCCCAGCGGCAGCGGCAGCCAGGGAGGTTGCAGCCGCCAGCCGGGCGGGCACGCCGGGGCTGGGCGTGGGAGCGGCGGCGGGCGGCGAGGGGGCGGCGGCCAGCAGCCTGGCGGGCTGGCGGCGTGAGGTGGCTGAAACGCCGGTGCCTGGCGGCATCAGCCAGTGGGACCTGTCGTTTGGCCGCTGCGCCTGCTGAGTTGCGGACGGCACATGACACTTGTACCGTGGTGTTCAAGCGCTTCAGTTCATGACTGAGTTTCTGTGGGTTGACTTGCGTTTGTTCCTTGACCGGGAGGAGCGCCTGACAACAGACCTGATGTACTTGCAATTTCCTGCAATCCTGGCATTGTGGCCGGCTTCCTTTGTACTTCCAAGCATGCAAATAACCCATTTGTTTCCTCTTCCCACGCCTCTATCCATTCTTCTTCTTTTGCTTCTTGCATCCTTCTTGCACACCACCATGGGCCCATGAAATTGGTCAGCAAAGGTTGATTACTGCAGTTGGGAAATACTTGCAGCTTTTATACATGTAAAATGAAATGGGAAACAGGTATGACATGATGATAAAAGCCAGCCGCTGTATGGCAGGTCTCACGTCCCGCCCTCCTCGCCGCCCTCAGCCCCCTGCCGCTGCGCCGCACGCTTTGCCCGCTTGCCCTCGCTGCGGCATCGGTCTGAGCAGTACTGGATTTCGTCCCAGCAGTTGGCCCACTTCGCCCTCTCCACAATGATCTGCATCAAGAGTTGCAAGGGGGCGAATGGACTTCATTAGAGGGTTTGCGTTGGTCGGTGGCAGGTTGTCGGCTGCCGCAGGTGCTCATCGACGGGCCATGCATGCTGATCTAG
>VFQQ010002507.1_pt1 | contig 20378 bp, 20 predicted proteins | sample 3512341 | NCBI WGS metagenome assembly VFQQ01 (sample SAMN10412373, study PRJNA504923) | tailings metagenome | isolation source: Relicate 2 Philex TSF1 revegetated site | place: Philippines: Tuba, Benguet | collected 2017-08-29 | reverse complement strand
GCTTGCGTTCCTTCGCGCCCCCCTCTGGCCTGCCGGCCATCTCCCCCTCAGGTGGGGAGATTAGCCTTCATGACGACTTTCGCCAATCTTGAACGCTGCAGAATGAGCGGCGTGGGCCACGCTGCTAATCTCCCCACCTGAGGGGGAGATGGCCGGCAGGCCAGAGGGGGCGCCGTAGTGCGCTACTTCAACAATGCAGCACCCCTAAAACTCAATCCCCTGTTGCGCCTTAACCCCCGCCGAAAAATGATGCTTCACCGAGCCCATTTCCGTCACAAGATCGGCCGCCTCGATCAATGCCGGCTTGGCGTTGCGGCCGGTGACGACCACATGCAGGCCCTCGCGGCGGTTCTTCAGCGTCGAAACCACGCTGTCGAGATCGAGATAGTCATAGCGCAGCGCGATATTCAGTTCATCCAGCACGACAAGGCTGATCGACGGATCGGCGATCAGTTCGACCGCCTTGGCCCATGCGGCCTCCGCAGCGGCGATGTCGCGTTTGAGGTCCTGCGTTTCCCAGGTAAAGCCCTCGCCCATCGTGTGCCAGACCATACGGTCGCCGAAGGTCGCGAAGGCATCCTTTTCGCCTGTATGCCAGGCACCCTTGACGAATTGCACGACGCCGACACGCTTGCCATAGCCGAGCATGCGAAGTGCCAACCCAAACGCGGCCGTCGTCTTGCCCTTGCCGGGGCCGGTGTTGATTATGAGCAGGCCCTTCTCGGTGACCGTCTTTTCGGCCACCTCGGCATCCTGCACGGCCTTGCGCTTGGCCATCTTGGCCTTGTGGCGCTCGGCTTCCTTTTCGTCGATTTCTTTCATCTCATTTCACCTGCATCGGCAGACCTGCGACCATGAACAATACGCGGTCGGCGCGGGCGGCGATCCTTTGATTGAGCCGGCCGGCGGCATCGCGGAATTTCCGCGCCAGAGTGTTGTCCGGCACAATGCCGAGCCCGACCTCGTTGGCGACGACGAACCACGGGCCCCGCGGCCTGCCGAGTACTGCCTCCAGCCTTTCGCTTTCGCGTTCCAGATCATGATCGGCCAGCAAATGATTGGAAAGCCAGAGCGTCAGGCAGTCTACCAGCAAAGGCTGTCCATACGGAACCTTGGCTATCGCATCGGCAAGGTCTAGCGGCGCGTCGATCGTCTGCCAGCCCTCAGTGCGGCGCGAACGATGCAGCGCGATGCGCTCGACCATCTCGTCATCGAAAGCCTGAGCCGTGGCGATGTAGGTCCATGGCGCGGGAAAAGCTGTCGCCAACCGCTCGGCATACGCGCTCTTGCCGGAGCGCGCGCCGCCGAGCAGGAAGGTCAGCGAAGTGGCGTCAGGCAAAGCTGTCGCGCAGGCTTGTCGCCGTTCCGGTGAAGCGTCCGCGAATGACGCCGACGGCAGCACCGAGCACGACCCAGAAGATCAGATTCGTGACCGTAACAGCGACCACGAACTGATGGTGCAGATCCGGCGGGATCGGCGATTCATGGCTTGCCGGCTGCGGCGCGCCAAGCAGATGCGGTGCCACGATCAGTGCCACGCCGATCAGCGAAAACACCAGCGACGAACGGAAGGCGATCAGGCCAAGGCCGGCAGCCGTGGCGATCACCGTGCCGATCCACCAGACCTGACGGGCGGCGAGATCTGCCGCAGGCATGGCCGGCAGTTCCGGCGGCAGGCCGAGGCCCGGCGCCAGCGTGAACACGGCAAAGCCGGCAAAGCCCCAGAAAATGCCCTGACGCCAGTTGGCGATGCCGCCGGCAAATTCCGACGCGGCTACCAGAACCAGCGCGAAGCCGATGCCGGTGACGATGTTGGCGAGAGCGGTGAAGGCGAAGCGCTCAAAACCGTCCGCCGGCGCCCAACCCTCTTCGTCATGCTCGTGAGCGGGCGCTGCGGCCTCAGCCGCCGGAGCGGCGGTTTGTGCACTATCGGCAGCCGGCGCACCATGGTCATGACCGCCGCCTTCGGCATTCTCGAAGGTTTCCGCCTTGAGGATCAGCGGGACGGTTGCATAGGTCTGCATTGCGGTCATGACGATGCCGGACAATAGCCCTGCGATCGCCGCGATGAACACGACGTTACGAAACAATGTCATGGGAGCGGTCCTTCGTTAGTGGCAGGGAAATGCCATCGAGTGGCGATAGTCGTGGCCGGCATTATGGACGACTTCCATATGCGAAAAGCCGACGAAGCCGATAACGAAGAGGCCGAGCAGGCCGGCCATTGCCAACTGCATCGAGCGCGAGGCCGAACCTGCCGTTGCGCCGAGCGACGAAGAAACCGTGTTCATTTCCAAATTCCTTTCACCCTCCACCCGAGGGCACCTAGAGTTTCCAACGTCGCCGGCAGGTCTCCTGGCTTGCGGGTCTCCACCCTTCCCCGCCTTCCCGAGAAAATTCTCAGTGGCATCTGGGGAGAGCTCGCCGCGCACAGTTGCGGGGGCAGCCGCGGCTTTGGGCAAATTGCCCGCACCGCATTCCCTATTGATTCCTCGCGGAACCGACGACTGCGGCGACTATAAGGACAAACACAACGCCCGGCAAACCAATTTCCCGCCCTTTGCACGCCGGAAAAGTCGCAATCAAACAAGTGGCGGCCGCCGCCGCAATTGACAAACTTTTCGCGCGGGTATCCGCTGCTCCAGTCTGGAGGGATCGCGCCATGACGGCAGGCACAGCGGAAAGCAACGCCTACAATGGTCTTCGAACGGCGGAAGCGACGCTGCCGTCCCGCGCCTATTGGGATGCGGCAGACTACCAGCGCGATCTCGATGCGATCTGGTATCGAAACTGGGTCATGGCCTGCCGCGAGGCCGACATCGCACAGCCGCTCGCCTACCGCGTGTTCAAGATCGGCACGCAGGAAATCCTCATCGTCCGCGACGAAACCGGCGTGCTGCGCGCCTTTCACAACACCTGCCGCCATCGTGGCTCCCAGCTTTGCAGCGAGGGCGAAGGCAGGCTGAAGGCCCGGCTGCTCACCTGCCCCTATCACGCATGGTCCTATTCGCTGCGCGGCGATCTCGTGCGCGTGCCGTCGAAATCCCTGCCCGAAGGCTTCGACAAAGCCGACTACCCACTCTATCCGGCAGCGCTTTCGGCATGGCGCGGCTTCGTCTTCGTCAATCTGGCGGAAGACGTGCAGGGCTCGGCCGCGGATGTTTTCGATGCAGGCTCCGCCGACCTGACGAACTGGCCTTTGGAAGACCTCATCACCGGCCATGTTTTCCGCAAGACCATGAACTGCAACTGGAAAATCTTCTGGGAAAACTTCAACGAGTGCCTGCATTGTCCGGGCGTTCACAAGTCACTGTCGCATCTCGTGCCGATCTATGGCCGCGGCCTGATGGCGCGTCACGACGACCCGGAATGGGCGCTGCATGCCGACAACGATGCGCCCGAATATTCAGGCGGCCTGCGCGCCGGCGCCGAGACGTGGTCAGAGGACGGGCGCATTCATGGCCCGGCATTTGCGAACCTGACGCAAGCCGAGCGCGCCGCCGGCCAGACCTATGCTTCGCATCTGCCGTCGATGTTCGTCGTCGGCCATGTCGATTATGTCCGCACCGTGCGGCTGGTTCCGCTTGGGCCGGAGCAGACGGAGCTTGTCGCCGAATGGCTGTTCCTGCCGGAAGCGCTGGCCTCAGGCGGAACGGACCTCGACAACATCGTCAAATTCGGCATCCAGGTTCTGGAGGAGGATGCGACCATCTGCGAGATCAACCAGAAGGGCCTGCATTCGCTGCGCCATGAGGCCGGTGTGCTGATGCCGGAGGAATACGAACTCAAGCGCTTCCACCAATGGGTGCGCGCCCAGCACGCGCTCACATCGACTTCGGCAGATAGCGCCAGGTGATGAAGCCGCAGATCGTCGTGAAGACGCCGAGCGTGACGAACACCGCGCCAAGGCCGAAGAAGGCAAGCACGACCGAGTAGACAAGCGGCGGCAGCAATTCCGACAGGTCGAGATAGGTTCGATAGACGGCAGTCATCTGCGGCCGCTCATAGGTACGCACCGCGCGCATGAAGGGCGTCGAGCCGAGGGCATCGAGCGCCACCGCAAACAGCGCGCCGAAAAGCAGGAAGGCGCCCGTAAGTAGGGGCAGCCGCTCGCCGTCGAGCCCGGCCAGCAAAAGTGCAGCACTCATGCCCAAGAAGGCGAAGGCCATGATGTTTCGCGCGCCGAAGCGCCGGCCTGCCTTGCCCCAGTAGATGGCGGCGAACAGAAGGGCGTTGCCCGCCGAAACCAGCAGGCCGCCCGCCAGTTCGCCCTGCCCCGTCACCACCATCAGGATCGGGCCGTAGACGAAAAACGTCGTCCAGAAGCAGGAGCGGCCGAAGGCGATCAACCAGGCCAGTCGCAGCCTCGGCTGCGCGACGAAGCGGCCGATATTCTTCAGCGGATTGGCCGCCCGCGTCTTGCCCGGTCGGATCATGGCGTTGTCGCCGAGGCGGAAGTACCAGAAGGTGATCAGCAGCGCGATCGCGAAGGCAACCACGACGCCATGCGTCACGAAGATGCCGTAGCGCGTATAGAGGAAGACGCCCAGCGTCGGCCCGCCGGTCCAGGCAATCATCGACGTCGCCATGCGCAGCGATTCGGCCTGCATGATATCGGTCTTGCGGATATGGTCCATGATGTAGAGGTTGAGCGTGATCGCGAGCGCGCTCGCGCCCATGACGCGGGCCAGCATGCCGAACATCTGCCCCGGCAGCGAATGCGTCATGAACAGCAGCGAGCCGACGGCAAGCAGCGCAACACCGGTCGTGTAAATCCAGCGCCGCGAGAAGCGCCCGATCAGCATCGGCATGAAAAGCGTTGCCGAAAGGCCAATGAAGGCGACGAGCGTATAGAGCAGGGAGACGGTCTGCTTGTTCTGCAGGAGTTCGTAGGCCTGGATAGGAACGACGCTGGCGATCGACGCACGCGCAAAAGATTCCAGCGCATAAAGCGTGGCAAAGGTGCGCGCGCCCGCTGGCTTTACGGCGGGAAGCCAGATCGGATGCCTTACCTGCGTGACCATTCCTGCCCCGGATCATTTGCTGGCAGATTTGCAGGCGCAATTGCACCGCCGATAGCAGGAAACCGACCTGCCATCGTCGCAAAAACCGGGTGGATATCGTCTTTTCGGCTGTGGCCCAAGATTGGGGTCGCAAACGATACGCAGGCCGAGTTCCTTCGCGCCCCCCTCTGGCCTGCCGGCCATCTCCCCCACAGGTGGGGAGATCAGCCGTCATGTCCGCTTTCGCCAATCACGAACGTTGCAGGGATGAGCGAGGTGGGCGGCACAGCTAATCTCCCCACCTGTGGGGGAGATGGCCGGCAGGCCAGAGGGGGGCAACGTCGAGCGAAACCCGAGGCGAGTCACACCCCGTCCCACTCCGGCGAAAAACCAAAATCGCAAAGACGCGCGTTGCGGCTTTTCAGGACGGAGATCGCCGCCATCTCGGCGTCCGACAGGGCAAAGTCGAAGATGGCGATGTTTTCCGACAGGCGTGCGGTTTTCGTCGTTCGCGGAATGGCGACCATGCCGTCCTGCTGGACATGCCAGCGCAACACGATCTGGCCCGGCGTTTTGCCATGGCGGGTGGCGGCGTCCTCGATCGCTTTCTCCGAAAACAGGCTGCCGCCGCGATGGAGCGGACAGTAGGACACCATGGCCATGCCGTTGTCGCGGCACAGGCGATAGACTTTCCGCTGGTCGAGATAGGGATGATTCTCGACCTGGTTGGCAACCAGCGGCGCCTCCGAAAGCGCAATCGCCTGCGATAGAAGCGCGGTCGGGAAATTCGACACGCCGATATGGCACGCAAGGCCCTCGCGCTTCATCGCGTTCAGCGCCTTGATGGAGCCTTCGAGCGGAATTTTCGGGTTCGGCCAGTGGATCAGCAGCAGGTCGACCTGATCGAGACCGAGACGCTTCAGGCTTGCTTCTGCCGAGCGCTCCAGATCCCCCGGCGCTATATCCGTCCACCACACCTTCGTCGTCACGAAAACATCGTCGCGCGCGACATTCGAAGCACGCAGGCCAACGCCGACATCCTTCTCGTTACCGTAAGCGCTCGCCGTGTCGATGTGGCGATAGCCGACCGACAGCGCGCGCAGCACCAATTCGGCACAGTCGTCGCCTGAAAGCGTCCATGTGCCGAGGCCAAGCGCGGGTATTTGCGCGCCATTGGCGTTTACGCTGTGCATGGCATTCTCCAATTCCATTCTTTCGTCATCATGATCCGTGCTAACGGTTGAACGATAATCAAACGAACCGCAACATCACGCATGCTTCCAGACACAGAACCACTTCAGCAATCGAAATCACGCCGCATAGACGCGCTCGATCTGGCGCGTGGCCTCGCCTTGATCGCCATGGCGATCTATCACTTCACATGGGATCTCGGATTTTTCGGTTATACCGAGCCCGGCCTGACCGCTTTCGGCGGCTGGAAGCTGTTTGCGCGCTGCATCGCCTCAAGCTTCCTGTTCCTCGTCGGTGTCAGCCTGTTCCTCGCACATGGCAAAAATATTCGCTGGAAAGGGTTCTGGCGCCGCTTCGCCATGGTGGCGGGCGCAGCCGCAGCCATTTCCGTCGTCACCTATTTTGCGGTGCCGGACGACCTGATCTTCTTCGGCATATTGCACCAGATCGCGTTGGCTAGCCTGCTCGGGCTTCTGTTCCTGCGGCTGCCAACGCTCCTTACCCTGCTGGTCGCGATCGCCATAATCGCCGCACCCAACTTCCTGCGCACCGCGTTCTTCGATCATCCGGCATGGTGGTGGGTCGGCCTTTCGTCCGTCAATCCGCGCTCGAACGACTACGTCCCGCTGTTTCCATGGTTCGGCGCGGTGCTCCTCGGCATCGTCGCGGCCAGGCTTGCAACGTCATCCGGCCTGTTTGCGCGATTGGCAGGAGTATCCCTTGGCTCATGGTCGAAGCCGCTGACCTTCATAGGGCGGCACAGCCTCGCCTTCTACCTCATACATCAGCCGGTGCTGATCGCCTGCGTCTGGCTGTTGTCGCAGATCATGCCGGCCGATATTCCCACCAAGGAAGTGCAGTTCCGCACCTCCTGCGAACGGACCTGCCAGGACACGCAAAATGCGGAATTCTGCACGCGCTATTGCGCCTGCATGCTCGATACGCTGGAAAAGGATACACTCGACGAGCTTTTCGCTGGAAAGCAGACGCTGGAACTGCGCGCCAAGGTAGAGGACAGCGCCGGCTACTGCACGGCAGAGACCGAAAACGCGAGCCCTGAGGGAGGAGGAACGCAATGACGGACATCCAGACGGCACCCAACCGCATACCATGGCCGCCGATCATCTATCTGCTGGCCATCGCCGTCAGCATCGCGCTCGGCCTGCTCTATCCGCTGCCATGGCTGCCGTCCGGCGCGCTAGCCGACATATTGTTCGCCGCCGGCTGGCTCGCCATTGCCGGCACGATCGCATTATACGTTTCAGCCATGCGCGCGCTGAGGCAGGGCAATACGACGATCAAGCCCCATCAGGGAGCCGACCACCTCGTAACGAACGGCGCATTCTCCTTCACCCGCAACCCGATCTATCTCGGCAACACGCTGCTTATGATCGGCGTCGGACTGACAACGGGTGGCATCTGGTTTTTCGTATTTGCAGTTGTGGCCGCCTTCACCACGCAGAAGCTCGCCATAGAGCGCGAGGAAAAGCACCTGACGGCGCGCTTCGGCAAGAGGTACCGCGATTACGCAAAACGCGTCCGGCGCTGGATTTGAGCGACCTTAAGTCGTCACGCCGAGCTCGACCAGCCGCTCGACGCAAGCTTCTTCGGCATGGTCGAGTTCGGCGAGCGTCTCTTCGAGGTCGCGGCGTTTCTGGCGCAGGTCCTCGCGCTTTTCCTCGATGCGCTTGATCATCAGGTTGAGCTGGCCGACTTCGCCGGGCGGCTCCTTGTACATCTGGATGATCTCGCGGATCTCGTTGATGGAGAAGCCGAGCCGCTTACCCCGCATGATCTGCTTGACCAGATGCCGGTCGGTCGGCCGGAACAGGCGCGTGCGCCCGCGCCGGACGGGCTGGATCAGCCCCTCGTCCTCGTAAAACCGCAAGGTGCGCGTCGAAATATCGAACTCGCGGGTCAGTTCGGTGATCGAATAATATTCCCGCATGGCAGTTCCATTCTCACCAGAGCATCGGACCGAAGAGTGGATACCGGTTCTTACAAAATCCGATGTCCCCACCAACGCGACTCCAAGCTTGAAACTTGGCACGGCATTTACGTAAAAGTCAATCGATCACAGGCCCGTGATCGAGAACGACACTCAGGCCACGCCAAACCACCATGTCGCCAGCCCGAGAAAGGCAAAGAAGCCGACGACATCGGTGACGGTCGTCACGAACACGGCGGAGGCCACGGCCGGATCGGCGCCAAAGCGATCCAGCAACAGCGGGATGAGAATGCCGGCAAGGGCTGCCACGAACATGTTTATGATCATGGCGGCGGCGATGATGCCGCCGAGGTTCGGGTCCTGGAACCAGGTGGCCGCGACGATGCCGATCAGGATGGCGAAGATGATACCGTTGATGAAACCGACGCCCATCTCGCGGCGAATGATGCGGCCTGCATTGTAGATATCGAGGTCGCGCGTCGCCAGCGCCCTCACCGTCACCGTCATCGTCTGCGAGCCGGCATTGCCGCCCATGCCCGCCACGATCGGCATCAGCACCGCCAGCGCCACGATGCGCTCGATCGTATGGTCGAACAGGCCGATGACGGACGCTGCGAGAAAGGCCGTGAACAGGTTGACGAGAAGCCAGGGCACGCGCGAGCGCGAAGCGGTGAGCACGCTGTCGGAGAGTTCTTCGTCGCCGACGCCGCCCATGCGCAGAAGGTCTTCCTCGGCTTCCTGCTGGATCACGTCGACGACATCGTCGATGGTCAGCACGCCGACGAGCCGCTCGTTTTCGTCGACGACGGCGGCGGACAGAAGATCGTATTGCTCGAATTCGTGCGCCGCCTCTTCCTGGTCCATGCTGGCCGGAATGGCGTGGCGCGTCTCGTGCATGACGTCTTCGATCTTGACCGAGCGCTTGGACCGCAGGATCTGGTCGAGATCGAGCGCGCCGAGAAGCTTGAAGGTCGGATCGATGACGAAGATCTGGCTGAACCTGTCGGGCAGGTTCTTGTCGTCGCGCATATAGTCGATGGTCTGGCCGACGGTCCAGAAGGGCGGCACGGCGACGAATTCCGTCTGCATGCGCCGGCCGGCCGATTCTTCCGGGTAATCCAGCGAGCGGCGCAGCCTGATCCGTTCGGTGAACGGCAGTTGCGCCAGGATCTCGTCCTGATCCTCCTGGTCGAGGTCTTCCAGAATGTAGACGGCATCGTCCGAATCGAGTTCCTGGACGGCCTGGGCGATCTGCGCGTTGGGCAGATTGTCGACGATGTCCAAACGAATCGCTTCGTCGACCTCGGTAAGCGATGAAAAGTCGAAATCGCTGCCCATGAGATCGACCAGCGCGCGCCGCTGCTCCGGAAGCAGCGCCTCGAGAAGATCGCCAAGCTCGGACTGGTGGAGGCTTCCCACGTCTTCCTTCAGCGTCAGCGTATCGCGGTCGGCAATCGCCGCGCCGACATGGGCAAGGAACGACGCACGGATAACACCGTCCTCGCCGTAGATGTCGGCGTGGTCATGGGGCTGCGCGGTAGCGCCCGACGTGTGTTCGTCCTGGCCTTCCAAACCTGCCCCTTGTTCTGTGCTTTCGGGAAATCGTCTGTGGCAGGTCTAACGCATAACCCCAAAAATCGGAATCGATTTTTGGAAAGGAATTATGCGTAGATTCAAAGTCCGACAGCGTCCTTTGCGCGTCCAATTGGACGCGCGGCGCTGTAGAGCAGAATGCTCTGGAATATCAAATGAAATGCGCCCTCACCTGCCGCAAGGCAGGACGAACAGACACCATTGGCAATGTCAGGGAGAGAGTGACTGGTGCGGTCGAGAAGACTCGAACTTCCACGGGTTGCCCCACAGCGACCTCAACGCTGCGCGTCTACCAATTCCGCCACGACCGCACGTCACGAAGGAGCCGGTCGGAACCGGCCAGCGGCATGTAGCAAATCGTTTCCGGCGAAACAAGTGCGCTGAACCGAATATTCGACGCTTGTTTGACACTTAGATGAAAGAGCGGGATTCCGGACGAATCCGACCCCTTGCCTGCCCTTGCGTCATGTGGAGAACTGCATCTCTGCCGCGAATTAGGGCTTTAAAGGAAACTGGACCTTTTGCCCGCCAGCCGCCATATGATGGTGACCCGCAGCAAGGCCAACTGACCCAGCCATGACGCAACGCAGCCAGATCGAAACTTCGTTCCAAGCCGCCCCCGGCTCGCCTCCCGTCGAATGGCGAATCGAACCGGGCCTGACGGCCTACGAGGATGCGCTCGCCTTCATGGAGGCACGCGCCGCCGCGATTCGCGACGGCTCGGCTGGCGAGATGGTCTGGCTGGTCGAGCATCCGCCGCTCTACACCGCCGGCACCAGCGCGCAGGCGAGCGACCTCGTCGAGCCGGACCGCTTTCCGGTCTTCAATGCCGGCCGTGGCGGCGAATACACCTATCACGGCCCCGGACAACGCGTGGCCTATGTCATGCTCGACCTGAAGCGCCGGCGCGAGGACGTTCGCGCTTTCGTGGCGGCGCTCGAGGAATGGATCATCGGCACGCTCGACCGCTTCAATGTTCGCGGCGAACGGCGCGAGGATCGCGTCGGCGTCTGGGTGGTGCGGCCCGACCGCCCGGCAATGCCGGATGGTTCACCAGCCGAAGACAAGATCGCGGCGATCGGCATACGCCTACGGCGATGGGTCAGCTTTCACGGCATCGCCATAAACGTCGAACCCGATCTCAGCCACTTCAGCGGCATCGTGCCGTGCGGCGTATCGGATCACGGCATCACAAGCCTTGTCGACCTTGGCCTGCCGGTCACGATGGCAGACCTCGACGTTGCGTTGAAATCGGCTTTCGAGGCGGTATTCGGTCCGGCGGCGAGTGCCGCCGAAGATCTTCGCAAGGCCGGCTGAATTGCGGGGCTGCCGGCCGCGACTGCGCAATCAAAGTGCGCCTATCCACATCGCCATGGAAATAAGAAACGTGCTCATGCAAACCAGTGAGACGACATCCTGAACCAGATCAGTCATAACATTCTCCTGTTTTCTGTATGTTCTTAATTTGTTCCCTTTTTATTCATAAGTCAATAACCTTCCCTGTCCCGCGATAAGTCACGAGCGCCGGAAAAGTTCCGAGGGTTAACAAAGGGTTACGGCGATTGCCTGCCGGCTGGCCGTCAACAGGACTTTAAAAAGCGACGACCTTGCCGTCCGAAAGCGTCACGCGGCGGTCCATGCGCGCGGCGAGTTCGTGGTTGTGGGTGGCGATCAGTGCGGCAAGTCCCGACTGCTTGACCAGCGCCGATAGTGCATCGAAAACATAGCCTGCCGTTACCGGATCGAGATTGCCGGTCGGCTCGTCCGCCATCAGCACAAGCGGCGCATTGGCGACGGCACGGGCGATGGCCACACGCTGCTGCTCGCCGCCGGAAAGTTCCGCCGGGCGATGGTGCCCGCGCTTGCCGATCTGCATGTAGTCGAGCAATTGCGCCGCGCGCGCGCTCGCCTCGGCTTTGGGCAACCCCTTCACCAGTTGCGGCATCATGATGTTTTCCAGTGCGGAAAACTCCGGCAGCAGATGATGGAACTGATAGACGAAGCCGATGTCGTTGCGGCGTATGGCGGTGCGCTCGTCATCGGAGAGACGGCCGCAGGCACGCCCGCCGAGGATCACGTCGCCGGCATCCGGCCGCTCCAGCAGGCCCGCAGTGTGCAGCAGCGTCGATTTTCCTGCACCCGAAGGCGCCACCAGCGCCACCATCTCGCCGCGCTTCAGCGAGAAATCCACGCCGTTGAGAATGGTCAGCTTGCGCGAGCCTTGCACATAATGGCGCTCGACGCCCTTCAGTTCGATAATCACGTTGGATGCCATTATCATTCGTACCGTAGCGCTTCGACCGGATCGAGCTTGGCCGCGCGCCAGGCCGGAAACAGCGTTGCCAGGAAGGACAGCACGAGCGCCATCAATACGACCGTCGCCGTCTCATCGAAATTCATTTTGGCCGGCAGCTTGCTGAGGAAATATAGCTCCGGATTGAACAGTACCGTGCCGGATATCCACGAAAAGAACTGGCGGATCGATTCGACATTGAGGCAGACGACAATGCCGAGGATGACGCCGGCAATGGTACCGGTGACACCGATAGCGGCCCCGGTCATCAGGAAGATGCGCATGACGGCGCCCCGCGTCGCACCCATGGTGCGCAGGATGGCGATGTCGCGCCCCTTGTCCTTCACCAGCATGATAAGGCCGGAAATGATGTTGAGCGCAGCCACCAGCACGATCAGCGTCAGGATCATGAACATGACGTTGCGCTCGACCTGAAGTGCCGAAAAGAACGTCTCGTTGCGCTGGCGCCAGTCGGAAATGAAGACGGGCCGCTGCGCCGCCGCCTCCACCGCCGGCTTCAGGGTGTCGACGGCGTCAGGATTGTCGACGAAGACCTCGATCGACTGGACACGGTTCTCCAGATTGAAAAAGAGCTGCGCTTCGGTGAGCGGCATGTAGACGATCGACGAGTCATATTCCGACATGCCGACCTCGAAGACCGCGACGATCGGATAGGCTTTCGTGCGCGGCGTCGTTCCCATCGGCGTCACGTCGCCATCGGGAGAAATGAGCGTGATGGTATCGCCGAGCGCCAGGCCCATATTGTCAGCCATGCGCTGGCCGATCGCCACGCCCTCGCTGGTGTCGAACCCGACCAGAGAGCCCTGCTTGATGTTGTTGGCGACCAGCGAGATCTTGCCGAGGTCCTCGCCGCGTATGCCCCTCACCAGAGCACCCGTTCCCGCACCGACCTCACCCTGCGCCAGAACCTGGCCGTCGATCAGCGGGATAGCATATTTGACCCCGGCAACACCGTTGATGCGACCGGCAACGGCAGCGTAGTCGTCCAGCGGCGTATCGATCGGCTGGACGATGAGATGGCCGTTTATGCCGAGAATGCGGCTGAGCAGTTCGGCGCGAAACCCGTTCATCACCGCCATGACGACGATGAGCGTCGCAACGCCGAGCATGATGCCAAAGAAGGAGATGGAGGCGATGACCGAAATCACCGTCTCCTTGCGGCGCGAACGCAGATAGCGCCACGCGACCATGCGTTCGAAGACCGAGAAAGGCCCGGCGCCCGCCGGCTTGGCCGCGACCTTGCTCATCAGGCGATCCCGAAGCGTTTCGTGGCCTCGGCGATCGGCAGCGTTTCGCGCTCGCCGGTGCGGCGGTTCTTGATCTCGACCTCGCCGGCGGCAACGCCGCGCGGACCGACGATCAGTTGCCACGGCAGGCCGATCAGGTCGGCGGTGGCGAACTTGCCGCCGGGCCGCTGGTCGGTATCGTCGTAGAGCACGTCCTTGCCGGCTGCCGTGAGAGCCGCATAAAGCTCCTCGGAAACACGGTCGCATTCGGCATCGCCGACCTTCATGTTGATCAGGCCGATATCGAAGGGCGCGACCGATTCCGGCCAGATGATGCCGGCTTCGTCATGCGAGGCTTCGATGATCGCCGCGATCAGCCGGCTCGGCCCGATGCCGTAGGAACCCATGGAGACGAAGTGGTCCTTGCCGTCAGGCCCAGTTACCTTGGCGCCCATAGGCTTCGAATATTTTTCGCCGAAATGGAAGATGTGGCCGACCTCGATGCCACGCGCCGAAAGCCGCTCGCCCTCGCCGATCGCGTCCCACGCGGCCTCGTCGTGCATTTCGTCGGTCGCCGCATAGGGTGTCGTCCACTGCTTGACGATGCCGCCGATCTCGCCGTCATTGGTGAAATCGGTATCCTCGCCCGGCACCGGCAGCTCAAGGAAATCGCGATGGCAGAAGACCTGGCTTTCGCCGGTATCGGCCAGGATGATGAACTCGTGGCTGAGATCGCCGCCGATCGGGCCGGTGTCGGCGCGCATCGGTATGGCCTTAAGGCCCAAGCGCGTGAAGGTGCGCAGATAGGAAACGAACATACGGTTGTAGGCCGCCTTCGCGCCTTCGAAATCGAGGTCGAAGGAATAGGCATCCTTCATCAGGAATTCTCGGCTGCGCATGACGCCGAAGCGCGGGCGACGCTCGTCACGGAACTTCCACTGGATGTGATAGAGGTTCAGCGGCAGGTCTTTGTAGGTCCTGACGTAGGAGCGGAAAATCTCGGTGACCATTTCCTCGTTGGTCGGGCCGAACAGCATGTCGCGCTTGTTGCGGTCCTTTATACGCAGCATCTCGTCGCCATAGTCGTCGTAGCGGCCGCTTTCGCGCCACAGGTCGGCCGACTGGATCGTCGGCATCAGGATTTCCAGCGCGCCGGCGCGGTTCTGTTCCTCGCGGATGATGCGGCAAATCTTGTCGAGAACCAGCTTGCCCAGCGGCAGCCAGGAAAAGCTGCCCGCAGCCTGCTGGCGGATCATACCGGCACGCAGCATCAGCCGGTGCGAGACGATTTCTGCCTCGCGGGGATTCTCTTTAAGGATGGGCAGGAAATAGCGCGATAGCCGCATGTAGAAGTCCATAAAAGAAAGAGAAGCAGATCAATGCCGGAATCGGCACCGACGCAGTGTTGCCTGCCTGCGCTTCATAGCCATTTCATGGCGGAATTGAAACCCGGACCTCCCGCCGCACCTTCGCAAAACCGGCCTGACGGCTTTTCGAGCAAAGGCTGCGCGTTTATTGTGCAGTGCAGCACATGTAGTGGGCTATTTACGCAAAATTGTTAGTGACAATTCATCGCAGCTTGGTCTAGTGTGCCTCGATAACTGAGAGGGCGGAGCAAAATCTGCCCTCCTACGCGGTCAAAGTCTTGGGAGGATGCGATCTAGGCGCGATAATACGCAGCCGCCGGTGACGGAAAGCAGATCGGACGCGTTTAATTTGCAAGGCCTTGTGCCTTGCATTTTTTTTGTGCAGTCAACAGCTTAGCCGACTTCCTTCAGACCCATCAGGCGCGAAGGATTGCTGCAGCTTAACTGCCGCCCATCTTAAATACTAGACTATAATTATCATATATTCGAGTAATGGCTTGCCCACCGCGATGGCAGCCATCATCAGACGATGCGCTTAACCCGCCTTCAGGATCGATTCAGGCACAAGGCTCGGAATATCGTCGAAGCCAAGGCCCATGACCCTGGTGACGTAGTAGAAAATACCGAAAATGATCAGCGAGACGATCGTCGTGCGAATGACGGTCTTTCGCATATGCGGACGTCCGGGCGCGCTGGGCACGGTGCCGAGCGTAACGTCGTCGCTCTCGTCCTGCGTCTTCAGGCCGAAGGGCAAGGTGGCGAACAGCACCGTCCACCAGATGATAAAGTAGATAGCGGCGACCGAAATCCAGCTCATGGCCTACACCTGCTCCAGTTCGACCAGCGTGCCCAGGAAATCCTTGGGATGCAGGAAGAGAACTGGCTTGCCATGCGCGCCGATCTTGGGATTACCATCGCCCAGCACGCGTGCGCCGGAAGCCTTCAGGCGGTCGCGCGCGGCGATGATGTCATCGACCTCGTAGCAGATGTGATGCATGCCGCCGGAAGGGTTCTTTTCCAGGAAGGCAGCGATCGGAGAGCCCTGCCCCAGCGGCTCGAGCAATTCTATCTTGGTGTTGCCGGTGTTGATGAAAACCACCGTCACACCGTGCTCCGGCAGCGCCTGCGGCTCGGTCAGCGTCGCGCCCAGCGTGTCGCGATAGACGGCACTTGCAGCGGCAAGATCCGGCACGGCGATGGCAACATGGTTTAAGCGGCCCAGCATTGTTCACATCCCAGAGATAGTGAGTAGTGAATAGCGAGTAGGGAACAAGTAGGGAAAGCTATTCGCTATTCACTACTCCCCTATTCTCTACTCACTCACGTCGTCACAAACACCGTCACCAGCGGTTTCTTGCCCCAGGCTTCGTTGGCGGCCGAGCGAACGGCGCGGCGCACCGCTTCCTGGACAAGGTCGAGGTCTTTTCGGCGCTGACGGGGTATGGAGTCGACGGCGCCGATTGCCGCATCCAGCATCAGCTCCTCGATATCCTCGCCTTGCTGGTCGATCCGCGCAACGCCGATCGACACGATGTCCGGGTCGCCCGACAGTTCGTATTTGTCGTCGAGTACGACGTTGACCGCGACATGGCCGGCAAAGGAAAGCTTGCGCCGCTCGCGGATACCGACGACCTCGTCGTCGCCGATCAGCTTGCCGTCCTTGTAGACGCGGCCGAACGGCACCTGGTCGATGATTTCGGCAGCGCCCGGTGCCAGCCTCAGCATATCGCCGTCACGCACCTGCGCGACTTCCGGCACGCCGCAGGCAGAAGCGAGCGAACCGTGCGCCACGAGATGGGCGGCCTCGCCATGGACCGGAACCGCGATACGCGGGCGGGTCCATTCGTACATGCGCCGCAGCTCACTGCGGCGCGGATGGCCAGACACATGCACCAGCGCATCGCTGTCCTCGATAATCTTGATGCCCTGGTCGATGAGCTGGTTCTTGATTTCCAGAATGGCCTTTTCGTTGCCCGGAATGGTGCGCGAGGAGAAGATGACGACATCCCCCGGCGACAGCGCGACCGTCTTCATCTCGTCACGCGCCAGCTTTGCGAGCGCTGCCCGTGACTCGCCCTGACTGCCGGTGCAGATGACGACGAGGTTTTCGCGCGGAATGTAGCCATAGTCTTCCTCGGAGACGAATTCCGGCAGGCCGTCCATGTAGCCAAGTTCCGAAGCGACATCGACGACACGCTTCAGCGAACGGCCAAGCAGCAGAACCTGCCGGCCGGTATCCCGCGCTGCTTCCGCGATGGAGCGGATGCGCCCGACATTGGACGAGAAGGTGGTGACCGCGACGCGCCCCGGCGCCTGCTCTATGACCCCACGAATGCCCTCGCCCACCGCCTGCTCGGATGGCGAGTCGCCTTCGCGCAGCGCATTGGTGGAATCGCAGATCAGCGCCAGCACGCCCTTGTCGCCAAGCGCGCGGAACCGCGCCTCGTCGGTCTTCGGGCCGATCTCCGGTGCCGGATCGATCTTCCAGTCGCCGGTGTGGATGACCGTGCCGAGCGGCGTGGTGATCGCCAACGATACGGGCTCGGGGATTGAGTGGCTGACCGGGATCGCTTCGACAGTGAACGGTCCGACGGTGAAGGTTTCGCCGGCGCGGTAGATCGTCACCGGCACTTTAGGCGCGCCGCTTTCGGATTGCCGCTTCGCTTCCAGCAGGCCGGCCGAAAACGGCGTCATCCAGACGGGCGCCTTCAGGCGCGGCCAGAGATCGAGAAGCGCGCCGTAGTGATCTTCATGGGCATGCGTGATGACGATGCCGCGCAGATTGTGCAATTCGCCCTCGATGAAGCGCGTGTCGGGCAGCACCAGATCGACGCCCGGCAGCGTCGCATCCGGAAATGTCACGCCGACATCGACGATCAGCCACTCGCGCTTGTCGGCAGGCCCGAAGCCATAGAGCGCGAAGTTCATGCCGATCTCGCCGACGCCACCCAGCGGCGCGAATACGAGTTCGGATTCCCGCGATTTCGCCATTGTCTTTCCTCTCAGGCCGTTCAGGCCGCGCCGGCCGACGCGACCGCACCGAAATGCACGTCGCCGGCAGCAATTTTCTGGATCGCGCCGCTGTCGTCGCGGATGACGAAACGGCAATCCTCGTCGATGGTTTCGAATACACCGCGCACCACATTGCCGTCGACCCGCACGGCGACCTGCCCGCCAAGTCCGGCGGCCCGCGAAAGCCAGCGCTGGCGGATCTGGTCCAGCCCACGGCCTTCGTTCCAGAGACGCATGTTTTCGCTCCAGGCATCCGACAGCGCCAGAAACAGCGTCTCGGCATCGCAGGTTGCACCCAGCGCCTTCAACGAAGTCGCGGGGTAAGGAACATCCTCGGGATAGGCGACGACATTGACGCCGATACCTATGGCTAGCGCTGCGCGCTCATTGTCGAGCATAGCGGATTCAAGCAGGATGCCGGAAAGCTTGGCGCCATCGGCCAGCACGTCGTTGGGCCATTTCAATTCAAAACGGTTGCCGCGTTCCCCGCTGCCGCCATCGGGCGCGATGGCGATGCGCCCGTTCGGCACGACGGCGTTCAAAGCGTCGGCAAGAGCCAGCCCTGCAACGAAGCCAAGCGTCGCCGCCGTCTTGAGGTCACGCCCGACGATCAGGAGCAGGGTCGCGGCGAGATTGCCTTCGGCCGTCGCCCAGACGCGGCCACGACGGCCTCGCCCGCTTTCCTGGCGCTTGGAGACGACCCAGAGCTTGCCGGGATCCCCTTCCCGCGCCCGCTCCAAGGCGATGATGTTGGTCGAGCTTACAGTGTCGTGCGCTTCGAGGCGAAAGCCTTCGGTTGCTGCGGTCGGAGCGAGCTGGAATCCCATGCCGTCAGAAGAACGTCTTGGCCGCGGCTTCCGCCACGCGCCCGACTGGGCCGCCGAAGAACACGTAGAACAGCACGAACGCGCCGGAAACGCCGAGCACCAGCCGCAGTTCGCCGGCCATCGGCAGGAAGCCGCCTACCGGCTCGTCGAACCACATGATCTTGATGATGCGCAGATAGTAATAGGCGCCCACCACCGAAGCCAGCACACCGATGATGGCGAGCGCGTAGAGGTTGGCGTTGATTGCGGCGAGGAAGACGTACCACTTGGCCCAGAAGCCCGCGAGCGGCGGAATGCCGGCCAGCGAGAACATCAAGATGGTCAGGATCGTCGCCATCATCGGATTGGTGGTCGAAAGGCCGGCGAGATCGCTGATCTGCTCGACATTGCCGTCCTTGCGGCGCATGGCGAGGATGAAGGCGAAGGTACCGAGCGTCATGACCAGATAGATCAGCATGTAGATGGCCACGCCGCGCACGCCGGTCTCGGTGTTGGCGGCAAGGCCGACCAGCGCGAAGCCGACATGGCCGATCGACGAATAGGCCATCAGTCGCTTGATGTTCTTCTGGCCGATGGCGGCAAACGAACCCAGCACCATCGAGGCGATGGAGATGAAGACGACGATCTGCTGCCAGTCGGCGGCGATCGGCTCGAAAGCGGTCATGGTGATGCGCACCATCAGCGCCATCGCCGCCATCTTCGGCGCGGAAGCGAAGAAGGCCGTCACCGGGGTCGGCGCGCCTTCATAGACGTCCGGCGTCCACATGTGGAACGGAACGGCTGAGATCTTGAAGGCAACGCCGGCAAGCACAAACACCAGACCGAAGACCAGGCCAAGCTGGCGATCGGCACCGGAAAGCGTGGCGGCAATGGCGTCGAAGCCGGTGTGGCCGGTATAGCCATAGACCAGCGAAATGCCATAGAGCAGCATGCCCGACGACAGCGCACCGAGGACGAAATACTTCAGGCCCGCTTCGGTCGAGCGCACGCTGTCACGGTTGATCGCGGCGACGACATAGAGCGCCAACGACTGCAATTCGAGGCCGAGATAGAGCGTGATCATGTCGTTGGCCGAGATCATCAGCATCATGCCGGCCGTCGAAAGCAGGATCAGAACCGGATATTCGAACTTGTCAAATTTTTCCGCCTTGGCAAAGCCCACCGACATGACCAGCGTCACCGCCGAGCCTAGCAGCATCAGCACTTTCATGAAGACCGCGAACGGGTCGCTGACGAAGACATTGCCGAACGCCTTGCCCTCACCGCCGAACAGCAGCATCCACGCGCCCGCGCCGATCAGAACGGCAACGGCCAGCCCGGTGACGGTGCTGTTGGCGCGTTCGCCCGAATAGACGCCGACCATCAGCAGCACCAGTGCGCCGCCGGCAATGATCAGTTCCGGCAGGACCAGAGAAAGGCTTGAGTAAAGTTCCGGCGTCATGTGCCCGTCCCTGTCAGTTCGCAGCCGCGGTTTTCGCGGCGTCGAGCGATACGGTAATGTTGTTGACCAGCGCCTGAACCGAGGCTGCGGTCGCGTCGAAGACCGGAGCCGGATAGACGCCGAAGAAGATGGTGAGCACCACCAGCGGATAGATGATCGCCTTTTCGCGGGTCGAAAGGTCGAGCAGGCTCTTCAGGCTTTCCTTCGACAGTGCGCCGAACACGACCTTGCGGTAGAGCCACAGTGCATAGCCCGCCGACAGGATCACGCCGATAGCCGCAAACAGCGCCACCCACGTATTGGCCTTGTAGGCGCCGAGCAGCGTCAGGAATTCGCCGACGAAACCGCTGGTGCCCGGCAGGCCGACATTGGCCATGGTGAAGATAAGGAACACCACCGCATATTTCGGCATGTTGTTGACGAGGCCGCCATAGGCCGCGATCTCGCGGGTGTGCA
>VFQQ010002506.1_pt1 | contig 20389 bp, 40 predicted proteins | sample 3512341 | NCBI WGS metagenome assembly VFQQ01 (sample SAMN10412373, study PRJNA504923) | tailings metagenome | isolation source: Relicate 2 Philex TSF1 revegetated site | place: Philippines: Tuba, Benguet | collected 2017-08-29 | reverse complement strand
CACAGCGGTGTGCCGGGCGGTGCTGTGCCTGGGCACCCCATGCCTCGCCACCTCTGCTCACTGTGCATGGCTGCAGTTGGTTGAGTGAGTAAGCTGGGCCCTAGTTTACAAACAAACAGATTCATTTCACAAAAGTATCATGCCATGATGGCAGCATCTTTTCTACTTCCTGCATCATTGCGTTCAGTTTAGCCGCGCTGCATTCCAATAGCCCCTCTGGGACCGCCAGGCCTGTGGCGGTCTTTGCTGCGCTGCGCTGTTGCCGCAAGGCTGCTTCAGCTGCTTCCCCAGAATGCAGCGCAGGCAGCGGTGGCTCAATTTGGCTCCGCTCCGGGAATACAAGCGGCAGCGGCACACCGCTAGCCGTCAGCAGGCAAGCTGGTGGGTGCGGCACTGCCATGCGGGGCACATCAACCTCAGCAGGCGTGCCGCCCAAGGCAGGCTTGCCCTGCAGCGACGCGGCTGTGAGCTGGCACCATGCAGCGTCGGGATCCACTCTCGCCAGTGCAATGTACGCCTGCAGCCAGCCATCAGCAACGGCAGCAGAGGTCAGCATTCGCACAACCAGCACTTGGCACGCCCATACACACATGCACGTCAGCGTGGCTGAATGACGCGCGCACACCTGAGTGGCCCGCTCGCGTACAGGTGCGGGGTGGCGGCCACCCATCGCATCTCCAACCGCTGGGAGCAGGGTGTGCAAGGCTGGCAGCAACGCATCGCTGGCACGGCTGCTGACGCCGGCAATGGCCAACGGAGCGTCGTGCGTGGCTATCTGCTGCAGGCAGCGCAACACTGCCAGCTGAGCACGTTGCACGGCAGCAGGCGAAGTTACATCGTCTTGGCCTGCACAGCAAACAGCATTGATGCGGGTACAATGGTTGCAAATTATATTTTTAATGCTGAAGTTGCCTCTGTTGGCATGCAGTACGGCGGCAGCAATGCCTTAATGGCCAAGACTGCCATACCTTAGCGGCCGGCAACACCCCAAGTTGACCACGCACCCGGCGCAATGATGTTGCGGTGGGCGGGGCCCTCGTCCAGCAAGCGTTGAAGGACAGGTGCCGCTTCATGTGCAAAGCGCTTGCGCAAGAAAGAGCCAGAGAGGCAAGTGCAGTCCGCCAAAAACTGCAACGCCGCCTCCACCACAGACACACGCCAGTCCTGCAGGAGTCGATTATGGGAACATGGCTTTCAGTAGCTTGATTGGCATGACATCAGTGGAAAGAACTTAAAATCTATGTCAGCTGACTGCCAGCTTTCAACTGCGTTGTGCACCATGCCACAGCTTTTGTGCTGACGCAGTTTGCGCACCTGCAGCGCGCCCATCAGCGGTGCCCAGGCCAAGTGCACGCTGGGCAGCATGCGTGGAGTGTCGGGGTCGGGAGGCGCCACGTCCGTGCGCCGCCGCGCGAGCAGCTGGATCTGCAGTGTGGCGGCAGGTGAGGCGCACAAGGTAGGCGGGGCTACGCTCAGTCTGCAGCGACACACAGCCCGTGCGCGGCAGCTTGCAGGCACTGTGCAACAGCCGGTTTATCACACGGGTGAAAATTTTCCCACCTGGTTCACGTCCAGCTCCACAGCCTCGGTGACAGCCGCCAGGGTGTGCAAGGCATCGGCCAGCACGCCAAGTGACTGGACCGCAACCTGCGGGCAGGGAGACCACACTGCGAGCAAGGATATGCAGGCGCACAAAACCAACACAGCCCGCTCGTCCCAGCACCAGCAGCCCACGACTGAGCCGACATTGCCGGCCTTGCCTGGCCCACCTGAAGAGACTGTGACATGGCCAGCGGGGAGGCGGCGTCTGCCACGGCCTGGGCCAGGCTGCCCGCAGCGTGCGCATGGCGGCGCAGGAGGGACACGCGCTCCCGCTCAGGGCTGCTCATGAACACCTTGCGAGACTCCTCTTCTGCACGCAGGCGAGAGTGGAAGGCGGACGTGGGGTGAGCAGACTGGTGAAAGCAGTAGGAGGCATGGTCCTCCTTACCAAGTCTATAGCCGTACTTGAACGCAGGCAATACAAACTCTGAGACTGCAGTCTCGTCTCAGCGTATTGCTAGCTGTGCTTTGCCGAGTGGTGCAAACCAAACACGGCGGCACTCACCCATCTCCATCTGCTCAAGAGGGTGGCCGCCCTGCTCCCTGCTGCCTCCAAGCTCGCCGGCCTGCGACCGCGCGCGCTGCTCAAAGAAGGCACGGACTTCAGCGTGCGTGGCAGCGGCCTGATCGCCACCCGCCGCCGCCAGCGCAGCTGCCTCGGCCGCATCCAGCTCAGCCTGCCGGGCGTCCCAGCGCTGCTGCACTTCCGCTGCTATGCCACGCATGTCTGCCAGCACCTGCCGTGCCACTGCACCAGCAGCCCCGGTGACAGGGGCCAGCGTCTGCAAGAAGGCCAGTACGTGCTGCGGCAGCTGCCGCCGTGCCAGTACGCCCAGTCCCTGCAGAACAAGGCAGAAGGCAAGCGAGTTGGCGTGGGCCGCGGTGAGCTAGCAAGCGGAGGGCACGGGGCATCACTTATCACTACACACAAAACACCTCCATTGTGGCCTGGAAAAAGGCCTGCTGATTGACAGCCTTCTTAAATTGGCAGCAGCTCAACACCCACCTGCACCGCATTGCGAGCTGGCTCTGCAAGCAGCGGCAACAGCTCGGGCGCCACCCCTGCCTGCTGCAGCAGGGCTGTGAACAGTTGTGGTGCTCGGGGGTACGCATCCAGCTGCACTCGTGCATGTGGGGAAAGGGTGCAAAGGGTGATCAGGGCATGTATACAGCAATCAGACAATCAGCGCATCACTGGGACAAACGTGCTGCAAATGCTGCAGCATAGGCCAGCGGCGCCGCTCAGGCCAGCTGCAACTGCCGCCCTGCAGGCGTGCACCCTCATGCTCTGCCCCACCTGGCGCAGCTGCGCGCACATGCCATCCACAACGTAGTCGGCGTTGGCGGCCACCAGCTGGCGCAGGCTGCCGCCATAGCCGCACCACCAGCAGACGCTGCCCACAGCAGCCTGCGCCGCGGCGCTGACCAGCGGCGTGGCGTCCGCTGCCAAGAGGAAGGGCAGCGAGGGCTGGGGGTCAGAACAAGCAGGCAACGGCGAGTGGACAGCAACCAACCACATCAAAGTGGCAGTGTGGCGCACCAGCTGGGGGCGCAAACCGAAACAACGAGTCGCAGCAATAACAAACCCCACCGCCCCCACCCACCAAGCTTCTCCAGCAGCGGCAGCAGGGCGGTCCGAAGCAGGCGGCCGTTCTGAGCAAACCGGGTGCCTAGTGCTCGGGCTGCCGTCCCGCAGCACTCCAACGCCGCCCGCTGCAGCAAGGCATTGCAGCCCAGCAACTGCACTGACAGGCCCTGCTGCCCAGAGGGTGCCTCCAGCAAGCTGCCGCTGCTGACACTGCCAGCGCCACCCGGCACCTCTGGCCCTGCTGCCGGCATAGAGGTGGGCAACGACCAGATGGCCTCCGACACCAGCTCTTGCACCACTGCGGCTGCAAGCAGCTCCAGCTCAGCACTAGGTGCAGCCGCGGGCTGTGCCGCTGCCGCCGCTGGCCAGCTGGGCTGCCCTGCAGGCGAAGCTCCCATCAGCAGCTCAGCCAGCACCACAGCCGAAGCGGCGGCCTGCAGTTGCCAAGGCGCCTGGCCTGGCCCTGCCAACTCAGCTGCCGGCTGCGCTGCCGGCTGCTGCCTGCTCCGCTTGGGGGCCCTGCGACCGCTGCTGCTGCCGTCGCCCTGTGCTACGCTGATCAGCTGTTGTAGGCGGGACAGGCAGCCGTCCACCAGGGTGCGCAGCGCGGTGCCGCTGCCCCCTGGGGCCGCATCCGCTGCGGCTGCCAGGGCAGCAGCTGCCCGCACTGCCGCCGCCACAGCTTCGTATGTCTTGGCTGTGGTGACCAGGCTCAGGCCCAGCGGCATGCGTGGCAGCAGCACCACAGCGTTAGATGCCGCCAGCTCGCGCGCCTGCTGCCCCTGCTGCTGCTCCAGCTGCTGTGAGCTGCCCGCCTGTGCATTTGTGCTGCTGCCCTGGCTGCCCGCCGCCGCACCATCGGCAGCTGCGGGCTCGCTGCCTGGAGTGTACTGTGTGGCAGCGCCAGCTGGTGGCGCCGCAGCGTACAGCAGCATGCCAGCGCAGGAGGAGTCAAAGGCAAAGGCCTCCAGGAACGCATCCAGCAGCAGCTGCAGCCGCAGCGGGTGGTGCAGCACACTGGCTGCAAACCAGCCAGGCCGGCAGACCTGCGAGCATGGCGGCCAGGCAGCAGCCTTAACAACAAGGGCTGGGCAAATGGCAATTGTGCGTGCCGAGCTAGTTTGAATGCAACAAGGTGACATGCACCCACAACTTCCTCCTGAAACCACTCCATGCTGCACTTGCCTGGATAGCGCTGGTCAGCTGCTGTGCATGCTGGCGGCCTGCCAGGTCGCCGCTTCGCAGAGCAGCCGGCAGGCCTTCCAGCAACTGCAGCAGCAAGCGCTCCAAAGCTGCAGCAAATGCGCTGCCCGCCTGGCCTGCAGCTGCGGCAGGTTCATTGTCCGCACCCGCGGCTGCGTGGCCTGCCAGCCAGGTACGGGCAGGGTCGGCCACCTCCCGCCACTCGTCCTGGGCAGCCGACAGGAGCAGCTGGAGCAGCGCCTCCTGCGTGCGCGGCTGCAAAGCCAGGCTGCACCCATCCAACAGGCGGCAGCAGCCTGCACAGGTTGGATATTGCAGCTGTTGTTGGCATGGCCCAGGGTGCGCAAATGCTGCAGGCTTGCGGCTGTTGATCTGTGGAGGAAGCGGCACAAGAGGCCCCAGGCAAAGCTCAGCAAGCTGCAGCCAACCAGGCTGCAGGCATCTCATGAGCAGAGTAGATTCGCAAGCTAACACTGACCGCAGGAGGGCACGCACCTTGCACAAGCGCCTGCCGGACCGACGCCCGCTGGTGCGCCAGCAGCGGCGGCAGTGCCGTGCTCAACAGCTGGTGCAGCCGCTCTGCGCTGTCCATCACCCACTCCGAGGTGCGCTCCACTCGCATGCGGCCTGGCTCTGGAGGGTGCGGCGCCTGGGCACCTGGCGGGCCCGCTGCTGCGCCCGCCGCCGCCTCGCTGCCGGCGCTGTCCGCGCCGGCTTTGGCACGCTGCGCAAGCGCCTGCAGCTGCTGCAAGGCCTGATGCAACGAAGCGCTGCCATCGGCCGCTGCCAGGTCGGCAACCGCTCCACTGTCCTGCCATGCGCTGGCAGGGCTGCTTCCAGTCCCACCGGCATTGCCGTGCAGCACAGGCTCTACCGCCACGTCCCCCAAGCATGCCAGCAGCAGCACCACCAAGGACTGCAGCGCCGCCACAGCAGCGGCACTGCTGGCTGCTGGGCCGGCAGGCGCACTGCCCCGCCCGCTGCTGCCCGTGGCTGATGCAGCGGCGAGCAGCGCCTTGCACAGGCCCACTGCCACGCCTGGCAGGAAAAAAGCGAGCGCCTCTGCCGCCTGCTGCGCTTCCAACGGCAGTGGTGCCGCGGTGGCTGCTGCCGCAGGCCCAGCCGCGCTGCCCAGCGGTGCAGAACCCATTGCGGTTGGCCCTGCAACGGCTTGGAGCAGGCGCAGCAGGGCCTGCAGGGCTGCGTCACGCACAGCCTTGCTGCCGTTGCTGCCCTGCTGCGCCTCTGCTTCTGCAACCTGCAGCAGGCGGGCCACCACACAGGTCGGCGCATTGATTGGGTGCACTCGCACTAGTGCAGCACACTGGCACGCCTGCCGTGTCACTGCCTCTCACAACCCGGCCAGCAAAGCTGTGGCCCGCAGCCAGCTCACCTGGAGCAGCAGGGAGAGGAGGTAGCCCAGCAAAGATGCTGCGCCCTCGCTTCCCAGCGCCTGCCGCACGTCGGGCGGTGCCCCAGGCTGCAGAGCGCCCGCCGCAGCGGCCTCCAGGCACAGCAGTGCCTGCAGGGGGCCGATGCCATAGCACGGTTCTGAGCAGAGACCTGCGCCAACCCTGGAGAGGCACAGCCAAAGCATTCACGCCTACGTACCCCCAACCAAGCATCCCGACTGCTGCCCTGGGCCGCACCTGCTCCCGGATCTCCTCCGAAGCAGCTCCCTGCGGCAGCTCCAGCACAGCGGCCAGCCGGCGCAGCAGCGCCAGCAAGCCGTCCCCTGACGGGCTGGGGCAGCGGCGCAGCACGCTCAGCACACAGGCCAGCGCCGCCTCCGCTGCACGGTCGCTGGACATGGCTGGCAGCACCATGAGCGCACCCGCCGCTGCCGCATCCCCTGCCGCTGCCGCCGGCCCCTGCGGCGGTGGCTGCTGCTGGCCCTTGCCGCCCGCTGCGGAGCTGGGACTTGGCTGGCGCGTGGCGGCAATGGCTTCCAGCATCATGTGCAGCGGGAACAGCACATAGTCGGCACACAGGGCCAGCCCCTCAGCTGACACCTCCCCAAGCGCTTCCCGCAGCGCTGCACGACAGCAGGGAGGGCGGCACACAGGCGGGCGGGTGGCTCACTTGCAGGGCGTGATTTGATCGCTCGCTCAAGCAGTACTCGAAGGCGGCAGCCACAGAAAGGGGTCATGCCAAGAGAACGCTCCCAACTGCAAGCTCCGGTGTGCCTTACAACCTAACCCACCCACCGCCCATACATTGCCCTCTGCACACCTGCCAGCAGCTCTGTCAGGCGCTGCGGCTCTCCGCGCTGCAGCAGCAGCAGTGAGCAGATGGGCTGCAGCAGCGCAAAGGTGCGCTTGCGCTCAAGGTCCAGGGCGGTGGTGGCAGCAGGTGCCTGCTCGCCTCCATCAGAGGTCGGCGGCAGGGAAGCAGGGCTGGGGCTCCCTGCATAGGGAGCGGCAGAGGGATGCAGCGCAGGTGGATGCCTTGCCTGAGGCTGGTACACTGATTAGCTCTTTGGTTCACAAAGTTGGCTGGACCAGCCTCAAATGTCAGTTAGTGCAGAGTGTGCACTGAATGAAGAAATGGCAGCATGCACGCCGCTAAAACTGCCAGTTGTCACCTGCCACTGCCTCTGCCTCTCCCATCGCAGCGTCCCGGTCAGGCTGCAGCTGCTGCGCCGCGCCTGCGGCTGCCGTACTGCCAGCCTGTGCAGCACGCTCGGCGGCTGCATCCAGCAGCGGCGGCTGGCCCTGCTCCGCAGCCTCCTGCAGCTCGCCCTGCACCGACTTCATCATAGCCTCCCACTCCGCACTGGGCTTGTACCTGCAGGCACGGGAGCAGGCGGAAGGGAAGGTGTGGAGCTGCGGTGCAAATGGGCACCAACTCAAGCAGCACGGCAGCCGTGCGGTGCAGCTGCACCAGATTGCCTTGCATGGCATGGGCCTCAGAAAGGCACGCAACTACGACGCAATACTCAACCTCGACCCCCTGTCCCTCTCACTTGGGCTTGTCGGCCCCCACCGCCTCCTCCAGAGCAGCCAGCGGGTCTGCCTCTGCCGCCGCCACATCGGTGGGCGCGGGCACAATGGGCGGAGGGGTGGGCTCCACAGTCGACGGCCCCTCCGCCAGCGCCGCCTCGAGAGACAGCGGCCCCGCGCCTGCAACCAGGTGGAGAGGCAAAGGGCGGGTGCATCGGCAGCGGTGCAGCCTGCATGCACCGACATGGCGACTTGTGGGCTGCACAGCCACACAGCAGGGCCCTTGCTGCACTCGCCCGGCACCAAAAGGCTGCAGGGGAAGGTACCATGTCTCGCAGAAGCCGCGCACCTGGAGCCATGGCATCGCTGGGCTCTGAGTCGATGTCGTCCAGTTGCAGGTCGCCCACAGATGCCGCCAGCTGGGACGCTGCAGGAGCAGCCGGCGCAGCAGCACCAGCGGCATCAAAGGAGCCGGCTGCCTCAGCTCCCGCTGGCTGCGGCACGTCCAGGCCACGGCCCACGGCTGCTGCATCCGCCTCTGCACCGCCCAGGCGGCTGCCGTCTGCGTCCACCGCAAACGTCAGCTCCTGCTGCAGCTGCGCCGGTGGGCCAGACAGGCCCATCAGCGCATCCAGCTCTGCATCATCGTGCAGGCCCAGCTGGTCCATGCCGGCCTCTGGGAGCGGGTCTGCATCGTCACCGCTCGCCGCCCAGCGCGCCACCGCCGGGTCGCCACCAAAAAAGGCGGCCGCCAAGCCAAGGGCCTGGTCCAGGTCAGCCAGGCTTTCGGCTCCCGCCGCTGCTGCCGCAGGTGTACCGCCTGCCTCGCCCATGGCCACGTCCCGCCCGCCGCTGCCGCCGGCCAGCGGGAAGGGCTGGTCGCTCATGCGGGCTGCTGCAGCTCAGCCTGCTGCAATGCGAGCGGAGCTCAGGACGCGCGGTGCTGCGCCAGGCTGCACAGCGTGACGCCGGCCGCCACCAGCAGCACCCCGAGCGCGCCACCCAGGGGGCTGGCCAGCCGGTCGCCCAGCAGGTGATCCACAACCGCGTTGGCTGCCAGGCTCACGCCTGCGCAGCAGAGGAGGACGGGTACGAGCCAGGGGAGGCAGTGTGCAGCGGCCGGCACGAGAACAAGCGCTGCCCTGTGGTACCTGCATGTCTTGTGCCTGGCATACATGTCACCACCAGCCCTTCAACTCCTGCCTGCACGCACCGTTGGCCACGGGTGCCGTGACGGAAATGTTGCCGCCGCCCAGGGCTGCCGCAAACAGCACGCTGCCGATTAGGTTGAGCGCTTGCGGCACCAGGAATGCCGGCGTCAGCAGGTGGTGCAGCAGGCCGTCCAGTGGGGGCACGCCTGGTCAGCAGGCGGGGGGGAGGAAGCAAGTGTTGGGGTGGTCGGAGAGAGGCAGAGAAGCGGGCAGCACCGCACCGCCGCCTCCAGAGCGGGCAGCACAGCACGCTGGCAGCCGTCACGTTACGCGTTGCCGCACCTGTGATCTGCTTTGTGGGCTGCGCAGCCGCGATGCGAGCCCCGCGTGCAATGAACGGATTGGTCGCACCTGGGGGAGTGGCGGCGGCTGCAGTCGGCGGCGGCAGAGCGGTGTGGCAAAGTGGTGCAATCGAGGCTGCGCGCTGCAGGATCAGTTGCGATCGATGTGTAGCTTGCAGGAGCAGAGTGCGCACCCCACAGCAGGCCCACGAGCAACGCCACGAGCATCAAGTGGCGCCCGCGAGCGCCCTGCAGCCCTGCCGTTGCTGCTGGGCAACAAGCGCGAGATGCTGTGGCAGATTGGATTGCCCGGGGCCCTCCAGCACGCCCTGTGTTCATGCAGGCATGAGGGGGTGATCTGCATGCAACACATGAGCAGGCAGCAGGCAGCACTCTGCTCGCTGGTAGCGTGCCCACCTTCATCGATCGCCACTGCTCAGCGCATTGCAAGCCCCGCAGGTGCCATCCCCAGCCCGCACCCCCGCAGCTGGTTACAGTTGCAGCGCCGGCAGCGCAGGTGCGCGCACCGCGCTCGCACAGTGCGCCGCATTCGTGTCGCTATACAGCCAGCCGCCGCCCGGCGCGGCAGCTGGCCCCGCAGTTCAGTTGCCGCCGCCGCACACCCGCCCTCCGACGCCGGCATGTGGCGACGAGCGACCGACCTTCTTGTGTGTGCAACGATAGACCAACCTGTCCCTCCTGCTGCTGCTTGCCCCTGCAGATACACGATTGAACTGCCTGCAGCAGCAGCAGACGACAGCCGGCAGGCAGGACGACTGCGGCGGCGGCGGCGCAGCGCCCGGGCGGCGGCCGCGCCATGGCGGACCCGGGCCACAAGGAGCGCGATGGCGAGCCCACGCCGCTCACGCGCCTGATGGCCGTCTTCTACTTCATGGGCTCCTCCATGCTGGTGCAGTTCACCACCAAGGTGCGCCGCGTGCAGGCGAAGCGGGGTGGCGCTGATGGTCCCTCGGGCATGGGCACCGCATGCTCTTCTGACTGTCCGTACCGGCGGGCTGCACAGGCTGGCTGTGCAGCACTCATGCTCGATTCGGCATTGCACTCGGCACCCGCAGGCCGTGTTCACCAACTACGGGTTCCACTACCCGCTGACGGTGGCGCTGCTCCAAATGGCCTTCATTGCGCCTGTGTCGTACGCCGTGGCGCGCCCGCAGGTGCGGGCTCAACAAACAGCTCCCCCTGGTCATGCCAGTGGCAGCGCCTTCCTGCTGCAGCCTTGCAGGGGCTGCTGCACTGCACTGCTGCACTCATGCCTGCTAAACAAACCTCCTGCTGTCGTCTGTGCCTGCCTGCAGCTGTCATGGGCCCTAGTTAAGCAGCTGGGCCCGCTGGCCATGGTCAACGTGCTCAACGTGGTGTGCGGCCTCATAGGTGCGTGGGCAGAGACATGGCCGCCAATTGCTTGGGTTGTGCAGCACAGCATAACACGGCGAGCAGCTGGCCGGCTGGGCAGCCTGGGCTGAGCGGGCGGCAGCAAGGGCGGCAGTGCGCATCTATTCAAAAACTGCAGCCCGTGGGCCACGCCAGGAGCTCCCTTCCCGAACCGCTTTGCATGCACCATTTATTCCGCTGCATGCCCACATGACTTGCACCCCATGCCCCTCACCCACCGCAGGCACGGCGGGCCTAAACGTGCCCATGTTCATCGCGCTGCGCCGCTTCACGCTGCTGTTCACCATCCTGCTGGAGCGCTTTTGGCTGAAGAAGAGCCACGACTGGCCCACGCTGTCCGCCATGGGCATCATGATCGGGGGTGAGGCCTGTCGCTGCTCTGCTTCGGTCCTTTGGCTTGGCTAGCAGCGCAGCAGCGCTTGTCCAGCAATGGCCTACAGCAGTGTCCAGGCAGCCATAGCACGACACCTGCACTTTGCTACACAAGCAGTCAACCTGCACTGCTGCTGACCTGCGCCTCCCTGCTTCTCCTGATTGCGATGCCCCTCTCAGGCGCGTTGATTGCCGCTGCCACCGACCTGAGCTTCAACCCGCGGGGCTATGCGGCGGTACTGTGCAATGACCTGCTCACCTCCCTCTACCTCATCATGGTGAAGAACACGCCCGCCACAAACGGCCTGAGGTGCGGGCTGGGGCGGTTGAGTTGGAGTTGAGCTGGGCGCCCCAGCTGTCTAGCGGTACAGTGTAGCAGCAGGCAGCCCCCTGTATGTCAAGCAAGGCACAGACCATGGGCTGGTGCAACCCACCCTATTGGCGGACTGCCTTGCATGCCTGTTCCCCTTCCCCTGTGCCCATCGCTGCAACCTGCCCACCCCCTCCCCCTCCCCGCAGCACCACCGGCATGCTGTTCTACAACTCGATGCTGTCGCTGCCCATGCTGCTGCTGGCGGTGCTGCTCAAGGGCGAGCCCTGGTCCATGACTTCCTACCCGCTGCTGTGGAACCCGCAGGTGGGCAGGGGGGGCCGCTGAGTGTCTGTTGGGGGGTGTTGCACAGCCTTGCCATGCTGGCGAAGCTGCCCTGCCTGACGAGTGCAGCCCCTGCCTGGGTGCAAGCGTTCCTGCCAAGCCGCACCGAGGTTGGACCCTCTGCTGAGCCGCTGCGCCGTCTTGCCCCCACTCTTCTGCCCGCAGTTCCAGCTGGCGCTGATGGCGGCCTCGGTGCTGGGCCTGACCATCAACCACTCCACCTTTGTGTGCACGCGCGTCAACGAGCCGCTCATGACGTCGGTAGCAGGTGCGTGGTGCAGAGCGGGCGATCTGTGTGGGTGAATCCAGTCTGGCTGGCGCTGCTGCCGCTGTCTTTGTACATTGGTGGGCAGCACTGGGGGTGGTTGTGGTCGCTGCTGCGCTGGAGGTGGAGGCGCTCGTCAGCATGCCCCACTAGTTGTCGCCCTCATGCTCATCTCGCACCTGCCACGCCGCAGGCAACCTGAAAAATGCGATCATGACCATTGTGGGCGCCTTTGCATTTGGCGACTTCATCTTTGAGGTGTGTGTGGCGGCAGATGGAGTGTGGCTTGATGCAGGGTTGCGTACGGCAGAGGAAGCAGTGCGATGGCCTGAACTGAACAAGAGGAGCGCAGCTTGTGCATGCTGGCGTGAGCGATGCTGACACCTGCGGCATCACCCCCGAAAGTGGGGCACAGTGGAGAGACTAAACCCACATCCTGTTGCGCCTGCCTCGCAGCCTTGGAATGCGGTGGGGCTGGCGGTCAGCATGGGCGGCGCCGTGTGGTACGCGATGCGGTCTGCCCTAAAGGTGAGCACGCGGCTGGCAAGCGTGTGGTCTGCGCTGCGCCTCAAGAGTCTGCATGCTTCCACTACATGCCTGCTGATCAGTGCACCGAACACGTGAACGCTGTTGCCCCCGCTCGCTTCGCGCGCAGGTGCGGCAGCGCAGCGCCAAGGACCAGCTGCTGCGCCAGGTGCCGGTGATTGGGCGCGACCGGCTGAAGAACCGCAGCATGGACCAGGTGCAGCTGAGCGGCGCCCCCAACGGCTTCCTCACCAGTGGCGCCAGCTCGGCGCAGCTGTCGGTGCACGTGCACGCCGCGGACCGCCAGCACAGCCGCAACGGCAGCAGAGGGGAGCTGATGGCGGGCAACGAGCGGTCACAGTAGCCCAGCCTGTGGGCCGGCCCGCAGTGGTGCGCCTGCCCGTTTTGCAGCCACACACCAACGAATGTGCTTGCCTGTCGTGCCTGCTACACCAGTTCCGTGCTACCATTTTTTGCCCACTACCAAACCTTGGCTGCACTGCCCTTGCTTCCTTTGGTTTTGAACAACACCAGTCTGAAATGCGCAGAGTCGGAAGGGCAGTGCTGCCACCAAGGCTGAGGGGAGGATCACAGGAACACAGCCAACAAGCGTGCTTGCTGGCAGCGGCACAGTGCTACCAGGAGAAGCCGGTGGCGGTGAGCACATGCAGTGGTCCGCGCTCCCGCACAAACTGCTGCTCCTCGCGGCTGCGCACAAAGATGCTGCCCGCAAACGCCACGGAGTTGCAGCTGCACAGAGTTGGGAGGGCAGCAAGCAAGTGGCTTTGGCATGGACCTTGAGCAGGAGCAGCGCATTCCCTTCAACACAGCAGGCAGGCCCAACCCAGCCATTTGTGCACACCTGACCGGGCCTTCTGCCTCCTGCCGTCGGGGTGCCACAAGCATGAAGTCCCGGGTGCAGACTGCAGGGAGGGGACGCCAACAGGTAGCAGGCAACATCAGCAGCAGGTCAAGCAGCGGGCCACCTGAAATCCTGCAATTCCGGCACGCATGTACGCCGCCAGCAGCACACAAAGCATGCAAGGGCCATGCGCATTGCTGCATTGTCCAGCAGGACAGTATCTGCCAAGCGCACCCCAGTTGTAGGAGAGGCTGCTGTCCTGAGGTGTGGCGCCCTGCCGCCCCGTCTGTGCCTTCACAAAGGCAATGCAGCGTGCCAGCAGCTGCTTATAAACAGCCTCCAGCTGGGGCCCTGCCGCATCCGCCTGCTGCAGCGGCGGCAGCGTGGCTGCAAAGGCTGCATACGGCAGGTTGCGCATCTCGAAAGGCTGCCCCGGCTGCGCTCCCGCTGCTGCCGCGGCCGCCGCCACTGCCTGCCAGATCGGTGGCCGCGCCAGGCCCTGCTGGTCTGAGGTGGCGGCACCGCTGATGCCATCGCTCCCCTCTGGGTCGTCCAGGGGCAGCGGCACCACCTGCACATGCTTGTGCGGCTGGCTGGCGCCAGACACTGGGCCGCAGTTGTAAAAGGCCAGGCCGCCGCGGGGCATGGCCTGCGGGGCGAGGGGGGGCAGAGGCGAGGCAGTCCAAGCATGCAGGTGAGCCAGGCAGCTAGTCCGCTCAGACAGCAGCCCCGCTTGGTGCCAATAACAGCGCAGCATTCACAACTGCCATTAATGCCTTGAGAAATACAAGGACATGCAGCTTTCGCCGCGCTGCTCGTGCTTGTTGACCTCACACATCCGCAACACATCAAACGGCGGGCAGTTGTGTACTACTGGCGTGCCCACAAGCCCACCCATCCACACACCTGCACCACTACCCAGGTGGCGGCCAGGTCGGCGGCATCCAGGTCGTCCAGTTGGCTGCGGAACTCGGCCGTCACCACCAGGCAGTGCCAGGGCACGATGTTGAACTGTGGCGGTGCAGGGAGGGAGTACGGGTGTGGAGCAGCAGCCGGGTCAGGAGGTGCCGGCAGTCGGGCTGGACCAGCAACACTGCTAGCCAGGGTTTTACTGGTGCATTCCATCTGTCTGCACGTGACATCCTTTGTCCGCCCCCTCACCTTGTTGAGCAGCAGCACATGCGACGCTGTACAGGAGGAGAGGGCGCAGGTGTTACAAAGTCAATTGAAGAAGGCGCGTGATGGCAATCAGCGGCAGCCCGGTTGCACCCAGCAGCTCTGCTCGCTGCTGATCAACTGCCTTGAACCACCGGTTGCATGCATCCCAGGAGGCTGCGCGGCCACCCACCTCCCAGGTCGGCTACCCACAGCGCCCGGTCGTACGGCAGGAATGGATTCCGCCACTCCTTCTTAGCCTCGCCTGCAGCGGTGCAATCCAGCACACCAGCACTGCAGTAGGAAGACATGTCTACGCAGCCTGCAACTCCCTGCAATGTGGCCTTGGCAGCGGGCACGACGGCGGGAGGGCAGCTGGCAGTCCATCAACAAAAGAGCTGGCTGCAGCCTCGCAACCACACGCACCGCTCGCGTCGGGCGGCGGCTTGGGCTTGTCCCGCAGCTTGGCCGCCACACGCAGCACAAACTGAAGGCCACCATCCGGCACCAGCTCTGCAGGAGCAAGGCGTGATAGACATGGAGTGCACGCACGTCAGCCTGCGGCAGCATGCTTGCCCGGCCCGTGAGCAGGCGCCTGCTGAACTCCTGTCAAAGCGGCCCCGCAGCGCCTGCCTCAGCCCGGCCTCCCTCAGCTGCTCACCTGTGTTGGTATCGGTCATGGTAGCGGCTGCATCACGCTGCGCTGCATCATAGCGCTCAGTGACGCGCTGCCAGAGGGTGGGAGGGGCCGGCAATGGCGGGGCCGCGGCAACAGCGGCACCGTCGCTGGCATCGGCGGCGGCCATGGCCCTGGTGCTGCTGCTTGCCCGCCTGGAGGCTGCACCAGTGATCTGCCCCGCCCTCCTGCCTTGAGTGCTGGGCGGATGGGCAGCAAAGGCGGGCAGGGCGCGGAGAAAGCACACGGTGCGGGCGGAGGCGGCGACCGATGGCCCTGGCATTGCCTCGATTGGTTGCTGGCTGCGTGTGTTGATCCACCAACGGGCGATGGCGCGTTTCAGCGTTCCATGCTGCTGTGCGTGCTCGGTGAGCTGTCTGGGGGACACTGGCCGCCAACCCCAACTGCAAGGGGGGCCATTCTCGCGTACTCCGGATTCTCAACTGCAGCAGAGGCTTGGCAAAGGCTGTAGCAGCAAACCCAGCAAAATGGCAGGCCAAGACCGCGTTTCGTGGCAGGCAGGCAACCGGGGGGACCAGCAATCGCATGAACATGCAAGCCAGAGGGCATCCGAGCGCAGGGAGGCGCCTCCCGCAGCGGGTACAGTGCCTGCGCCTGGTGCGCCGGCGACGGCTTACACACGCCGCCTTTGCATGCGGCCATGCCCAGCATCCGTCCCCTTGCCCCCTGTGCAGTCAGTGCGCTGGCCCGACCGCTCCACATACGAAGGGCTGGTCAGGGACGACATGTGCCATGTCAGGTGGGTGCCGCTGCCCGCTAACGCAGCCGCCGCATTACCACGCCGTGCGAATGCCTCACATGCACGCCATGCCATTCAACCGCTCCACACCCCCACCCCGCCGCCCGCAGGGGCGTGTTCAAGTACAGCAACGGCGACCGGTACGAGGGCGAGTTCCAGGACAACCAGATGAGCGGCTACGGCGTGTATGTGTGGGGACAGGAGGGGTCCGTCTACCGAGGGCAGGTGCGGCAGTGCGCGAGATCCAGGGCAGCGGTTTCCGCTGCTGTCGCCGACGGCACTGCCTGCTGCTTAATGTTCTGTGCGGCCAGAGTTTGTCCTCTGCTGCATACTTGGCTTTCTGTTTGTTTGTGTCCAGGGTTTCTGCATACATCGGCTGTCTGCCGCATGTGCTGTGGGCTGGGTGGTGCCCCCTTTGCCCAACAAGCCGCCGTCTGGTCACGTCTCGCCGCTGCGCAGTGGAGTGACAGCAAGATGGACGGCTGCGGCGTCAAGATCACCAAGCAGCCCAACGGCACCTTCCTTGCGGAGGAGGGGCAGTTTGTGAACGACGACTGGGTGAGCCTGGGTGGCCCCACAGGGCAGGGTGGGTAGCTGAAGGTGGGGGCAGGTGGCCTCATCGACTGCCTGGCGGCAGCGCAGCATGAGCTGCATGGGAGCACAGCTGTAGCAGCGGTGCATGTGTTGCTGGACGTGGCTGGTGGGGCTGTGCTGAGTGCAGGCGTTGCCAGCCACCCAGCAGTGTGCCCTTACCTGCCCGTGCCCTTTCCCGGCCCAGGTGGGCAATGTGATGGCCTGCACGGTTGAGGAGGCACGTGCCGCGGCAGCCAAGGCAGACACAGCGGCGCAGATGGCTCGAGTGTTTGAGGTGAGCAAGCAGGCATGCCTGGGTGCAGAAGTTGCACGCTGGGAATTGCGTAAGCTAGCAGGAGGGGGGCGTGCGCACCAGCAATATTTTAGCCATCTAACCGTGCCTCCTCCATGCCGTCTGTGTACCTGCGCTGCAGCTGGGCAGCAGCGCCCCAGGCAGCGACGCCGCCAAGGCGGCCGATGCAGCAGCGACGGCGGCAGCGGCGGCAGCGGCAGCGCGGCCGGCCAAGTTGCGGCAGCAGCAACGCCAGCAGCAGCAGCCTGAGGCTCCTGCGCCAGCAGCAGCAGAGCCGGCCAGCAGCTCGGCTGACCCTGCGCAGCCAGTTGTATCGCCTCACACGCAGCCGATCCGGCAGCGCCCGCAGGGCCCGCTTGGCTTGGTTCAGGAGGCGGTGCATGGGGTGCAGCTGGCACTGCAGCGCGCGGTGCGTGGCGACCGGCGGTAGCCTCTCTCCTATACTCTGTGTAATGCAAACCAGCTCGACCCCTTTTTGTTGCAAGTCACTTGCGCATCGCCCTGCTAGATACTTCCTGCTTGCAAAACAGATGCAAGACTTCACAGGTGACTTGACAAGTGATTTGACAAGTATGGTTCACATGTGAACATGCCATTGAATCCTGCCGCCGTGCATTGCCAACCACGTCCATTCCACCAACCTTGCTGTTGCTCTGTGCACACGCCTTGCCTCAGGCTTATTACAGCGCTCACTCACTTCAACTCAGCAACACAATCAGCGGAATAATGGGCACTGCATGCTGGCACAACCGGCATGTTCGCGGCGTGCCGTCTCACATGCGCGTGGTCAGCTCTCCGGGGCAGAAACCGGGCCCCATGGACTGGGCGGCAATGCCACGCGACAGCATGCGGCAGCGCAGGTCAGCCAGCCGGTCCGCCGCTGTGTCCACATCAGTGGCGTCCTTGGACCACAGCCTCTCAGCAACCGCCGCCGCACGTGGCCTGCATGGGAGTAAAGGACAGGGTGCACGGCGGCATAGGCCACACAGGCTAGGAACAACACGATCCGACACACACAACAAACAAAGCCGCTCACCAGATGCGGTTGATGGAGTTGACTGCGTCGATGTACTCGCCCCAGGCGCACGCTGTGCCACCCAGCACGCGGTCCTTCTGCGCTTGTCGGAAAGCATGGCCAGGATGCAAAGGGTTGGCAACACATTGAAAGATGCAGGAGCACACGACTTGCAGCAGGCGTACTGTAGGCATGGGGGTTCAGCAGCAAATTGTGATACAAGCAGAGCAACAAATGCGGACATGCACAACAAAAGTGCAGCCAGCACCCGCACCTGCTCCGTGGTGCCTGGGAAGTCGGTGGGGTCCACTGCAAGGTTGAACACGGGGGGCGGGGGTAGGCCGCAGGGGTCAGGGGGCAAGCCCAGTAAAACAGCATGCAACCGCTGCACTGCTGCCCGAGCAGCGGCCGCGGCATCTCCAGCAGAGCCGCTCCATGCACTGCCCAGCAGGCGGCCGCTTGCCGGGACTGCCGTTGCCGCCCACCGGCCATTCGACCATTCAACCCAGCAGTTCCTCACCAGCATAATACTTTTTCCAGTCGTCCGTGGCATAGCAGCCCAGGTTGAGGTACCAGGGCGCGGACAGGATGGCGTCATAGCCATCCCCCGTCACCGCCTGACAACGCAAAGGAAGGCAGCGTGGAGCCAGTTGCAGCGGGCAGAGCGCCACAATGTGCTTCTTTCGCGCTGTGATGCATCACAGGTCAATGACAGGTCGAGTACCATGCTTCCACACACGAAACATGCTTCATCCCCTGTCGCCCCCATACCATGCCATGCTGGCCCCACCTGCAGCTCCGCCTTCCAAGCCTCCTGCTCAGCATCCATGCAAGCCCCTTGAGCGCATGGTGCCGGCTCGCTGCCGAGGCGCAGCTGCACATCCGCTGCTTGAGCCGAGCCTGGCCGCTCCAAAGCCATGCGCCGCTCAGCTGACAAGGCAGCAAAGCGCGCCTGCCGCGCCTCCTGCGCCGCGTCCTTCCACCACTTCCACACTTGCACCTGCGAACAGTGGGGGCGGCAGGGCAGGTGCGTGTTCAGACCGCTGGATCAGGTGGTGGGCACCAATAGCCAATGTCAGTGCTCTGCATGCTTTGCTTCCTCTGTGACTCTGTGATCACACACATAATGCAGGATGAGCAGTGCGGTGCTAACGCACCCGAGTGCCAGCCGGCAGCTTCACGCCTCGGTCGTACGCCTCCTGCCAGACAATGGGAGCTCGGCCTGCGGAAGCCGCCAGTTGGATCACCTGGCGGCGGGGCGGGGACGCAAGTAGGCTTGCCCGGGCTGTGTTTGCAAGGAAGCATCTGTGAATGATGACATGCCCAAGCACCGCGCCATTCCAGCTGCTGCACCGGCATTGGAGCAGCGTGGCAGCCTCCCCACCACCAAGCGCAGGGTTGGAGGCCCCTTTGTTACCTGCTGCATGTAGTAGCCCTCCAGCTTGGCGTAGTCGTCGCCCCACTTCTGGGCCGCCATGAAGGCCTGCACCTCCGGGTTGCTCTGCAGCGCAAGACAGGCCAGGGAGTGCCCGCAGTTTGCAAGCATGCAGGCAGGTCAAATGGCTGCATGCCTGCACCTTATACTCATTGATCAGCCTAGTCCAACAGCTTCACCATGCCACCTGACCGCCCAACTTCAAGACCTCTTCACTGGCGCACCTTCCAGCACTCGTGCTCCACCTCGTCGCCTCCCAGGTGGAGGTATGGGTCGGGGAAGGAGCGAGTGGCTTCCCGGATCAGCCGCCACAAGAAGCCGTACCTGCGAGGAAATAGCGGCGAGGCAGCCGTGATCAGGAACCTCTGCTGCAACCACAGGCCTAGCTGACGGCAGCAAAAGTGGCGGTCAACGATAGAAAGTGCACACGTGCTTGCAGGCATGCACAAGCTGGCGTTCTGGGTGGGCGGCCCTGCCCCTGCCGCGTTTCCAACACCCGGCCTCACGTTTCGTTGCGGGCGGGGTTGATAGGCCCCAGCTTGTCCGATGGCTGCGGCTCCTCGCCGGCACCGGCTGCTGCTGTGTCGTAGCAGCGCGTCAGCAGCTCTGGGTACGCCTTGCCCCAGCTGGCGGTGTGGCCTGAAGAGCAGGAAAAGCGGCAGTGGTGCGTCAGAGTAAAATGCAGCAGGTGAGCCGATAGCGTGGGCAGATGGTGCAGCAGCCAGGCAGAAAGTTGTGCCTCAAACTGCCTGCCACGCATGCCACAGCGCAGCGTGCAAGTTGCAACTGCCTCATCTCACCAGGTGTGTCCAGTTCTGGGATGACCCGCACGCCGCGGAAGCGAGCGTACTGCACCACCTGCACTTGGTAAGCATGAATGCAAATGCGTCAGGTGCAGATTTGGTCGCGAGCGCAGTGCAGCTTCACTGGGGCGGCAGCAAGTTATGATGTGCACACAAGCAAAAATGTGCCCTGCAGGCGAGGACTCAGGCGAAGCGGCGCTGCCTCAACAGCACGTCAGCAGCCTGGAAATGTGCTGTCAGCAGGCAATGCAAGCCTGCACTTGCCTCCTTAATGTCGGCGGGCGTGTACACGGCCTCCGGCTCAAAGCTGCCGCGCTGCGCCAGCTCCGGCAGCTCCTCCGTCTCCCTGCACAGGTTTGTTGGAGCAGGAAGGACGAGTGCGAACAGTTTGAAGCTCGGATTGGAGAGCGCAGATGCCGGCGGTGGGGTGAGAGCATGCAGGGCTAACAGCAGCTGCCTCTGGTGTAGGGCGCCTCTTCAAGAGAAATATACAGCAAGTACCACCACCAACCAGCAGGACGCAGCCAGGCGCACCAGGGGAAGGACTGGTCGTCCGTCAGGTGCCAGTGCAGCACGTTCATCTTCACCATTGTCATGGCGTCCAGGTGCGCCTGCGGCAGAGCAGCCGGTACGGGTGTGTGAGCGTGGAGCAGCACGGTGCACTCAAGAGCCAGGAGGCAGCGAAAAGCTCCTGGTCGAGTGTACACTTGCTTGCTTTCCATGCCAGACCCGCATTGCCC